>FWWM01001606.1_pt1 | contig 67373 bp, 78 predicted proteins | sample 2228351 | NCBI WGS metagenome assembly FWWM01 (sample SAMEA103939774, study PRJEB20133) | metagenome
CCGAGAAATTTGAGAATGCAGAAGAACTTCTCAAAAAGTACAACTTGGTCTTCTACGCTCAAAACTCAAAGATAGATGTCTATTTTAGAACTGAGTTCTCATCTCTTGACGGTGAGATCCAAAAGTTCTTGGGAACATACCAAAAAGCAAGCGGTGAAAAAAGTGTAGTAAATATTGAGCCAAACCCAGTTTACACCGGAGTTGAACTTAAACCACTCGAGTATTTAATGATCGGGATTATAGCTCTTTCTCTGTTTTCTGTGGGAATGAATGCAGGTATCTACTTGTACGATAGATACGCAAGGTATGGACTATTCAAAAAGCTACAAACTACTCCTGTGTCGAGTTTTAGAATCATAGTTTCTGCATCCCTTTCACAAGTGATAACGGGATTCATCTCTTCACTAATTGTTCTTCTCATCGCAAAGCTATTCTACAAGATGACCTTAACTCCAAATGTGCCTTTATACATTTTAGCCACTCTCGCAAGTGTTTCACTCTCATTTTCATTAGGTCTTATATTAGTCGCACTGTTCAAAAAAGGTGCCCAGATGGCTGGGCAGATATTCTACACGATAATTATGTTCTTTTCTGGCATCTACTTTCCGATTACTTTCCTGCCTAAGAGTTTGAGAATAGTTTCTTATTTTACCCCAACTCGCTATTCACACCTAATCTTTCAAAGGGCTTTTGGTGTGAATTCGATAGGTAATATTGAACTTTTTGCAATAATTTTCTTTTCTTTACTAATTGGTATTTTCGTAACTTTGATGCTTGGCAACAGAATAGTTAATAGAGAGCAGAGGTGAGGGTTGTGATAAAAGCTGTTGGAATAAAAAAATACTACGAAGATGTTAAAGCTGTAGATGGTGTGGATATTCTAATTGAACCGGGAAAGATATATTCTTTGTTAGGTCCTAACGGAGCTGGAAAGACGACAACAGTTGAGATATTAATCGGTCTTAGAACGAAAGATGCTGGTGAGATAAAATATTTTGACACCTATAGCTCTATAACGAAAGAAGTTAAAGAAAGAATAGGAGTCTGTCTACAGCAAGACACTCTATTTGACGAACTAACTGTCTTAGAAACTTTGAAACTTTACCGAAGTCTTTACAAAAAAGGTTTACAAGTAACCCCTGTTCTCGAAGATTTCGAGCTTTCTCAAAAAGCAAAATCGTATGTGAAAAATCTTTCAGGTGGTCAAAAAAGAAGATTATCCGTTGCTTTAGCTTTTATCAACGATCCAGATCTTGTATTTTTAGATGAACCGACAACCGGCTTAGACCCACAAGCTCGTCATTCGCTTTGGGATGTAATAAAAAAATTCAAAAAATCAGGGAAATCAATCTTATTAACAACACACTATATGGAAGAAGCTCAACAACTTTCCGATTACGTTTACATAATGGACTATGGAAAGATAATAGCTAAGGGTACTCCGGAAGAACTTATTACTTCGTCAGGACTTTCGTCAGTCGTTGAGTTTCAAGCAGAAGATAAATCGGTTCTCAATAGATTAGAAAACTTAGGTAAGGTCATTGTCGATGGTAATAGTTTTGAAGTTATCACAACAGATATCCCATCGGTTGTCAAGATATTGCTTGAGAACAAAATTGAAACATTTACAGTCAGAACCCCAACCCTTGAAGATGTCTTTCTTAAACTAACTGGAAGACATTTAAGAGATTGAGGTGGTCTGATGTTTAAAGCACTATTCAACGTTCTTTTCATACGGTCAAAAGAATCGGTTTTTTGGCTTGTCTTTTTTCCAACAATTCTCTTTATTATTCTAACAACAATTTTCGGAGATATGGGAAGGAATGTTACTTTTAGAATATCTTTTGTAGGTGAGAGTAAGATTTTAAAAAGAGTATTTGAGAACATTGACAATTTTGAAGTATTTTTTTACGATGAAAAAGATTCTGATAAAATTTTGGAAGATTTGAAACTCTCAAAGATAGACCTCGTTGTCGTTCTTCCGAAAGATTTTGATAACCAACTAAATAGGTCGTTGTTACTTAGAAAAACATTGATCCATAGACCACCGACCGTAAAACTTTTTTACTCACCTTCAAGACAGGAATCGCAGCTTACAAAAGAAGTCTTTGAAAGCGTTCTTAATTCTTTTGGTTCAACCCAGCTTGAAGTAAAAAAACACAGTTTATCTCAAAGAAAATTTCACTACCCCACATTCATTTATCCCGGTGTTGTAGGTATGGCTCTTCTTTCGACGTTCCTTTTCGGTTTTATTAACGACATCTATTACCTACGAAAGAAATCAGTTCTGAGAAGATTTTACGTAACGCCATATCCACTTCCAAAATTCTTTCTAAGCTCAACGGTAATATCTGTGATCCAATTTATATTAGGAATCCTTATCCTTTCAACTTTAGCTCATTTTTACGGAGTAGATATTTTGAGCGCATTTCCAAACACACTTTTCTACCTCACTCTTGGTTCTCTTGTAATGATTTTTCTTTCAATTTTTGCAGTTTATACCCTTCCTGGAACTTCGCTTTTTGTCGGAACGCAGATATTTTTTCAAGTCTCAATGTTCGTTGGTGGCTTCTATTTTCCAATTTCTCAAATGCCGGGCTGGATGCAAAAGGTTGCGTATGTTCTTCCAGTGAGTTCGATAGTTGATGGTCTTAGGCAGCCTTACGGCTATTCTGGATTTTCAAACAACTGGTTAGTGCCAACGGTATACATACTTATTTTTCTAACATTAGACGTAGTTCTCTTTTCGAAAAGAAAGGCGGAAGGACTTGTAAGTGAAATTTAGAGAGATTATATTGCTTATTGCTATCGTTATTCCAGTTGTTTTAATAGGTTATTTGGTATTTTCACAAAACAAACAAGTTTCTAATAGCGAAAAAATCATTTACCTTTTCACAGAGGACGGTAATGTTTTAAAAGCCGTCCTTGATTTTTTGGACAAACCTTCATCGTTTGTATACGTTTCAGCACTCGATGTATCACACAAAAAGGTTGTAGAAAAGCTTTTGGAACTGTACAAGAAAGGAGTAGATGTAAGGATCGTAACAGAAAAACCTATTACACAGCTTCCTTCAAAATCTGATCTTTCAAAAGGACTCCATCATTGTAAGTTCATCGTAACGGAAAACGGCGTTATATTTGGCTCTGCTAATTTTTCAAAAAGTGGACTTGAAAGCGGACTAAATGACGTTATAATCTTTCCTGGCAAGTATTCACAACGTTTTAAGAAATTCTTTGAAGATATCTGGAACGATGGGCTAGTTAAACCTATTGAAGGCTTTTACGTCTCTCCCGTTGACGAGGTCGAAACTTTTGTACTCCAAGAGATCTCGAAAGTAAAAAAGAGAATATACGTTTGTATGTACGCCTTCACAAACAAAAAGATTCTAACCCTTCTAAAATACAAAGAAGCACAAGGAGTAGATGTAAAGATAATCACCGATAGCTGGTACACAACAGGCCCACTCAAAGATATCTCATTTTCGAATATGAAGATAATTAGGAACATAATGTTACATCACAAGTTTGTGATTATTGACGATACACTTTTGACTGGCTCGACGAATTACACAGAGAACGCTTTTACAAAAAACGTTGAAATAATGTACAAAACGAAGTTAATTGATGAATATCTTAGAATTTTTAATTTCTTGTGGTATAATTAGTTGCGAATAATCTTCAGAGCACCTTGCGGAGGCGAATATGGAAACGAAGATAATTAAGATAGAAAGCTTAGAAGATTTCGACATTAGCTATGCTTCTGAGATTCTCAAATCTGGCGGTTTAGTTGCTTTTCCTACAGAAACTGTTTATGGTCTCGGAGCTTCCATGTACTTACACGAAAGTGTAAAAAAAATTTTCGAAGTCAAAGGCCGCCCACAAGATAACCCTTTGATAGTGCATATTGCATCAATTGAAGAAATAGAAGAAATTGCTTATTTAGAAGACAGATTCGTTGAAATAATCAAAAGATTGAGCCCAGGACCTATTACGTTTGTATTAAAAAAGAAAAGCGTTGTTCCAGATGATGTTAGCGCAGGGCTTGACACTGTCGGTGTTAGAATCCCAGGACATCCTGTTGCAAGAAAACTTGCAAAGCTTTCCGGTCCAATCCCTGCTCCGAGTGCAAACCTTTCAGGAAGACCGAGCCCAACGAACGCAAAAAGTGTGATTGAAGACCTATACGGAAAGGTAGAATGCATTATAGATGCAGGACAAACAGCTTTTGGAATCGAATCAACGATTATAGATTTGACAACGAAGCCTCCAAGACTTTTAAGACCGGGACCTTTCATTGTCGAAGAACTTAGAAAGATTTTCGGTGAAATAGAAATTATACAAAAACACGAAAAAGCTTTGGCACCCGGTATGAAATACAGACATTACGCACCACAAAAACCACTTTATCCTTTGGATTTGAATAATATTGAAACATTAAGGTCTGAAAAAGATGCACTTATTATCTGCACACAAGAGACTTACGAGGATTACTTTAAAGGTCAAGAAAATGTCCTTATATTCGGAAAACTCTCAGAACCGTACACGATAGCTCAAAACCTTTACGAAAGTTTTAGAAAACTTGATAAACTACCTTACTCTAAAGGTTATGTTGAGACATTTAAAGAGGAAGGATTATTCTTTTCAATAATGAACAGGATCAAGAAAGCTTTGGAAGCAAATAAGGAGGTATAGATCTATGGATATTCATTCAACAACCGTTTTGGCGGTCAAAAAAGATGGAAAAGTAGTTATGGCATCAGACGGTCAGGTTACATTCGGGAGCACAGTTATGAAAGGCAACGCTAAAAAAGTTCGAAAAATCGGAGATGGAAAGGTCTTGGCTGGTTTTGCAGGTGCTGTTGCCGATGCAATGACTCTTTTTGAAAAATTTGAAATCAAATACCGAGAATGGAATGGGAATTTGCTGAAAGCAGCTGTAGAACTTTCAAAAGATTGGAGACTTGATAGAGCTTTGAGAAGATTAGAAGCTATGCTTATCGTAGCCGACAAAGATTCGATTTTAATTCTTTCGGGTACTGGAGAGATAATTCAGCCTGAAGAAGATATTGCTTCAATAGGTTCAGGAGCTCCGTACGCTTTAGCTGCAGCAAAAGCTTTGATGAGAAATACAGACCTTGACGCTCGAAAAATAGTTGAGCAGTCAATGAAGATCGCAAGTGAAATATGTATTTACACAAATGACAACTTCACAATCGAGGAGCTGGAATAAATCTTGAAAGTATCAATGGCAAAAGTTTTAATCAAACTTTGGGAAGTTGAAAGTCTCAAAGAAAAAAGAAGTATCGTTAGAACGCTTATAAACCTACTTGAAAAACAGTTTCGAGTCTCCGCACTTGAGACCGAGCTTCTTGATTCTAAAGAGTACATATCGATAGGTATTTCGTTTGTAGCGATTAAAGAATCTGACGCTGAGAATAAACTCGATAAGATTGAAGAGTTTTTAGACCAGAGGTACACTGTTGAAGCTTTCGAGTACGATATATTGAACTTTTAGGCGGGGAGGAATTTAGATGCTTGATAAAATAAAAGAAGAATTTGAAACGATGTACGGCGATTCTCCGAGAAAAGAACACATTTACGGTGTTGCTGAATTTTGCGAAAAAGTGAGTGCGTTTTATAATCTTAGTAAAGAAGAACGTGAAAAACTACTAATAGCAAGTTACGCACACGATCTTTTCAGAGAAGTTGGGAATGAAGAACTTTTAAGACTTGCTAACGAGTACGGTTTAGAGATCACTCCTTTACAGACGAAGAAGCCAATTCTTTTGCATGGAGCAATAGCGGAAGCTTATTTGAAAAGAGAGTATGGTATTGAGGACCAGTCAATACTTAACGCGGTAAAGTACCATACTTCTGGTCATCCAAGCTTGGACAGGACTGGAAAGATAATTGTTTTAGCTGATTCACTTGAGAAAACAAGAATTTACGAAAGAGTTAATGAACTTAGGACTCTCGTATTTGTCAATTTAGAAACAGCTTACAAAGAAGTTATACGAAACAAAATAATCTACGCAGTTAACAGGGACCTTTTTGTACTTCCTGAAACTTTGGAGACTTGGAACTCAATTGTGGAAAAATAAAGACAAGGAGTTGGTGAACTTGAAAAGTAGAGTTAGAAAAAGCAGAGAAAGGTATTCAAGCAAAGCGATAGTGTTCGTTACCTTTATAGTCATTCTTTTACTCTTCGGTGGATTCTTTGGGTTTAAGTATTTTAGGATAACATCCTCTCCTGAATTTAAGTTAGACAAAGTATCTGTTTATTACATCAGAACCGAAAGCGAAGGAGCACTTGTCATAACGGACGTAAACAAAAGAATGGTTAAAATTGTTAATGTTCCGAACAGTTTATATATTGATTCCCTAAGATACTCATTTATTGGTGAAAACTTAACCATGCATCTTCAAAACTTACTTCGTTTTATAGACGTTGACAGAGATTACGAATATTTCGTATTTCTTAGAAAAGATATCTTAGATAGTTTGGGAGTAAGCGACTTAAAAGGCTTTTTTGACCTTCTTTCAAAAAGAGGGCTCAAAGTCACAGATTATCTAACGCTTGAAAAATTTGTTTCAAACACAAGACCTGCAAGTAGTCTAACAGTTCCTGCAACAGCAAAGTTATTTAAAGTTTTTGGACAATTTGCTATAAGTGAATATTCTCTACCAACATTAACAACTAAACCTATGATGATAACTGTTGCTGGCAACACGTATATCAGAACCTACTTAGATGAGGAACAAATCAAAAGTTTCCTTGAAAAACTGAAAAATTGAAAAGAGGAGTGGTTAAAGGTGAAAAAGATAGTTTTATTACTTTTGGTTCTTTCAACTCTCTATTTCGGTTTCACTATTCGTGGAGGTATTAACTATGACTTAAAAGGTACGATGTTTTACAGCATAGAATCAAACTTGACACTCTCAATGAGTGGTGCTATAACAAATGGTTTTGTAATAATTGCTCTTTACGATTCTTCAAGTACAGTTTGGTACGGTTCGTTAGGAACTTACAACGAATACACTTTGGATCCACAAAAGAAAGATTTAGCTCTTTACGGTTCTGGAAGTGTTGTTTTTCCCATACAAGAGTTTGATTTTAACAAAGTTACTGGTGGAGTAAATTTAGGTATCAGGTATTACATCGATAAATTCTCCATCGATTTTGGACTTTTTGCTATGCTTCTTTACAATGGTTCAAGATTTGAAGGTATTAGGTTACTTCTTGGGTATACTTTCTAATGCTTCAGTATACTAAGGTATGCTCAATTTGAAAGGTTCCGATTTTTTGTGTATACTAAAGGTAAGTTCAATGCCATTAACGAGGAGGGTTTAAGATATGCCAGTTAACTTGAGAGGTAGAAGTTTACTTACTTTGAAAGATTTCACGCCACAGGAGATTAGATATCTTCTCGACTTATCACACGATCTTAAGAGAAAGAAGAGACTTGGCATAAGAGAAGAACTTTTGAAAGGTAAGAACATTGTTCTTTTGTTTGAAAAAACATCAACAAGAACAAGATGTGCGTTTGAGGTTGCTGCCCTTGATGAAGGTGCACACGTAACATTCTTGGGAGCAAGCGATTCTCAAATGAACAAAAAAGAATCTTTGGAAGACACAGCAAAGGTTCTTGGTAGATACTACGATGGTATCGAATACAGAGGTTTTAAACAAGAAGTTGTCGAACTACTCGCAAAATACTCTGGAGTTCCAGTTTGGAACGGTTTAACTGATGTTGACCACCCGACACAAGCACTCGCAGACCTTATGACAATCGAAGAACACGTCCACAAGCCATTGAACAAAGTGAAAATAGTCTTTGTTGGAGATACAAGAAACAATATGGCTTACGCACTTCTTTACGCTTCCGCAAAAATGGGAATGCACTATGTTCTCTTAGGACCGAAGGAACTCTGGCCTGAACAAAGCATAATCGACGAAATGAAGAAAGTAGCCGAAGAAACTGGTGCAAAAATTGAAGTTACAGATGATATCGATTACGCAGTAAAAGGTGCAGATGTTATCTACACAGACGTTTGGGTATCAATGGGTGAAGAAGACAAAATGGAAGAAAGAGTAAAACTTCTTACAAAGTACAGAGTCACAATGGAAATGATCCAAAAAACAGAAAATTCAGACGTTATCTTTATGCACTGCTTACCATCCTTCCACGATTTCGAGACAAAGGTAGCTAAAGAAGCTAAAGAAAGAGGACTCGATATTAGGGAAGTCGAAGATGAAGTATTCAGAAGCAGACACTCCGTTGTCTTCGATGAAGCTGAAAACAGGCTTCACACAATCAAGGCTGTAATGGTTGCAACACTTGTTGGATAATAAATAATTCTTAGAATAGAAAGGGGAGAAATCCCCTTTCTATTTTTCTTAAAATTAAAAGGTTGTTAGAAGTTTTTAATATAAAAACTTAAAGTGTTACAATCGAAAGTGCTTGACATTTTGAAAATGTTTGGTATCATTGTAAACGGTCAGTGCAGAAAAGCACGACAACGAAGAAATGCCCCCATCGTCTAGAGGTCTAGGACACTGGCCTTTCAAGCCAGCGGCACGGGTTCGAATCCCGTTGGGGGCGCCAGTTTTTTTAAGGGTAGGGTGCATAGCTCAGAGGGAGAGCGCCTGCCTTACGAGCAGGAGGTCGTAGGTTCAAGTCCTGCTGCACCCACCAACGGAAAAAATAAGAATCGTTTAATTAAAAAAGTGTGGCCAGGTAGCTCAGTTGGTAGAGCAGTGGACTGAAAATCCACGTGTCGACGGTTCGATTCCGTCCCTGGCCACCATTATTTTTTTAATACTCGTAAAAAATATTTTTCCCTTTTTCTCTTGAATAATTCGAATACTTTTGGTATAATTCAAAAGGACTTGAGAAAAGATATTAAGGAGGGTCGAAGATGAAGAGAACGTACCAACCATCGAGAAGAAAAAGAGCAAGAACACATGGATTCTTAGCAAGAAAGTCAACACCTGGTGGAAGAAAAGTTCTTAAAAACAGAAGAAGAAAAGGTAGATGGAGACTAACAGTTTCAGACTAAGAAAGTACGAACGCCTTAAACTCAGAAGGAGTTTTGATTTAATATATCAAAAAGGAAATACCGTTCAAAACGATTGGTTTATTTTACTTTATATACGTAACGGACTTGATTACAGTAGGATTGGTATTGTTATTAAGCGAGCGTTTGGAAAAGCGAACCGAAGAAACAAGTTGAGAAGATGGTACAGAGAGTGTTACAGACTTAACAAAAAGGATATTCCACAAGGTTATGATTATCTTCTCATAGTTCGGAGTAAACTTGGGAGTAGATACGAAAGCTTGAATTACAACGATCTTTGCACCAGATTGTTGGAACTATTTGGAAGGGTTCTAAGAGATGAAAAAAATGTTGATTGTAATAGTTAAGCTTTATCAAAAGTACATTTCACCTTTAAAACCACCAACTTGTAGATTTACCCCAACATGTTCGCATTATGCAATTGATGCGATAGAAAAACACGGGGCTTTTAAAGGACTCCTTCTGAGTTTTTGGCGTATATTAAGATGTAATCCTCTCAGCAAAGGTGGAGAGGACCCAGTACCAGAAGAATTTCATATATTTAAAAGGAGGCGGCTGGTTTGAAAAAGTTGACCGTCATTTTTTTGTTGTTTATATCAGTAGTGTTTTTTGCAAATATCTCTAAAATAGTTTTCGAAGAGACTGACCAAAATATCGTTTTGTCAACAAAGTTCGTAAAAGTGGAGATAGGGAAAGATGGGACTTTAAAGAACGTATATCATATGGTCGGTAGACCAATTCATTTCTACACTTACGATAAAGACGGTTTCGATATTCTTGATTCAGCGACTCCAACAAGTTATTCCATTAACCGCACAGATGAACAAATTACGGTTGTTTTTAATTACGAAAATGGAACAAAGATGTATATTTTTGATAAGCTTTTCAATATGTACACTTTTTACGTTGAAACAAATTTCGACTCAACTGTTCAAATAACGCTTCCCGTTGTTTATACAAACGATACAATTAAGAACTCAGAAAATATATTTGTATCTTACAGGCCTGACACAGATTACAACGTGGTAGCAAAAGTCGAAGGAAAATTGGAAGGAAATACCCTTCAAGGTGAAAAAGGAAAAATAAAAATATATATGGGACCTTACAAAAAACTTCTTATTAAGGAAGTCTTTGATGAAGATTTTGATAAGTTTCTCAGTACTTTAAAGACAATCCCCAGTGTTGGAAAGTGGAACACTCCAATGGTTGATGGACTAGCCCAATTTTTCCAATGGATTAACTCTCTAACAAATAACTTTGGAGTTACGATAATAATCTTCACGATTATTGTTAGATTTATATTCTATCCACTTTACCATGCACAAACAAAATCAATGATACAGATGAGAAAATTACAACCTATTGTAGACAGCATAAAGAAAAAATACAAAGACCCTCAGAAACAGCAAGAAGAGTTAATGAAAGTCTATAAAGAAAACAAAATCAACCCTGCAAGTGGCTGTTTGATGCTTCTAATTCAACTGCCTATATTTATGCTTCTTTACAGCGTAATTCAATATTTCCAAGAACAGTTCATTCTTTCTCCAAGATTCTTATTGTGGACGGATTTAAGTGCCGGTGGATTTTCTGAGAACTGGGTATTTGTTCTTATAAGCATTGCAGCTTCATATTATCTGGCACTTTTGCAAAGCCAAGACAGTAGAACCGCATGGCAGAGCATTATTATGGGTACTATCGTCCCATTTATGTTTGTCGGACTTCCAAGTGGTATATTCCTTTACTTCACGACAAATACTCTTATTCAACTTGTTATCACTTATTACGTATATAGAAAGTACAAAATCAAAGGAATCACAAACAGAGAACTTTGGGGGTTACCAGCTAAAAAATAACAACTTAGACTGTCAACTTTTGAGCGGGGTGATACGATTTGAAGAAGCTTAGGTACGTTGGAAAGACGATTGAAGATATTATTGAAACGTTTAAGAACGAAACAGGTGCAATTGAAGGAGAATACGAGATCAACATCATCGACAAGGGAAGTAGTGGTATATTTGGACTATTTTCAAGAGATGCTGTTGTCGAGTTCGAGATTAAAAACTTTTTCTACGAAAGGAAACTTAAAGAGTACATCGAGAACATCCTGAACTTTTTCTCTGAAAACAGTATCGTTAGTGTCGATAGTAGGGGCAAAACTTTCCTTGTTTCATGCAAAAGCGAAGCTGTTGGAAAACTTATAGGAAAACACGGGAAAGGACTTGCGGCACTTCAGCATCTGGCAACGATATATATAAACAGGTTTACTGACACAAAGGTTAACGTTATAGTCGATGCTGGAAACTACAGAGAAAAACGAAAAGAACAGATACAAGTTTTAGTTGATTCAATTGTCAAAAGACTCATTAAAACCGGTGGCAAAGTAAAACTCGATCCGATGTTTCCATTTGAAAGAAAACTTGTGCATGAACACATAAAGAATTATCCACAAATTCGCTCTTACTCCGAGGGTATCGATCCCTACAGGTATGTTGTTTTGGAACTAAGGAGGGAAAAGTATGATAACAGGCAAAAGAGAAGAGGTACAGCCACAGCTAATTGATAACGGTAATATTTTAAAAAGAGTTCTAATGGGTCCAAGAAATGGTGCTCCAAATTTCGTTATGAGAGTTTTCACACTTAAACCAGGAGCGAGCACTCCACATCACTCGCACCCTTGGGAACATGAAATATACGTTCTTGAAGGAAAGATAGAAGCTGTTAGTGAAAACGGAAACTATATCGTCGAAAAAGATGGGTTTATATTCGTAGAACCGAATGAAAAACATCAGTTTAGAAATGTAAATGATGGAGAATCAGTCTTTATTTGCGTAATTCCAAAAGAAGGTGGAGAATAATTTAATATAATCAAAAAATCGCCTGCGTTTGCAGGCGATTTTTTCTAACCAAGCACAACATCTAAGATACTCATTATTACAAATCCAAGCACTAAAAAGTAAGTTGAAAGTCTCTCGTTACCTCTTAGGTGAGTTTCAGGAATTATTTCATCACTTACAACAAAAACCATCGCTCCTCCAGCGAAAGCTAACATATATGGTAGCAAAGACTGAGACAACGTAACAAGTCCAGCCCCGAAGAAACCACTTATCGATTCAACAACAGCTGTTACAAGTGTTACCAAGAAAGCTGTCTTTGTGGAGTAGCCAGCGTTCATAAGTGCTGCCATAACAGCTGCACCTTCCGGGATATTCTGTGAACCAATCGCCACTGCAACACTTACCCCTTTTTCTGTTGCACCCGCAACCCCGACAGCCAAACCTTCCGGGATATTGTGAATCGTTATAGCTATAACAAACAGCCATATCTTCGACAAGGTTTTTATATCTTTACCTTCATGCCCTTTGAGTAAATGCTCATGAGGAGAGTATTTGTCCATAAAGTCAAGTAGAATAACCCCTAACATAAATCCTACAATAAATCTGTAAATTCCGCCTATCTCCAAAGAGGGTTTAACTAAACTGAATGCACTCGCAGAAAGCATTATTCCAGCTGCCATTCCAAGTAACGAGTCTATAACCCTTTCGTTAGCATGTCTCTTTAAAAAGAGTAATGGAATAGTACCAAGTTGTGTCGCAAATCCGGCAAGAACACTTAGAACAGTTCCTCTCAAAAGTGGGGACATACTTTCAAACAAACTCATCACCGTCCTTTCTGATGAATTCTTCGATAATATTATATCATTTTCTTTAGTTTTAGAAAATATCTAAATTTATCTCTTGTTAGTCTTGTGAGTCTTATGGTAAAATATTTTTGGAGGTGGTATCAATGCAAAAGGTAGCTGAGATAGGTAAGAAAATTTACTATGTTGGTGTCAACGACAGGGATACTCATTTATTCGAAAACATTTGGCCCCTTACTAAAGGAGTCTCATACAACTCTTACCTCATCGTCGATGAAAAGACAGCACTCATCGACACAGTAAAAGTCAGTAAGATGAAAGAGTACATCGAAAAAATAACAGAGCTGTTGGATGGCAAAAAACTTGATTACTTGATAATTAACCATATGGAGCCAGACCATTCGGGGGCTATAACCTCAATTTGCCATGCTTTCCCTGGTGTTAAGATAGTCGGAAACAAAAAGACTTTTGAATTTATCAAAGCTATGTACGGACTCGAATTTGAGGCACTCGAAGTTTCGGAAGGATACGAACTTGACCTTGGGGAACACAAATTGGTCTTTTATATGACCCCAATGGTACACTGGCCCGAAACGATGATGACTTACGAAAAAACTAAAAAGATACTATTTGCAGGAGATGCTTTTGGTGGATTCGGTTCACTCGATGGTGGTATCTTCGATGATGAAGTTGACGTTCAGTATTATGAAAACGAAATAAGACGCTATTATTCAAACATAGTAGGTAAATTTGGTCCAATGGTGCAAAAGGCTCTTCAAAAGCTCGGTTCACTTGAAATAAAAGTTGTAGCATCTACACACGGACCGGTCTGGAGAACGAATCCTGGAAGAATAATTTCCGCATATGACAGATGGAGTAAGTACGAAGCTGAAGACGGAGTAGTTATCGCTTACGGTACGATGTACGGAACAACTGAAAAAATGGCAGACTACGTTGCCAGAGTACTTGCAGAAAACGGTGTGAAAAATATAAGAGTTATGAATACTTCAACAACGCATGAGTCATTCATAATTAACGAAATTTGGAGATTCAAAGGAGTTATCCTTGGAACTTGTACTTACAATAACTGGATCTTCCCACCGATGGAGAATTTAATTATCAATCTCTCACATAAAGGACTTCCAAACAGAGTTTTTGGAGTCTTTGGAACCTACGGTTGGAGCGGCGGAGGAGTGAAAGGTATTCTTGAATACATCCAAAAGAACAAATGGCAACTCGTTGGTGAACCTGTTGAAGTTAATTTCTCACCGAAAGAAACTGACTTTGAAAGACTGAAAAAACTTGCAGAAGAAATGGCAAAAGCTGTAAAGCAACAATAATTGTTAGCAAATAGAATATAACCCGGGGAACAAACCCCGGGTTATCATTTTATTCTTAAAAGAACGTTTTTAACAGGTAATGAATTACCCCAGCAACAACTGCTGAGAAAGGAACTGTGATGAGCCAAGAATAAAGAATGCTTTTCAAAACCGAGAAATTGACAACTTCGACACCTCTTGCAAGTCCAACACCTGTGACAGCCCCAACAACTGTGTGAGTTGTAGAGATTGGAAGACCAAAAACCGAAGCAAGCAAAACTGTTGTTGCTGTACCAAAATCTATCGAAAATCCTCGCGTGTTGTTCAATTCAGTAATTTGGAAACCAATTGTGTTCATAACCTTGTAGCCGTATGTTAAAACACCAACTGAGATGCCAAGTCCACCTAAGAAAAGAACTATCTTTGGAACATCTTGAACGTTGTCAAAAGAACCAAACTTGTAGAACGTGTAAATCAAAGCAACAGGTCCTATCGCATTTGCAACATCGTTTGCACCGTGTGAAAAACACACGTAAGTTGATGTTAGAACTTGAACTTTTCTGAATATGCCTTCAACAACATCGTACGTTTTTTCAGAATTTTTCCTTACATATCTTCTAACCAAGAAAATTGAAAAAATTAGAGCAATTATACCGAATACAATTCCTACAATGATACTCTTATTCATTGGATACTTGAGAGTTTTCAAAGCGAAGAGGAAGGAAATGATGTAGAAGGTGAAACCGATGAGAATGGGAGCTACTATTTTGACTTTCTTGTCTGGATTCTTTCTGTGAAGGATGGAAACGACGATTATTTTAAACATTATATAAGAAATCAAACCACCTATAAACGGAGAGAGGAACCAAGAAGTTACAATTTGACCCAATTTACCCCATTTTATCACTGAAACTCCAGCTTCCGCAATTCCAAACCCGATCATACCACCAATAATTGAATGAGTAGTTGAAACTGGCATTCCGTAGAACGTTGCTAAGAGTACCCAAACACTTGCAGCAATTAAAGCACTGAGAGCTCCGTAAGCTATATGTGTCGGATTAACAATCTTACTAATATCAACTATTCCTTTAGATATAGTACTTGTGACAATCGCACCGAACATTATTGCACCAAGAAATTCTGCAAAACCAGCTATTATAGCCGCTTGACGTGGGGTTATTGCTTTTGCTCCGACAGCCGTTGCCATACCATTGGCAACATCGTTTGCACCAATAGCGTAAGCCATAGCAAAACCAAAAATTATGGCAAGGATTATAAGCATTTTCTTAGCTCCTCCCTTCGTTATTCTTCATGGAGTATCATTCTGACTCTTTCAACTACGTTCTCAGCCCGGTCACTTACTTTCATCAGCATTTGAGTTAAAGTGTTAAGAAACATTATATCCACTGCGTTCATCTCATACTTTTTAGAAAACACCAATTTAGCAATTTCTACTCCAAGTTTATCCGTTCCAGTTTCTTCAGTTTCGACCTTTTCTACGATTAAATCTTCTTTTTTGATTTCTTCTTTTGAAAATGCTGATTCAGAGACGTCTTTGAGTTGATTTATAACGGTGTACATATCTTCAACACTTTGAACCGTTAATTCAGCTAAATCAATTATTTTCTTTTTGACTTCAGGATCAATATTTTCCACCTTATTTAAACACAAGTACTTTCCAGCATCATCCAGTGTGTCAATAACTGAATCGAGGTTGTGAATAAGGTCTATCAGATCGAGCTTGTTGAAATACGTCCATTTCAGTCTCTCGTAGACTTTTCTTAATTCCAATTTAAGTCCATCAGCTTGGTCTTCGAGGGTGTCAATAAAATTTGAAAAGTCACCTGTTGGGCCACCTTCAAAATACGTTTTCAGTTCCTTCAAAAGTTCTTCCGCTCCCTGTTTACATAGGTAAGCGTGCTCCGAAAGAATTACTAACGGCGAGCGGTAAGAAAATAGCTTGTTAAATATGTTCGCCACACTTCGTACCTCCTTTTTAAAAGTTCAAAAAGAAAAATTAACTTTTTTATTTTTTTACAACTTATTATACACTATCTTTTCTATTTTTCAATTTTTTTCAAAACAAAGATTTGATTACAGCTTGTTCATCAAGACATAGACAATCTTTTCGAAATCCGAAGTTTCGCTATAATCAACCTTTCTAATATTCGAATTAGCATTTCAACACCACTCTTAAAATAACCCCAACGTAAGAAATTGGATTGTAACTTGTTACAATGGTAGACTTGAAAAAACGTAACAAGAACTAACCAGACAAGAAGAAGGTTGGAGCGTATGAAAAAACTTATAACTGCATTTTTAGTATTCTCCGTTGTTTTTATATTCGGTGCGGACATTTTCTTAACTGGTAGTTTTGGTTACATAGTTGACGTTTCACCAAAGCTTACTGTAACATCACAGAACTACTTCATGTTCTTGGAATCAAAGGTGAGGCATATTTTATTGGATTTTTGTCACAAGGTCTTCCTTTAAATAGTTTTGCCCTTGAACAGATCTACGGTACTTTTCCGTTCGATTTCGGAACATTATTCCTCGGAAGAAAGGTTGATAACTTTAAGGTTTCATCGTTAGCTGAAGATTTATGGCTCGATGGATTGATTTCAGTAGCAGTTCCGTACAAATTTGGAAGTATATACGTTGGTATCAACCCAGCATCACCTCAAGCTCTTATCCCAAAGTCAACGTTTTATCAGGAAATTATATGTCGAATCTCTTCAAACTCAAGGGTGTAACTTACGGACACTTCTCTGTGGTTGAAGTTGGTTTGGAAGTACCAGTTTCTGGTTTTAAAGTTTTGGCACACGAAAAGTTTAAAGTTAACGATGCTAAATTTGAGAAAATTTCATTTGGTTTGCAAGGAACAATTGAGAAATTTGAGTTTACTGTAGTAGTTAGCCCTGATATTACTACTTTCGCTGATTTCACGTTTGATTTTTACGGTTCATATAAGCATAGCAAAGATTACACTTTAGGCTTGAATGTAACAAATATTCCTAAAGAAGATAGTTCTTTTGAGCTCTTTTCTACATACAAAGATCTGATTCTGAAACCTTCCATTAGTTACAAACCATCAGAACAAACACCAATTTCAGGTTCATTTTCATTAAAATTTAATTTCTAACCGAAAGGAGGGAAAAGAAGCTATGCCTTTTAACGAAGGGTTCCCACACGTAACAATAGGACTTTTGATTCTTCTGATCTTTGGTGGATTATTTTTCTCACCTGTTGAAACAAAAGATACAGTGGTAGCTAAACCCGTTGAAGTTGTGACAAAAATCGAAAGCACTGGGAAAGTTAGTGAGCCATTAACAGGAGTTAAAAACTTTGACTTTTCAGAGAAAGAACCGTTGAACGATATGGAAACCAATCCTTTCAGCTGGTGGCTGTGGCAAGCTTCTACATACAATATCAGCAAGCGCAACCGCAGTCATAGAAAATGGTGTTACTAAGATAACAGTCATAAACACGGGGGCTGAAACTTGGCATATCCAATTCACCAAAGAGTTGAATTGGAACTACAAACAACCTATGTTGTTAAATTCAAAGCAAAAGCTGATATTTCAAAAACGATACCATTGAAGGTAGTTCGATCACGAGAACCTTATGAAACTTACTTTGAAAAGACTGTTATTCTGAGCGATACCTGGCAGGAATTTGTTTTCGAATTCTCAATACCATCCGGTGCTGATAAAGTTGTAAATCTGAGTTTCGAGTTTGGTAAATTGGCAAGTGGTAGTACAGTGTATTTTGATTATGTCATGGTAGAGAAAAAATGATTTACAAAGCTTTTTTGCAACTTTTCAGTAATAAAACACTTACGTTGTAACTTGTTACGGTGGTATTTTATGAATAAAGTAGGATTTTTCCCACAAACTTGGAGGAGGTGTTTGGTATGAGGCTATGAGGTATAGTTATTTTGGTAGTCACGGTATTACTTGCGGTACTTTTGGCAGGGTGTGTAGAACTACCAGAGCAAGAGGAAAATCTTTTGGAAAACGGGAGTTTCCAAAACCCTATATTAGTTTTTGATGTTGATAGTACTGATACCAGTAACACTAATAACAATTGGATATTCGGTGCTTACGAGGGTGCAAAAGGGAACCATCCTGGTTATCTGACCCACAACCATAATCAAGTTCAAATTCATCAACAACCTGTAAACATTGAGAACGGAAAGTCATACACATTAAGTTTTAAAGCTTGGGCAGATGAACCAAGGAGTATAAGAGTCTTTGTTGGAAGTACAGTAGGTAACCCTGACTGGAATAATATCTCATCAGAACTCGATAGTGTTAAGTTAACAACCACTGCAACAACACTTGTGTACAACTTTACAGTTAGCAAAAATATCGTAGATCCAAAAGTTAGTTTTGAATTCGGTGGTGCGACAGGAACAGTTTATGTAACAAATATTAGGCTTGTTGAAAAGAAATAAAAACCTCAAAACACATAGAACGGAGTAGGCTCTGGTGAAGCTACCCGTTACACTAAGAAAAGGAGTGATTTTGTATGAAAAGAATTTTACTTGCGGTACTTTCGGTTTTCGTTCTAATCATCTTTTTACTAAGTAACACTGGAACAGCTCCTGCAACAGAGCAAACACAAGAAAGCACATCAACTGTTGTTAACCTTCTCGGCAACGGAGAGTTTACAGAAGATATTCTTTTCTTCCCCGCGTACCAGAACGTCAACAACACAAAAAAGAATTGGCTATTTGCTATTTTTGATGCCGGAGCAGCTGCAGGAAGAATTGACAAAGAAAAGAAATTATTCGTTGTCGAAGTGAAAGACCCGGGAAGAGAAACGTGGAATATTCAGATCCTTCAAGCACCATTAACACTTCAAAGTGGTGCAACTTATCAACTCTCATTCAAGGCTTGGGCAAGCAAGGAAAGAACGATGAAAGTTTTCATCGGTAATTTCCAAAACTGGACACCATACTTAGCTGAAGACAAAGTTCCTTTAACGACCGAGAAGAAAACGTACATATATGAATTCACAATTAAAGGTAGAACAGATGAGAATGTCAAGATTTCATTCGAATTTGGAAAGGACACTGGAACAATCTATATAGCGAATGTAAAACTTATAAAAAAGTAACATTAAAGGGATAGCGTTTGCTATCCCTTTACTTATATATCCAAAAACACGCTCTTTTGCTCTCCACCTTTTTCTTCGATTATCTTGTTTAGCTTTTCCAAAACATCTTCTTTTGAAAGTCCAACCTTTTCAAGTTCTTCGCACAAAGTTCCCCATTTTACTTCTCCACAGACCATTACCTTTATCCCCATTTCAAAAAGTGGTTGAATTAAATAAGGATACTTTTCAGCAATTTCTTCAAAAGTTGTTGAACAGTCGAGCATCTTTGATACCTCCTCAATCTTTCGCACTGCACAGAACTGCACAGCTTATATTACTAAAACCATGCGATTTAAGTTCTTTCACGCATTCTAACATAGTACTCCCAGTTGTGACAACATCATCAAGTAGAAGTATCTTCGAATTTTTGTCAATATTATTCGCATTTCTAAGTAAGATTTTGTATTTATCTTTGGCAGCTGATGTTCTGTCTTTTGCTTTAATTTGTTCTGTCTCACGAACTGTTTCTAACAATTTAATGCTCCTTACACCTGTTAACTTTGAAAGTTCTTTGCTGACAAGTTCAATATGGTCAAATCCGCGTTTGAACTTGGCACTTTTTGTAGCTGGAACGTAAGTTATCACATCAAAATCGAGTTCGTTCTTATCAATAACCTTTCTAAGAAGTTCAGCAATAGTTTTTGATAAGCTGTCGTGATAAGCGAATTTGAAAGAAAGAACCATATTTCTTAGAATATCTTCATAGGGACCGAAATAGAAAACTTCAAGATTACCGATTTTCCTTGGAACCGGTGGCAAAACAATTTTTGAAAGCTCATTTTGGCATTTGGAACATACTTTGAGCCCACCACTCTTTTCGTTACATATCAAACAGCGAGTTTCGACAAATAGATCTGTGAGCTCTAAAAGAAACCTTTTAACTTCAGATTTCAATAAGTTCATACTCTTTTGTTTTAGGATCAAATAACACAATCGTACTCTTTCCTGTCAAATATCCACACGTTTCACCGGGATTAATCACTAAAGTCTTCCCTTCCTTTTTCAAGACAATCTCATGAGTATGACCGAACAAGACCAAATCGTAAAGCTGGGATTTTACAGCTGGTTCAAGTGAAAATGGTTCGTGCATCATAAAAACGCTTATTCCATCTTTTGCAAAATGATATGGACCTTTTCTAATATTCTTAAACTTATGAGTCAAAAAGAGCAATTCTCCGTCGTTGTTACCGAAGACACCTTGGAATTCGATACCGCTTTCTAAAATTATCGGAGCAACGAATGGAGAGACAATATCTCCCAAATGCAATATCAAAGAGCAGTTTCTTTCCTTTGCAAGTTCAACCGCTTTTTTGATTTTTGGTAAGTTATCATGAGAATCGCTCATAATTAGCCACATACTTAGAATCTCCTTTCCAAATCCTCTTTCGTTGTAACCTTTATGTTCTCATAACTACCTTGTACATATTTTACTCTACAACCTGAACTGAAAACAAGTGTCGCTTCATCCGTGAATATCTCGTAATTAGCGTGTTTTTCAAAAGCATCTTTAAGAATACCAACTCTGAATGTTTGCGGTGTTTGATGGATATAAATATTGCTTCTCGGATAGAAAAGCTCGATACTGTCTTTATTTGTCGAAATGCTAATAGTTTCTCTTGCTTGGACAGCGGTAACAACGGCCTTTTCATTCTCTATCGCTGACAAGTTTTCGAGAATGATTTCTTTCGTAACAAAAGGTCTTGCTCCGTCATGAATTAGTATAACATCATCTTCTTCTGCTTTTAAAACACTGCAAACGTAATCCAATGCTCTCTTTACGGAACCAGCTCGTTTTTCACCGCCGGTTATGATATGAATATCGTATGTTCCAGCGAGCAGATTTACTGTCTCATCGTAGTAGTCTTTATTAGTAGCAACTATTATCTCATTAAACACTTTAAGACTGTAGAATTTCTCCACTGTAATCTCTAAAATAGTCCTTCCGGAGATAGGATAGAACTGTTTCGGTTTTTCGTATCCAAACCTTTTTCCTACCCCTCCAAACATCAAAGCTGCAAAAACTCTTTTCATCTCTTTCCACCTTTCTTTTTTGACTTCTTGCCGGTTTTTTCTTTCTTCACGCTTTTATCAGATTCCTTTTTACTTTTCTTTTTCTTATCTCCTTCTTCAACAACTTCAAAGTCGATTTCCATTTTTATTTTATCTGCGTGAACAACTTTCACCCTTACAAGATCACCTATTTTGTAAAGCTTACCGGTTCTTTTTCCAACAAGCATATTTTTGTATTCATCGTAGTAGAAATAATCGTCAAGACTTGAAACATGAACAAGTCCAGAGATGTATTTATCTTGAATTTCAGCAAAAAATCCGAACTTCGTTACAGAAGTAATAACCGCATCGAAAATTTCTCCTATATAGTTCGAAATATAGTCCACTTTTTTTAGTGCTTCGTAATCCCATTCAGCTTCGTCTGCAACTCTTTCACGTTTACTACAATGAGCAGCTGCTTCATGGAGATATTTTACAAGTTTTTGTTCTTCACGTTTTTTCATCATTCCACCATTTTCTAAGTATCTTTTCAAAAGTCTGTGAACCATCAAGTCTGGATACCTTCTAATAGGTGATGTAAAATGAGTGTACGCACTTGAAGCTAATCCAAAATGTCCAATATTTTCAGGAGAATAGACCGCTCTTTTCATTGCCCTCACAAGTAATCTTTGAATACTCGACCTTAATGGATGGTCAGCAGTTCTTTCTAAAACTTCTTGAAGCAAACTCGGATGAATCTCTTGACCTATCTTCATCTTAATTCCTATCGCTGCCAAGTAGTTTCTGAGTTGAAGCACTGTATCGTAATCTGGTTCTTCGTGAACTCGGTAGATAAAAGGTATATTCTTTTTGTGGAATATTTCAGCAACAGTTTCGTTAGCCTTAATCATAAACTCTTCAATAATCTTCTCTGATTCCCCGCGTTTCCTTGGAACGATATCAACAGCGTGACCTTTTTCGTCTAAGATTATCTTTATTTCATCAGACTCAATATCTAAGATAGCTCCGCGCCTGCGTCTATTTTCTCTTAAGATGTCTTTGAGTTCCTTCATGAGAAGTATATGTTTTTCAAGGTCTCCGAGTTTTTTCTTCATTTCTTTATCGCCTTCGAGCATCAAATTTACTTCATCATATATAAGTCTTCTATAGCTTCTAATAACTCCGTTGTAAACGTTGTACTTTACAACGTCACCGTTTTTATCGATTTCCATAAGAAGAGACATTACAAGTCTATCTTCACCTTGTACAAGACTACAAAGTCCGTTTGAAAGTTTGAATGGAAGCATAGGGATAACCCTATCGGCTAAATAGACACTCGTTCCTCTCTTGTACGCTTCTCTGTCTAAGGCTGTACCTTCTTTCACATAGTGAGAAACATCAGCTATGTGAACGCCTAACAAGTAATTACCATTTCTAAGCTTTTTAACTTGTACAGCATCGTCAAAATCTTTTGCATCTGGTCCATCTATGGTAACAATAACTTCATCTCTAAAATCTTTTCTTCCTTCCAAATCTTCTTCTGTTACGTAATCTTTGAATTGCGATACTTCTTTCAACACTTCATCTTGAAATTCTACAGGTAAAGAATGTTTAATGACAACCGTTGGAAAATCTGTAGCAGGATCGTCTACTTCTCCCAAAACTTCAACTATTTCAGCTTTTCCCTTTCGTGTCTGAGACGGATAACCGATTATTTTAGCTACCACCTTTAAACTTGGTTGAGCACCGTTTGTTTTGTCTTCAGGAACATAGAATACGTGTGGAATCTTTGGATCGTCTGGAATTACAAAACTCCCCGATCGATCTTTCTGGAAAACTCCAACCAATTGTTTCATTCCGCGTTCTACGACTCTAACAACTCTACCTTCAGGAAGTTCATACCATTTTCCAACGATTTGAACTTCAACAACATCTTTGTGCATCGCAGGTCCAACTTTTTCAACAGGAACTGCTATCTCCGTTCCATCTGAAAGCTGTACAAAAGCCAAATTACCGCTTCGAGTGAATTCGATAACTCCTCTGTAGAGATTCTTCTTAGCGTACTCGTATTTTCCATCCAAATCTCTAAATAGAAAACCTTCTTCGACAAGTTCCGATATTAGACTTCTTAGCTTTTCAACTTCTTCAGGTTCTGCAATATTTAGCATCTTTCTTATTTGCTTAAAAGTTGAAGGAGTATAGTCTTTCGATTGGAAGAATTTCTTTAGTTCCCTTTTGTTCATTCGCTTGCACCTCCAAAATCAATAAAAAAAAGTATATTCTTACAAATTGATTATATCACAACACTTAGATTCTTATTAAATATCTTTTTCCAGTTACTTTCGATTTTGACAGGTCAACTCACCTAATGTATGATAAACACAGAAAAATCTAACACCACAGGGGTGAGATATCTTGAATCAAAAAAAGGCTATTTCAAAGGAAACTTTTGTATTTTTAGTTTTGACTGTTCTATTCTTTGGCGCTTTTATTCAGATTATGGGAGCGTCGAACTTTTTCAAGACCGTTATGTCGACAGCTCACGACCTGTTATTGAACACTGTCTTCTTTATTATGGCTGTTGCTGTCATAACTGGTGCTTTTTCCTCTGTTATGTACGAATTCGGTGTTGTTCACGTTATCCATTTTTTGCTTGACCCATTGATGAAACCAATATACGGTCTTCCCGGTATCTCTGCAATGGGAATTTTGGCAACCTATTTTTCAGATAATCCTGCTATAATATCGTTGGCAAAAGATAAAGAATTTGTTTCACACTTTGAAAAATGGCAAGAACCACTTTTATGTAACTTAGGAACAGCCTACGGTATGGGGTTAATCGTATCAACTTTCTTTGTATCTTTGAGCGGTCAAATGGGAGTTAATCTTTTCCCAGCTGTTTTAATCGGTAACCTTTCGGCTGTAGTCGGAAGTATTGTAAGTGTTAGAATCTTTTCTTTCTACACAAAAAAGAAGCTTGGAAGTAGTACAAAAAGGTCCGAAGATACTGAAGCACCTTACAAATTACACGAAAAAAATAAAAAGATCACGCATTTTAGAAACATACGTGAAGGAAATTACCTTGAAAGATTCTTAGAAGCCCTTCTTGATGGTGGAAAAAGCGGTGTTGATATAGGGATTGGGATAATTCCGGGAGTTTTGATAATCAGTACTGTTGTTATGATGCTCACCTTCGGTCCAAAAGATCCGTCAGTAGGTTATCAAGGCCTTGAATACGAAGGAATAGCTTTGTTTGAAAAACTTGGAAAATATCTTTTAATGCCTTTGAAAATACTCTTCGGATTTGATAGCCCACAACTTATAGCTTTTCCAATAACTTGTTTAGGTTCGACAGGTGCTGCACTTGCTTTGGTTCCAAAATTCATTTCTCTTGGTATAATTAAAGCAAGTGACATAGCTGTCTTCACCGCTATAGGTATGACTTGGAGCGGATACTTGAGCACACACGTTGCGATGATGGATGCTCTTGGTTACAGATATTTGACAGGTAAAGCTATACTTTCTCATACGATAGGTGGATTAGCCGCTGGTATCTTTGCAAATCTGATGTATAATTTAATATTCTGAGAACTACAAAAAGTTTGGAGGTTAAAGCTTGGCGGAATTAAACGTCTACAAAACTTCTGGGATTTTCCATGTTAACACCTATCATTTAAAACTTCAAGACCGGGAATTTTTAATAGATCCGGGATTTGGGATTTCCAAACATATAGATACAGAAAAAGTTTACTCTGTAATCTTAACACACGGTCATTACGATCACATATCAGGACTTAAGGAAATAAAATTTGATAAGATCTATATTTCAAACGAAGACAAATCTATGCTCTCAAACGATGAGTTGAATTACTCAGCACTATTTGGAAGAAGTTTTTCGATAAGTATCGAAGAAGGAATAATTCTTGATATAGACGAAGAATTAGATGATTTTGTCGTTTTAAAAGCACCAGGGCACACGTACGGTTCAAGGGTAATAATCTACGAGGACAAAATCTTTACAGGGGATACGGTATTCCCTACTACTATAGGAAGAACCGATCTGAATGGTTCAAGAACTTTAATGACTTATTCACTAAGAATGCTAAAAGATTATTTCAGGAACTTCCAAAATGCAACTATTTATCCCGGGCACGAGGAACCTTGTAGCGTTAAAAGACTTTTGGCATTGAACCCGTATTTCAAATAGAGGTGTTATTGTTGCAAACCATCTACGATGAACGTTTTCTTGAAAGATTAAAATCTCTAAAAGTAAAAAGATCTGTGATAATTGATGTATTAAAGAAAAGGGAAATCTTATCACCATCAGCTTTGAAAGTTCTGGCAAACAATTTCGAACATCCTAAATCGAAATCAGTTTCGAAAACTGATCCTGTTAATTTTGCGCTCTTTTTAGAAAACTTGGTTTATTCTAATTCAACTTTGGAAGAAAGACTTAAATTTACAACAAATATCGGATATCCGCTAACTCTTGCTTTAGAAATTCTCTTTTGGATAGCCCCTGAAAAATTCCCATTTCCCAAAAAAGAATTGAAAAGTTATTCTGAGTTCAAAACTTTTTTAAAAGAACAGAAAGACCTTTTAAAAAAAACAAATCTATCAAATTTTTTAGAACTATATGCTCTACAGAGCATTGAGAAGGAAAACTTTTTTGAAGATATTAAGTCCAACTTGCTCAAGATTAACAAAATGAATTTAGAAGAAAATCTTTGGCTTGCTGATTTTTGGAAAAACTTGAGCCCCGTTCAAAAAAAAGAAATTGGAAAGTCTTTAGATAAATACGTCTTATACGTCTTAGAAAAGTCATCAAAAGGTAAAAAAGGAATACCTATCGTTATAGACGGAAACAACGTATTTCTTTCAAATGAGCTAAAGTATACAAAAGAAGACAAAATAGACGTTGTTCTCAACTATATAGCAACTCTTAAAGAGTTTTATTTCCCATACTACATAGTCTTTGATAACAACGCTCCATACATTTTCGATACCGAATACTTTGACCACAAAAACGCATATTTTCATTCACCTGCTGATGAACTTTTGATAGAGATAGCCAAGGAAAGAAATGGTGTTATTTTCTCAAAAGACAAGTTCAGAAATTATGCCGAAAAAATTAAAACACTTTGGTTTGGAGGTTGAAAATGTTAATCTTAGCTTCAGGCTCACCAAGAAGGATAGAACTTTTGAAACAAATTGGACTAAAATTTTCTGTCGTAGTTCCAGAAGTTGATGAAAATATTAATACTGAAAAAACCCCCGAAGAAACAGTAATGGAAATTGCACACAGAAAAGCGGAAAAAGTTTTCAAAGATAATGAAGACTCGATTGTTATCTCTGCAGATACAATAGTTTATTTTGAAGACAAAATTCTCGGAAAACCAAAAGACAAAGCAGATGCTAAAAATACTCTCAGAAACCTTTCTGGAAATTGGCACAGGGTTTACACAGGAGTGTGTATTTTCTCAAAAAACTCAAAGATTGAATTTGTCGAAGTTACGGATGTTAAATTTAGAGTTCTTACAGATTGGGAAATAGATTACTATGTGAATTCTGGTAAACCATTAGATAAAGCTGGAAGCTATGGAATACAAGAATTTGGCGCGGTCTTTGTTGAAAGAATTGAAGGCGATTATTTTAACGTTATGGGCTTACCTGTATCAAGTCTTTGGAGTAATCTTTCAAAAATTGCCAAACTTGAAGAATTCATGATATAATTTTTATGTGTTGTTCCTCATTTTTAATGGTGAGGTGGACAATGTGTACAACGATGAGGATAAACTTGAAAATATCCGAAAATTGAAAGAAGAAATGGAAAAAGAATTAAAGAAAAAAGGACTTTTGAAAGAAGATAAATCCCAGAAGAGCAAAAAAGCAGACTATGAAGATGAGGAGATTATAAACAAACTCAAACAGGCTGTTGTACAAACGCATTTGGATATAAACGAATCTCTCAGTTTGTATTTAATTAACTCAAAAGACTACGATGCAAGCATTGAGAATGTGATAAGAACTTTAGAAATCTTCATTCAAAAAGCAACAGATGTTGAGAAAAGATTGATTTATTCAGGACTCGTAAAATTTCTAAGAAAAGATTTCAAAGGTGCTATAAATGAATTCAGTAACACTGCTTCTTTGCAAGGCAGGTATAATTTACTTCTCACTAAGATGTACTCTGGAGACAATATTTCAAATGAACTTGCAAGCTTTTTAAAAGGAAATCCCAGCTCACTTGAACCGTTCTTACTTTTGGTAGAAAAAACGTTAATTGATGGAGATTTGGAAAGTCTTGAGAAAGTTTTAAAAGCTCTCTCAAAACTTTCATCTTTCTGGGAACTCGTATACTCATTATACACACAAACCGCTGGAGAAGAAAACCTTTCAAAAGCTACAAGAGAAAGAATATTTTCCGCTCTTGTATTCCTTTATGCAAATTACGTCAGAAACCAAAGTGATGTTTCTATTTCAAACAATACTTGTCTTTCAGTTCATAGAGCTATTTTAAGGGGTGAAACAGTTACCTCTCCTGATTTTTGTATAATGGGGAATTTATACAATGAAGCCAGGAGATACATTAGAGAGGGAAGAATAGAGATTTCTAAAATAAACAAATTTCATCAAACACCAGAAGGATCTCTATTTTTTGGTTTCTACTTTTTCAACGAAGGTCAAAACACTATGGCAAAAAAGTACTTTGATATATTTAAGAATAAAGTTAAAGATTACGAAATTGTTTTTTCGGACTTGAAGTACAATAAAGTTGGAATGTCTCAGTTTTTGAATCCACGACTATTTAACATCAACGGAGAAAAGAGCGATACAAATAATATCTTTGAAACGTGCAATAAATACAAGGGAAGAGAAATAATTGTAAAATACAAAAATCCAGAGTTTGTTAGACTTGTCTTTTCCGAAGAACACTGTTTCTTGTTGTATTCAGCAAAAAAATAAAGGGCTTTTTAAGCCCTTTTTTCTTATTTTTGTTCTTTCTTCTTGCACGTTGGACAATTTTTCTTCTGCCTTTCCATGTAAGTTTTCTCAAAATTTCTTCTGCATCTTCAAAATCAACATCAACAAACGAGAAATTCTCAAGAACTCTTACATTGTGTATTTTTTCTTTTTGTACACCTGTTTTTTCTGATATGAATTCAACAAGTTTTTGTTTTGTAATACCATCGCTTTTACCTATTGCTACAAATAGAGATGTAAGTTCCTCTCTTCTGTCCAATTTCTTTATGTTTCCATATCTACTAATATCGATCTTTTCTCTCAAAAGCATATTAACTAACGATTTTAGTGCCGTTCTTTCGTCTGTATTTTCAAGCACTTTTTGAACTATTTTGTTGACTATTTCGTCGTTCATTGAATTTTCGGTATTTTCAAGAATTTCGTTAACAAAAGTATCTATTTTTGTCTCTACAACTTCTTTTACTTCCGGAATGTCTTTTTTTATTATCTTTGCTTTTGAGAAGCTCTTTATTCTGAACAAATAAGAGTGTTCTTTCGGAGTTACGAAAGTTATTGCAACACCTTCTTTTCCTGCTCTTCCAGTCCTACCGATTCTATGAACGTAGTACTCCGGATCAAGCGGTACAGAATAATTTATCACGTGAGTCAAACTATCAACATCGATACCGCGGGCTGCAACATCAGTAGAAACTAATATCTTAACTTTTTGTTTTTTGAACTTGTCAAGAACTCTTTCCCGAAGGTACTGCGAAAAATCTCCGTGCAAAGCTTCGACATTGTATCCCCTATCTGAAAGTTTTTTTGCAACGAAGTCCGTGTCAGTCTTTGTCCTACAGAAAATAATTCCGTAAAAATCCGGTTCCATATCTATGATTCTGCACAGAAGGTCTATCTTGTCATCTTCATGAACTTCAAAATATATTTGTTTTGTCAGTTCAGTTGTGAGTTGCTCTTTTACTGTCTTAATGTGTTTGTAGTCTTTCATAAACTTTCTCGCAAGTTTCACAATTTCATCTGGCATCGTTGCTGAGAAAAGCAAAGTTCTTCTATCTTCAGGAGTCCGCTCAATAATTTTTTTTATATCATCAATAAATCCCATATCTAACATTCTGTCCGCTTCATCCAAAACTAAGAACTTAAGATTCGAAAGATCTAATGTTCCTCTTTCCAAATGATCAAGTATTCTTCCAGGTGTTCCGACAACTATATCAACACCCTTTTTCAGATCTTCAAGTTGCTTTCCCATCGATTGACCACCGTAAAGTGTTGTAACCCTAAGGTGTTTTTTACCTTTTAGTGAGTTTATTTCTTCAGCAATTTGAAGCGCAAGTTCTCTTGTTGGTGTAATAATAAGTGCTTGAACATGTTTTTTTGGTTCCAAAAGTTCAATCAATGGTAATCCAAACGCCGCTGTCTTTCCTGTTCCTGTCTGTGCTTGAGCAATTATATCTTGAGTGCTATTTAGCACCTCTGGAATTACCAACCTTTGAACAGGTGTTGGTGTTTCATATCCTTTCTTTTCAATAGCTTTCAAAACTTCTTCACTTAAACCTAATTCTCTAAACATCCTACTAAACCTCTCTTCTCTCTAATCAATCAAAAAACAAAAAGTACGATTTTGAAAAAATCGTAACTTAGAAGATTATTTCAAATATTAGGAAGTATAAGACCGCACTCAAAGTGCGGTCTGCATTTTGAATTATCTTCTTTTTGTTACGCCTTGTTTCTTATCCAATCTTCTCTTGTATTCAGCTAACGTTTTTTCACTATCTCTCAAGAATTTTGAAAGTTTCTTTTCGAATTCTTCTTTCTTTGCGTCAGCTTCGTTTACCTTTTTGTCTTCAACCTTCAAACTGAGTTCCCACTTTCCGTCTTTTCCTTTTCCGATAACTTTTGCTTCAACTTCTTGTCCGACTTTGAGAAAATCTTCTACTTTTTGAACGTACTGGTTTGAAATCTTGGAGATGTGGATGAATCCTTTTTCGCCGTTTTCAAGTTCGATGTTAGCTCCAAACTTTAGTACCTCCACTACTTTTCCCTTGACGTTCTGACCAATTTCCATAAAAGTTAACCCTCCTGATAGTTAAATCAATGCTTCTCAATACTTACCTTCGAACTTTCTCTTGAACTTCTGGACTCTACCTTCAGTATCAACTATCAAAGCAGCGCTACCACCGCCTTTGTAGAACGGATGGCAGTTTGAACAGACGTCAATTTTGATCGTCTCTTTTGTGCTCCAAATCTTGTGTTCCGCACCACAAGCACACCTTGCTGTCACAAGTTTCAACTCTGGATGGATACCTTTTTTCAACTTTGCTCACCTCTTTTGAAAAATTTTTATAAGTTTTCTGGTTTATATGATACCACTTTTGTTTAAATGTTTCAAGTATCAAAGTTAGATTTTAATCTCTTTGAAATTATCTTGTATCAATTTAAGTAGTTCTATTGTACTTCTTATGTTTCCAAAAACGTTCTTAAGCTCTTCCAAGAACTTCTGTATCGATGCACTTATCTCTTCTGCTGTTGCTGAACTTTCTTCAGATATTGCAAGCAAGCTCTGAATACTTGTCGTTATTCCTTCAAGTCTTCCAACTTGGTCATTTAAAGTCTTAACGAGTGTGTTAAGTTGATCAGTTATTTGAGTTATTATATCGCTCGATTCTTTACTTTCTTTAGCACTCTTCTGGAGCATTACGGAACCTTTTTGCATCTCTTCAAAGCCTTTGATTATACTCGTACTTAGTCTTTCTATACCGTCTGTCACAGTTTTTAGTACTTGAGATATTTGATTCGCTGAAGCTTTACTTTCTTCAGCTAATTTTCTGATTTCATCAGCAACAACCGCAAATCCTCTTCCAGCTTCTCCGCTCCTTGCAGCTTCTATCGCTGCGTTAAGTGCAAGTAGGTTTGTTTGTTCGGCAATGCTCATAACTGTGTTGGCGATATCCATAATTCTTCCAGCAAGAGTCTGCAGCTCTTTACTCTCATCGGAAATTTTTTGGAAATCTTTACTCATTTGATCCATTGTTCTTGCTGATATTTCAACATTCTTTGAAGCATTGACAATTTTTTCAACCGCTTGATTCAGCTGAACTATAATTTCATTCTGGTTACCTATTATCTTTGTTATAGTTTCCACATTGTCAGAAACAGTTTCTGAAATTCTTTCAGCATCGTTACTAATTTGAACAGCCGTTTCAGCAACCTGGTTTGCAAGTTCTTTCATTGTATCTATCTGTTCCTGGACTGCATTCACTGAGTTTTCAGTGCTCTTTGTAAAATTCATCAATTCTTCAACATCACCTTGAAGACCGATAAAATATTCTCTCAATGAGTAAATAGCTTCTTCGGCTTCTTTGGAAAGTGTATCAAACTCTGTTGAACCTGTGATCTTTACTTTCTGTTCAAAATCCTTTTTCCTTAAATTATCAAAAATCTCCACTGTCGTATCACATCCAGTTTTCATGTCTTTCAAGCCGAAAATAACACCAACTAAAACACCAACCGCAGTCAAAAGAGAACCGAAAAGTGGTCCTAAAAGACTTGTAAATACAAGAGAAAGAATAAACACAACAACCGGGAAACTAACAGTGTATGTGGTGAAAAGACTTCTCAAAAGTCCAAAAGAAAACGCTTTGAAAAGCTTTAGTTTCACAAATTTTCCAACGGGTTTATCGCTTGTAACTATTATTTCAAGGAAAGAACCACCATCCGGTTTTTTACCTTCTGCAATTATTTCATAGCTCATCTTTTCGTTAAAATGGTCTGCGCTACCTTTTAGTAAACCTTTGAAATAACTTCTGAAATCTCTTGTAGATTCGTACCTAATTCGCGCTTTGTTGGTACCCAAAAGCTCAAAGATAACCCTCGGTGGTTTCGCCCCCCTTATACGTCTTGTAAGAGCTCTATGGACAGAATCCATAGCACTCATAAATGAGAGCATATTCTCTTTCCTAAAATAAGATGGATAGAATTTGTAGAAACTTTTGATGTTGTTGTAACCCGTCTCTTCCCAAAGTTGTTCGTAAGATTTACCAACCTTTTGTGCCAATCTTTGAGAGTATCTTACAACCAGATCATCCGAAACATCTTCGGTAGGAGTAAAGACTTTTTTGGGATCTATGCCGAACTCTTCCAAAAGTGAATCGACAACTTTTTCACCGTAAAGTCTTCTCCAGGTTTCAAGCCAAACACCCATAACAAAACCTTTCATTAATAACATACCCCCTCTCTGTTTTTATTCAACAAATTATTACGAATAAAGGAGTGGAAAAGTAACACTAAAAATTATATCATATACTTTGAGGTGGTGAACGTGATAACTGAAAAAATTCTGTCAAATTGTAAACTTTGTCCACATAACTGTGGTGTAGATAGAAGTATCTATAATGGCTTTTGTGGTGTTGGATATCTTCCAAAACTTTCAAATATCGTTTTGCACAAAGGCGAAGAACCACCGCTTTCAGGTGAAACTGGAGCGGGAGCTGTTTTTTTCTCAGGTTGTCAGATGAAGTGTATTTATTGTCAAAATATGGGATTTTCTCAAAAAGGCATCGGAATTGAAATAACTGTCGAAGAACTTGCGAATGCTTTTCTCAAGGTTCAAAAAGCCGGTGCAAAGACTTTGGATTTGGTCACACCTACACCACATATTCCATGGATAATAAAAGCTCTCGACCTTGCAAAAAAAGAGGGTTTTAATCTTCCGGTTGTCTACAATACATCAAGTTACGAGAAAGTTGAAATAATAAAAGAACTTGATGGTTACGTAGATATCTACTTAGCTGACATACGATACACGGATGACGAAATGGCAAAGAGATACTCGAAAGTTAAAAATTATTGGAAAACCGCAAAAGAAGCGATAAAGGCGATGTACGAACAGGTTGGAGCATTTGATGAGAAGAAAATAAAAGGGCTCATTATACGAATACTTGTACTTCCAAACAACGTGAGCGGACACTTTGAAGCTCTCGAATTTATAGCAAGTTTGGATAAAAAGATACCAATTTCACTGATGTCACAATACATACCCCATTTTGGTGCAAAAGATGACGAACTTATTGGAAGAAAAATCACAAAAAAAGAATACGAAAATGCTCTCGATTATTTAATCGCACTTGATTTGGATGGCTGGATGCAACTTGACGAAAAGAACAGACTTACAACTTTGCCGATAGAATGGAGGTAAAGATTTTGATTGGAATCAACCCCGGAGCTACACTGCCAGTTACTGTAACAAAAAGTTGTGCTCTAAATTGTCCTCATTGTAATTCTCATTATTTGAAAGGAATGGTTTACATTGACGATATAGAGAAGTATATACCCAGGTTTAAAAGCTTTCTGATTAGTGGCGGAATGTTACCTGATGGGAGAATTCCGTACGAAAACCATTTAGGGAAACTGAAAAAACTAAAAGTTGAATATGGACTAACTTATAACTTCCATATCGGTTTTCCACCCAAAAAACCTGTTGAACTTATTGACGTTGCTGACGTAATAAGCTTTGACTTTTTCGGAGATAGTGAAATTTTAAGGAAAATATACGGTATAGTTAGAGAACCAGAAGAAATAATAAATACAGTAACTGATCTTGGGATTCACACCGTTCCGCATATTACGTTCGGCATTTTTTGTGGTAGAATTACTCATGAGTATAAAGCTGTTGATATTCTTTCAAAGTATTTTGACAAATTAGTTGTTAACGTTTTTATCCCAACATCGGGAACAGCTTTTGAAAATTGCCAACCACCTGATACTGATAATGTTGTTGAATTTTTGATGTACGCGAAGTCCAAGATAAAGAATGTTGTAACAGGATGTATGATGCCAAGGGGAGAATACAGGAAAAATTTGCAGGAAAAAATAGAAAATCTTATAGACGGAATCGTTAAACCTGTAAACAAAGAACAGGTAAAGTTTTATGGTTGTTGTTCGTTCTATTTGAAAAAATCTAACGAGGAAGGTGTTTGAAATGGTTAAGAAAAATCTTTTGTCTTTCAGTTTTGAAGAAACAGCTGGTGAATTTGAAAAACTCGGTTTTGAAAAATTCAGAGCTAAACAAGTATGGGATTGGATATACAAAAAGAAAGTTTTTAACTTTGATGAAATGACTAATCTGTCAAAAGAACAGAGAAAGATTTTAAGTGAAAATTACTACGTAGGTATTCCAGAACTTATAGATATTCAAGTTTCGAAGATAGATAAAACTACGAAATTTCTCTTTAAACTTCACGATGATAACACCATCGAGTCTGTTTTGCTTTTCCATCCTGACAGAGTAACCGCTTGTATATCCACACAAGTTGGTTGTCCAGTAAAATGTGCGTTCTGTGCTACTGGTCAGAGCGGATATGTTAGAAACCTATCAGCTGGAGAGATAGTTTCTCAAATTTTGGCTATGGAAATTTACAGAAAAGTTAACATAGGAAATATCGTCTATATGGGAATGGGCGAACCGCTTTTAAATTACGATGAAGTTGTGAAAAGTGTTAAAATTCTTAACCATCCAAACGGTAAGAACGTTAGTATAAGACGTATTACAATATCGACCGTTGGAATTCCTGAAAAGATCGTTCAGTTAGCTGAAGAATTACCGGAGGTTAGGTTAGCAGTTTCGCTTCACGCACCGACAAATTTCAAAAGGGACCAAATAATTCCGATAAACAAAAAGTACAGTGTTGAAGAACTTATGCAAGCGGTTAAAGAATACTACCGAAAAACGAAAAATAGAGTCACTTTCGAGTACATATTGATTAGAGAATTCAACGACTATCCAGATGATGCAGAAAAATTAGCAGAACTTTTAAAAGGTATAGTTAGTTACGTCAATCTGATACCAGCAAATCCTGTCGAAAATTCAAACTTTCCAATTCATCGTTCAAATCAATGGGCGATAGAAAGATTTAAAGAAGTTCTCGACAAATATGGTATAGAATCCGAGATTAGAAAAGAGAAAGGAACGGATATAGATGCAGCATGTGGACAATTGAGAAGAAGGAGGCTTGAAAAACGGTGAACAGTGCTTATAGTAAAACAGTAAATCCAGAAATCCAAAAACCAAAAAAGAAAAAGAGAAGTCCCTTTTCTAAATTCATTTTAAATATAATGTTTCTTATTCTGTTCTTCGCTGCCCTTGGATTAGGTGCAGGTTTTGGAGGGCTGCTATTCTACTTTTCAAAATCGATAAAAACAAACAATATGTCAATAATAAGTGAACGAAGTGTCGAACTTGGTTCGGCTGGATTTATAACACTCCCTGATTTCACGGGAGCCTGGTACATAACTGTTGAGAAAATACTTAGAGAATTTGGTTTAGACTACGAACATTCTTTTCAAACAGGTGGTCGTTTTTATGGCACCGTTCTATCTACCATACCAAACGCTGGTAGTACCTTCAGCAAAAATGCCGTAATCAAATTATTTGTCGATGACACTAAAATCGATGCTGTTGAAACTATTAAACAAGAAACTGATGTAGGTACTTCGACTGATGAAAGTATTTATGAAACAATGGAAGATTCGCCAACAATTGAAGTTCTTCCTCCAGAAAATTTAACTACACCCGAAACAACAAACGAGAATCATAGCCCAGAAGAAGGATTTTAAATATTAAAGCGGAGGTGCATATGAGAAAGACTGGGAGAGTTTTGAAATTCTATTCGAATGAACTAATTATTGAAGATATTCTGGGCGGTCAACAGTACAGAGCAAAACTGAGAGGTAAATTCAAAAAGCAAAACATACGACCTATTGTTGGTGATTTAGTAGAATATACGGTACAATACAACGAAGCTGTTGTCGAAAATATCATTCACAGGAAAAATGACTTGCCAAAACCGAGAGTTGCTAACATAGATCAAATAATTCTTGTTACATGTCTCTATAAACCCTCCGTTCCTTACGATATAGTAGATCGTTTTATTGCACTTTCGGAATACCAGAATATCGATATTGTTATAGTCGTTAACAAGATTGATTTGATTGAAGAAAAAGAAAAAATGGAAGAATTTAAAGAAATATACGGTAAGTTGTACCCACTTCTATTTATGAGTGCATTTACAAAAGAAGGTATCGATAAATTTATCAAAACTTTAAAGGGAAAAGTCTCAGTCTTCGCAGGTATGTCAGGGGTTGGAAAGAGTAGTTTGGTTAACTCAATAGACCCAAATATAAAATTAAGAACTGGAGAGATATCAGAAAAACTTGACAGGGGAAGACACACAACAACTACCGCTGAACTTTTGAGACTTTCTTTCGGTGGTTGGGTTGTTGATACTCCAGGATTTGCAAGTTTAGAAATTGACCACATACCAAAAGACGAGCTTAAAAATCTTTATATAGAACTGAGAAATACATCGTGTTTCTTTGCGGATTGTAATCATATAGACGAGCCTGGGTGTCAAGTTAAAGAAAAAATAGAAAAAGGTGAGATAAGCTTCTCACGTTACGAAAGTTATCTTAAATTTTACCAAGAACTTTTGGAACTTGAAGCGGAAAGATTTGCAAAAAAACGTAAATAATTGTTCTCTACTGTTCCGAAATCTTCTTAAAAAGTGTATTTAGTTTCATCAAAATAGATGTATTAAACACTGAGGGTATTTCTATATCGAAATACCCTTCTTTTTTTACTATTTCGTATATTTCTATTAGTTTATCAACCATCTTGTTCATAGACCAGTTATTTTCAACGTAGATTGGAGCTTTTACTTTCAGAATCTCAATATCATTTACAGCTCTTACAATTGCATTTAAGAATTCTTCCTCATTTTCTTCTGCTACAGTGTAAGCTCCTTCACCGTTTACTAAAACATTTGCGATACCTTTTTGTGCTATAGCAACGACAGGAGTTCCAGCGGCTAAAGACTCCAAAACAACAAGTCCTTGCGTTTCTGTAACCGAAGCAAAGACAAACAAATCAGATGCCTTATAATAATCCTTTATCTGCGAATGAGGAACATATCCTGTAAAAACACACCTTTTAATTAGTCCTTCATCCTCAAAATACGAAATCAAACTTTTTCTTTCAGGACCATCACCAACGATTAAAAACCACACATCCTCTCTTTCTTTCATATATTTTGCAACAACTCGGGATAAGAATGTTAGATTTTTTTCTTTTGCTAACCTTCCAGCGTACATAAGCAGAAATACATCTTCTGGAATATTATAGACTTCACGTATATCAACTTCCGCAGGTTCTGAAAATTCTACAGTATCAATTCCCGTTGGTAAAATGTGTATCGGTCTTTCCACACCATACTTTATAAGTTCATCTTTGATTTCTTGAGTAGGAGCAATAACAGTGTTAACTTTGTTGCAGAACCACTTTGAAAATTCTTCTATAGTTTTTCTATCAGGTCTAAATGGTGGTGGAACATAATGTCTATATTCTGTTAAAAGTGTGTGATATGTGTGAACGTGTGGGATTCCAAGAGCTTTTTGAACCTTCAAAGCCCTTATTCCAAGTGCAAGCGGATCGTGACTGTGAACAATTTCAATACCATTTTTTTCAGCAAACTCGATAATCTTCAAGTGCTGAGCAAAAACAATTTTATGCTGTTTTTCCATTAAAAAAGTTATTCCCGGAAGTTTCAGAACCTTAGAATCATCGTCAGGTTTCACAGGTGCAACAACATATACATCATGCCCACGCACTTCTAAGTATTTTTTAAATAAATAGATAGACGTTGCAACTCCGTTCACTTGTGGTAAATATGTATCACTTATCATTATTATTTTCAACAGCTTTCACCTTCTCTTTTTTTGGTCTATCTATTATGTTCAAATAAATGAAAAATGCGACACCTATTGTTCCTAAAAGACCAATGAAAGCGATAATTCCAAACTCTCTAAGGAGCTGTCCTTGTGCAAGAGCAAAACTTCCAAAACTCAAAGCAGTTGTTGTACTTGAAAGAAGAATAGCTTTTTCTGTTTTGTAAAGACTTTCCTTACCATGAGTTGCACTGTGGGTTAAATAGACCATTCCGTCAACACCGATTCCCAAAAAGATTGGGAAAAGTATTAACGTTATGAACGTCATCTTTATCCCAAAAAGATAACCAAACCCAAAAGCTGATAATGTGTTCAAAATCACTAAAAATATTATTAAAAACGAAATTTTGAAATTTTTCAAATCAAATCCTAAAACCACTAATTCAGTTAGCAGTACCAATATCATCACTACAGCTATAGAGAAAATTAGTTCTTTCATTAGAGCATAAAACAGGTAAGCGGAACCGTAGAATTTAAAGCTACCGAACGTGTTTGCTTTTTGGAAAAAATCCTTAAATCCGTTGTTTATCCATAGATCGATAGTAGGTGTCGTGTATGCTAAGAAATACTTTTTACCATCTTTACTATTGTAAAAGAGCGTTGGTACTTCTTTTTCAAGTCTATCGTAGAAATCTTCAAGAGTGTTTATTTCCTTAATAATGTCTACGGTAGAAACAAAGCTATCATACAAGTTATGTTTTTTGAAGAGTATCTCCAAAAAAGGTATATTTGTGATTTCGAGAAGTCTCACATATATCGTTGAACGGTGCTCAGGAATATCGCTTGGGTTTTCAATGAAACTCAAAATTGAAAGTGAATCTTTTATCAATCCAAGCTCTGTAAGTTTATTAATATCCTCTTTCAATTTTTCGATGCTATCAGAAGCTAGTATTACTCCACCGACGTCAATACCGCCGAATTTTTCGGTTATTATTTTCCTCGTTTGTTCAGTTTCTGAATTTGTTGAAACAAGTGCAGCGGTTGTATATGAAAAATTGATAGCAGAATAAACTCCCATTCCGGCTAACACTAATGTAATAATCCAAGCGGTATAAATAACGCTTCGAGGTTTTCGAATAAAATCAATTATCCTTACGTATGTCTCTCTTTCCTTTCTTTTAAATTTTTTAATTTTCAAAGCCATTAAAATCGGTATTACCAAATTAGTCACTACGAAAAATACCGTTATTCCAACAGAAACAGATATTCCCATCTCACGGATAGGTTTTGACGGGTTAAATATCATAGAAGTGAACGCTATCACAGTTGTAAACATAGCAACAAATGACGGTTTGAAATTCTCCACATACGCAACTTTTAGACTCTCAAGGCTAGCTCCACTAACGTTATAGTGTTCCTGAATTCTTGTAATGAGGTGTATACCGTAATCTATTCCTAAACCTAAAAGCATTGCATTAACGAAAGTTGTTATTATATTTAATTCTCCAACTATGATAGACAACATTCCAAGAGAAATAACCATTCCGCTGATTAGTGTCAAAAATAGAATTCCTACTCTTGTAACATCCCCAAAACCAATCAAAAGTACGATAATTACACCAATTAGTGAAATTATTGTTGTTTTAGTAAAATCATTGTTAGCTTGTAAGTTCGATTCGTAATTACTCATCACAGAACCAGTAAACAGAATTTTCACGTTCCATTTTTTTTCTAAACTCAGTGATAGTTTTTTCAAGTTTTGAATGGCCTCAGTTACAAAAGCAACGTTCGTTGTAGGTTTTGACATCGAAAAATTTAGAATTATCAAGTGTTTAGACTCTGACATTCTGTAGTATTTTTTGATTCCACTTTTTTCGAAAATAGACCCTACCGTCTCTAAAGCATCGTAAAGTGTTACTCCAACATTTCTCCAGAATCTAAAATCGACCAAAGCCTTTGGTTCAACGTTAAACAAAGCTTGATAGTACTTAACAGTATCACCTATTTCGTTCGAATCCATAGATATAAGACCGAATTTAACTAAAGATTCTGGGTTATCAAATGGTTCAGCCTGTTGTATATAAACCGTACTTTCAAAGGAATCTTTAATGTCTTGAGCTATTTCGTCAGGATTCGAAAACTGAGTATCAGTTAGAATAGCAACTATTAAAGTGTTGCCTGCAACTTTTTCTTCTGTGAATCTAACTAAATCTTCAATTTCCGGATCATCTTTTGGGGCAAGCTCAATAATGTCCGCATTCACCTTGAGAAAGAAAGTAACCATTAATACGGACAATATAAACAGTATTCCTATTATTATTCCTATTTTTTTTCTTTCTTTTATTATATAATCGAAAATCTGAGCTGCGAACTTATCCAATTTTTACCCTCCCAAAAAGGTAGATAAAAATCGCTAATCCATTAAAGATTATAACTGGAAGTCTTTTGGAAAAATTCGGTTTGTAAAAGTTTGAGAGTGCATAACATATAGGAAAAGCAAGGTAGAAAGAGTACATCATCCTACCAGCTACAAATGCAACCGCAGGGACAAAAGAATATGCAACGATCCTTTCCACCTCAACAAAGACTTCGTCAGTCGTTTCAAACAAGCTGGAAAAAAATATTAGTGAAGGAATATATAACAAAAAGAAGTTGAAGGTGTACCTATCTAAAAGAAAGGTTCCAAGATGTAATATTTTTGCTGATGTTACATAGCAAAATACGAAAACAACAATCGCAATCAAAGAGTTAACCATGTTTGGTAGAACGTTTCTGTTCATTTCCTTCGCTCCTTAAAAATGATATTGTATTTGACACAGAGTTCTTTAAGAACCGTATCACTCATTTTTTCAGTTTTTCTAAAGCAATTGCTTTTACCTTCCAAAGCAAGTATAAGTGCATCTCCAAAAGTATAATTGCACGAACTTTTTTCAACAATAGTTGGGTAAATTTCTATTTCAATATGCTTTATTGAAACCTTACCACTTTGAAATCCCAAGCCCCACCAGTATTTTCTTACGTATCTTTCAAACTTTTTTACTGTTCTCGTATCTTCTATAGAGTAAACGATATTATGAATAGCTGAATAGTCGGAGTTATAAAACGTTGGGATTAGTATTCCATATTCTTTGAATAACATACTTTTATTTACTTCATATTTGAGTTTTAAAACCCTTTCAAAGTATGGATTTCTTGAAGAAATTTGAGGAGACTGCTGAATTTCTTCAGCAGTCTCGGATTTTCCGGGGTATAAGAACACAAAAAATATAATTATTGAGCATAATACAAAAAGCACCATCGAAAAGATTTCAATCCTCATTTTTATTCTTTGAAAGATATTTCAGAGCTTTTGAAATGACAGGATCATTCAGATTGGCTTCTATTTCTGTCAAGGTGTAAAGTTTTGCGTCAACTTTTAACCTCGTGTCTGTTGCTTCTTCTACAACTATATCTGGTTTCAATCCGACTTTGTGAATATCTTGACCGCTCGGTGTATTGTAATGTGCAATTGTCAGATACACTGTTCCACCGTTACTTAGCGGGAAACCTCTTTGGACAGAACCTTTTCCAAACGTATTCTGCCCTATCAAAATTGCCCTACCGTTATCCCTTAGAGCAGCGGCAACTATCTCAGAAGCCGATGCTGAGCCGTTGTTAACTAAAACTGCAATTGGAACTGAAGGAAGACTCGTACCTTTGCTGACGTATTTTTCAACTATTGTTCCTTTTCTATCCTTAACATAGACAATGATTTTTCCACTATCCAAGAACATATTTGAGACTTGGATAGCAACATCTAAAAGTCCACCAGGGTTATTTCTTAAGTCAATAACCAAACCCTCGATGTTTAAGCTGAATAGTTTTTTGAGAGCTTTTTGAAGTTCGTCTGGAACTGGTTCGTTGAACTTCGTTATTAGGAGATATCCGTACCGTTTATTGTTATAATCTATAACTGATGATTTTACAGGTACTATCTTGATAATCTCCCTAACTACAACAACATCGAAAATCTCATCGCCACGTTTTATTTTCAGTTTTACTTCCGTTCCAGGAGTCCCTCTCATTCTGTTTATAGCTTCCATGTACTGCATCTCAGAAACAGGAACATCGTCAATTGCAATTATCAAATCGTTTGGTTGTAATCCAACTTTCCAAGCCGGTGTACCATAGAAAGGACTTATTATCTTTATACCGTTAGGATCATTCGTAACCTCAATTCCAAGCCCACCATATTGTCCTTCCATCTCAATTTTCTGTTGTGTTTGGTTCTCGACTGGTATGTAATAGCTGAATTCGTCATCTAACCCTTTAACCATACCGTCAACTGCACTTTCAATTACCTTATTGAAATCCACTTTGTTTATTTCGTAAAAATAATTATTTATGTAGTAAAGTGTTTCGTACAACGGACTAATATAGTTTAAAAGTTCTTTGTCAGTAGCACTTGTCAAAATAAAACTTGAGCCGATAACAACAACGATTATAAAGGCAAATGAAAAAATAGATTTCAGCACTTTTTTCATAAAAAATCAACCTCCTCATTTTCTCAATACTTTTCTTCCAAAAACCATAAATGTTGTATGAGCTACCATACGATCTGTAGGTCTCAACCTATTCGGATACGGTTTGTATTGTCTCATAAGTGATTCCCAAACCTCAACATCTATAAATGGTAATTTATACATCTCTTCCAACACCATTGAAACCTGATTTGTTGTTGGGCATATTACTCCCATCATTCCCGAACCCTTAAGTGCTTGCCAACACTGAAGAATATAGTTTTCAGGGTCAGGCACATCTAACAAAAGTGCATCGACATTTGTTTCATCAAAACCGTTCGTTATATCTCTCAGTTTCAATTCAACTCTGTCGTAAAGTCCCCAGGTTTTCAGATTTTCTGCTGCTAATTTATAGAAATCTTCCCTTTTTTCGTACGCATAAACTTTCCCTGTGTCTCCAACAAGGTTAGCAAATGCAGCACACATAGCTCCACTACCTATTCCTGTATCAATTACTCGAACTCCTGGATGGATATTCAGTTTCATAAGTATATAACTCGAGTCTTTTGGATAAATAATTTGAGTCTTACGTTTCATAGAGAAAATATTGTCGATATAAGTAGGTTCCAAAAGGTAGAAACTTTTTTCGTTTTTACCGATCGTAATTTTATCTCCGTACTCTTTTCCAATGAGATCATCAAAGTTTATCGTTCCCAAATGAGTATGTTTCTTCACGCCCTCTTCAAAAGTTATAACAAAAGTACTTCCATCTTCACCATACAAAAGAACACGATCACCGTTTTTTATCAACTTCTTCACCTCTCAAAAGTAATATATAAGTAACAATGTTCGTAATCGCAAACATAACGATAGTACCTTGTATTTTAAAAAGTATGTAAACAAGTAGAAGTACTGAAATGTAAAAACTTAATAGTACTTGTTCACTCGAGCTTAAAGATTCATCGAATTTTGAAGGCACGTACTTAAATACAATTATAGCATAATAATAACCAAGTAAGATGTAAATAACTGGAGAAATTATTAGAATCAATAAGCGATTAGGAACAAACGAAATTGCTAAAAGTCCAAGAAAAGCCATTAAAAACAACAACAAAATACCTCTTAATTTTACAGAATTCGTATCCCTCGATAATCTCAACCAGAGTATTAAGTACATCAGAGCCAACATCAGTGAACTTAGTTTAAATTCAAAGTTAACAGTGTAAAATAGCACAGGGGTCAAAACTTGCAAAAGTATCAAATTCACGTATGCCAACTTTCTAAATATTTCACTTTCCCCGGAAAACAAGTTTCTAAGATCTTCTTTTGAAACCGAAATCTTTTCTAATACGGTTGCTTTATAGTTTCTCGGAGGCTCTGTTTCAAATAACCGGCTCTTATATTTTTTATTCTCGTAGATGATGAAAAATATAAAGATAACAACAAGTAAGTTAATCAAAGAAAGTATCGGAAGCAATCTATCCGGATTGCTAAAGGAAAGTAAAAGATACATCAAAAAGTACGAAGGGTAATATATCTTTGCAATGGAGATTTTACTAACTTTATCAAAAAACATATCTTTTCTGAAAGAGTTGATCATTTCTCTTAGAAAAACACTTGAAAATGCAAACGAAGTTAACCCCAACACATAAATTTTCAAGTTTTTTTCTATCAGGCTAACTTGAAGCAATGAAAGAGAAAAAGAAAGAGCCAATCCATAGAAGAGAATGTAAGGACCCCTTCTTCCAACAAAAGTTTTTGTTAAATCGCTAAGTTTACCGATCGCAGGTGCAACAAAAAGTTCAACACATAACTTGAGAACAAGAGAAAGCAAAAAAAGTTCAAAAGGAAGCTTGTGTTTTATAGTTGAGTAAGATATGTAAGACAGCATTACAATCTCTATTAAGAAAACATGTACGTATCCAACAACCGTACCTATGGTATTCTTTAACACTGTACTACTTTTCAAAATACTGTCCCTCCATTTTCAACATGTGCAACAAATTATGCTTATTTGTACCGTGTAACTGTGAATCTGAATATCTCAACATTTTCAAGGTCGAATATTCCAGCTTTTAGCATAGCTATTTTTAATTGTTCTTCTACAGTATCCACACCTTCTATATCCGGAAGGAGTAATCCCCTATGCCATCCTTTTTGGAGGATAACCCCATATTTTTTTGGATCAAGCTCTGAAAGATTTTGTACTCTTTCCGGAGGATTCAAAACATCGACGTGCACAACTATCTCATCTAATTCACTTGGAGCTACTGGATGAAACCTCGGATCCCTTGTCGCTGCTGCTATAGCGTTATCCCTAATCTCCAGCGCCAAGTTTTCTTTTGTCGGTTCTATTGTGCCAATGCAACCTCGTAGACTACCATCCAATTTATGTAACGTCACAAAAGCTCCTGCTCTTCTAGTAAACAATTCTTTTGGTAAATCATCTCTCAGATTAATTATTTTTCTATATAGCACGTAATTCTCTATAACTTCAATCGCCCATCTTACATACGGATGTTCTCCGTACATAACTATCTGCCCCCTTGTCTCTTCATTAGTTCGATTATAAGACTTACCTCACCAACCCCCATTTTCTTCTGACGAGCTATTTCAACAATGTCTATTCCATTTAGAAACATTTCGTATAGTTCTTCTTCTATACTCTTTTTAGCGGAAGGTTGTTCAAATTCTTCATCCAGTGGTTCATATTCTTTAGCTGATTTATTTGTTTTTTCCTCTTTAAAGAATGCTTTGCTCAGAACTGAATCTTCACCTTTCGATTGTTCTACTACATTTTTTGAAAGAAGTTCTACATAAGACTCATTTAACTGTTTTATGGTATCTTTAACTTCTTTCAATTTCTGATCCAATATTTCAAGTTTTGAATCAACAAAAACCTTGACCTTGCCCATTAGTTCAACAAGCCTTTCCTCTTCATCATCCAAAGGAGTATTGTGCTTTGTGAATTTCTCACTTAAGTATACACCCCAAGCAAATACTAAAGTACCAAGTGTTGAAAGTGTTACTAACCATTGTAAAAGACTCATTTATCAACAACCTTCCTTTCGAAAGTTATTCTTGGAAAATACATAATGTCGTCTTTTTCCCAAACAATAGTGTTTCCCGTTATTTTAGTTGCAGTTGGTTCAACAGTTATCAAAACTGAATCTTTTGGTAGATAAACTTTTAGAACAGAGTTGTAAGCTGTGTTTAGCTTTAATCTTCCCATATCCAAAGTAAATACTCCTTGTCCGTCATCTGAACAGATGTTAGAGAGCGTGATCTGTTCTGTTAATTCGAGTACTCCCTGACGCTCTTTGTACGAATTTCTAAAGTCTATCACTCTAACATCTTTTCCAATATCTTTCGAAATTTGTTCAAAATATTTATCAAAAGTGTTCTTGGATGTTTCAAGATATTTGCTCAAATAGTCCTGTTTATCTCTTTCTTTTCGAAAGACTAAACCAGTCGTTGTGGTTATTGTAGTTTCGGTTGAATAGTCTACTTCTATTTCAGATACGTAATATTCTACTTCAAAATTTTTCCCTCTGGTAAAGGTTATCCAGAGGTCAAATAACATAAAGAAGATGATCACAAACATTAGAATGTAAATAGTGTTTTTCACAAGAACTCTCCTTTCGATATCAAATTCTTTTCGAAAAAACCGAGTTGTAAACATCATTAATAATTTTAGTTATTGCAAATAGCAAAACGAGGAATTCGAACCTTCCAGCAAACATACCAACAGTTAGTGTCCACATTGCTGTCAATGGCATATCCGGTGAAGTTACACCTGTCGAAAGTCCTACACCATCCATAGCTGATGCAAATTCAAACATTGACTGAGTAAGGGAATACCCGTGAAGTGTCAAGATGAAAGAACCTAAAATGAAAGAAAATACAAAGAGTGAAAAGTATACAAGAACCTCTTTTAAATCAGTATCAGTTATGACAACTTCTTTTTCCCCTTTGTACAAAACAACCTTTACTTTCGAACCCTTCGGAAGCAAGAACTGGTGAACTGAGTTTATTATTGAACGCAAAATTACTAAAATTCTAAACTGCTTAATACCACCTGAAGTTGAATCCATACTACCTCCAGCTAACATAAATATTATCAAAAAGAGCATAAAAGGTGCAAAATTAAGGTATTTTTGTGATCCTAAGTTAACCGTCTGAAAGCCAGTACCAGTTATAGCGGAAAGTAATTGGAAGCTAACGATTCTGAATCCTGAAGCATAATTTTCAAAAATGCTTCCACTTCCATAAAGCGTTATAAAGGACGAAAAAAATAGCACAAAAACCATCATAAGCCAAGGCTCTCCATTTTTCAAAACAGTTCTAAAATTTCCTTTTAAAAGTGAATAATGGACCGCAAAACTTGTGGCTCCTAAAAACATTAGAACCATTATTATAATCTCAACCGCAAGGCTATTAAAGTCACCTACGCTACCATTTTTTGTCGAAAATCCACCGGTTGCGAGAGCAGTCATCGTATGGTTTAAAGCATCAAACCAACCCATGCCAGCTATCCTTAAAGCAACCGTGCCTATTAAAGTGTAAAGCAAATATATTCGGATAATTATACTAACCGATCTCGCAATGTTTGGAACTAAATTATCCGACCTGCCTTCCGCTTTGTAAAATCCAGCCCCTCCGTGTCCCAATATTGTTATCATCATCAATAAAGCGAATCCAGCACCACCGAGGTATTGCGTCCAACTTCTCCAAAAAAGAACAAGTTTCGATACTTTTGTAACATCAGTGTACATTGTTAAGCCTGTGGTAGTTAGTCCACTTACACTTTCAAAGACCGCTTGGGAAAAGTTAAGTTTTCCCTCAACCATATGCGGAATTGCAAAAAGAAAAGCTGCGAAGATCCACGAAAAAATTGTCACCAAAACTCCGTCTTTGAAGTTGATTTCGTCAATGTCAATATTTTTGAAGACGAGTTTTGATATAGTGTAAATTGAAAAAGAAAGGAGTGATGTTATAGCAAATCCTTTTATATAATGAATTTCATCTCTGTAAAACAATACAAAAGAGATAGGTACAAGTGAAACTATTCCGTATAAAAATGACATTGCTGTGAAAGCTTTCAGGATCTTAATATATCTTTTTACCATATCTGATTACACCCTCACTCAAATAGTTCAAGTACATTTTCTTTTCCTTCTTTTGTACAAATTAACAAAACTCTGTCTCCTGGGAGCAGAACAGTTTCACCTCTTGGTATAATAAAATTTTTATCCCTTATAACCCCGCCAATGACTGTGTCTTTTAAATTTAATTCTGATATTTTCTTTTTTGCGATTTTCGAATCTTCCGAAACTTCTAGATTTAACAGGTTAACATTGTAACTTTCCAATTCAGGTTCCAAAAACTTAGATAGCTTTGCGTCGATAAATACACTTTCTATATTTTTTAAGAGAATGTCAGTAACCTTAACGGTTTTAATTCCAAACTTTTCAAAAAGTTCTTCATTTTCGGAGTTGTTCAAAAAAGTGATAATATTCTTCACCGAATAATACTCTTGAACCATTCGAGCTATAAAAAAGTTCTTTCTATCCCGCTCTGTCAAAAGAACAACTATATCTTTTTGAGATAACTCAAGTTGGTCAAGAACTTCTTTTGTAGTAGCATCACCTTCTACAATAGTTGCATTTAGAGTCTTAGAAAATTCGTCGCAAAGTTCTGGATCCTTATTAACTATGTACACATCATAGCCTTTAGCAATCATACTTTTTGCAATGAAATACGGTATACGTTCTCCGCCAATGATTACAACTTTCAAGTTGCTCACTCCCACTACGCTTCAAATTCTAAAGTCCCAAGAACATTTTCTTTGAAATTATCAACCGATAGTGTGATAGGAGAAATAACTCCTATTCCGCTTTTTTCAAATAGTTCAGAATTTTCATGGTTATTCACAAGGGACAAAACTTGTGGTATTCCAAATATGTTCGCTCCTAGCATCGAGATGAAATAATTTGTCGGATCGTCAGGAGTAGTAACTATCATTATATCAGCCTTGTTAGCTTTTGCCTTTCTTAAGGTTTCTTGTTCGGTAGCATCACCAACAATTGTAAACCCGCCAAAAGTTTCCGGTAAAGAAGCTAATGCTGAATGATACTTATCTATAACTGTAACATTGAAATTCATTCTCGAAAGTTCAACAGCAACCTCTCTACCTATTTTTCCACATCCAATAACAATCACATACATTTTGTAATTTAAACTAGAAATCCTTGTCATCCTCGTCACCATCCTGAGCTATACCTTGTGACACATCTAAGGCTTTCCCTGCATTCCTGTGTCTTTCTGCAAGTTCTTCATTTCCTCTTTTTCTTAAAATATCTGCCATTAAGTAATGCGGAACAGGAGATGATGGCATAAGGTAGAACATCATTCTAACCAAATTTTCAGCTTTTTCCAAATCTCCAGGTTGGGAAGAATGTATAAAGCCTTCGGCTTCCCTTAGATATCTTTCAAAGCTTTCCTTCTTTTGTTCAAGTAAGGATCTAACTTTATTTCTTAACTCATCATGTGTGAAAGGCTTGGCTAAATAGTCAAAGGGACCATACTTACACGCTTCCGAGATGTCTTCAGGTGTTGCGTATGCGGAGACAATTAAAATCGGTGTGAAAACTCCGCGAAGTCTCAAACGTTTTATAAACTCAATCCCATTTATCTCTGGAAGTTTAATATCTGTAATTATGAGATCGTATTTCTTCTTTTGACACAGTAACAGTGCTTCAGAAGCTTCGGCAGCCTCATCGATCAGTGCTTCATCTTCCAGGTAGTTTTTCAACATATTGTGAATCAGCGTTCGAACGTGTTTCTCGTCGTCTATAACGAGAATATTATAAGTATGCATCGAAAACTGCACCTCCTCCACAAAATTACATTATATCACTTTTTCAAAAAATTTGATTAGTACAACTGAAATTTCATCCAATTCTTGGAAAATTTCCATCAAGATTTTATCCGAGAGCAAAAGTGCTATAATTTCTTTATTAAATTTGAAAAAGGAGTGATTATATGAAGAAGTTTCTAACGTTATTGGTACTAACGGTTTTGGTATTCTCAGTATTTGCAAACATCAAAGACGTTTGGGCTGACAAGATTCTCTATATGATTATGATTGACAGGTTCAACGACGGGGATCCTTCCAATAACAAACTTGGTCCAAATGGTATCGAGTACGATCCAAAAGATGGGGCAAAGTACAGCGGTGGAGATATCGCAGGTATTATTCAAAAACTTGACTACATCAAAGGTTTAGGAGTGGATGGAATTTGGGTAACTCCACCAGTAGCAAACCAATGGTGGGATCCTTGGGTAAATTACGGTGGTTACCACGGTTATTGGGCACGTAACTTAAAAAAAATCGATGAACACTTTGGAACGAACGATCTTTACGCTGAACTCGGAAAACTTCTAAACGAAAAAGGAATGGCTTTAATCCAAGATATTGTTGTTAATCACGTTGGTAATTACTTTAGATTCAAAAACGGAAACTTTGAGCTTAATCTTGGAAGTATTCCTACCTCAGCTCCTACACAAGAACCTTTTAATCTTAATAATTACAATGACCCTATACAAAGAGAAAGAGCAATTTATCACTGGACACCTGATATAAATAACTATTTGGATCCGGAACAGAAACTCTTCTACCAAATGAGCGGCCTTGATGACCTCAACACTGAAAATCCTGAAGTAATTGATGCGTTAAAAGATTCATACAAGCACTGGATAAAACTCGCAGGTCTCGGTGGATTCAGAGTTGATACAGCTATGTTTGTTCCAAAAGAATTCTTCAAAGAATTCTACCTTGGGAAAGATGGTATCTATTCAGTTGCAGATCCAAACAAGTTTATCAACTTCGGTGAAGTATGGCTAACTTCAAAACCTTACGAAGATACAGCTGAAAAAGAAATAGAGTCTTACTTTGACTACGGTTTCAATGCAATGTTGGACTTTCCGTTACTTGAAGAACTTAGAAGGGTTATAAAAGGTGGTCAACCAACAGATTACTTAGCTTACAGACTAGAAAGACGAAATCAGACGCTTGAAAAAGGTTTATTAGTAACTTTCATAGACAACCACGACATGGAAAGATTTGCCAAAGGTTTAACACCTCACATAGTTAAACAAGCGTTAGCATTCCTCTTCTCAATTCCCGGCGTTCCAGTTATTTACTATGGAACTGAACAGATGTTCGAAGAGACAAGGCAGTCGATGTTCGCAAACGGTTGGGGTTCAGGTGGAAAAGATCATTTTGACACTGAAAGTGATATGTATAATTTCATAAAAGAGCTCGTCGAGTTTAGGAAGGCAAATTACGCAACAACACACGGAAAGGTAAAAGTTTTAGCATCCGAAAAGAGAAGCAGTGGAGTTTTAGTATACTTACTCCAATCGGATAAGCAAACACTCCTTGTTTCCATGAACACATCAAACGAAGAAAAAATAACGAGTGTCAAAACTGATTTCGAACCTGGAACGGTTCTGAAATCAATTTATGCTATCAACAGTGGTATAGGATACGATCTTTCCATTAGAGAAGACAAAACAGTTGTTCTTAGACTTCCAGCACGAAGCTTCTCAATACACGAGGTCACTTCAGAAAGAGCGGAAATACAAAAGACAACTTTGACATTTTCTTTAAATATAAAAGATGGGGAAAAGATAAAAGAAAAATTCAAAGTTGAAGGTCGAACAAACGCTAACAGAGTATACGTATATCTCGACAAAAGAGTTGAAAACGAAATGAAAATCGATATAAAAGATGGAAAATTTGAATTTGAGATCGATCCAACAAAACTTGACCCTGGAGTTCACACATTACTTGTAAGATGTATAGGTAAAACACTAAAAGAAGTTCTTTACACACCTGAAATTGAATTCTACGTTGACCTCGAAAAAGAAGTTCTCTTTGAAGGTTCAGATCCATTGGATGACGATTCAGGTCCAAAATACACTTACGTTTATCCAACCGATGCAACATTCAAAAGACAAATGGATATAGTTGCAGCAAAGGTTGAAAAGTTAGGACCAACACTTATAATCTCCGTCAAACCAAGAGATCTTACAAAGAGCTGGGGACCTTTAAACGGTTTTGACCATGTCACTTACCAAATTTTCATAGATGCTCCAGCAAAGAAAGGAACTGGAATATTACCACTGCAAAATTATTCGTTCGATAATTGGGATTGGGACTATGAACTTTTTGTCACAGGTTGGTCATCAGCAATCTACACATCAAAAGGTGCATCCAAAGATAAATTCGGAGAACAAATTGGTTCACCGGAGGTCTTTGTCGAAGACGGCTGGGTGAAGATAATTGTAAAAGGTGATTGGCTTGGCAATCCTGCAAGTTTTGAAGGCTGGACAATTTATATAACCAGCTGGGATTATGATGGTATTGAAAGTAAATTCAGACCGTTACAACAAGAACCGAAAGCTTACATTTTCGGTGGTGGTGAACCAACAGATCCGTTCATAATGGACGATATGTGGATAGAATTCTAAGCTAAAGTATCAAGATTTTGACCTTGGTATAACTCACCAGCGATTCTAACGAGTTTCAAATTTAAGGAATTTTGCATATACATCGCAAACTCGAGTGTCTTGAGCATCAAATCTTTTGTTTGTTCAACGGAGGCACTCGAGTTTGTGTTTTGTTGGGTCCCATTATGAACCATTCTCGAAAGCATAGTTATAACAAAATCAGACCTAATTCCATCTATTCGCATAGCAACACCTCCTGCACATCCTTCACTATTTTATCGGAAGATTCGCAGAATTATTTAAGAAAAGAACAAAAACATATTTAAACATCAAAAATAGGAGACAAATTTCTACTTTTGTGGTATAATTTAACCGAAAAATTCAAAATTTTGGAGGTGCAAGAGGTGGAAAAAAAGTTCTACATAACTACTCCTATTTATTACGTTAACGCTGAACCGCACATAGGAAGCTCGTACACGACTATCGTTGCCGATATTATAGCAAGATACAAAAGACTTAGAGGCTATGATGTTTTCTATTTAACCGGAACGGATGAACATGGTCAGAAAATATCGCAAGCTGCGAGGGAAAAAGGTCTCGAACCAAAGGAACTTTGTGACCAACTTGCCGAAAAATTCAAAGAACTTTGGAAAGAACTTCAAATAACAAACGATTATTTTATCAGAACAACGGATTCAAACCACGAAAAGACAGTTCAGTATTTTGTAAAAAAGATGCTTGAAAATGGTGATATCTACAAAGGAACATACGAAGGTTGGTACTGTGTCCCCTGTGAAACGTATTGGAACGAAGACGAGCTTGAGAAAAACGAAGATGGTGAACACGTTTGTCCATCTTGTAAAAGAAAAGTCAATATCCTAAAAGAAGATAACTATTTCTTCAGACTTTCGAAGTACACTGATAAACTAATCGAACATTTTGAGAAAAATCCTGATTTTGTCGAACCTGATTTCAGAAGAAACGAAATGATGAGCATTCTAAAGAGCGGTTTAAAAGACCTTTCCATCACAAGAACTACTCTTAAATGGGGTATTCCGATGCCCGATGACCCAGAACACGTCATATACGTTTGGGTTGATGCACTTATCAATTATGTTTCAGCGATCGGCTATGGTGAAGACGAAGAAAAGTTCAATAAATGGTGGCCTGCAGACCTTCACCTTATCGGTAAAGAAATAAACAGATTCCACAGCATAATTTGGCCTGCGATGTTGATGTCAGTTGGACTACCACTTCCAAAGAAGGTCTACGCTCACGGATGGTTAACCGTTAACAGTCAAAAGATAAGCAAATCTTTAGGTAACGCTATTGATCCAAGGAAATACCTACAAGAGTACGGAAATGACGTTCTAAGATACTACTTGATAAGAGATATAGCTTTTGGAAAAGATGGAGACTTCTCGGAAAAGAATTTAGTTAACAGACTTAACTCAGACCTTGCAAACGACTATGGAAACCTTCTCCACAGAACTTTGGCTATGATCCAAAAGCACTTTGACTCAGTCGTCCCAAAACCAACGAAGCTTGAAGAGCTGGATGAAAAAGTTATTAACGAGTACAATAACGTTTTAGAAAAATACTTCGAAAAGATGGATAAATACTCTCTGACGGAAGCGTTAGAAATTCTCTGGGGCTTTATATCTTTGTTAAACAAATACTTTGACGAATCGAGACCTTGGGTGTTGGCTAAACAAGGAGAAAAAGAAAAATTAGCAGCAGTTCTTGCTGTAACAACTGAAGCTGTCTTTAAAATCGCAACTCTTGTTGCTCCGGTTATGCCAAACTCATCAAAAGAAGTTTACAACAGACTTTCAATTGAAGGTAATTTCAACGAAGAATACGCAACCAAGTGGGGAATCACTTACGGAAAGAAGATAGTACACGGAGAACCACTCTTTAAGAAAGTTGAACCAAAAATGGTAGAATCTAAACAAGAACAAAAAGTCGAAAATAAGGAGGAAAATGTTGTGTCTGAAAACGTTGTTCAGATGGAATTGATAGACATAGATTACTTCAGAAAGATCGACCTTAGAGTCGCAAAGGTTTTGGAAGCGGAAAGAGTAGAAAAGTCTGAAAAGCTTGTGAAATTACAGCTCGATGTTGGAGAGCTTGGTAAAAGGAAGATCGTTGCAGGAATTGCCAAATTCTACACACCGGAAGAACTTGTTGGAAAATTGATAATTATAGTTGCTAATCTTAAACCTGCAAAACTTATGGGAATCGAATCTCACGGAATGTTGTTAGCAGCAAAGATAAACGACTCGTTGAAACTTTTGACGGTCGATGGAACTATAGAACCAGGAGCAAAGATATCTTAAAAAAAGAGAGGGATTTTTGAAGATGAGCGAAGAAAATGTAATACTTAGATCACTTGAAGACGAATTAACTCATTCGTACGTTAGTTACTCGATGAGTGTTATAATAGGTCGTTCTATTCCTGATGCTCGAGACGGCCTTAAACCTGTTCAAAGAAGAATACTCTATGGAATGAACGAACTTGACCTTGCACACAATAAACCTTTTAAAAAATCTGCTCGTATCGTGGGTGAAGTAATGGGTAAATATCACCCACATGGAGACTCATCGATATATGAAGCGCTCGTAAGACTTGCACAGCCTTGGTTAATGAGGTACTGCCTTGTTGATGGTCAAGGAAACTTTGGTTCTATAGACAATGATCCACCAGCTGCGATGAGGTATACCGAAGCAAGACTTACGAAATTGGCTGAAGAAATGTTAGAAGATATAGACAAAGAAACAGTTCCGATGAATGATAACTTCGACGGTTCTTTGAAAGAACCTGAAGTTCTGCCTTCAAAGGTTCCAAATCTGCTTTTGAACGGAGCGAACGGTATAGCTGTTGCGATGGCAACAAATATACCGACACATAACCTGAAAGACACAGTTGATGCAATAGTTGCGTATATCAAAAACCAAGATATCTCAGTTGAAGAACTGGCGGATATAATAAAAGGTCCCGACTTTCCTACCGGTGGTATCATAATAGGACGTGCGGGAATAAAAGAGATGTACACAACTGGTAAGGGCGCTTTTATACTTAGAGGAAGAGTTGAAGTTGAAAATGTTAAAAAGAAAAACAGGATAGTTATAACTGAAATACCTTATAACGTCAGTAAATCTGAACTGATCGAACAGATAGCAAAGTATTTAGAGGAAGAAGAAATTCCTGTCAAAGACTTGAGAGATGAAAGTGATAGGGAAGGTTTGAGAATAGTAATTGAACTTACGGAAGAAATAAACGCTGATATTGTCATCAAGAATCTCTACAACAAAACAAACTTGCAGGTCAGGTTTAATGCAAACTTTATAGTCATTGGTTCCAACAAACAACCGAAGCTAATGAATTTGAAAGATATAATCCAAGAATTTGTTAATCACAGATTCCAAGTAATCAGAAAAAGAACAGAATATATATACAAACAAGATTCAAGAAGGGCACATATCGTTGAAGGTTTGATAAGAGCTTCTAAGAACATAGACACGATCGTTGAAATAGTTAGAAGCTCAAAAGATTCGCAAGCTGCGAAATTGCAACTAATAGACATCTTAGGAGTTTCCGAGGAACAAGCAACAGCGATACTCGATATGAAACTTTCAAGACTTACTAATTTAGAACTTGAAAACCTTAGAAACGAATACACAGAGCTCATTAAGAAACTTGAGAAAGAAAAAGAAATTCTTAGTAGTGACCTGAAAGTGTACGAAATAATTATTGAAGAACTGAACGAATTAGTTCAAAAATATGGTGATGAAAGAAGAACAGAAATTACCGATATGGATACATCAGATGTGAAATATGACAAAAAAGATCTTATCCACGACAAAAATATTGTTGTAACTCTTACAAGAAAAGGATACATCAAAATAATGGAAGCCAACGTCTTTAGAACACAAAAACGAAATGGAAAAGGTGTTACCGGTGCAAACCTTATGGATGACGATGTTATCAACCAAGTTTTATATACCAGACTGAAGAATAAAACTTTGTTCTTCACTTCTTACGGAAAGGTCTACGAACTTGAAAATTACGAAATTGAAGAAGGTTCCAGAACCTCAAAAGGAAAACCGATAATAAAATATCTCAACTTGGAAAAAGATGAGAAAGTTTTAGCTATGGTTGATGTTAAAGATTACTTTGGAGAACTCTTGTTTGCAACAAGAAAAGGAATTGTTAAGAGAACGGAACTTTCTGAATTCAAAAATATCAACGCTCGTGGAATGCGCGCTATTACCTTTAGAGAAAACGACGAACTTGTCTCAGTTTTGAGACTTGAAAATGATAACGGCACGGTTCTTCTTTCTTCTAAAAAAGGAATGTGTATAAGGTTCCAAATAAAAGAAGTTAGGGTAACTGGAAGGTCCGCTATAGGAGTAATAGGCATGGATTTAGATGAAGATGACGAGATTGTCTCTGCAACAATTTTAGAGAACGACGAAGGTCAAATACTAACTATTACAGAAAACGGGTTTGGTAAGAGAACTCCAGTCAAGGAATACAGAGTGCAAAGCAGGGGCGGAAAAGGAATAATGAATGTAAGTGATGTAGACAAGGCGGGATACATTGTTGGGGTTGCTCAAGTCGTTGGAGACGAGAAAATCTTTGTATTCACAAAACAAGGTGCAACGATAAAGGTGAGATGTGAAGACATCAGTGTTATTGGAAGAAGAACCAAAGGTGTCAGGATTATTAATCTTGCGGAAGGAGATATTGTAGCAGATTTTGTTCTCTCAAACGGTGATGAGGAATAATGTATCTAGAACTTGAGCATACAGCGGATCTCAGATACGAAATTATATCCAGTAATTTTGATGAATTTTTGGAAGATTTACTTGGTATAATTAAAGAAAACTTGGAATACGAAGAAATGGAAACCGATGATTTCAAGGTTAAATGCTACGAAATTTTGAAAAATCTAAACGATGATGCAATTTTTGATGTAGTTAATGATATAATAAGTTTGGTTGATAGAGGTTACACGCCCGAATCTACTAAAGGAATATGTATGAATTTCAAAAAGGTTCTGGTTAAAAACTTTAGGATCAAAGCCTTGACTTATCATATGCTCTCGATTTGTGTAGATGAAGAAGGAAGAATTTCAGCTACTTTAGTTTTCGATGTGTAACCAACGTATTTTGGAAGGAGGAAAACCCTGATTTAGGGGATAAATATGAATAAACTTACGCAAAGGCAGTTAGAAATCTACAATTTTGTGAAAAACTACATAATATTAAAAGGTTATCCCCCTTCATTGCGTGAGATAGCATCTCATTTTCGCATCACACCGAGAGGGGCTCAAATAAACATTAGAGCTTTAGAAAAGAAGGGTTACATAAAAAAAGGAAAAGGTTCCCGAACGATTACGTTGGTTGACAGAAAAGAGAGTATACTTGTCCCAGTTAAAGGAAAGATAGCCGCTGGAAGTGCTATAGAAATGTTTGAAATAATAGACGAAGAAATAGAAGTACCATTGGTAATGTTACGTGGTAACGGTGATTATTTTGCACTAAAAGTTCAAGGGGACAGTATGATTGATGCTCACATAATTGATGGAGATTTTGTTGTTTTAAAGCGTCAATACACTGCACACAACGGTGCGATTGTTGCCGCCGTTGTAGATGGAAAAGCAACCCTTAAGAAATTCTACATTAAAGACAACGTCGTTGAACTTGTTCCTCAAAACAAAGAATATCAGACAATAAGATTATCTCCGGAAGATGTTAGAATTGTCGGGGTTATGGTTGGTTTAATCAGAATTTTTTGATTAAGGGGTGGTGAATTTGTTAGCAAAGGAGATAAGAGACAACATCGTTATCTTTAAAATGCCACAGGAATTTGAGCTCTCGAATTCGTACGATATCAAAGAGCACATTTATAAGGAAGCATTCGAGTCAGGTTTTAAGTATCTGGTGTTGGATTTTTCAAATACCCACTATCTTGACAGTTCTGGGCTTGGAGTGGTAGTAGCGATTCACAAGCAAGCAAGACTTCAAGGAGGAGCGGTCGTATTGATTGGACTAGATAGCAACATTAAAAATCTTTTCAAATTTACAGCCCTTGATAGAGTTTTGAATATTTCGGATACTGTTGAATCAGCTATCGAATTTTTTAAAAAGTGAAGGAGGTAGAGGATATGTACAGATTAACTGAACAGTTTGGAGTAGCTATAGTTGATTTGGAAGGCGATATCACAATGCAAAACGCTGTTAATTTCAGAAACTGGGTTGTTGAAAACCTAACAAAAAAAGGTAAAAACAAGATTGTATTCGACTTTTCAAAAGTTACATCAGTTGACAGTTTTGGTTTAGGCACATTTGTTAGTATCCACAAAACTGTAACGACAAATGGTGGTGGTATAGTATTCACGGGAGTGAACGAAAACATACGAAAACTGCTCACAATTACAGCACTTGACAAAGTTATTAGAGTAGCGAACTCAGTCACGGAAGCTATAAACTTGTTGAAATAAGTTTGTTTGGGGTTGACTTATGATAGAATGTATCGAAACTTATGGAGAAATCGACGGAGTCCTGGTTGTAACGTTAACCGGGGAAATTAATGTACAATGTTCTTTAGAAATTTTTCAATGGATCAAAGGTGAATTTCTTGAGAAGGGTTACAGCAAAATAATTTTTGATTTTTCGAAAGTTTCTGGAATAGACAGTTTAGGATTAGGAATCTTGGTTAGTGTTTATAAAAATGCGATTTCGAACAAAGGTAACATCGTCCTTGTTAACCCAAATGAAAATGTTTTTAAATTGCTTCAAATCACAGGACTTATAAAGATATTCAAAATAACAGATTCTGTTCCAGAAGCTCTGAAAATATTTAAATAGTGTGGAGGAATGCTGATGAAAATTGCTATAGGTTCTGACCATGCTGCATTTGATTTAAAAGAAAGAATAAAGGAGTACCTTGAAAAGAACGGTATCGAGTTCATCGATTGTGGAACGTATTCCTTTGAACCGGTAGATTACCCAGATTTTGCAAAGAAAGTTGCGGAAAAAGTCCAGAAAAAAGATGTTGATTTTGGAATTTTGATGTGCGGAACTGGTATTGGAATGTCAATTGCAGCAAACAAATTCAAAGGTATCAGAGCTGCACTTTGTATGTTCCCAGAAATGGCAGTTTATGCAAGAAAACATAACAATGCGAATATTTTAGTTCTCCCTGGAAGACTTATGGGAATTGAACTTGCAAAATGGACTATAGACGCATTTTTGAAGAATAATTTTGAAGGTGGAAGACACGAACGAAGAGTTAAGAAAATAGAAGAACTTGAATAGCTGAGGCGTAAATTTATGGATTTCTTAGTCCAGTTGAACCACGAGTTCGTTCCAACAAAAGAAATAGATAATGGGAAGATCGTAAAAAATCCTGAAATACCAGACAGGTTAAGAAAAATCGAGAATTACGTTCTTTCGGAGGACATTGAAATATTAGAATCTTCTGAGTTCAACGAAGATGTGCTTTATCTTGCACACAAAAGCGAGTATGTTAAATATCTTAAAGAAAAATGTCAAACGCTTGGGGAGAATGATGAATATCTCCCCGAAGTTTTCTTTGTTGATAGAATATTCGATACTGGAACACCACTTAAATATAACACTTTTGAAGTAGCAAAAAGAGCTGTAGATACAACTTTAAGTGGTGTTTTAAAAACGTTAGAGAAAAAAGTTCCAGTTTACGTGCTCACAAGACCACCTGGACACCACGCTATGAAGAGTTATGGTGGAGGATATTGTTATTTTAACAACGTTGCAATTGCTGGAAAGTATTTGAAGACTAAAGGAATCCGGTCTGCTATTTTAGATATCGATTTTCACCACGGTAACGGCACACAGGATATATTCTACGATGATAGAGACGTACTCTACGTCTCAATTCACGGAACACCAAAGATTTTTTATCCTTGGTACTGTGGTTTTGAATACGAAACTGGTATCGGACCTGCTGAAGGTACAAACAAAAACATCCCACTTCCAGGTGGAGCAACTTGGGATATTTATAAACCTGCTCTTGAAGAAGCACTAAAAACTATCGAAGATTTTAAACCTGACTTTTTAATCGTTTCAGTTGGGTATGATACGCATGTAAAAGATCCTGTGGGACATTTTGCTCTTCAAGATAAAGATTACAAAGAAATTGGAATCGCCCTTTCGAAAATCTATGAAAAGATCGGCTTTATTTGTTTTGTCCAAGAAGGTGGCTACAACGTAACGGCAAATTACAAAGCTTTTCTAAATCTGTTGGAAGGTTTTGAAGGAACAAGGAGGTAATGAGAATGAGCTTTAAAGAGAGAATAATGAACGATATGAAAGAAGCTATGAAATCAAAAGACGAACTCAGGTTAAAAGTTCTGCGTGGTCTGAAGAGTGCTATTGGCTATTTTGAAGTCGAAGGCGAAAAAAGAGAAGCAACAGATGAAGATATTCAAAAGATCGTCTTAAAAGAGATCAAGAAAAGGCAAGAATCAATAGAGGCTTACAGAAATGCTGGTAGAGAAGATCTTGCAAAAGCTGAAGAAGAAGAATTAAAAATACTCCAAGAATACGCTCCGAAGATGCTTTCAAAAGAGGAAGTAAAAACCATTGTTGAAGAAGTCATAAAAGAATTTTCTGCAACAAAGAAAGATTTTGGAGCGGTTATGAAAGAAGTAATGAACAGGGTAAAGGGAAAAGCCGAAGGAAAATTAGTAAACGAATTAGTTAAGGAGCTGCTCAATTGAAAAAGTTGAAAATTTACCCTATTTTTCTTCCAAATTTTGGTTGCAAAAGCAGATGTGTCTTTTGCAACCAATTTGTTATGACAGGAGAGAAACCACCTCTTTACGAGGATCTCTTAAATCTTTCAATTCCCGAAGAAATAGACGAGATTGCTTTTTACGGAAGCACCTTCACCGGAATGCCTTTTGAAATGCAAGAGAAATTTCTTAACCTCTTTCCAAAGGTTCCAAAAAGAATATCGACTCGTCCTGATGAAATAACTGAAAAAATTGCAGAATTGTTAGAGAAATACAATGTGAAAACCGTTGAATTGGGAATACAGAGTATTTTTGACGATGTTCTAATTGAAAGTCGTAGAGGTTACAGTATAAAGGAGATAGAAAATTCTCTAAGAATTCTTGAAGGTAAATTTGATATCATTGCACATACGATGATTGGACTGCCTAAGTCAAACTTAGAAAAAGAACTTTCAACTTTGAAGTATCTTCTCGAACGCAGAATAAGAGAATTTAGAATTCATCCAACACTTGTTTTCAAAAATACAGATCTTGAAAAATTCTACGAAAATGGTCTCTATGAACCGTTGAGTTTAGAAGAAGCTATTTACAGATGTGCTCTTCTTTTAGGATTTGTGGAAGCTAACAATGGTAAGGTACTAAGATTAGGTTACCATGTTCCTATAAGTCAACTAAGCGAACTAGTTGCAGGTCCTTATCACCCAAGATTTGGAGAGCTTGCAAGAATAAAATTGATGGAAATGATTGTTGAAAGTATGAAAATAAAGAGAATCTCCTTCCCCAAAGAATTCGAAAGCTGGTTTTCATCGTTAGAAGTTGAAAAAAATATAATCACTGGCGAAACTATTTACTTTGAAAACAATTGCTACAAAGAAATATTGTTAAGTTTTATTGATAGTAGTCTTTAGCACAGTTTCTCAGATTCGTTCTGACCAGTTTTTACCTGGAGGTGGGTTGTTTGGAGAAAACTATATTTTGGATACTTTTTATTTCTACAATGATGGGGTTAATTTTATTCACGAATGCTGATGTTCTTTTTCCACAAAAAACATCTAACAAAAATGAAATTCCAGAAGAAGGGGTTATTTCAAAAATCTTGGCATTAAAACCTGAAGGATACGAAGAAGTATACCTAAATGAAGCACTGAAAGACAAACTCAGCAATTCATCCAATCACAAAGTTTTATACGGTTTTGGAAAAGCATCGGGTCCAAAAGAACTTGACCTTCAAGTGCGAGAGGAAAGTAAGCAATCTGCTCTTCAAAAGATTGTTGAAATTTTAGATGAAAAAGTCAAAACCAATATAAAGGAAAATCTTTCTGAGGACTATGTGAATAAACTTGATGAAATCTTCGAAGAGCTTTATGCTTTTTTGAATGACTCATCCGTAGGTATCACTACGACCTTTGTTATGTGGAAGAAAGAAACAGAAGAAATAGTTTATTACAGTGTTGTAATTATATTCGACTGCGATACAGCATTGAACTATGTAAAAGTAAATTACGGTAGTTTTGTTGATCAATTATCTGAGGAAGGCATTGATTTTGAAAAATTATGGATTGAGGCTGTAAAAGGAGAATAAATTGGCGGAGGCGGTGGGACTCGAACCCACAAGGGCGGTAAAGCCCACCGATTTTCGAGACCGGCTCCTTAGCCATTCGGACACGCCTCCGACCTCAGGATCTTTTTGGTCCGATGTTTATTATACCATATATTAACTTCTTGACAAGGTAGGGGATTTCGTTGGAAACAAAAAAAGTTAAGATAATGATCGTTGAAGATGATAGAAAACTTAGGAGACTCCTTGAAATTGAACTCGAGCACGAAGGGTTCGAAATAGTATCTTTTTCTGAAGGTTTGGATGCAATCGAGAATTTTAAAGACTTCAATCCAGATATAGTTCTTTTGGATATTATGCTTCCAGATATGGATGGTTTTGAAATAGCTGAACAACTTAGAAAAATGAGTCCAGATGTTGGAATAATAATGCTAACCGCACTTGGAATGACAAAGGATAAAGTCAAAGGTTTTGAGTCAGGAGCAGATGACTATATCACAAAACCTTTCGAAACAGTTGAATTATTTGCAAGAATAAAAGCTTTGCTTAGAAGAAAAAATCAACTAATCAGTACGCCTATTGTTCTTGGGGAACTAAAAATATACGAAAACGAAATGAAAGTTATATACAAAGAAAAAGAAGTCGAACTCAGTAAAACCGAATTTAACCTTCTTTTGTACTTGGCAAAGAACCGTGATCGAATTGTCAGCAAAGAAGAAATTTTAAATGCAATTTGGGGCATCGATTATTACGGCTCCGAAAATACAGTTGAAGTGTACATAAACTATTTGCGAAAAAAACTATCACCTGACCTAATCAAAACAGTTCGCAGTGTCGGATATAAGTTGGTGATTCAGTGAAACTTTCGAAAAAGGTACCTCTTTACAGTACAATATTAGTTTTATTGATAGTTACACTTTCGCTTTTTGTTGCTTATGAAACATTTAACTATTTATCAAAGCAACTTGTTAGCAAAGAAATCAACGTCAACCCTGATACAGTTTTAAGACTCATTGCTACTCCTATGGGGGTTCAGGTCTTTGTTCTCCGATGGGATTTCTATATCTCTTACATTGGTCAAATTATAAACGATCCATTTGGAATTGGTGAAATAAAAATCGAAAAAAATTACGAAATAGTACAGGTTTCTAATAGATTCTTCGTATTTAAAAAAGTTGGTGAATTCGTATTCGGGAAAGAAATAACTCCAATCGTTCGATTGACAAAGATTTTGGGGACAACATTTTTCTTAACTGGACTATTCGTTGCTTTTGTAACTTTTTTGCTAAGCTTTTATGTTTCCAAAAGAACTTTATCACGTCTCGAAAAGTTCATCGCTGAGCTTGACAAATTCACAGGTCGTAACCTCGACTACCGAGTACAACTTAAGAAGGAAGATGATGAAATCGATGAACTTGTCGAAAAATTCAACGATCTTATGTCAAGAATCGAAAAAAGTTACAAAGCCCAAGAAGAGTTCGTCGCAGCAGTTTCACACGAATTGAAAACGCCTGTTGCAAATCTTCTTGGATATGTTAGTCTTCTTAAACGTTGGGGAATAAAAAACGAAGAGATTTTGAAAGAGTCTGTTGAAGCTATAGCAGAAAGTGCACAAGAGATGAAAAGTGTTATTGAAGATATGCTATTAATTGCAAAAGTTGAAACACTCTCAAAAGAAAAAATAGAACTCAAAAGTTTCATACAAGAAATCGCTTATAACACGTTCAAAGAAGAAAGTTTCACACTCAAAGGTGAAGGAATCTTTTATACCAACAGAGAAGGACTTGGAATCATAATTTCGATAATTATGAAAAACGCCCTCCAACACGGTGCACCACCTTTTGAAATAGAACTCGCTGATAGCTTTGTAAAAATTACCAACAACGGTCCAAAAATTCCAGATGAAGAATTGAGTAAAATTTTTGAAAAATTCTACAAAGGTAAGTCTTCCGAAGGTTCAGGCCTTGGACTTTATATTGCAAACGAGATAGCTAAAAAGCTGCAACTGAAGATTGAGGTCAGTAGCACTGAAGAAGCAACATCCTTCATCGTATACTCTCCAAAATGACTTCTTTTGTCCATTTCTAAATCCCCTATTGACTTTTCATCGCTGTAATAGTACAATATTACAGTAGTTCAGTAAAATATCGTAAGGAGTGGAAAACGTGTGGTTCGCAATTAATCCAAATTCGCCAGTTCCGATATATGTTCAGATAGCTGAGAATATAAAAACGCTGATACGAAGTGGCAAGATTTTACCTGGGCAGTTTTTGCCATCTGTCAGAAATTTGGCACGCGATTTAGGTGTGAACGTCAATACAGTTGTGAAAGCTTACAAGGTTCTTGAAAGCGAAGGTTACATAAGTCTTGCACGTGGGGAAGGCTTTGTGGTGAACAATTTCAACCCTGGCGAGAAGTGGCAAGAGATTGATAAGCTTTTTGAAGAAGCTACAAAAAAAGCAAAAATATACGGGATCGCTTTAGAAAAGATTTTGGAACTTGTAAAAAAACATTATGAGAGGTGATTTTCAGTGAAATTAGAAGTTAGAAACTTAGTCAAAAAGTACGGTGAAAAATTAGCTGTAAACCACTTGTCCTTTACGATCGAACCTGGACAGATCTTTGCTCTTTTGGGACCAAACGGTGCAGGAAAAACAACGACTTTGAAGTGTATAACAAAACTCAGAAAATCAACAAGTGGTGAAATAATATTCGATGGGACTTTTTCCTATATGCCCGAAACAAAAGCTCTTTACGACTATTTGACTGTTGAAAAGATGATAAAAGTTGCTGAAAAAATAGACAAAAAGGTTGATAAGAAAAAGTTAAGAGAGTATGTTGAAAAATTTCAACTGCCACTCGACGAAAAGATAAGCAGATTATCTCAAGGAATGAATACACAACTCTATCTATCTATTGTTCTTTCAACTGATGCAGATTTGTACATTCTTGACGAACCAACTTGGGGACTTGATCCGTTAATGCAAAGGCAGGTTCTGAACGCAATTTTTGAACTTCAACTAAACGGTAAAGCTGTGCTTTACACTTCCCACATACTCCCTGATGTTGAAAAGATAGCAGACACTGTTGGAATAATGAGCAACGGCTTTATGGTAGAATTAGGACCTCTCGATGAAATAAAAGAAAAGTATGTCAGTTATCTGTGCAAAGAAGAAAAAGAATGCAAAGGCTACATTTTGAAAAAAGTTTCAGAGGGATTTGTCTGCATTGCGAAAAAAGAAGTTGTATCGGAAGGTATAGAAATTCAAAAACCATCTTTTGAAGACATCTTCGAAGCTGTTGTACAAGGCTTTAAGGGGGGAAAACTATGAGACTACTGTATAAAGAATTCAACGATTCCAAGGTTCGATTCTTTTCAATTTTAATCATCACAATCGCACTCTTTTTCTTCGTTGCACCATTTCAAAAGTACGCAGTTACGATGATTTCCGAAAGTGCACAAGATCCTTTTTTGCAAAAGATGGGGATAACTGAACAATTTATTCAAAAACTAAAAGACTGGAATTTTTATATCTTTTCTCAATGGTTTGGAAAAAACTTTGGTCAGATGATACCGATACTTGCAATAATAATGGGATTTCCACTTGTAGCTCGTGAAAGAGAAAACGAAACGATTGATTTTGTTCTAACAAGAGTATCGAGAAAGGAGGTCTTTTTCACTAAAGCGTTCTTTTGTGTTGCTCTTTTAGTGGTGATAATAACTGTTGGCTCATTTTTGCCGTCTATCTACTCACTACTTTTGGGAAAGGAGATAATAAGCGAATACGTTTTCAAATTCTACGTACACGTATTAGTCTCTTCAATTTTTTGGTATACGGTTTCCGTTTTCTTCTCAGTTATTTTCAACGACCAAGTTAAACCACTACTTGCAAGTTTTGGCCTTCTCGCAGTCACAACAACTCTCGGACTTTTGAAACCGCTCTCTTTTTTGAATACGTATAAGTACGTCTTAGGATATAATATCTTTGAGAAAGGGATTATTGATATAAAAATGACCGTAGGTCTTTTGATAATTTCGGCAGTTATTTTGGTAATTTCAGAGAGGTTGTTCGAAAACTTAGAAGTGTAGCAAGGAGGTGTGGAAGGATGATAATCGTTACAATCGAACATCTACCGGGGTACGAAATAACAGAAGTTTTGGGAGTGGTTTACGGAAGTACCGTTAGAGCAAAACACTTAGGTTCCGACATAGCGGCGGCTTTTAAGAATTTGGCCGGTGGAGAGCTTAAAGGGTATATGGACCTTTTAGAACAAAGTAGAAAAATAGCAACCGAGCGAATGGTAGCTCAAGCCGAAAAACTTGGTGCTGATGCAATAATCGGTGTGAGATACTACACATCCAACATTATGCAAGGAGCATCAGAGATATTTGTCACAGGAACTGCGGTGAAGGTGAGAAAGAAAGAATAATAAAAGGGGCTTCGCCCCTTCTATCCTAATTCGTGCAAATTCTTGCCAGATGAATATATGAAAAGTTTAATATTATTTCACGTTTAGTTCTTCCTTACCACTTAAACAAAAATTCCTGTCGTTGTGTAAAAGATACAACCCATTCTCAACGGCAGTTTCAACTATCAAAATTCGATAGTACTTCTGACAGTAATACCACTTTTTCTACATCTAAAGTATAATTTTGCAGCCCTTTCGTAAGATTTTATTCCGTATTTCAAGTCATAGAATCTTTGAGTTTCCAATATTCTTTCAGTAATTTAAATTCTCTCTCCGTTTTTGCACCTTGCAAAATTCCTTGAAATATGAAATAGTTAGTACCAAAAAGGGATGTCTGCGGTATGTCTACAAACTTATTTCTCGTTTTCGATACCCTTGAAAAAACTTATCAGTACGGAAGAATCATCTAATATCAATTTCCTTTCCTCAGCTTTTTGTAATCACAATCTTCAGCAAATTGTATCTTGCCTTTTAACACCAATAAGTCTTTTTTCTTTCTATTTTCGACAAAGTCTTTCAATGCAAGGGTTATAACTTCTTTTTTTACTCTTCAACCCTTATATTTTCATAGCTTCTTTAATAAGTTCGTTATCCAACGCTGTGTCAGGTTTCATTCGCCCCCCTCTTCTTTGGTTATACTATATTATACACCAAAGAGATTCTCAT
>FWWM01001608.1_pt1 | contig 67367 bp, 63 predicted proteins | sample 2228351 | NCBI WGS metagenome assembly FWWM01 (sample SAMEA103939774, study PRJEB20133) | metagenome
GGCCTCCACCTCGCTCCCCCGCAGCCGCCCATCAATGTCCCTCAGCCGCGCCTCGATGCGGCGCTGGGCCTCGGCGAGCGTGGCCACCGTCTCCGCCAGCGCCCGCACCTGCTCCTCGGTGCGCCGCTGCGCCTCCGCCAGGGCAGCCAGCGCCTCCTCCAGCCGCGCCACCCGCTCCTCCATGCGCCGCTGCGCCTCTGCCAGCTGCTCAACCCGTTCTTCGGTGCGCCGCTGGGCCTCGGCCAGTTCGGCGAAGCGACGGTCCGCCTCCGCCCGCGCCGCCGCCACCGCCTCCTCCAGCGCTGCCAAGCGGCGGTCGGTCTCCGCCCGATAGGCGACGAACTCCTCATAGTGCCGCCGCTGGAACTCCGCCAGCTGCTCAACCCGTTCTTCGGTGCGCCGCTGGGCCTCCGCCAGTTCGGCGAAGCGGCGGTCCGCCTCGGCCCGCGCCGCCGCCACCTCCTCTTGCGTGCGCCGCTGCGCCTCGGCGAGCGCAGCCAGCGCCTCCTCTAGCCGCCCGACCCGCTCCTCCGTGCGCCGCTGCGCCTCCGCCAGTTCGGCGAAGCGGCGGTCCGCCTCGGCCCGCGCCGCCGCCACCTCCTCTTGCGTGCGCCGCTGCGCCTCGGCGAGAGCGGCCACCGTCTCCGCCAACGTCCGCAGGGTCTCCTCAATTGCCCGGAAGGTCTCGGGCGCCCGCAGCAACTCCCGGGTCAGCAGGCGCTGGCGCAGCGCCTCCAGCCACTCGGGATGGCGGTCCAAAAGACGCACCAGGCTCTCGAAATCCCGAACCGTGAACGCCATCGTGCGGCCTCAGACCCCAAGGATTCGCTCACCGCTCACCTTTGCACCCCCAACCCCGATCCCGGACCTCCCGCTCCCTCTCCCCTGGGAGTAAGGGCGCGTCGCCACAGGGCGATGCAGGGGTGCGGCACTGTCTCAATCCCCTAAAAGGGGCCTCTCTCTTTTTCCACCTGCACAGCCGGATTTTTCACCCCCGCGCCCGATACACCGTCCCCGCTCGAACGGCCTCGCGGTTCTCCTGATTCTATCCCCCCTCACTCAGAAAGGCAAGTCCTTCCCATCTTCATCGAGTGAAGAGCAAATCTCACGGTCATGTCTCGGCCCGCTCCCCTTTCAACGGGCCTATCCATCCCGCCAGGCGAGTGAAGGGCGATGCGCCTCCGGACGTGCCCCTGATGGTCCAGCGGGCACGTCGCCGGATTAGGCCCGCCATCGGAATGAAAACGGCGGCGGGCCGGAGGCCCGCCCTCCGAAAGGCCAACCGCTGCTCGGAGGGCGTCTCCCGAGGCGCCGATGCGTCGGGAGGCCCTCATACCTCATACAGCCAGTCGATCAATCCCTTGAGCACTTCAGCGACGGCGCCGCGCATTTCCACACTGGCGGTCAAGCCGTAAATGGGGCCGACCCCCGCCGGGGCGTCCGGGTGTGCTTTGACGTAGGCCACGGACGCTTTCAGATCTTCCAGGAACCTCTCCGCCACGCCAGGCTGGGTGTGCCGCAGGGTGACACACAAATGGACGGCGGGGGGCAACTGCAGTCCGTTCAGCACCCACCCCTTCCGGCGCATGGCCTCCATCACCCGGTAGATATCCACGGTCTCCGAAGCAAAGGCGATGTTGAAGAGCGGATCGCCGATCACTTGGAGATCGGGGATCTCCCGGATGCCTCGCTTGATCCGGTCGGCGGTTTCTAGGATGGCTTTGGCCGCCTGCAAGTAGCCCTCTTCGCCCATCGCGAGCATCGCCGCCCAACAAGCGGCAATCAGCGCGCCCGGGCGGCTTCCGGCAAAGGTGGTTGAGAAATACAGCCCGCCGGGCCAATCGGTCGCTATGTAATACTGATAGTGACGCAGCGCCTTCCCCCGATACAGGATGACCGACGTGCCTTTGGGGGCGTAGCCGTATTTGTGCGTATCCACCGAAATCGAGGTCACCCCAGGCACCCGGAAATCGAAGGGCGGAACCGGATACCCCAGTTTCTCCGCCCAGGGCAACAGGAACCCGCCCAGGCAGGCATCTACGTGAAGGCCGATCCCGTGCTCCTGCGCCAACTCGGCCAGTTCTTCGATGGGATCCACCAGCCCGTAGGGGAACGATGGCGCCGACCCGACGAGCACGATCGTGTTGGGGGTGATGGCGTCGCGCATCGCCGCCACATCGGCTTTGAAGTCCGCCCCCACCGGGACCCGGACTATCTTGATGTTGAAGTAGTGGGCCGCCTTATCGAAGGCCACATGGGCGGTGCTCGGCACCACCATTTCGGGCTCGGTGATCCCTTTGGTCGCCCGCGCCCAGTCGCGATAGGTCTTCATGGCCAGCAGGATGCTCTCCGTTCCCCCCGATGTCACCGTGCCACAGATCTCGTCCTGCACGGAATTCGCCCCCAGCATGTTCGCCGTCATCGCGACGATTTCCGCCTCAAATTTCCAGGCGCTGGGCCAGAGATCGGGGTGAAGGGGGTTGCTCTGGGAATGGAGGGCATAGGCCCGGTTGAGGAAATCGATGTGAGCGGAATCGCCGTGGTAAACGGCCCCCGAAACGTAACCCTCCTTCCACGGCCCCTGCTCACGAACCTGAAACCGCTCCATCTCCCGGAGAATGGTTTCCCGATCCAGGCCGACCTTGGGGATCCGGGAGAACGTCAGAAACCCTTCGCGGTATGGCTTGAGGATTTTTCCCAGTTCCTCCATCATCGGAGCGAATTCCATGAAATCCATCGCCGCCTCCTGAAGAGGATCCCAGATCGCTGACCGCCCACCGCCGTCTGCGGTCCGTTCACGGGTTCGCGTCCGGTTCGTGGACGGCCCTGCCCTTAGAAGACCCAAAAGCCCTGCTGCGATTCAGGCGGGCGTAGATCCCCCGGTTTTGTTTATAAAGCCGGACAAACTCAGCATAGAGCTCATCGTATAGCTTCCGGTTCTGCGGGTTGGGGTGATATTCGTTCCGGTATCGGGTCCGTTGCGGGATGTCGCTGAAGCGGATGTATCCCAGCCCGACCGCGGCGATGAGGGCGGCCCCGCGGGCGTTGGTCAGCGCCGGGTGCTCGATTTGCCGGATGGTTCGATGGAGCACGTCGGCGTGGATCTGGCACCACACGTCCGATTGGGCGCCTCCCCCGACCATGGTGATCGGATCCATGGGCCTGCCACAGAATCGTTCAACGGGGCCCAGGATCCATCGGGAGTTGAAGGCGACGCCTTCCAGCACGGCCCGGACGAGGTCGCTCCGCGTGTTCTCCAGGGACAGGTTGTGGAAGGCGGCGCGAATTCGGTGGTCGTCTACAGGCGCCCGCTCGCCGTAGAGCCACGGCGTGTAAATCACCCCATGGCTCCCAGGGGGAACCTGTTCCGCAACGCGGCTGAACGCCTCAAAAAAGTCCGATGGTTTCTCAGCCTGGAGCAACGGATCTTGGTGATAGAGCACGTTGTCCCGCAGCCAGGTCAGGTTACCGCCCGCTGTCTCCTGCGCCGCGATCAGCAGAAAGCGGTCGGGAATGGCGCACGGCACCGATGCCATCGCGTGGAACACGTCCGTCTTCTTGAAAGGAACATGCACCGCGATCCAGGAGGAGGTGCCGAGGTAGAGATGGGCCTCGTAATCCCGCACGGCTCCCGACCCGATGGCCGCCGCGGGCACATCAAACGCACCCGCCACCACTTGGACACTCCGAGGAAGCCCCAAGGCCTCCGCCGCGTCCGGGCGAAGCGGGCCCAACACGTCAATGCTCCGCCGGATCTCAGGATATTTTTCCCGCTCGACGCCCGCCATCTTGATCAAGCCATTATGATACCTGATGTTCGCAGGATCTCGGTTGTCGGTCACCCAATACGCCACCACCGAGTCGCTCGTGGTCACAAACTGCCCAGTCAAGCGTAGGTTCAGATAGCCCAAGGGGTCAAGGAACTTGTAAGTTTTTCGGTAGATCTCGGGGTGTTCGAGCCTGATGTAGAGGATGTGCCCGAAGCAATCCCGGCCAGACAGGAAGGGGGCGCCGCCCGTGAGGTGGATCCACCGGAGCAGTTTGCTAACCCCATACCCGGCCAGTCGGATCGCCCCGCCGACCACCCTCCGCACATGCTCTGCGCCGCGGGAATCGAGCCAGATGAGGGCGGGCATCAGACAGTTCCCATCCCGGTCAACGGGGACCGTGCCATAACCCTGCGCGCTCGCGCAGACCGCCACCACCGCCTCCGGGGGCACCAGGCCTCGCCCCAGCAAACGCCTAGAGGCGGTCAGGATCGCGTCCCACCATTCCCCCGGGTCCTGCTCGGCGCCGCCGTCCGGCAGCACACGGAGCGAGAGCGGCTCGGATTCCCAGCCGATCACCTCGCCGTGGACGGAGACCAGCGCCACCCTCACCCCAGACGTGCCCAGGTCGATCGCCAGGATGTATTTTTCAGCCTCACCGGCCATTGCACCGCTTCCCCCTCATCCGGCCAGACAGCCGAAGGGCGATACGCCTCCTGACACGCCGACCCGACGGTCCGGCGGGCGCGTCGCCCGAATCGGCCCGCCATCGGGATGGAACCGGCAGTGGGCCGGAGGCCTGCCCTCCGAAAGAGAAACCGCCGCTCGGAGGGCGCGCCTCCCGGCGCGCCGCCCGCCAAAGGACAAACGGCGTCGGGATCCCTCACCCTTGCACTTCGGTGGGATAGTATCCCCGATCCCGCATCTCCTGCTGCAGGCGCTCGAGGGCGGATTCCTCGAGGATCACGAGGTGAGGCGCCAGCCAGCCCAGGATGGCGGATTCCAGGGAGGTGGCGGCCAGGAGCTCCTGGAGGATCAGGGGATCCCCGACCTCCAGGACGATGACGTTCTCGAACACCTGAACCCGACGGAGACGCGCCCAGGCCTCCTCCAGCGCCTGCCGCAGGCAGGGGGTGGGCGGCAGGCCCGCGGCCTCGAAGATCTCCAGGATCTCCTCCGGCCGGTATCCTTCCCGGAAGACCGCCCCGATGCGCCCTTCATCCAGGGTGAAGGTGAACGGGGAGCCCGCAGGGCGGCCCAGGCGGCCGGAGAGCCAGAGCAGCCGGGCGGATGCCGGGCCCGGCCGCACCGACCAGGTCCGCTCGTCGAGCCATCGGGTCTCGGGCAGGGCCTCCTCCCCATCCCGGGGAAGCGCCTCCCCCCGGATCCAGCGCCGCCCCTGGGGGGTCAGCCGGAACGCCCGCAGGGCCTCCCCCTCATACGCCAGCGCCACCGCTCCCAGCCAGAACAGCGCGCCCTCGAGGTAAGCCCGCAGGTGCTCGGCGAGGGGGAGCGGCTCCGGGACCGGGTGGCCCCGCACCAGCCGCCAGGGACGGTCCAGGGCGGCGCCGGCGAAGCCCGGCGGTTGCGCGGCCTCCAGCGCCCGGGCCACATCGGTCCAATCCACCCATCCCTCGGGCAGCCCTTCCAGCAGACGGACCAGCGCCTGGCGGCCCAACCCCCACTCGTAGTAGAGGCGGTCCATCCCGCCCACCCAGCCGAGGACGCGCAACAGCCGAACCGTCGGATCCCGCCGCTGGAGCCAGGCGATCTCGAACAGGGTGGCCCCGCTCCGCCAGATCTCCCAAAGCTGATCCATGATCTCCCCGTCCCCCCATGGGGTCAGCGAGCCGCCGAGGCGCCCCAGCGCCTCCACCAGGAACGCCGCGCCCTCCCACGGCAACCCCATCCGCTGCATCACCACCTCGACAGCCTCGGCGGCCAGCCCGTCCACCGGCACGGAGATCCACTCATACGGGGGAGGGCCCCACGGATGCCGGGCGAGGAGGGCCTCCACCTCCGCCGGATCATGGGGCCAACCCCATAACCAGGGGAAGACGCCCGACCGGGGATGGGGACGGAAGGCGGCGGGAGCCGGCAAGGCCCACTGGCGGGCCTCGCGCAACAGCGGGGCCAACGGCGGCGCCACCACGGCTTGCTCCCGCGGGAAGCCCCGGTAAACCGTGGTCGGGAAGGCGGGGAGCGGCAGCATCCCGACCTCCAGGCCCGCTGGGAGATGGGCGTGGAGGCGCGGCCGCGCCGTATGGCCCAGGGTGCAGGGGATCAGCAGCCCCTTCCGAATCGCCCGGTTCCAAACCTGCCGGAACGCCGGGCGCTCCTCCCCGGTCCAGCGGACCCACCGCATCTCCATCTCCGCGAAATCCACCCGCTCGGCCCCAAGGAGGCGGATCAAGCCGAGGAACCGCTCCAGGGCAGGATCGAGATCCTCCCGCCACAGCCCGAGCCGTAGGTAGAGGAACCACCGCGCCGCCAGCCGCCGCACCAGATCCGGCTTGCGCCCGCGCGGGATCGCCCACCCGCGATGGCCGGCCCAACGCAGCAGTTCGGCCGCCGTCTGCTGCTCCAGCTGGGCCTCCAGCCGCCGCAGATCCTCCAGCCCCGGCTCCGGCGCCGGCCCGGCATCGAACCGCACTGCCAGCCAGGCGGCGACCTCGTGGGCGCATGGCTTGCCGCTCCGACACCCGCATCCCCGCACCCGAAGCGCCTCCAGGGCGATCTCCCCCTCCGGGCCGGGACGGCGCCACTCCATCTCTTGGGCGGCCCGGCCCCGGGGTCCCGAGGCGAGCGAGGCCCGGAGCGTGCCGGACCCCCCGGGGCGGATGTGGACCTGGCCGGAGGACCAGAGACGGAATGCCTCGATCCAGAGGGGACGCGGGAATTCACGAAGCCAACGATCCACGGCCATTGGGGGAAGGTCCCTTCCCATCGGGGAGCGCCCGATACCAGGCGAGGACGTCCGCCACGGCGGGACGATAGGCGGGCAATTCCTCCGCCTCGAGGATCTCATACCGATAGCCCTGCTCGGTGAGGAACAACTGGCGCCGGGCCGCATAATCCTGGTCCACCGTGTCCCGGGTGACCAGGGTGTAGAAATGGGCCAGGACCCCGTTCCGCTTGGGGCGCAGGATCCGGCCCAGGCGCTGGGCCTCCTCCTGGCGCGATCCGAACGTCCCCGACACCTGGATGAGGACGTTGGCGTCCGGAAGATCCACGGCGAAGTTGCCCACCCGCGAGACCACCAGGCGTCGGATCTCCCCCCGGCGGAGCTGATCGAAGAGCCGCTCCCGCTCCGCCACGGGGGTGCGGCCGGTGATCAGGGGGGCGCGGATCGCCCGGGCGATCCGCGTGAGCTGATCCAGATACTGTCCGATGATGAGCACCGTGTCCTCCCGGTGCTTCTCCAACAGCTGCCGGATCACCGGCTCCTTCGCCCGGTTGGTGGCCGCCAGGCGATAGCGCTCGCCCTCCTCCGCCGTCGCATACCGGAGCCGGTCCTCCGGCTCCATGGGGACGCGGATCTCATGGCACTCCACGGCGGCGATCCAGCCCCGCGCCTCCAGCTCCCGCCAGGGGGCCTCGTAACGCTTGGGGCCGATCAGGGCGAACACCTCGCGCTCGAGGCCGTCCTCCCGCACCAGCGTCGCCGTCAGCCCCAACCGGCGGCGGGCCTGGAGGTGGGCGGTGATGCGGAAGACGGGGGCCGGCAGGAGGTGGACCTCGTCGTAGATGATCAGGCCCCAATCCAGGGCGTTGAAGAGGCGGAAATGGGGGAACTGACGGAGGAGATCCTCCCCGAAATCCCGGCGGGGGCGATGGGTGAGGATCTGATAGGTGGCCACGGTGACCGGGCGGATCTGCTTCCGGTGGCCGGTGTATTCCCCCACCTGGTCCGGGCTCAGGTCGGTCTTGTCCAGGATCTCGGCGATCCACTGGCGGGCGGCCACGGTGCTGGTGGCGATGATCAGGGTGGCCGTCTGCAGCCGGGCCATGACCCCCAGGCCCACGATGGTCTTCCCCGCCCCGCACGGGAGCAAGACCACCCCGCTCCCGGCCTGGAGGAAAGCCTCCACCGCCTCCTCCTGGTAGGGCCGCAAGCGGAACGGCTCCCCTGTGGCCCGCGAGGTGGGGCGCAGGCGGAGATCCAGGCGCGCCCCCTCGATGTAGCCCGCCGTGTCCTCCACCGGATACCCGAGGTATAAGAGGGCCTGCTTCAGGTGCCCCCGGGCCCACGGCTCCACCTCCACCCGATCCCCCTGGGGCGCGCCCGGCCGGGTCAGGAAAGGCGCCACCACCGATTGGGCCGCGACCCAGGCCAGGAGCGCCGGATCCTCCGCCACCAGCCAGAGCCGGCCGTCCCCCAGCTCCAGCCGGAGCCGCCCGTATCGCGCCGCCCAAGCCTGGACGTCCTGGCGGAGGCGCTCGGGAACGTGGCCCCCGCTGAACCGCTCTAACTCCGCCAGGATCTGCTCCGCATGAAGCCCCAGGGCGGCGGCGTTCCACACCGAGAGAGGGGTGATCCGGTAGACGTGAATCGGCCCGGCGCTCCGCTCCAAATCCGCAAAGCGGGCCAGGGCGTCCCGAGCCCGCTCATACTCCGGGTGCCGGATCTCCAGCCAGACGGTGCGGTCGGCCTGGATGGTGATGGGGAACGCGAGATGGGTCGCCATGATCCTCGCCGGAAGGCCGCGATGGGCACGGCTTTGCCGAAAGGCCCCGCCCGCGCCGTCCCCCAATCGGGGGATGGAGGCCGAGGGCTTCCCCCCGGCATGCCCCAACGGGCCCCGGCGGGCGCTTCCGACAAGGCCGTTCTTTTTATTTTCGCCGAACGAGGCCGGATCGGCAACGGCGAGGCCGAAAGGGGGAGCGTCTCCAACTCTCCCGATCCCATATCCTATCGGGGCCGGTCTCGAAAAGGAGCGGAAAGCGGGGGAGCGGGGCGTTCATTACAGAGCCTGCCCCCGCCCAGAGGGGTCTCCCTCGCCTCGGACGACGGCCCGATACACCTCCACCGTCGCCTGGGCAATCCGCTGGTGGGTGAACCGCTCCAGGACGCGCTGCCGCCCCTTCTCCCGCAGGGACCGATGGAGGTCCGGGTCTTCCATCAGGCGCCAGATCGCCTCCCGCAGGGCCTCGGGTCGGCCCTCCGGGAACACCAGCCCGGCCTCCCCGATCACCCACGGGATCTCCCCCGCCGAGGACCCGATCACCGGGACGCCGCAGGCCATCGCCTCGATCAGCACCCGGCCGAACTGCTCCGTCCAGTTCCGCCGGGTCCGGGAGGGGAGCACCAGCACATCCAGGCTCCGATACACCTCCGGCATCCGGGTGGACGGCCATGGCGGCTCGAAGGAGACCCGTCCGGCGAGGCCGAGGCGCTCGGCCAGCCGCCGCAGCGCCGGGCCCTCCGGCCCACTCCCGATGATCCGGGCCCGCCAGTCCCCCGGCAGCCCCGCCACCGCATGGAGCATGAGGTCAATCCCCTTCTCCTGAACCCAGCGGCCCACGTAGCCGATGGTGAACGGGCGGGGGGGGCATCCCTCCGCCGGCGCGAAGCGCTCGGGGTCCACCCCGAACTGGGGGATCACCGCGAGGGGGCCGGCATACCCCTTGGCCCGCCAGACCCGGGCCGCGGTCTCGCTGCCCACGATCGCCGCATCAGCGAGGCGCAGGACCTCCCGCTCCCACATGGAAAAGGGAGGTGGATACCGGCGGAGGAGGTTCTGCCATGAGAAGAAGATCACCCGGATCCCCATCGCCTTCGCGATCCGGACGGCGTGCCAGGTCGCCAGGTTATAGGGCTCCTCCTCGATGTGCAGGAGGTCCGGCCGCAGGGCGCGAAGGCGTCGGCCGAGGTGGGGATAGAAATGAAGGTGGAAATGCCCGTTGAGGGCGATGGGCTCCACCAGCAACGCGTAGCCCTGGGTATGGGCCGGCTCCAGCGGGAGCACCCCACGCTCGTCCCGCCAGGCGGGGGGGACGAGGACGATCAGCCCGACGTCCTCGTGGCGGGCGATCTCCTCCGCCTTGCGCTGGTAGGCCCCCACCACCAGGGCCTTGGAAAGAAGGACCACCCGCATCCGATCGCGCTCCTACGGAAGGCGCGCCCCCACCCCGATCCTCTGCACGCGCTCCGGGCCCGGAGGGGAAGGGGAGCGGCCATCCCCCCTCAATCCCGCTCCCAGGCCGTGAGGGCGTCCAGGCGCTGCTTGACCTCCGACGGGAGGGACCAGCCCACGGCCCCCAAGAGCTCGTGGAGCTGTTCCACTGTGCTGGCCCCGATGATCGGGCTGGTCACCACCGGGTTGCTCAGCACCCACGCCAAGGCGACCTGGGCGGGCGTCTTGCCGAGATCGCACGCGATCCGTCGCACCTCCTCGAGGACCTGCCACGCCCGCTCATCCTGAAAGTAGCGCCGGAGCCAATCGCTGGTCGCCCCCCGGCTGCCCGAGGGAGGCAGCGCATCACGCCGGTATTTCCCCGTGAGGAACCCGCTGGCCAGGGGGCTGTATGGGATCACCCCCAAGCCCTGATCCCGACACAGGGCCATCAGCTCCCGCTCGAATTCTGCCCGGTGCAGCAGGTTGTAATGAGGCTGCAGGCTGTCGAAGCGAGCCCATCCGTGTTTGTCGCTGATCCACAGGGCCTTGCAGAGCAGCCAGGCGGGGAAGTTCGAGGCTCCGATGTAGCGCACCTTGCCCTGGCGCATCAGGTCCTCCAGCGCCCGCAGGGTCTCCTCAAGCGGCGTCTCGTCGTCCGGCCAGTGAACCTGATACAGGTCGATGTAATCCGTGCCCAGCCGCCGGAGGCTCCCCTCCACCGCCTCGAAGATGTGTTTGCGGGAGAGCCCCTGGTCATTGGGGCCTGGGCCCATCGGGCCGCGCACCTTCGTGGCGATCACCAAGGCCTCCCGCCGCTGCCCTTTCAGCCAGCGGCCGATGATCTCCTCCGTGCGCCCCGCCCATGCCCCCGGCGCCCAGTAAGGGTAGATGTCGGCGGTATCAATGAAGTTGATCCCCGCGTCCACGGCGGCCGAGAGAATGCGATGGGCCGTGGGCTCGTCCGCCGTCCAGCCGAACGTCATCGTGCCGAGGCAAAGGGCCGAAACCCTCAGGCCGGTTCGCCCCAGCGTTCGGTATTCCATCGCTGCGCCTCCTGCGAATGGGATCGGAAGGGGTCTTTCCCCGCGCCCGTTCGCCATGGGGTGCTGGGCGCAAGGGTTCACTCCGCTTCCCTTTCCGTCCAGACCTGCTGATCGCCGAAGGCGCCGACGCGCGGCCCTCCGGCGAGGAGGGCGCGCCATGCGTCCGGGATGATGATCACCCGCCCGTTCCGATCCAGGCACACATGCTTAGTCCACCCCGTGGCCAAGCGCTGCCCCGTGTCCGCGTTGTGGACCGCGTAACCGAAGGTGATGGTGCGGCTGCGGACCTCCTCCACCCATGTGCGGACGGCGACGCGCTCCCCGTAGCGGGCCGGGGCCTCGTAGCGGACATGCGCCTCCGCCACGGCGAACAGGGCCCCGCTCCGCTCGATCTCCGCATAGTCCGCCCCGCAGGCGCGCATATACTGGCTGCGCCCTTCCTCAAGCCAGACCAGATAGGCACTGTGATGCACGATACCCATCTGGTCGGTCTCGGCATAACGCACGTAGAACGTCGTCGTCACCACCGGACGCTCCATGAACGCTCCCCCACGGAACGGGATGCCGCTCGAGGGACGAGGGAGGACGGGCGGGCGGCAGGGGGCCGCCTTACGGGCCTGCCGTCCGGGAGAGCTCGCCGATCTCCCGGATCGTGAGGAAAGCCAGAAGCATCAGCAGGAGGAAGAAGCCGGTCAGATGGATCACCCGCTCCCGCTGGGGATCCACCCGCCGGCCTCGAACGGCCTCCACCAGCACGAAGAGGATGCGCCCCCCGTCCAGGGCGGGGATCGGCAACAGGTTGGTGAAGGCGAGGGCCAGGCTGATCAACGCAATGAATGTGAGGAACACGTCCGGCGAGCCGACCTGCACGCTGGCCTGGAGCGCCTCCCCCGCCTCGGCCCCGATCCGGACCGGGCCAGCGGGCTGGAGGGCGCCGAGGGGGACCAACCCCAACACGATGCGGCCCGGCAGGCTGAAGAGCTGCCCGGTCAGGACGGCGAACAGCAGCGTGCCCCGCGCGATCGCCCCCGGGACACCGAACCGCTGGATCCGGCTGTAATCCGGCACCATCGCGATGACCACCCCCATCGCCCCCTGGCCGGGGGGCGGGTTCGGCCGCACGTAAACGGAGACCTCCCGCTCCGCCCCGTCCCGGCGGATCCGCAGGGTGACGGTCTGCCCTCGGCGGCTCTGGGCCAGGGCCCGCACCTCCTCGACGGTCGAGACCGGTGTCCCGTCCAGGGCCAGCACCACGTCCCCGGGCCGCAGGCCCGCCTGGGCGGCCGGCGAATCCGAGGCAATCCCTTCAATCCGCACCTGAGGGGTCGGGATCCCCAGCAGGAACACCAGGATCAACACCCCCCAGGCCACAACCATGTTCATCAACGGGCCGGCGGCCAGGATCAACAGCCGCCAGGGCCACGGCCGGGCGGCGAACCCATCGGGCACCGCGGGGTCATCCTCCCCGCGCAGGCGCACGAAGCCCCCGAAGGGGATAGCGTTGATCGAGAGCACCGTCTCCCCCCAGCGGCCCAGGACCATCAGGCGCGGGGGGAACCCCAGGCCGAATTCCTCCACCGCGACCCGCCCCAGCTTCGCCGTGAGGAGATGCCCCAGCTCGTGGAAAAAGATCAACGGCCCCAGGACCAGCAGAAACCCCAGGATCCCCCAGGGCACCGGGATGGTCGGCTCCGTCATCGCTGTTCCACCTGGATTTCGGAATGAGCCCGCCCGACCTCCACGCGATCCGCTCCGCTGGCGCTCGGCACCGGTTGAGCCCCTCCCCCCGGCCCGCTGCGGAGCACCCGCCGCACCCCGGGCACCCCCTCGAGGCGCCGGGCCACCGCGTCGGCCGCCTCCGCCGGGCACAGGATGTGCACATTGGGCCCGGCGTCCAGCGTGAACGCCACCGGCAACCCCTCCTCCCGCCACCGGCGGACGGCCAGGAGGACGGCGACGGTGGCCGGCTCCCAGTAGAACAGCGGGGGGCGCGAGGTCATCATCACCGCGTGCATCCAGATCGCATCTGTCTCCACAATCTCCGCCAGGGCATCGAAATCCCGGCGCAAGACCGCCTCCCGGCAACGGGCGACCCGCTCCGGGGCGGTGGCCACCCGGAAAGCGTGCAGGGGGCTGGTGGCCGCCCGGCGATGGCCCTCACTGGAGCCCACCGCTTTGGGCTGCTCGCTCACCACGGCGATCACATCCCACAGCGCCCAGTGCTCGGGCGGCGCCACGCTGTAAGCGTAAGAATCCTCGTGGCGCTCCCCCACCACCCACTCCACGAAGCCGGGCGGCACGGAGCGGCATGCCGACCCGGAACCCAGGCGGGCGAGGAGCGAAAGCTCGCGCTCCGAGAGGCGCAGATCCAGCGCCGCCGCGGCGGCGACCGCCAGCGCCGCGAAGGCGGCCGCCGAGGAGGCGAGCCCGACCCCCGTCGGGATGTCCGTTTGGGACTCCACCACCGCCCGCCCCCGGTGCCCGCCCATCCGCCGCACGTGGTCCAGGAAGGCCTCCACCCGATCCCGGGCCGGGCCCTCCACCGGAACCCCGTTCAGGATGAGGGCATCTGGGCCCTCCTCCTCCAAGAACGTCACCCGCGCGACGGTGCGCAACGCGCCCAGGTTCATCGAAAAAGAAGGGTTGGCCGGAAGCCGGAGCCGCTCGTCCCGGTTCCCCCAGTATTTGATGAACGCGATGTTCGGATGCGCCTGCGCGGCCGCCTGTCGGATCATCCGCATCGGCCTCGACGCCGGAGCGGGGAAACCTCCTCCCCCGCCGATTCATCCCCGCCGCTCCAGTCTAACACAACCGGGTTCGGGGGCTCAAAAGATCCGAGCGGGGGGATCCGGAGGGCCGATCGCGCTGTTCCGCTGCCCTCACCACATGGGGAAGGACGGAAGCAGAAGGCGGGAGGAGGATGGGAAGAGGCCGCACGCGACCATGATGTCCTCATCGCCGAAGCGGGTGTCGCTCCAGGCGGCGCACACGCGGTCGGCGACCACATCCAGGCCCCAGTAATCCCCCGGGGCCGGGCTGATCGGGGGGACCTTCTGGTTCAAATCGAACGAACGGCTGCTGACCCGGAAGGGCAGGCTCCAGGTCCGCCCGCCGTCCGGCGAATAGGCATAGAACGCATCGAAGAGGCGATTGCGGGGATCCCGCCGGCGGTCCAGCCAGAACAGATGCACCCAGCCCCGCGGATCCGTCCGAACGATGGGATGGACGGCGTCCCCGGGGGCGGCGAAGGGCATGGTCACGCTCCAGGTCCGGCCGCCGTCCTCGCTGCGCGCGAAGGCTACTTCTGTCCCCAGGGCCTCCGAAGCGGCGAGCTCCGTCCACGCGACGTAAAGGCGCCGGGGATCGCGCGGATCGGCCGCCGCGCTGGGGAGGGCATACAGCCGCCACTGATCGTAGGGCCGGGCCGGGCTGGGGGGCTGGCGGATCACGGCCACCGTCCGGGGGGTGGAGAACGAGACCCCGCCGTCAGAGGAGGTCACCACTTGGATCCGGCCGGGGGCGGTGGGGGACATCGGCTCCACATAGAACAGGTGGACGGTCCCGTCGGCCCCCACCACCGGCATCGCCCCCTGAACCCCCTCCCCCTCTGCCGCGGTCACCGGTTTCGACCAGGACAGGCCGCCATCCTCGGAGCGGACCATCCACAGCACGTCCGCGTGCATCGGGCGCCACGCCACATACAAACGCCCGTAGAACGGGCTGGCAGGAAAGGAGTCCCGGGCCAACCACGGCTTATCATCGAGGATCGTCGTGGGGTCGGAGACGACCGCCACCGCGTCCCGCCACGTCCGGCCGCCGTCCTCCGACCAGGTCAGGAAGAGACCGTGGTGGCGGTATGCGGGGGTTCCGGCGCCCAGGGCCAGCACGTAAAACCGCCCGTCCTCCGTCGCCAGGGTCACCGGGTCGCTCTGACGATGGATCTCCGGCGGAAGCCCGGGGAAGGGGATTTGGATCGGCCAGGACCGCCCGCCATCAAAGGAAACGTAGATCCAGACCTCGCGGGTGATGTCCTGGGTCCGGCGGAAGTCCTTCGCCGCCACCACGAGGTTCCGCGGGTCACGGCGGTGAATCGCCAGGCTTGGCTCCTGCTGGGCGAAGCCGCTCCGGTCAGCGTTGGCGACGACGTTGGGGCCCCAGAGGGGCGGCGGGAGCGGCCCGGCCTCGGCCCGGGCCAGCGCCAGGGGGACCGCCAGCCCGGGCAGGAGCAGCCAGAGGATCCTCCACCTCCGGAAGCGCATCTCGATCCCCCGTTCGCCCGATCCATCCATCTCCGCCGATCGCCCCCATTTTGACACGATCCTCCCCGCGGAGCAGAATGAACACCAAAAGCGGGAGCCAGCGGAGGCGATCCGTTCCGAAGCATCCCGCTGGACCCCATCGCCGCCCACTCCTGGCGGACGCATCCCTCCTTTTGAGGCAAAGGAGCCTCCCATGGACGAGCGCATCGTCCAGTTCATCCGGGCCCTGCGGGCGACGGGGGTCCGGGTCTCGGTGGCGGAATCGGCGGATGCCCTCCGCGCCGTGGAGCAGGTCGGCGTGATGGACCGGGAGGTCTTCAAAGCCGCCCTCCGCGCGGCGCTGGTGAAGGAGGCGCGGGCCCTTCCGATCTTCGAGGAACTCTTCCCCCTGTTCTTCGGCCTCGGCGAGCCGCCGATGATGAACGCCGCCGGGGGGCTCTCGCCGGAGGATCAGCGCCGGCTGCGCGCCGCCCTCCAGGCCCTCGCCCAGCAGTTCGGCCCCCAATGGGCGGCGCTGATGCGCCGGCTGCTGGAAGGCCGTCCCCTCACCCGGGAGGAGCTAGAGGCCCTGGCCCGCCTCGCCGGAGGCCGCCGGGTTCAGGAGTGGGCCGATCGAACGGCCCTTGCCCGCTGGATGCAACGGGGGGCCAGGCTGGACGACCGGCTCGAGCCGATGATCCGCGCCCTGCTGCGGTTGCTGACGGAAGCGGGGATGGACGCCAAGACCCTCCAGCGGCTGGAGGAAGGGATCCGGGCCAACCGGGCCGCGATGGCCCGTCAGATCCAGCAGGCGGCGGGGATGGCGACCCTGGAGCGGCTGGCCGAGCGGCCCCCGGAGCCCAGCGAGGCGGAGTTAATGGAGCGGCCCTTCCACGCCCTCACCCCCACCGACCTCCAGCGCATGCGCCAGATGGTGGCCCGCCTCGCGGCCCGCCTGCGCACCCGGGCGGCCCTGCGGCTGAAGCGCGGCGACGGCCGCCGCCTGGATGCGAAAACCACCCTCCGGGTCAACCTGCGCCACGCGAGCGTCCCCTTCGACCTGCGCTTCCGGCGACGCCACCTCAAGCCCCGCCTCGTCGTCCTATGCGATCTCAGCACCTCGGTGCGCCACTGCTCCGAGTTCTTCCTTCATCTGATCTACCTGCTCCAGGACCAGATCAGCCGCACCCGGAGCTTCGTCTTCATCGATGACCTGACGGAGATCACCCCGATCTTCGCCGAACGCCGGCCGGAGGAGGCTGTGCGCCAGGTGCTGTTAGAGAACCCGCCGGGGCATTACAACACAGACCTGGGGAACAGCCTGGCCACGTTCTGCCGGAACCACCTGGACGCCATTGATCGGCGGACAACGGTGATCGTGGTGGGGGATGGACGGAACAACTACAATGACCCCCGGCTGGATTGCTTCGAGGCCATCCGCCGTCGGGCCAAACGCATCCTCTGGTTCAACCCGGAGCCCCGTCCGCTCTGGGGCACCGGCGACAGCGACATGCCCCTCTACGCCCCCCTCTGCGCCGCGGTCCACCAGGTCCAGAACCTGGCGGAGCTGGCGGAGGCCGTTGATCGCCTGTTCGATCGAGGGGGGGCTTAGATCCCGGTCACCAGCGAGGTGAGGGTGCGCTCCACCCCCTCGATGGTCTGGATCTTCTCGGTGATCACCCGGCCGAGGGCGCTCAAGTCCTCGGCCTCCACCAGGGCGATCACGTCGTAGGGGCCGGTGACCACCACCGCGGATTTGACCTCGGGGAGCTTCCGCAACGCCTCGGCCACCGCACCGGGCTTGCTCATGGCCGCCTGGATGAACACATACGCCTGAACCATCGTTGCCTCCTTCCCCTACATCCCGGAGAGTCGCACCTCCGCCGTGCCCACCACCGTCAGCCATCCCTCCTCGATCAACAGGACCCGGAACGTGGCGTCGAGATGGACCATGGGATGGATCTGCCCCGTCCAGAGGATGGAATCCCCGACGTTCCGATACGGATACCCCGACACGCCCTCCAGACGCGCCCGCCCGCCCTCCTCGCCCGCGAACCCGATATGGGTGCCGGGGATCACACCCCCCTTGGGGACGCGGTAGGTGACGGGCGCGGTGAAGCGCACCGCGGCGCTGGAGGGAGGCGGGGCTGCGCGGGGGCGGACCTCCTGGAGCTCCACCCGCACCGTCCCGAAGGCGTGGAGGGCCCGTTCATCGTAGGCGTAAACGCGCAGTTGGTAACGGGCCTTCAGGGTGGGATGGGGCCGGGCTTCCGCCTCGATGGAATCCCCGGCCAGCCGGATCACCTCCTGGCCCTCGATCCGGACCCTCGCCCCCTGCGGCCCCAGGCCCAGGTAGCGCACGTCCGTCCCCGGCAACCCCTGCCCCACCGCCAGATCCACCCGATACGGCCCCTCATAAACCAGGGGGCTCGGGCCTTTGGGCGTCAAGATGCAGGCGGCCAGCCCGAGCGCCAGCCAGAAAGCGAGCCCGCGGATCCTCCGTATGCCCATCCGCTCGTCCCTCCCCCACGATCCTCGAAGCGGGACGGCGCGGCGCCCCATCGTCCGTGCGGCGATTCCCCTCATCGGCGGTAGCGCTCGAAGAGCGCCATCAGGGCCCGCGCCAGCTTCTCCGGATCATGGCGCCACGGCATCCGTTCATCGATTACGTCCATCGCCACCACCGTGTAAGGGGGGATGGGTTGCCCATCCCAGCGCACCAGTCCCCCCACTTCCTCCGGAACCCCTTCCCAGGGCACGTCGGTCCGGCTGTTGACCAGCACCAGATCGAACAGGCGCGGCCCCACATGCCGCTCGATCGCCTGCACGTGATCCGCCACCCCGTAGCCTTCCGTCTCCCCGACCTGGGTGGCCACGTTGCAGACATACACCTTCAAAGCCCGGCTGGCCCGGATAGCGGGGACGATGCCCTCGACCAGCAGGTTGGGCAGCACGCTGGTGTAAAGGCTCCCCGGGCCCAAGACGATCAGATCGGCCTCCAGGATGGCGCGGATGGTCTCGGGATAGGCCCGCGCGTGCTCCGGGATCAGCCACACCCGCTCGATACGGCCCCGGACCTCCGGGATCGCCGATTCCCCATCGACCCGGTGGATCCGCCCCTCGGCGTCCCGGATCTCGGCGGCCAGCACGATGTGCTCCACCGTGCAGGGCAGCACCCGGCCGCGGACAGCCAGGACGCGGCTGGATTCAGCCACGGCCTGCTCGAAGCTCCCGGTGATCTCCGCCATCGCGGCGATGAAGAGGTTCCCGAACGCGTGGCCGTTGAGCCCAGTTCCCCGCCCGAAGCGATACTGGAAAAGAGCAGCCATCAGCGGCTCCGCCTCCGCCAGGGCGGCCAGGCAGTTGCGGAAATCCCCGGGCGGCAGCAGCCCCATCTCGCGGCGCAGGCGGCCAGAGCTGCCCCCATCGTCGGCCACCGTCACCACCGCGGTCAGCCGGGCGCTCATGGACTTCAGCCCCCGCAGCAGGGTGGATTGGCCGGTGCCCCCCCCGATGGCCACGATGCGCGGCCCCCGCTCCCGCTGCCGGTGACGGTGCAGGATCTCCGCCACGTCCCGGCCGGGCTGCAGGAAGGGAGAAAGCAGGGCGCGGTTCAGCCGCACCAGGGCCACCCCGGCGGTGAGGAGGCCCAGGATCCCGAAGAGGGCCGCCCGCCCCAGACGGGGGATGAACTGGAGGGTGATGTAATAGAAAATCGGGGGAAGCGGCTGCTCCCGGTAGATGGTCACCAGCACATAGGCCAGCGCCAGGGCCAGCTCCGTCACCCCCAGCAGCAGCAACACCAGCCATCGCTTCACCCCCAGCCCGGGGGTGAGCCAGTAACGCAGGGAACGAACGAGAGCCCCCCCCATCGGACGCCCTTTCGATCTTTCGGCCATTTTGAATTCCCCAAGATGCCGCTCGGCGGCTCCGGATAAAGGCCCAGAGACCTCCTCCGCCTCCTATCCTAACTCAGATCACGGCTCTCGGCATCCCCCGGAGGCAATGCAGGGATCCGTCCGGCAGGCAGGGCGTTTGCCTGGTCCGCCGGATGCCCCTCCGGACGTGCCGATCCCCTGGTTCGGAGGGCGCGCCTCCCGGCGCGCCGCACCAAGGGAGCTGATCCGCCTGGAGCCGCTCCGCCCGAGGCCCCAGCCGCCGGATGCGGAGGGCAAGGGCGTCCATGGATAAGGGACGCTATCCGGATGGAGACGGCGACGGCCCCGGAGGGCCGCCTTCCGAAAGACAAACTGCTTTTCGGAGAGCGCGTCTCCGGACGCGCCGAATCCGGTTGACCATTGCGAACTTCCCCCGGTCGCTTTAGACTGAAACTGGAAGGGAAGCGCCAAAGGGGCATAAAAGAGTTCGGCGATTCCAGATAGCGGCGCACGTTGTGATCTTGATGCGAGGCTTGGAACCCGATGGAGACCACGCCGTATGAGACCGGATGGACGTCCTCCGTGCTGGACCAGCTGGCGGCGGCCCTGCGGGGGCTTTTCGTGATCACCGAAGCCCGCGTGCTGTATCCGCCGGACCAGGTGATCGCCTTCGAGGGCTATCTCCAAACGGACCCGGATTCGGCCTTTGAGATCCTGCGCCCGCGCTTCGAGGCCCTGGGCTACACGCCGATCCTGCGACGCCACGGGCGGATCGACCAGATCATCGCCCAGGTCGGGGTGTTCCGGCCCGCCCGAACCCGCCCCTGGATCAACCTGGCCCTGTTCCTGGCCACGGTGGCGACCACCGTATGGGCGGGTGCCCTTTACGGCGGCGAAGGCCGGCTCAACCTCTGGCAGGGCATCGCCTTCGCCGCCGCGCTGCTGCTCATCCTCGGCGTTCACGAGATGGGGCATTACATCGCGGCCCGGCTGCACCGCAGCGAGGTGACCCTGCCCTACTTCATCCCGGTCCCTCCGGTGATCGGGATGCTGGGGACCTTCGGGGCCTTCATCCAGATCCGCTCCCCGATCCGCAACCGCAAGGCCCTCTTCGACATCGGGGTGGCGGGCCCCCTCGCCGGGCTGGCCGTCGCCCTCCCCATCCTGATCTACGGGCTCCGGACCTCGCCGGTGGTCCCCCTGCAGGGCGTGGTAGCCCTGGAGGGCAACTCCCTCCTCTACTGGGGCCTGAAGATGTGGATCTTCGGCCGCCCTCTCCCGGGGGACGGCTACGACGTCCAGTTGAACGTCCTAGCCTGGGCGGGGTGGATCGGGCTGCTGGTGACGGCCTTCAACCTGCTGCCCCTGGGGCAGCTGGACGGCGGGCACATCATGTATGCGATGCTCGGCCGGGCGGCCTGGCGCGTCTCGGAGATCGGGGTGTTCGCCCTGTTGCTGCTGGGCCTTCGCTGGCCCGGCTGGTTCCTCTGGGCCTTCATGCCGATGCTTACCGGCCTGCGCCACCCGCCCCCGCTGAACGACATCACCCCCCTCGATCCGGCGCGCCGGGCGATCGGCTGGCTGACCTGGATCCTGTTCCTGCTCATCTTCGTCCCCGTCCCGTTCTCCCTCGCCGAGTTCTGACCCGCCGTCGGGACGCCTTCGCGACATCCCACGGATCCGTATGGGCGCGATCAGGCGGTGGCTGTGGTGCATCGGGGCGGCGAGCCTGCTGGGGGGCGGGCTGATGGCCGGGGCGCTCGCCCTCTGGATCGGTCCGCTCCCCGACCCGGCGGACCTGAGGCGGCAGGGCCCCACGCCGGGGGTTCGCATCCTGGATCGTCACGGCCGCCTGCTCTACGAGATCGCCCACCCCCACCAGGGGCGCCACACCTGGATCCCCCTCCACCAGATCCCCCGATCCTGCATCGCCGCCACCCTGGCCACGGAGGACGCCCGCTTCTACGAACACCCGGGCGTGGATCCGCTCGCTATCCTGCGGGCGCTGTGGACCAACCTGCGGGGGGAAGGCACGGTGTCCGGGGCCAGCACCATCCCCCAGCAGATCGCCCGCTCCCTGTTGCTGCACCCCGATGAGCGGACCGCGCGCACCCTTCGCCGGAAGGCGCGGGAGGCCATCTTGGCGCTGGCGCTCAGCCGGCGCTATGGGAAGGATGAGCTGCTCGAGATCTACCTGAACACGGTCTTTTACGGGCACTTCGCCTACGGGCTCGAGGCGGCGGCCCTCACATATTTCGGCAAGCACGCTGCTGAGCTGGACCTGGCGGAATGCGCCCTCCTGGCCGGCCTGCCCCAATCCCCCGGCCGTTACGATCCCCTCACCCAACCGCAGGCCGCGGAGGAGCGCCGCCAGCAGGTGCTCCGCCTGATGGTCCGACACGGGTTCCTCTCCGCGGCGGAAGCCGAGGCGGCGGCCGTCGAGCGGCTGCGCTTCGCCGCCGCCCCGTTCCCCATCCACGCCCCCCACTTCGTGATGGCGGTCCGCGAGGCCCTCGTGGAGCAGTTCGGCGAGGAGGCGATGTTCGAGGAAGGCTGGGTGGTGACCACCACCCTGGACCTGGCGTGGAACGAGGCCATCACCGCGATCCTGCGGTGGCACCTGGAGGAGATTAACCGCCCCCGGCCGGATCACCCGGGGGCGGGGGCCCGCAACGGGGCGGTGGTGGTGCTCCACCCCCAAACCGGGGAGGTCCTGGCGATGGTGGGCAGCCCGGATTATTTCGACGCCGCCATCCAGGGCGCGGTGGACGGGGCGCGGATCCCGCGCCAGCCTGGCTCCGCCCTCAAGCCCTTCACCTACGCCCTCGCCTTCGACCCGCGCAACGGGCCGCTGCTGACCCCCGCCTCCCTCCTCTGGGATCTCCCTCACACCTTCCTCACCGCCGAGGGTGAGAGCTATCAGCCCGTCAATTACGATCGGCGCTACCACGGGCCGGTCTCGGCGCGCGGGGCGCTGGCCTCTTCGCTGAACGTGCCCGCCGTCGCGGTGCTGGAGCAGGTGGGGGTCCCCCGCCTGGTGGAGTTGCTGGATCAGCTGGGCGTCCGGCTGCCGGGCCCGCCCAGCCGCTACGGGCTCGCCCTGACCCTCGGCGGGGGCGAGGTGCGGCTGCTGGATCTCACCGCGGCCTACGCGGCGCTGGCCAACGGAGGCCGTCGCGTCACCCCCCACTTGATCCGGGAGGTCCGGGACCGTTGGGGGCGGCTCCGGTATGCGGCGCCCACGGAGCCCAGCCCCCCCGTGCTCGACCCGCGGGTCGCGTTCCTCATCACAGACATCCTGAAAGATCCCGCGGCGCGGGCCCTGGGGTTCGGATCCTGGAGCCCCCTGAACCTCTCCCGGCCGGCGGCGGTCAAGACGGGGACCAGCAGCGACTGGCGGGATAACTGGACGATCGGCTACACGCCGGATTGGGTGGTGGGGGTGTGGATCGGGAACGTGGACCAGACCCCCCTGCGGGAGGTCTCGGGGGTGACCGGCGCGGCGCCCATCTGGCACGCGGTGATGGAGCTGCTCCACCGGGGGCTACCGGCGCGGGATTTCCCCATCCCCGAGGGCGTGCATCGGGTCACCGTGTGCGCGCTGTCCGGGAAGCAGCCGACCCCGGATTGCCCGCAGACCCGCGAGGAGTGGTTCATCGTGGGGACGGAGCCGAGGGAGCCGGACGCTCTGCACCGGCGGCTGCGGATCGATCGGCGGACGGGGGGGCTGGCGGGGCCGGAGACGCCGCCGGAGGCGGTGGAGGAGCGGGTGTTCGTGATGTGGCCGCCGGCGGCGTGGAAGTGGGCGCAGGAGAACGGGCTCCCCATGCCGCCTGTGGAAGCCTACGCAGGGGCGACAGGCCGCGCCGTCCTGCGTTGGGTCTCCCCTCCCAGGGGGATCTTCCGGCGCGTCCCCCATCTGGCCCCGGAGGCGCAGCGCCTCCTGGTGGAGCTCCACTGGATCGGCCCCGGGCTCCCCCAACGGGTCCGGGTGGAGGTGGACGGGCAGCCGTGGGTGGAGTGGACGCGGCCGCCCTATCGGGCGTGGTGGCCGCTGGCGCTCGGGGCGCACGTGTTCACTGCGTCCGCCTGGACGGAGGACGGGCGAGCGGTCCCAGCCCCCCCGTTGCCCATCGAGGTTCGATAGGGGCCGGCGGCCCGATCCCCGTCATGGGTTAGGAGGCCCGCCCGGATCCATGCGGGCCTCGATCCGCTGAAGGGCCTGTTGCAACCGGTGCTCGCGCAGGCTGAGGGTCAGCTCCCCCCGCGTCCGCTCCAGGGTTCCCCGCACCACATCCGTGGCCCGGCGCAGGTTCCCGGTGAGGGCGTCGGGGTAATCCATGGTGATCAGGACCTCGTAGATCTCGTCCATCGCCCGCAGCAGGCGCTCCGCTTCCTCGAAGTGGTCCGTCCGGATCAAGTCCAGGATGCGGCGGCGGAGCTCCGTGGCCGCCTCCGCCAGGCCGTTGAGGTAGGCCGCCTCAGAGACGTTCAGTTCCTGCGGCCCGGGCAAGGGGCGATCGGTCACGATCGCGTAAACGATGGAGGCCTCCACCCACTCCTTCAGCGCGTCCTGGGCGTAGCCGGCGTAGAGCAGCTCCGGAAAAGGTGCCAGATCCGTCTGCAGGGCGACGGCCGCCTGCCGCGCCTCCTCCAGGAGCCGCTTCCCCTCCTTGTATTCCTCCCGGTGGACCGCGCGGATCGAAAGGGCGCACAGTCGGGTGAGTTCCCGACAACGCACCAGCGCGGCGTCCCGCGCGGCGTTCTTCGCCTCCAGCGCCGCGCGGATCTCCCGGGCGATGGCCTCCAGCTCCTCCCAGGGCATCCGGCTCCCCTCCATACCGAGATCTCCCCGCACAACAAACGAGGGGGCACGACGATCTCGCGCCCCCTCCCCGCCCGCGGCGCACGCCCCGCGGGGCCCGGCGGCCCCTTCATTCAGAAGGGGATCTCCTCCTCCTCGATGGAACCGGGCTCCTCCAACACCGGCTCCTCGGCCTCCACCGCCGGCGGGGCCTCGGCGGGCCGCGGCCCGATGAAGACGATCCGGTCCGCCCGCACCTCATATACCGCCCCCGCCGTGCCATCGGAGCGCCGGAAGATCCGAGGGTTCCCCGTCTGGGGGTCCGGCCGCAGTCGCCCCTCCACCAGCACCGGCCGCCCCTTCTGCAGATACTGATTGGCGATCTCCGCCTGCCGGCCGAAGACCGAGACCCGGAACCAGATCGTCTCCTCCCGCTGCTCCCCACTGGCGTCCCGATAGCGGATGTTGCTGGCCATCCGAAACGAGGTCACCGGCGTCCCCTCCGGAGTGTAGCGCATCTCCGGATCTGTCCCCAGATGCCCAGCGATGATGAGTTTGTGATACATTTCCCCCCTCCTCCTGGCTGGATGTGATCAGACGCTGGGACTTCCTCATCCGACACCCACCCCGGCCCCATTCGCCCCCGATCCAGCGACGCGGCCGATCGAAAAGCCCGGGTCTTTCCGATGGCACGGGCGCCTGGACCGGGGAACAGGGCGCCGTCGGTGTGGGCCTCATTGCCCGTTGCCCCCGCCTCCCGGGGGCTCACAAGAACATCGGCATCACCACATGCACGAACGAAGGATCCCCGACGGCGAGAACCTTGACCGGCGATTGCGCCGTGGTCATCTCCAGGGCCACCCGATCGCCCTCGATGGCCTCCAGCACATCCATCAGGAACCGCACGTTGAACGCGATCTCCAGCCGGTTCCCCTCCACCAGCGCATCGATAGCCACCCGCGTCTCCCCCTTCTCCGGCGATCGGGACTGCAGCAGCGCCTGCCCCGGCTGATCCCCTTCCCCTGGGGTGAAGATCAGCCGCACCGCGTTGGACGTCTCGCGGGCGAACACGCTGAGCGCTTTGCACGCCTTCAGCAACGCATCCCGCGAGATCTCCACCCGGGTCTCCCACCGCTTCGGGATGATGGCCTGGAAATCCGGGAACTGGCCCTCGATCAGCTGGGAGAGCACGGCGGCACGGCTCGTCCGGAAGCCCACCTGGTTCCGCCCCCGCAACGCCATCATCGAGACGGGCTCCGTCTCGCCTTTCAGCAAACGCCCTACCTCTTCCAGGGCGCTCGCCGGGACGATCACCGAGAAGGGGCCCTCGGGGGCCCGCAGGGCCGGAAGGGTCTTCACCGAGAGCCGGTATCCATCGGCCGCCGCCAGAATCAGGGAAGCCGGAGCCCGGCCGGAGCGGTCGCCCTCCTCCCGACGGATCAGCACCCCGGTCAGGATCGGACGGGTCTCGTCCGCCGCGGCGGCGAACGCCACCTGGTCGATCGCAGTCCGGAAATCCTCCGGGTCCAGGGCGAAGCCATCCCCCTCCACATCCGGGAGAATGGGATACTCCTCCGGATCCAACCCCTTCATCGCGGTCTCATAGGACCCGCAGACGATCTGGAGGGTCCAGGTCTCCCGGTTCACCCGGAGGTGGATCGGCTCGTCGGGAAGGGCGCCGACGAACTCCGCCAGGAGCTTCGCCGGGACCGTGATGCCGCCGGGCTCGGAGACGAGCGCCTCTTCCCATGTAATGATAGCCAGATTGAGATCGGTCCCGGCCACTTTGAGGCGGCCGGGCTCCGCCTGGAGCAGGACGTGGGTCAGGGTGGGGAGGGTCGCCCGGGAGGGGACCGCCCGGCCGGCGATCGAAAGGGCTTGCTCGAAGGCCGACTGTGTGATGGTCACGTTCATCGAGGGAGACCTCCTGTCGGGATCCGCCTCAGCGGAGAGGGCGCGATGTCCTCGCTTATCCCCGATTATAATTCCGCATCGGTTCCCCGACGCGGCGGCGCGGCGAGGCCTTCCCAATCCTCCGGACCCCGCTCCCTTGCCCCTCCCCCGATGGGGGAGGGGCAAGGGGAGGGGTTGATGGCGGCTCTCGGGCGGAAGGGGGATCAATCCGCTGAGGCCGGCTCGATAAGCAGCACCCCGATGTCGTTCACGTTCGTCCCGGTGGGGCCCGTGCGGATCAAATCGCCGAGGGCCTCGAAGAAGGCATAGGCGTCGTTGGCGTTCAGATGCGCCAGCGCGTCCAGCCCCAACAGGTAGGCGCGATGGATGCTCTCGCCGTCGGCGATCGCCCCGGCCGCATCCGTCGGGCCGTCGATGCCGTCCGTCCCCAGCGAGGCGATGACCACCCCCGGCCACCCCTGCAGGGCGATCGCGGCCGCCAGCGCCAGCTCCTGGTTCCGCCCCCCGCGCCCGCCCCCGCGCACCGTCACCGTGGTCTCCCCGCCCCAGACCACGCACGCGGGCGGGGGGACCGGCTGGCCGGTCGTGACGATCTCTTTGGCGACGGCGGCGATCACCCGCGCGACCTCCCGGGCCTCCCCTTCCACGAAGGTGGAAAGCAAGTGCGGATGATAGCCCAGGCGGGTCGCCTCCTCCAGGGCAGCCTGGGCCGCCAGGCGGTTGCTGGCCACGATCACGTGGGAAACCCGGCGGAAGATCTCATCGCCCGGCTTGGGGGTCTCGGGAACCCGCCCGTGCAGCCCGGCCTCCAGGTGGAGGCGCACCGGGAGGGGGACGCGCTCCAGCAGCCCGTAGCGGTTCAGCACCCGCCACGCGTCGTGGAACGTGGAGGGATCGGGCGCCATCGGCCCCGAGGCGATCACCGACAGGTCGTCCCCCACGACGTCGGAGAGCACCAGGGCCAGCACCGTGGCCGGATAGGCGAAGCGGGCCAACCCCCCGCCCTTGATCCGATCCAGATGTTTGCGCACCGCATTCAACTCGTGGATCGTCGCCCCGGCGCGCAGGAGGAGGTCCGTCACCGCCTGGAGATCGCTCAGGCTGATCCCTTCCACCGGCCACGTCGCCAGCGCGGAGCCCCCGCCGCTGAGGGCACAGAGGATCAGGTCCTCCGCGCCCGCCTGCTCGGCCAGGGCGGCCAGGGCCTGGGCCCCGCGGACGCTGTTCTCATCCGGCACTGGGTGGCCGGCCTCGATCACGATCCAGCGCTCGTCCAGGGCGGCGGCCAGATGGCCGTATTTAGTCACCAGCACCCCCCGATCCAGCCGGCTGCCCAGCAGCACCTGAAGGGCGTAGGCCATCGGATACGCCGCTTTGCCCAGGGCGAGCACGAACACGTGGCGGTAACGATCGAGGGCGAGGCGCTGCTCGCCGACCACCAGCTGGGTCCCTTCCCGGCGGACATGGCGCCGAACGGCCGCGCTGGGATCCACCGCCCCCAGCGCGGCGTGAAGGATCCGAACCGCATCCCGGCGGAGATCCCGCTTCATCTCCTCGCCCGACATGGCCGAAATCCCCCGAACACCGCGTCTTCGTTACCTGAATCCCGAGGGATAGGAGGGGACCGCCCTCCGATCCATCCGTCCTCCTCCGGGGAGGGTGCAGAAGACAGGATAACCGAAGCGATGGGAGCCGCCAAGTCGGATGTTCCCCGCCTCGATTCCGGAGGGCATCGGCCGGGGGCCGCGCGGCGCCGAGACGGCGCTCGCTCGAAGGGCGGGGAAACGATCGGCCACCGGGGTTTCCCCATCGCCTCGAAGGGCGGCCCACGGATGCGGTTCAAAGCCCGCCCGGAGGGGAACCTCGGGCGCTTTCCCGGTAATGATCGATCATGCGGCTCAAGGCCATCCAGTCGGAGACCAGACAGACGAACCCGGTTCCGCGGGGGAGGCACACATAGGGCCCCAGCAACCAACGGATCCAACGGGCCGGCAGGGGATAGCCGGCGGTCTCAACCACCAGCACGGTGTGCTCGTAAAACGGTTCCACCCAGCGCCGGTGGCGATACGGGACGCGGGGGAAAAGCTCCGAGAACGCCGTCGGGCGGGTGGCCCGGATCCGCCGGTAGGAGACCCGGAGGGCGAAGAAGGGGGCGCGGAAGACCAAGGCCTCGGGCCGTGGCTCCACCCCCGAAAGCCGGCTCCCGATCTCCGGGATCAGCCACACCCCCAGCACCGCCCCCGCCAACGCCAGCAGGAGGACATCCTGCTCCGGCGGCCAGGGATACTGAACCTCCACAAAAAGGGGAAGATAATACAGCGCCAGCGCCGCGATGGCCGTCAGCCACGCCGGCCCGCGATACATGCGGGCCAGCCGTTGATACAGCAAAAAGGGGAACCGGCGGGGACGGATCACCTCGCGTCTCCGCCGCTCGGACGGCGGCTGCAGGGTCTCCCGGAGGCCACGCAGGGACATGGCGACGACAGGATGCGATGGGGCCGGGCTCGGCCCCGCCCGGATCATCCTCGCGGTCCGGCGGAGCGCTAATTCAGCTCCTGAAGCTCCCCGGTGACCATAAAGATCACCCGCTCGGCGATGTTGGTCACCCGATCGGCGATGCGCTCCAGGTTGTGAGAGATCCAGAGCAACCGGGTGGCCCGGAAGATGGTGCGGGGGTCCTGCATCATATACGTGATCAGCTCGCGATAGACCTGCTCATCCAGGGCGTCCACCTCATCGTCGCGGGCGACGGCGGCGCGGGCCTTCTCGGCGTCGTGCTCCACGTAGGCCTCCATGACCTGCCGCAACATCTCCTTGGCGATCTGGGCCATGCGGGGGATGTCGATGAGCGGCTTCAGCAGGGGCTCATCCGCCATCTCGATCGTCAGCTTGGCGATGCTCTTGGCGTGGTCGCCCATGCGCTCCAGGTTAGTGGCGCAGAACATCGCGGCGATGATGGCCCTTAGGTCGCCCGCCATGGGCTGCTGGGTGGCGATGGTCTCCAGGCATGCCTCCTCGATCTGATAGCGCATCCGGTTGATCTCTTCGTCGAAGGCGATGATCTCGCGGGCCATCCCCACATCCAGCCGCCTCAAGGCCTCGATGCACCGGTCGACGGCCCGCTCCACCATCCCCGCCAGCCGCAGCACATCCTGACGGATCGCGCTCAGGTCGCGCTCCAGCATCACCCGGGCTTGCATCGGCCCCTCCTCTCCTGCTCCGGACCTGGCCTCCGTATGGTAGCCTGAGATCCGATCCGGGTCAACCATTCCACCCCCTTCCCACAGCCGGTTTGGAGCCCGGCGCCTCCGCGCCGGCTCCCCTCCCGGGGGCGCGACGCGGGGGCTTCGGGCGGACGTCACCCTCATCCCCCCGCCTCTTCCTGCTCCCGGCCCTCGATCCAACGCTGCAGGATCGGCACCAGCTCCGCGCGCATGCGGTCCCGGACGGCGCGGAACGCCTCCACCATCCCCTCTTCATCCCACGCCCATCGCCCGGGATCTGGATACCCGATGTGCATCTGCTCCCCCTGGCCGGGCCAGGTCGGGCATTCCTCGGCGGCGTCATCGCAAACCGTGAGGACCAGATCGAAGGGCTGGCCGAGGAACTCCGCCAGGGACTTGCTGCGGTGGCCGGAGATGTCAATCTCGATCTCCCGCATCGCCTGGATCGCGAAGGGATGCACGAATCCGGCGGGATGTGTGCCCGCGGAGAAGACCTCCACCCGATCCCCCAGCGCGGCGCGGATCAACCCCTCCGCCATCTGGCTCCGCGCTGCGTTCCCGGTGCAGATGACCAGCACCCGCCACTTTCGGTATCCCATGGCAGCCTCATCCGAACCGTCCGGTGATGTAATCCTCCGTCCGCCGATCCCGCGGGCGGGTGAAGATCTGCTGGGTCGGCCCGAACTCGATGAGCCGGCCCACCCGGTCCTCCCCGGCGAGCATGAAGGCCGTGTAGTCGCTGACCCGAGCGGCTTGCTGCATGTTGTGGGTGACGATCACGATCGTATACCGCCGGGCCAGCTCGCGCATCAAGTCCTCGATCTTCATGGTGGCGATGGGGTCCAAAGCGGAGGCGGGCTCGTCCATCAACAGCACCTCCGGCTCGGTGGCCAGGGCGCGGGCGATGCACAGGCGCTGCTGCTGCCCGCCGGAGAGGGTGAGGGCGTTCTGGTGGAGCTTGTCCTTCACCTCATCCCACAGGGCCGCCGCCTGCAGGCACCGCTCCACGATCTCGTCCAGCTTCCGCCGATCCCGGATCCCCTGGATGCGCGGGCCGAAGGCGACGTTCTCGTAGATGCTCTTGGGGAACGGGTTCGGCTTCTGGAAGACCATCCCGATGCGCCGTCGCACCTCCACCACATCCACGTCGGGGCCGTAAAGATCAACGCCCTCGAAGAGAACCCGCCCGACGACCCGCGTGGAGGGGATGAGGTCGTTCATGCGGTTGAAGCAGCGCAACAGGGTGCTCTTGCCGCACCCGGAGGGGCCGATGATCGCCGTGATCCGGCAGCGGGGGATCTTCAGGTGGATCCCCTCGATCGCCGGCCGGCCGTCGTAATAGACCGTGAGGTCCTGGGCTTCGAGGACGATCTCCTCCATCCCCGCCTCCCCCTCCATCGGTCACCAGCGATATCGCCGCTGCAGGCGGTGGCGCAGGTAAATGGCCAGGCTGTTCATCGAAAGCAACACCGCCAGCAACACCAGGATGGCCCCAGCGGCGCGGGCGTGGAAGTCCGCCTGAGGCCGGGAGATCCAGTTGAAGATCTGGATGGGGAGCACCGTGAACGGATCGGAGGGGCTCCTCGGATCGAAGGCGATGAAGGTCAACGCCCCGATGGTGATCAGGGGCGCGGTCTCCCCGATCGCCCGCGAGAGGGCGAGGATCATCCCGGTGAGGATCCCGGGGAAGGCCACGGGCAGCACCTGATGGCGGATCACCTGCCACCGCGTCGCCCCGAGGGCGAAGGCCGCCTCCCGCAGGCTCATGGGGACCGCTCGCAACGCCTCCCGCGAGGCGGTGATCAGGATGGGCAGGATGAGGAGGCTCAGGGTCAGCGCCCCCGCCAGGATGCTGCGCTCCAGACGCAGGCCGCGCACGAAGAGCTCCAGGCCCAGCAGGCCGTAGATGATCGAAGGCACCCCCGCCAGGTTGTTGATGTTGAGTTCAATCAGGCGGGTCAACCGGTTGCGGGGGGCATATTCCTCCAGGTAGATCGCCGCGGCCACCCCCAAGGGGACCGCGAACAGCGCCGTCAGGCCCATCACCCAGAGGGTCCCCAGGAGGGCCGAGCGGATCCCCGCCTGCTCCGGGAAGCGGGAGGGATAACGGGTGAAGAACGACCACGACAGCACCCCGAGCCCACGGCGGGCGACATCGAACAACAAGAGGGTGAGGACCACCAGCCCGAAGACGGTGGCCCCCAGGGCGATCCCTTCAAAAACCTTCCCGACGATCTCCCGCCAGCGTCGCCGTTCCATCGCACCTTCCCCTTCCACGCAGGCTTCCCCCGCCTCCCCCTCGAAGGCGGGAGCCCGTCTACCGGTAGACCTCCCGATACCGCTCGATGATGCGCATGGCCAGCAGGTTGAGGGCCAGCGTGAACAAGAACAGCACCAACCCCACGGCGAAGATGGTGCGGAATTCCAGGGTGCCGTGCGGGACATCCCCGAGGCTGACCTGGACGATGTAAGCGGTCATCGTCTCGATCGCCCGCCGCGGATCCAGGGTCAGGATGGGGCGCTGGCCGGCGGCGATGGCCACGATCATGGTCTCCCCGATCGCCCGGGAGGCGGCGAGGATGAACGAGGCCACGATCCCCGAGAGCGCCGCCGGGATCACTACCCGCACCGCGACCTCCAAGCGCGTCGCCCCCAGGGCGTAGGCGGCCTCCCGCAGGGAGGCCGGCACCGCGTAGAGGACATCCTCGCTGAGGGAGGAGATCAGGGGGATGATCATCACCCCCATCGTCAGGCCCGCGCTCAGGGCGTTGAAGGTCTCCAGGCCCGGGACGATCCGTTTCAACAGCGGCGTGACGAACAGGAGGGCGAAGTAGCCGTAGACGACCGTCGGGATCCCGGCCAGGACCTCCAGGGCGGGCTTCAGGATCGCGCGGACCCGGCTCGGGGCGTATTCGCTGAGGTAAACGGCGCTCAGCAGCCCCACCGGCATCGCCAGGGCCAGGGCGACCGCCGAGGTGAGGAAGGTCCCCACCACCAGCGGCATGATCCCGAAATGCTTCTGGGCGAACAGAGGTGTCCATTGGGGGTCCGTGAGGAACTCGATCAGGGAGACCCGCTGGAAGAAGGGGATCGCTTCCACCACTAGGACAGCCACGATGCCCATCGTGGTGAAGACGGAGACCATGGCGGCGAAGAAGAGGACCGCCTGGATGGCCAACTCCCCCAGCTCCCGCCAGCGGGCGGCCATCCTCCGCTGAAAGCGCGTCGCGTAGACCTCCGCCACCGAACGGGTGGTCAGCCCCATGCCGACATCCGCTCCGGTCGCCTCCCCCTGTTCACGGCCCACGCCGGTTCACGAACGGCCGCCGGGCCCAGCGGCCACACCACTATTATAAGCGCCCGGGGTGCGGGCCATCGCAGGCGCCCCGCACCCCACCAGATCTTTTGTGAAGTCGCATGCCTCGAGCCGTTCGTGGATCGCCCCCATCCATCCGCCGGGAGGCCTGCGCCATCTTCGGGTTGGGATCATCCCCTTCGCCGGGGCCGGATCGCTTTCGGAGGGCGGTTCCCCCGAGCCGCCGATGCGGCGCGCCCGGAGGCGCGCCCTCCGAAGGCTGATTTCAACGGATTATTGCTCCATCTTCAGCAGATCCTCCATGCGCACCCCGACATGGGCCTCCCCTTTGAAGACGGTGCCCACCTTGCGGGCCTCGAAGCGCTGGAGCGCCAGCGGATAGACCGCATCGGGGAGCGGGATGTAGCCCACCTGCTTCGCTAAGGCCGGGCCCTGCGTCAGATAGAACCGAACGAAGGCCTCCATCTCGGGCCGGTCCGCCGCCTTCCGGTTGACGTAGATGAAGAGGGGGCGCGAGAGGGGCTGATAGGTGCCCTCGCGCACCGTCTCCAGGGAGGGCAGGACGCACCCCTTCCCGCTGTCGATCCCCAGGGCCTTCAGCTTGTCTTGGTTTTCCAGATAATAGGCGAGGCCGAAGTAGCCCAGCGCGTAGCGATCGTTGGCCACGCCCTGGACCAGCACGTTGTCGTCCTCGCTGGCGGTGTAATCGCCCCGGCTGGCACCCGCCTTGCCCATGATCGCCTCGGTGAAGTAGTCGAACGTCCCGCTGTCGGTGCCCGGCCCGAAGAGGTTGAGCGGGGCGTCCGGCCATTGAGGGTTCACCTGGTTCCAGCGGGTGATCTTCCCCTGGGCCTCGGGCGCCCAGATCGCGTGGAGCTCCTCAACTTTCATGCACGACACCCAATCGTTCTGCGGGTTGACCACCACCGAGAGGGCGTCGTAAGCGATCGGCAACTCGATGAACTCGATGCCATTCTTCTGACAGGCCTCGATCTCCGCCGTTTTGATGGGGCGCGAGGCGTTGGAGATATCAGTCTCCCCCGCGCAGAACTTCTTGAACCCCCCGCCGGTCCCGCTGATGCCCACCACCACCCGGACACCCGGGTGGGCCCGCTGGAACTCCTCCGCCACCGCCTCGGTGATCGGGTAGACCGTCGAGGAGCCGTCGATCTTGATCTCGCCGCTCAGAGGGGCAGGCCCGCCGGGCGTCGGGGCGGGGCCCGGCGCCGCCCCCGGCTGGCACGCTGCCACCAGCAGCACGCCCGCGATCATCCATGGGATCCAAGCGGAACGCCACCGCATCGCACCCTCCTCGGGGAAGTTTGTGGGGTTGCCCATCACGCCGCCATGCGCCACGCCCGCCACTCCCGGCGCAGCATCTCCAGGCGCTCCATCTCCGCCAGCAGGCTCCGGAGGCGGATCCCTTCCTCGTCCTCGCCGCTTTGGACCAGACGGGTGAGTTCCTCCCGGAGCCGCTGCAGCCGCTCCTCCAGCGAGATCCCGTTCTCCATCGCGCCTCCTGTGCTTTCGGTTTGCTTCCATCCTAATCGGGAACGGAAAGGGAAGGGTGAAGCGGGCTTCCGCGTTTCGCGAAGGGGAAGTGAAATCTTTTTCACAAAGGGTGCGGGGCACGAGGACCCGCCCGCCCGGGTGACACCGCCCCGGTCCTGCTTTACAATCATACATAGGAGGAAGGCCGTTGAGGCCCGCGCGGGCCTTCGAGGAGGCGGGAGCGGGAGGTGGCGGTGACGATCCCGTTCGAGCGACTGCGCCAAGCGCTGGAGGAGGAGCGGGCCCAGTTGCAGGAGGAGCTGGCCCGGCTGGACGCCCGCGCCCCTGAGGGGATCGGCTACCATGACCACATGGCCGACGACGCCACCGATGTGATGGATCAGACGACCCGGGTGGCCCTGCGCCGGCACCTGGAAGGCCGCCTCCGTGAGGTGGAATCGGCGCTCCGACGGATGGAGGAGGGGACCTACGGGATCTGCCAGGCGTGCGGCCGGCCCATCGGGGTCGCGCGGCTGAAGGCCCTCCCCTTCGCCGCCCTCTGCCTGGAATGCCAGGCCAAACGCGAGCGATGATCCGCCCCCGCCAGGGCCCGGCCCCATCGCAATCCCTTCGGAGGCGCCCGGATGAAACCGCGCTGGATCATGGGGGTGGCGGCCGCTCTCACCTTCACCGCCGATCAGCTGAGCAAGGCATGGGTGCGGGAGCACCTCGCCCTCTATGAATCATGGGCCCCCATCCCGGCCCTGGCCCGCTATTTCACCTTCACCCACGTCACCAACACCGGCATCGCCTTCGGCCTGTTCCGGGAGTGGGGATCGCTCCTGGTCGCGGTGGCGGTGGTGGTCATCGCCTTCCTGCTGCTCTACACCCAGCAGCTGGCCACCGCCCGATGGCCGGTCCAGATCGCCATGGGCCTGCAGCTGGGCGGGGCGTTCGGTAACCTAGTGGACCGCATCCGGTTCGGGTTCGTCACCGATTTCCTGGATTTCAAGTTCTGGCCGGTGTTCAACCTGGCCGACAGCGCCATCGTCGTGGGGATGGTGCTGCTGTTGGTGGGCATGGGATGGGAAGAGCGAACCCCCTCCCGCCCGCCGCTCTCTTCGGAATCCCAGGATCCCCCGCCGGAACCCTAAGGGTGCCCCTCCCGGCCCCGCTCGATCCGGACAGCCCGGCGAGGACGAGGCGGAAATGATGCCGGCCATCGAAGTCCGTCATCTCCATAAATACTACCGGGTCCACCACAAAGCACCCGGTCTGATGGGCTCCCTGCGGGCCTTCTTCCGCCGCCGTTACCAGGTCATCCGCGCGGTGGAGGACATCTCGTTCACCATCGAGCCGGGGGAGATCGTCGGCTTCCTCGGCCCCAACGGCGCCGGCAAGACCACCACCCTCAAGATCCTGGCTGGCCTCCTCCACCCGACCGCCGGCGAGGTGCGGGTGCTGGGGTTCATCCCCCAGCGCCGGGAGCGCGCCTTCCTGCGGCAGATCACCCTGGTGATGGGCCAGAAGCAGCAGCTGCTGTGGGACCTCCCCGCCATCGAGACCTTCCTCCTGAACCAGGCGGTCTACGGGATCCCGGAGGCGGAGTTCCGACGGACGCTGGGGGAGCTGGTGGACCTGTTGGAGCTCGACGGGCTGCTCACCAAGCAGGTGCGCAAGCTGAGCCTGGGCGAACGGATGAAATGCGAGCTGGCGGCGGCCCTCCTCCACCGCCCCCGGGTGCTGTTCCTGGACGAGCCCACCATCGGGCTGGATGTGACCATGCAGGCACGTATCCGGGAGTTCATCGGGGAATACAACCGCCGGACCGGGGCAACGGTGCTGCTCACCAGCCACTATATGGCGGACGTGGCCGCCCTCTGCCGTCGGGTGCTGGTCATTCACCGGGGCCATCTGCTCTACGACGGGGACCTGGAGGCGCTGGCGGAGCGGGTGACGCCCTATCGGGTCGTGCGGGTCACCATGGCCCAGCCGCTCCTGGCCAGCGCCCTCGCTCCCTTCGGGGAGGTGCTGAGCCTGAACTCCCACCGCGCCGAGCTGCGGGTCCCCCGCGCCCGGACGGCGGAGATCGCCGCCGCGCTGCTCACCGCCCTCCCGGTCACCGACCTGGCCATCGAGGAGCCGCCGGTGGAGGAGGTGATCCGCCGCGTGTTCGCCGAAGCGGCCCAACTGGACCCCGGGGAAGGCCTCCAGGGGGAGGACGACGTCGGGAACGATATCCCACAGGGGTGAGCAGGCGATGGAGCGCCCGATGCATCCCTCCCCGTTCTCGGAGTGGGCGGCGGCCCTGGGGGCGACCTTGCGGGCCTATCCAACGCTGTTGCGGATCTACTGGGCCCGGACCTTAGAATACCGCGTGCAGATTATGATCTGGATCCTCTCGGGCGCCGTGCCCCTGGTGATGCTCGCCGTCTGGCTCTCCATGGCCCGAGAGGGCCCCATCGGGTCCTTCGACGCAGGGACGTTCGTCGGGTATTACCTGGCCGCCATCTTCCTGCGCCGCATGACCGGGGTGTGGATCGTCTGGGACCTCAGCCGGGACATCCGGACCGGCGGTCTGAGTGCCCGGCTGCTGCGGCCGCTCCATCCCCTCCATTACGACCTGGCCCGCACCCTGGCCTCCCGCCCGCTTCAGGCGCTGCTGGTCGGCCCCCCAATCGCCCTGGCCCTCTACCTGTATCCGGGCCCCCAACTGGACCTCGCGCCGATCAACATTGCCCGCGTGGCCGCGGCGACCTTCCTCGCCCTGCTGCTAGAGTTCTTCTTCCAGTATGCCATCGGCCTCACCGCCTTCTGGACGTCCCAGGCGGTGGCTTTCCACGAGGTCTGGTTCTTCCTCAAAGCCCTGGGGTCCGGCTACGTGATCCCGCTCGCCTTGATGCCTGAGGGAGTTCAGGCGGCGTTGCGCTGGACCCCGTTCCCGTTCATGCTCTCGTTCCCGCTGGAGATGCTGCTGGGGCGGCTCCCGCCGGATCGCATCGCCCAGGGCTTTGCCGCCCAGGGCCTGTGGCTGGCCCTCGCCGTGGCCGCTGTCGCCGGGCTCTGGCGGTTGGGGATCCGGCAGTATGAGGCGTTCGGGGCATAATCCTGACTCTCCCCGGACGATGTGGACTTCGCCTTCGAGGAGGTCAGATGGGGGCGTCGAAGACCTTCCCCGTGGGGAAGATTCCCCTTGACCTAATGCGGCGGCTGCTGGACTTCCCGATCCCCGATCCGCGGGTGCGGCTCGGGCCGGGGATCGGCCTGGACGCGGCGGTGGTGGAGATGGGAGACCGCTGCCTGGTGGTTAAGGCGGATCCCATCACCTTCGCCACCGAGGCCATCGGCTGGTATGCCGTTCAGGTCAACGCCAACGACATCGCCACCACCGGCGCCCTCCCCCGCTGGATGATGGCCATCCTCCTCCTGCCGGAAGGGCGCACGGACGTCGATCTGGTGGAGGGGATCTTCCGCCAGATCCGCTCCGCCTGCGAGGCCCTGGGGATCATCCTGATCGGCGGCCACAGCGAGGTGACCTACGGGCTGGACCGGCCGATCGTGGCCGGGTTCATGCTGGGGGAGGTCGCCCCGGACCGGTTGGTCACCCCGCGCGGCGCCCGCGTCGGCGACCGGGTGATCCTGAGCAAGCCCATCGCCATCGAGGGGACCTCGGTGATCGCGCGGGAGAAGCGAGCGGAGCTGGAGCCGGTCTTCGGGGAGGCGTTCCTCCAGCGGTGCGCGGATTTCCTCTACAACCCCGGGATCAGCGTCCTGGAGGACGCGCAGATCGCCCTGGGGGCCGGCCAGGTGCATGCGATGCACGATCCGACCGAGGGCGGGCTGGCCACGGGCCTGTGGGAACTGGCCCAGGCGGCGGGCCTGGGGATCCGGGTGGACGGCGATGCCGTGCCGATCTATCCGGAGACCCTCGCCCTGTGCCGGCACTACGGGCTGGATCCGTGGGGATTGCTGGCCTCCGGCTCGCTGCTCATCGCGGCCCCGCCGGAAGCGGCGCCGGCGATCCGGGACGCCCTGATCGCGGCCGGGCGCCCAGCGGCGATCATCGGCGAGCTCCGGCCGCCGGAGGAAGGCCACTGGACGGAGCGCTCCGGCCGCCGCGAACCGCTCCATCCCTTCCCCCGGGACGAGCTCGCCCGGCTGTTCGAATGAACTTTCTCCAGGCGAACCGCGCTCAGCCCCGTCGGCCAACCGTCGGCCCCCCGTTGGGCAATCATCCTGGAACGTTTTCCCCGTTTACTCCGTTGTATAATCAGGAGAGAACACCCATTCCACGACACCCGAAAAGACGATTGAAATCAATTGACGATATTTGTAGCATAAATTTAGGAAAAATTAGATCGCACTATCAGTGGATGCAGGCCGTATGATAATTTTTTACCTCTATAGTTTGACTGATCAAATTTATTTGTTGCATGGATCGCTTACTTTATCTCAGGTCAAGCGGGTTCCGGATCCTCCGGCCGTGGGGGTTTGGACGGGGGAGCCCGGTTCCCGCCGCTCGGATCCTCGGCCACGGAGGCAACGATGTTGGACTTGATCCTTCTGTTGATCGGAAGCCTCCTCCCCGCCGCCCTCCCCTGTGCCCCGCTGGATGGGGATTCCACCCTATGTGTTCGGCCCAGCGTCCTTCGCCCATCGGTGGCTGGAAGCCGCGCGCCTCCGGGGAATGCCCCGTTGAGGGACGCCCGGCCGACGGCCCAGGCACAGCCGCTGGTTCCCTACGTGTATGCCGCTGTGAAGGCGCCTGCGCCGACCTATCGCTCGCCGGAGGATGCACTGAAGGGCGGCCCTCCGAAGCGGGTCTTCCCCAACGGCTACGTGTGGGTTAGCGTGCACGGCCGGGTGGAGGCCGGCGGTCGGGTGTTTTACCGCATCAACCGGGATGAATACATCGAGGCCTCCCATCTCGCCTTCAGCGCCCCCTCCGCTTTCCACGGCGTGGCCCTCGCCGCCCCGCCCGATCGCCCCTTCGGCTGGATCGTGCAGGCCACCCGGCCCTCGGAGGAGCCGGGCAGGGCCCCCAACCCGCAGGCGCCGGCCCTGGCCCGCTACACCATGGTCACGGTCGAGGAGATCCGCCTCGTCGGGGGTCAAAAGTGGTATCGGGTGGGGCCCAACCAGTGGATCAAGGAGCAAACGGTGGGGCTGGTGTTCCCCAACCGCCCGCCCGCCGGGATCCCCCCCGGCGCGAAGTGGATCGAGGTGAATCTCTACGAGCAGACCTTGGCGGCCTACGAAGGGGAGCGCATGGTCTACGCCACGTTGATCTCCTCCGGCCGGCCCCGCACTCCGACGGTCATCGGGCTGTTCCGTATCCAGGTGAAGGTCCGGACGACGTTGATGGATGGAGACATCTACGGTTATTACTATCTGGAAGATGTGCCGTGGACGATGTTCTTCTATCGGGGCTATGCGCTTCACGGCACCTACTGGCACAATCGCTTCGGCTTCCCCCAGAGCCGGGGCTGCGTGAACCTGGCGCCCATCGATGCCCGCTGGCTGTTCGAATGGGCGGAGCCCCTGGGGGATCAGCCCCTCGTGCCGGCCACGCCGGATAACCCCGGCACGTGGGTCTGGGTGCATGGATAAACCTGGGGAAATCCTCGCCGGGCCTTCACCCATTCCCCGATGTGCGGGTTTCAGGTAAACTGGAAGAGACGCGGGCGGAGCAGGCCCGCGCCTTCTGGGCTTTGCCCGCCCTCCAGGCGCCTGGGGGATGGCATGGTTTCTCTGGAACTGGTTTACTTCTTCGCCGGCGGGGCGCTGATCGTCGGCCTCCTCTTCGGGGTCGCGATCGGGCTCGCACTGGGGGGAGGGAGAGGATCGGAGAGGGCCAGCGCGCCGCCCCCCAAGGCGGAGACCGGGGTCGCGCTGGTGAGAAGCCCGGACGGCACCTGGTGGATCGAGGTCGGCAAGCAGCGCTATCGCCACCTCCGGGATATCCACGATCATCAAGCCGCGATGTTGGTCCTGGAGGCCCTGCGGGCCACCCGAGCGATGACCGAGGGCTCGGTGGAGCTTCCTCTCCCCACCCTCGGGAGCACCGCCGCGATGCCCCCCCTGGCCGAGCAGCTGGACGCGATCCTCCAGGATCTCCTCCGCAACCGCCCCGAGCTGCCCTACCGCGCGGTCCGCTTCGAAACCCTCCCGGATGGCACCTTGGGGATCACGGTAGGTGGGCGACGCTACCACCGGCCGGAGGAGGTGCCGGACCCACATCTCCGCGCCGTTCTGGAGGAAGCCATCCGGCGATGGTCCGGGGGAGAGCCCAGCCCGTGAAGGCCCCCTCCCCCGAAGGCGCTTCGCGGCCGGAGCGGGCGCGCCGCCTCATGGAGCCCACCAGCGGTAATCCAGATCGGGGAACACCTGATCCAGCTCCCAGTATTCCTCCGCCAAGTCCTCGTCCGGACGTCCGGCCTCCACGGAGCGACAGAGGGCTTCGAAGCGATCCAGGTGCGCCATGAAGCGCTCGATGGCATAGGCCCGCGCCTGCCCGGTGGTCACCAGGAAGGGCCAGTCGCTGGATTGCAACAGGAGCAACTCCCGGGCCGCCTGGTTCAGGACCTTGCAGGTCGCGTCGTCCGCCTCGGGGTGCTGGGCGGCCAGCCGCTCCATGCGGGCCTCCGCCGCGTGGATCGGCTCCCACATCCAGTGGGTCTCCGGGTTGTCCCACGTCCAGTGCCCGCCCCCCAGGCCCCAGCTGGACTCCGGAAGCCACAGCACCTCGGTCGGCGGATGGGCCTCCAGGAACCCGCGGGCGGTGGTCAGCTCGACCTCATCGCTCTCCGCCAGGCGCCGCAGCACCGCCCGGATCCAGTCCACCCCCTCGAACCACCAGTGGCCGAAGAGTTCAGCGTCATAGTTGGAGGCGATGAGGCCGATCCGCCCCGTCGCATGATGGAATTCCCGCAGGAGATCGTGCACCAGCCCGACGAAATGCTGGGCGTGCTGCTCCACCTTACGAGCCGCCCACTCCGGATGGTAATAGTCCTTCTCCGCCAGATCCACCTTGCCGGTCACCCGCCAGTATTGCAGGCCGGAGCGCCCATCCTTCTTGTGGAACTCGCGATAATCGAAATCTCCGGGGTAGCCCCAGTCGGCGGACCACACCTGCATCCCGGTGCGGTTGTTGCGGGCCACCACCGCCACGCTGGAGTACTCCCCGCCCGGGACGTCCGTGCGGGCCACGTAATACGGCAGATACGTGGTCCCCCGGACGTGCTCCACGGTTTCGAAGGGGATCACGTAATGGCGCACGATCTGGCCGTAAGGGCCGATGGCGTCGCCGGCCGCCTTCCCCACCGGCCGCCCGCCCTCCACCGCGTGGGTCTCGGCGAAGAACAGGCGCAGCCCCTCCTCGGCGAGGAAGCGCTCGAGGCCCGGCCGGACGGTGCCGTCGGGCAGGCGATACGCCGGCCGGTAAGCGCACTCCGGGAGCCAGATGGAAAAGGGATCCCTTCCGAAGAACCGCCGGTAGGTCTGCACCCCCGTCCGCAGCTGGCCTCGAAGGGAGGAATCCCGGGAGAGCAGGGGGAGATAGCCGTGGGTGGCGGCGCTGGTGGCTAACTCGACCACCCCGGCCTCCTGGAGGCGTCGGAACGCCCCGATCAGGTCCCTCCCGTAGTGCCCGGTGAAGCGCTGGAGTCGGTGCTCATAAAACGCCGCGTAGAACCGCGCCAGCTCCTGCAGATGGGGGTTCCCCTCCGCCGCGAAGCGCGCGACGTCCCGCTCCGCCCGGCTCCGCCGGTCGTTCACGTATTCGATGAAATGCTCCTGGATCAGCGGGTCCGCCAGCTGCTCCGCCAGCACCGGGGTGAGGCTGAGGGTGAGGCGGGCAGGGATCCCCTGCCCGTGAAGCTCCTCGAGGGCATCCAGGAGTGGGAGGTAGGTCTCGGCGATCGCCTCGTGGAGCCACTCCTCCCCGTGGGGCCAGCGCCCCGCCCGTCGGCAGTAGGGGATGTGTGCGTGAAGGACGAAGGTGAAGGCACCGATCCGCGCCATCGCGTGCTCCTCCCTCGGCATCTTCCCCCATGATAGCGATGGCCGGGAATCCCCGCCGGGGCATTGCGGGCAGCCCTCCATCCCGATCCCCGATCAACCGCAGGGGAGCCCACTGCGTATCAAGGGATGGAAACCCGACGGGGCGAGGCCGCGATTCCCTCCCCGGGTCCGGAGGGGAACCGCCGTGGCCTTCCCGATCCTCCACGCGGAAGCCCGAATGGGGATGAGCGGAAGCCGCAACGCCGGTTCTTCATCTCGAGATGGGCCGACGGGGGGGCGCCCATGGCGCCGTTGGCTTCTGATCGGGGTGATCGGGGGAGCGGGCTGTATGGGCGCGCCCACCCCTCCGACCCCGGAACGGGCCCGCCCGGCCGCGCCCACGCCCACCGCCCCCCCTCCCGCCCTCGCGTCCCCCACGCCGTCGTCCGGGGCTGCGCCGGCGCCCTTCGCCACGTTCTGCGAAGCATGCCACCCGCAAGGCGGGACCGTCCCGGGAATCGGCCCCTCGCTGCGCGGCGTGGCCCAGCGGCATTCCGCAGGGTTCATCCGGGCGCAGATCCTGAACGGACAGGGCGACATGCCGGGCTTCGGGGATCGCCTGAGGGAAGAGGAAGTGGAGTCGCTGCTGGCTTACCTTCAAACCCTCCACGGCGAACCATCCTGGAACCGGATCCCGCCGCCGGTCGATCCCGCGGCCGCGGCGCGGGGCCGGGAGCTGTTCCGCCAGCGGTGCGAATCGTGCCACCTGGAGGGCGGGCGATCGCCGGGGGTCGGGCTGGGGTTCGAGCCGCCGGCCCCGGTTCTGACGGATGCGCTGCGGCGGCACACCCCCGCTTTCATCGCCCGGCAGATCCGGGAAGGAGGCGGGCAGATGCCGGCGATCGGGGCAGACCTGACGGACGCCCAGGTCGCCGATCTGATCGCCTATCTGAGCATGCTGGCTTCGGAGGGCGAAGGCCGCTGAGGACGCCGGGAGCAATGGGGCCACCCGGTTCTGCGGATCAAGTTCCCGGTTGTGTAAACGCTGGAACAATCCATCAGGAGGGCGCCATGAAGCGGATCGTGTTCAGCCTCGGAGTCCTGTGGTCGCTTTTGCTCGTCGCCGCTGCGCCGGCTCAGGAGACCGTCACCATCTCCCTCAAAGAGCAGAACCGATCCGGGCAGTCCGGCAAGGCGGTCCTGCGGGCGATTGGGGACCAGACGGAAGTGACCATCCAAATCACCCCGGGGCCCGCCGGAGTGGATCAGCCGGCCCACATCCACGAGGGCACGTGCGCCAACCTGAACCCCAAGCCGGCTTTCCCGCTGAGCCCCGTCCGGGATGGCCGATCGACCACCACGGTCAACGTGAAGCTGACGGATCTGCTGGCCAAACCCTTCGCCATCAACGTCCACAAATCGGCGCAGGAGATCTCGGTCTACGTCGCCTGCGGGGAGATCGTGGCGGCGCTGCCGCGGACCGGCGGGGAGCCGGCCGCCTTCCCCCTGTGGGTCGCGCTGTTGATCGCCGGGGCGGCCCTGATGGGGGTCGGCTACGGATTGCGCCGCCGCCTGGCCTGAGCCCATGGGAGGCAAGAGGAGGAGCGGGGTGGCTCCATCGAAAAGCGGGGGCGGGCGTCTGGAGGCGCCCGCCCCCGCTTCTTTAGCGGGCCCGACGGGATTCGAACCCGCGATCTCCGCCTTGACAGGGCGGCGTGTTGGACCAGGCTACACCACGGGCCCGCTTCTTCCTGAATATACCACGCGGGGGAACCGGCCGTCAAGATCACCCCTCAGGCCTCACCGATGGGCATCTTCACACGCCGCATGCCGTCGGGCGATTGTTCCCCAAGATGCTGACGCCCACCTCCCCCTCGACGCCAACTGAGCCCCCGTTGGCGCCCGTGGGGGAAAGCCCTCTCTGAGGCCGGGAAAGACGATCGGGCCAGTCGGGCTTTTATGTTACTTAATCAGGTCTAAAATCCCCTAAATTGTGACAAATATCACCCCTCAATAGTGACTTTCGTCTCTTCTGAACTTGCTCCATGTCAAGAAGTGATTTGATGCTCCCCTTATAATTTAGGACGTGGACGTTCCCCCCTTCGTTGTGATCATCCTCAGGTGAGAGGAGGGTGCGATGAAGCGCACAATCATCTTGTTCATCTTGGCGACGCTGACCGTCGGTGTGGGCTGTCGCCGTGTGGCGGCCACGCCCACGCCAGCGGCGGCGGGCCTGCCCCCCGTCGCGGCCGGCATCGTTGCGGAGCGCGGCCTGACCCCAGATGAGGTGGCCGCCGCGCTCAGGACCTACGTGCCTCCCGGTAAGCTGGATGAATACATCATGTTCGCTTCCGGCGGCCACAGCGGCCAGGTGCTGGTGATCGGCCTGCCCTCCATGCGCCTGCTCAAAGTCATCGGTGTGTTCACCCCTGAACCCTGGCAGGGCTACGGCTACGGCGAGAAGAGGACCATGGAGACCCTGGAGGGCGGCTTCGTCAAGGGCAAGCCCATCTATTGGGGCGACGTCCACCACCCCGCCTTATCCGAGACGAACGGCGAGTATGACGGCCAGTTCCTGTTCGTCAACGACAAGGCCAACGCCCGCGTGGCGGTGATCGACCTGCGCGACTTTGAGACCAAGCAGATCGTCAAGGCCCCCAACGCGATCAACGACCACGGCGGCGGCTTCGTCACCCCGAACACGGAATACGTCGTTGAGGGGCCACAGTATGCCGCCCCCATCGGCTGGGAGTATGCCCCGCTGGACCAATACAAAGAGAAATACCGCGGCATGATCACCTTCTGGGCCTTCGACCGCGAGAAGGGCCGCATCGACGTGGCCCGCTCCTTCCAGATCGAGCTGCCCCCCTACTGGCAGGACTTGTGCGACGCGGGCAAGGGGGTGAGCGACGGCTGGGTCTTCTGCAACTCCATCAACACCGAGCTGGCCACCGGCGGGATCGAGCTGGGCCTGCCGCCCTTCGAGGCGGGCACGGCGCAGCGCGACATGGACTACCTGCACATCATCAACTGGAAGAAAGCCGAGGAGCTGGTCAAGGCTGGCAAGGCCGAGACCATCAACGGCATCCAAGTTCTGCGCCTGGAGACGGCGGTGAAGGAAGGCGTGCTCTTCTTCGCGCCGGAGCCGAAAAGCCCCCACGGCGTCGATGTCACCCCGCGCGGCGACTACATCGTCGTTGGCGGCAAGCTGGACCCCCATGTGACCGTCTACAGCTTCCAGAAGATCCTGAACGCCATCGCCAAGGGGCCGACGCAGCGGGACGAGTATGGCGTGCCCATCCTCAAGTTTGAGGATGTGGTGGAGGCCCAGGTGGAGGTCGGGCTGGGGCCCTTGCACACGCAGTTCGACGACCAGGGCTATGCCTACACCAGCCTGTTCCTGGACAGCGCCGTGGCCCGCTGGACCCTGGGCGAGCCTTACCGCAAGGATGGCTGGAAGCTGGTGGCCAAGCTGCCGGTCCACTACAACGTCGGCCACATCGCGGCAGCCGAGGGTGACACGGTCTCGCCCGATGGCAAGTATCTGGTGGCGCTCAACAAGTGGTCCATCGATCGCTTCGTCTTGGTGGGCCCGCTGCACCCGCAGAACTTCCAGCTCATCGACATCAGCCAGCCGGGCGACAAGATGCAGATCCTATACGACATGCCCATCGGCCTCGGCGAGCCGCATTACGCCCAGATCATCAAGGCCGATAAGCTCCGGGCCTGGGAAGTCTATCCGGAGATCGGCTGGGATCCGATCAAGCAGGCGGTGGATCCCAACGCGCCGCAGCTCGGCCAGGAGCGTGTCGAGCGCCGCGGCAACACGGTGGAGATCTGGATGACCGCGGTGCGCAGCCACTTCAAGCCGGAGCGCATCGAGGTCAAGAAGGGCGACCACGTGATCTGGCATATCACCAACGTGGAGCGCGCCCGCGACGCCACGCACGGCTTCGCCCTGTCCGGCTACAACATCAACCTGAGCATTGAGCCGGGCGAGACCGTCACCTTCGAGTTCGACGCCGACCAGGACGGTGTGTTCGCCTTCTACTGCACTGAGTTCTGCTCGGCGCTGCACCTGGAGATGATGGGCTACTTCCTCGTGCGACCGTAGCCCTGTCCCTCTCCCCGCGATGGGGGGAGGGTGCGGGAGGCCGCTTCACCCCCTCCCGGCCCTCCCCCCAGGGGGGAGGGAGGTGGCCCCGTGGAGCTTCCCGCTTCCCATTCCCTTCAATTCCAGAGCATGAGCACGATTGCACCTCAGTGGACCCGACATGAGCCGAAAGCGATTGGAAAGTGAAGAGGTCATCGTGAGGGTCGGGCAGGATGAGATCCGCATGACGCTGACGGCGTTCCTGCTGCCCAGCTTCTTCCTCATGCTGGGGGCGATGTTGATCGTCGTCTCCATGTTCCTGCCCTACTGGCGGATGACGCTGAAAGCGCCCCAATACCCCAAGGGGCTGCACATTGAGGTCTACGTCAATAAAATCACCGGGGATGTGAGGGAAGTAGATCTCCTGAACCACTACATCGGCATGCCCAAGCTGGAGGAGGCCGCTCAACTGGAACGCTCCTTCTCCATCATCGTGATCGCGGTGCTGGCGCTGCTGCTGATGGCAGGCGTGTTCATCCACAACCCGTGGGCGGGGGTCCTGGCGCTGCCCGCGATCCTCTACCCGGCGATCTTCCTCGCCGACCTGGCCTATTGGCTATACACGTTCGGCCACAGCCTGGACCCGAAAGCGCCGCTGGCCGGATCCATCCAGCCGTTCACCCCGCCCGTGCTGGGCGAGGGAGTGGTCGGCCAGTTCCGCACAATGGCCTCCTTAGGTCCCGGCCTAATCCTGGCGATCGGGGCCTCCCTTGTGATCCTGATCGGCCTGTGGTTCCACCGCCGGGCCTATAAGCCTATCGTCGATGCGCGCAAGCGCCAGGCCCAGCGCGTAGAGGTTCGCTCATCGTGAAGGGGAACCAGATGCCCCGGTCGCCGAAGGCGGGATGGATGCTGGCCATATGGATCGCCCTGGTGGGCGCGCATGGCGCCGCCGCCCAGGGCGATCCGTCCGGCCCGCTGGTGGTCTCGCCTGACGGCCCCTACCGGACGATCGCTCAGGCGCTGGCGGCGGCGCCGGAAGGCGCCACCATCGAGGTGCACGGCGGGGTGTATCCGGGCCCGCTGGTGATCGCCAAGCGCGTCGCGCTGGTGGGCGTAGGCGACCCCCCGCCGGTGATCGACGGCGGCGGGCGCGGCACGGTGGTGCACATCCAGGCGGCGGGGGTCCATCTGCGCGGCTTTGTCGTGCGCAACAGCGGCGACAACCTGGAGCGCGAAGAGAGCGGCATCCTGGTCACGGCTGCGGACGTCCTGGTGGAGGACAACCAGGTTGTGGACACGCTCTTCGGCATCGTGCTGAAGAACGCGCCGCGCAGCGTCGTGCGCCACAACCTGGTGCGAGGCAAGGCCCTGCCGATGGTGCGCCGGGGCGACGGCATCAAGCTGTGGTATAGCGAGGGCGTGCTCCTGGAGGGCAACCGCGTAGAGGGCGCGCGCGATGTGATCCTGTGGTTCTCGCCGAACACCATCGCGCGGGGCAACCTCGTCCGCGATGGCCGCTATGGCATCCACACCATGTATCTGGATTCGGGCCGGATCGAGGGCAACCTTCTCGCCGATAACACCGTAGGCGCCTTCCTGATGTATAGCCGTGGCCAGGAGTTCATCGGCAACATCGTCACGCGCAGCCGTGGGCCCAGCGGCTACGGCCTTGCCCTGAAGGATGTGGACAACGCCATCGTCCGCAACAACCTGATCGTCAACAACTATGTGGGGATCTACCTGGACAACTCGCCGGTGTCGTTGGACGCCCATGGTCTGTTCGAGGGCAACGTGATCGCCTTCAACGACGTGGGCCTTCTGCTCATGCCGATGGTCCAGCGCAACACCTTCAGCGGCAACACCTTCTGGGAGAACATCGAGCAGGTGCACATCCAGGGCGGGGGCCAGCTTCGGGGCAACCAGTGGGCCGCGGCCGGGCGGGGCAATTTCTGGAGCGATTACGTCGGTTACGACGCGGACGGCGACGGCATCGGCGATCTACCCTACCGCGCCGAGAGCCTGTTCGAGGACCTGATGGCCCGGGAGCCGAAGCTGCGCATTTACCTGATGAGCCCGGCGGCGCTGGCGCTGGACCTGGCGGCGCGGGCCTTCCCGGTGTTCAGGCCGGCGCCCAAGCTGGTGGACCCCAGCCCGCTGATGCGGCCGGCCCTGCCCACGCGGGCGCTGGAGACGCTTCGGGCGCTTCAGGCCAACGGGTCCACCCAGGCGAACGGATGGCTGCTGATGGCCGGGATGCTGGTGAGCGCCCTCGCGACCGTCGTCGCCTTCGGGCGGCGGGTCGCGCTGCCGGAGCGGACGCGAGCGGCCCAAGAGGCCCCCGCTGAGGCCAACGCCGGGTTAGAGGCCCGCGCGGTCACCAAACGCTACGGCGACGTGGTCGCGTTGGAGGGGGTATCTTTGAACGTGATGCCCGGTGAAGCGGTGGCCCTGTGGGGGCCGAACGGCGCCGGGAAGACCACGCTGATCAAATGCTTGCTGGGGCTGGTCCACTACAGCGGCGAGATCCGCCTGGCCGGGTTGGACGCCCGGCGGCAGGGGAAACAGGTGCGCGCCCGCGTGGGCTATGTGCCCCAGGAGGTGGCTTTCCACGACATGACCGTCGCCGAGACGCTGGCCTTCTACGCGCGCCTGAAGCGCGTGGGCCGCGACCGGGTGGCGACTGTCCTGGCGCAGACCGGGCTGGAGGCCCAGGTCGCCAAGCCGGTCAGCGCCCTTTCCGGCGGCATGAAGCAGCGGCTGGCGCTGGCCATCGCCCTCCTGGCCGATCCCCCCTTTTTGGTTCTGGACGAACCCACCGCGAACCTGGATGCGGCGAGCCGCGCCGAATTCCTGGCGCTGGTGGACGCGCTCAAGCAGCGCGGCGTCACGATCTTGTTCTCATCCCACCGCCCGGAGGAGGTGGAGGCGCTGGCCGACCGCGTCATCGTGCTACAAGCGGGGCGGGTGGTCGCGGAGGGCCCGGCGGCGGGCTTCACGGCGCGGCTGGGCCTGCGGACCCGCATGCGCCTGCGCCTGGCGCAGCCGGACTCCCTCCCAGCGGCGCTCACCTGCTTGACGGAGGAAGGGCTGGCCGCGGAGATCGACCCCAACGGTATGCTCGCGGTAACCGTCCCGGCAGGCGAAAAGGCTCGGCCCATTCGCATCCTGGAGCGCGCGGGCATCGCCGTCGCCGACTTCGAGGTAGAAGCCGATGTCCATTACGAACATCCTGGTCCTGGCGCGTAAAGAAGTTCGCGACACGATCCGCAACCGCTGGTTCCTCCTGCAAAGCGTGGCCTTCGCAGCGCTGGCGCTGGCGCTCTCGGCGCTGACGCTCAGCGGGCTGGGCGGCGTGCAGCTGGGCGGTTTCGGTCGCACTGCTGCCAGCCTGATCAACGCGGTGATGCTCTTCATCCCGCTGATCGGCCTGAGCGCGGGCGCGGCGGCGCTGGCCGGCGAGCGCGAGCGCGGCACGCTGGCGTATCTCCTGGCGCAGCCGGTGACCCGCGCGGAGGTGCTGTGCGGCAAGGCGCTGGGCGGGGCGCTGGCGCTGGCGGCCTCGCTGGCGCTGGGGTTCGGCCTGGCCGGGGGCGCGCTGGCCTTCGCCGGGGGTGAGGCGCCCACCGGGGCCTATCTGCGGCTGGTGGGTTTCGCCTTCCTGCTCGGCCTGGATATGCTCAGCCTGGGGCTGCTCCTCTCGGCGCTGAGCCGGAAAGCGGCGGCCGCGACGGGCGTGGCTCTATTCGTGTGGCTGGCGCTGGTGTTCCTCGGCGACCTGGGCGTCATGGGGACGAGCCTGGCGCTGGGATTGGGCATCCGCGAGACCGCGCTCCTGACGCTCCTGAATCCGCTGCAGGTGTTCAAACTGGCCGCCGTGCTCGGCCTGGAGGCGACGCTGGAAGTGCTCGGCCCGTCCGGCCTCTACTTGGTGCGCACCTTCGGGCCAGGGTTGGTCTGGGTGTTGGCGGCGCTCCTGGTGGCTTGGGCGCTGCTCCCGCTCACGGCCGCCTTCGGCCTGTTCACCAGGAAGGGGGATCTATGAAATGCTTACGCTCGCTGGCTGTTCTGACGCTCTCCGCCCTGATCCTGGGCGCCTGCGGTCCGGGCCAGGGGACGCCGCAGCCGCCGGAAATTTACTACGGGCAGGACACATGCGCCCGCTGTGGCATGCACATCAGCGATCCCAAATTCGCCGCCGCGCTCCTCTCTGTAGATGGGGAATGGCGCAAGTATGATGACATTGGCTGCCTGCTGGATGACTACATCCATGGCGGGATAAAGGCCGCCGCGATTTACGTTCATGATTACTACACCGGGGAGTGGGTGGACGCGAAGGTTGCTTTCTTTGTCCAGAGCGCGATCCCCACGCCCATGGGGAGCGGCCTCGTGGCCTTCCGCGACCGCGCCTCAGCGGAGAAGTTCGCGGAGGAGTTCGCCCCGGGCGCGACAGTTATGCGCTTTGAGCAGGTGGTGGCGATGCAGACGGAGAAGCCCGCGCACCGCCACGAACACGAACCAACCCGGAGGAAGCCTTGATATGCGATCCCACTGGATCCTCGTTGGGCTGGTGCTGGCCGCGCTGGCTTTGAGCGCGTGCACCTCCAGCGCCTCGTCCAACCCGGCCCCAACACCCCAGGCCGTCTCGGTGGACATCGGTCTGGGGAAGCAAAAATTCGAGGCCGTCTGCGCCTCCTGCCACGGCGTGGACGGGAAGGGCCTGCCGGGGTTGGGCAAGGACCTGACGACCAGCCAGTTCGTTAAGAGCCTGACCGATGAGCAGCTCGTGGAGTTCATCAAGAAAGGTCGTGATGCCAGCGACCCGGCCAACACGACGGGGGTGGCCATGCCGCCGAAGGGCGGCGACCCTTCGTTGACGGACGACCAGCTCCGCGCCATTGTCGCCTACATCCGCACGCTGCAACGATAGGCGAAGACGGCTGATCGTGAGGTATGGCCGAGGAGCCATTCGGGGGTTGGGGCGGTCTTCCGCGGTCCCCAACCCCCGAACACCCTTCCGATGAGACGCGGGCGGCCAGGCGTTAGAACAGCGTGAGCTGCTTCGGCTCCTCCGGGGGCTGCTCCTCCTCCGCCCGGAGCAGCCCCGCCAGGAACGCCCCCAGCTTCTGGAAGTCCTCCTCGACCGCGCGCTTGAGGGCCGGTTGATGGAGGGCCGCCGCGGGATGATACATTGGGAACACCGTCCGATCCCCCACCCGGATCGGCTTGCCGTGCACCTGGGAGATCTTGGCCTTGGGCAGCCAGTGGGCCAGGGAATACCGCCCCAGGGTGACGATGACTTTCGGGTTGATCAACGCCACCTGGCGGTCCAAATAGGGGCTGCACGCCTCGATCTCATCCATATAGGGATCCCGATTGCCCGGCGGCCGGCATTTGATGATGTTGGTGATGTAGACATCCTCCCGCTTCAGGCCGATGGACGCGAGGAGTTCGTTGAGGAACGCCCCGGCCGCCCCCACGAACGGCCGGCCTTGCCGGTCCTCGTGGAACCCGGGGGCCTCGCCGACGAACATCACCTTCGCGTGGCGCGGGCCCTCGCCGGGCACCGCATAGGTCCGCCCCCGGGCCAGGGGGCACTTGGTGCACATCCGCACTTCCTGGTGCAGCGCCTCCAGATCGTCCATGAATCTTCCCCCTCGCGCGGGATGGCGGGAACTCCCTGGCGGAAACCGCACCGTGGAGCGGTGTGCCGTCCGCACCCGCCGGCACCATTGAAACACGTCGGGGAGGCGTTGGCAAGGGCGGCCGATGAGGGCGATTGCCGGCCCGGGATCTGTATTACAATGAACTCGCTTTCATGGGTCGGTCGGAGGAAGGGGCGCACCTCCTCTCCTTATCGTTTCGCAGCCCAGGGGAGGGATGCTGGCGGCATCCAGCACCCCCAGATGGCCCTATCCAGCCATGGGGCACGGAAGGCGAGGGCCCTTTCCCCAACGCTATCTTTCTTCGGAGCGCTCACGGATGAACTGGCTGGAGCAACTGCCGCCGCGCACGCGCGCGCTGTATGTGGTGTTCATCAGCATCATCCTGGCGACGCTGCCCTGCTACCTGCTGGGCGGGGTGCTGCTGGCGATGGCCCGCCCGTCCGTGTCCGGAGCCTTTCCGGCAACCCCTACCCCCTTCCCCACCCTCACCCCGCTGGGGATCACCCCGATCGGGATCCCCACGCCCACGTTCCCGTTGGGGCCGACGGAGACCCGGCTGCCGACCCCGACCCAGTGGGTCCCGCCCACCTTCACGCCCAGCGCCACGCCGACCCCCTCCCGGACTCCCACGGCGACGCCTACGTCCACGCCGACCCCGACGTCCACCGCGACCGCCACGCCCACACCGACCCCGACGTCCACCCCGACCGACACGCCGACGCCGACCCCCACCGCAACGTCCACCCCAACGGTTACACCGACGCCCACCGAGACGCCGACCATCACGCCGACGCCGACTGAGACGCTCACCCCGACCGTCACGCCGACGGCCACGCCGACCTCAACCATCTCGACTGCCACGGCTGCCGCGCTCGCGCTGAGCCCCGCCATAGCCGCGAGCCCGCCGTCCCCTTGAGACCGTCCATTCTCCCCGAGGCGATCCGAGGGATGCGCATCCTGGTGCTCTCGGACATCCACGCGAACCTGGAAGCCCTGGAGGCGGTGCTCGCCGACGCGGGGGCCTGGGATGCCCTCTGGTTCCTGGGGGATTTGGTGGGCTACGGGCCGGATCCGGTGGCCTGCATCGACCATATCCAGCGCCTGGCCGCGGTCGCCCTCGCCGGCAACCACGATTGGGGGGTCCTCGGACGGATCCCGCTTCATACCTTCAACTCGGCCGCCCGCCGGGTGCTGGAATGGACCCGAGGGCAGCTGCCGCCGCACCAGGTGGAATACCTGGCGGGCCTCCCGACCCGGATGGAATCGGAGGGGATCACCCTGGTGCACGGGAGCCTCCGGGCGCCCGTCTGGGAATACATCCTGGACCCCTACACGGCCTGGGAGAACATTGCGCGGCTGCCCACCCGCATCGGCCTCTTCGGCCACACCCACGTGGCCATCGCCTATCACGTCCCCGACCGGGAAACGCCGCAGATCCACATCCTCGAACCTCCCGACGATGAGCCCATCGAACTGAAGGCCGGATGGTGGATGCTCAACCCGGGCAGCGTCGGCCAGCCCCGAGACGGCGACCCTCGAGCGGCCTACGCCATCCTGGACCTGGTCGCCATGACCTGGACGTTCCGGCGGGTCCCCTACCCGATCGCCGAGACCCAGGCCAAGATGCGCCGCATGGGGTTCCCGCCCTTCCTGATCGAACGCCTGGCCTACGGGGAATAGCCGCCGGGATACAATGGGGAATGAGGCGGGCCGATGAGGCCCTTCAGGTGGGTGAGTTCCGCGATAGGGATCGGCGGGATGGGCGCGGCGTTGGGGCTCTCCCCGCGGGTTCTCCTGGTGGTCTTCGATCCCCTCGGAGCGGACGGCCTTCCCCTCTCCCGGGCGATGGGGTGGAACCGGGTCGAGGACCTGGTGGAAGGCTACATCGCCGATCTGGAGGCATGCAGCGGCGGGTTCGTCCGCTATCGAATCGCCGCCCGTGTGGACCTTCCCTTCTTCCCGGAGAAGATCGACGGGTTCCGATACGCGATCGCCTCCTATCGGGCGGTGCTGGAGGGTCGGCGGCCGCCCCATGAGCCGGACACCGCGGACTACATGGCGCTGCTGGCCGCCTGCGATGGGATCGGCCGGGTGGCGCGGGGTGAGGTGGATGAGATCTGGCTGTTCGGCGGCCCCTACTTCGGGTTCTATGAATCCCGGATGGCCGGGCCGGGGGCCTTCTGGTGCAACGCCCCTCCGCTCCCCGGGGCCGAGGCGGCGGGGAGGCGGTTCGTGATCATGGGGTTCTCCTACGAGCGCGGCGTCGGGGAGATGCTGGAGAACTTTGGGCACCGGGCGGAGGCCATCATGGAGCGGGTGTTCGCCGGGGCGCCCGAGGAGCGGAACCTGTGGCGGCGCTTCACCCGCTACGACCGCATCGCGCCCGGGGAGGCGGAGGTCGGCACGGTTCACTTCGCCCCCAACAGCGAACGGGATTACGATTGGGGGAACCCCCGCTACGTGTGGAGCCGCTGCGACGACTGGCTCTACTTCCCGGATCTGCGGGGCCGGGGGCGATGGGTGAACTGCGCCGAGTGGGGCGGCGGGGATATCCGGGAACACCACCGCTGGTGGCTCCGCCACCTGCCCCGCGCGCCGGGGGAGACAGATGGCATCGCCCACAACTGGTGGCGTTACATCGTGGATCCCAACGCGGTGCCCTGAGGCGGGGGCCGGATGGCCCCACCAGCGCTTTCCGTGTCACAGGAGGACGAGATGTGCGGGCGCTACACGATCTTCACGGAGCCGCGGCGGCTGATGGAGCGGTTCCAGGCGGAGTGGCCGGACGCGCCGTGGCAGCCCCGCTACAACGCCGCCCCGACCCAGCCCCTGCCGGTGCTGCTGAACGACGGGACCCGGCGCATCCGTCTGCTGCGCTGGGGGCTGATCCCCCACTGGGCGGAGGACCCGGCGATCGGCCACCGCCTGATCAACGCCCGGGCGGAGACGCTGACCCAGCGCCCCAGTTTCCGCGAGGCCTTCCGCCGTCGACGGTGCCTGGTGCTGGCCGACGGGTTCTACGAGTGGCAACGGACGCCCCGGGGGCGGATCCCCTATTGGATCGGGCTGAAGGACCGGGAGCCGTTCGCCTTCGCCGGGCTGTGGGATCGCTGGGAGGGACCGGAGGGGGAGGTCATCGAGAGCTTCACCATCATCACCACCGCGGCCAACGAGCGGGTCGCCCCGATCCACGACCGGATGCCGGTCATCCTGCTCCCGGAGCACGAGGCCCTCTGGCTGGATGACGCGGCCGGCCCCCAGGCCTGGCGCGAGGTCCTGCGCCCCTACCCGGCCGACCGGATGATCGCCTACCCGGTCTCCCCCCGGGTGAACTCCCCCCGGGCCGATGACCCCACCCTGATCCAGCCTGTGGACGCGCGGTGAGGCCGTCCGGGGGGCCTATCCGGCCTCCGCCCACCGCGCCCGCAGGGCCCGGATCTGCTCCTCCACCGCCGATCGGGCCGTCCCGCCCCGAACCACCCGGCGCTCCACGGCAGCCTCGGGGTCGAGGACGGCATACACATCGGCGTCAAAGGCGGGATGGTAGCGGCGCATGGCCTCCAAGGGAAGGGCGGAAAGCGGCTTCCCCTCCTGAAGGGCCTCGCGCACCAGCCCGCTCACGGCCCGATGGGCCTCCCGGAAGGGAACTCCCTTGCGGGCCAGGTAATCCGCCAGCTCCGTGGCCAGCATCGCCTCCTCACAGGCGGCCCGCATCCGCTCCGGCCGCGGGCGCATGGTCCGCACCAGGCCGGGCAGCACCGCGAAGAGGGCCTCCAGGGTGTCCACCGCGTCGAAGACCGGCTCCTTATCCTCTTGGAGATCCTTGTTGTAGCCGGAAGGGAGGCCCTTCAGCACCGTCAGGAACCCCATCAGGCGGCCGATGAGCCGCCCGGCCTTGGCGCGGGCCAACTCCAGGGCATCAGGGTTGCGCTTCTGGGGCATGAGGCTGGAGCCGGTGGTGTAGGCGGGGTCCAGCTCCACGAACCCGAACTCCGCGCTGGCGAAGAGGATGAGGTCCTCCGCCAGGCGGCTGAGGTGGGTTCCGATCAGCGCGGCGATGAACAGGAACTCGGCCGCGAAATCCCGATCCGAAACGGCGTCCAGGCTGTTGGGGGAAACCGCCTGGAAGCCCAGCTCCCGGGCCAGGGATTCGCGATCCACCGGGAGCGGGGCGCCGGAGAGGGCGCCGCTGCCCAGGGGCAGCGTCGCCAGGCGCGGGTAGGCATCCCGCAGGCGCGCTCGGTCCCGCTCGAGGGCCCAGGCGTGGGCGAGGCACCAGTGGGCGTAGCGGATCGGCTGGGCTCGCTGGAGGTGGGTGTAGCCCGGCATCAGCAGATCCAGGTGCGCTTCCGCCTGCGCCACGAGGGCCTCCTCCAGGCTCCGGAGCCCGCCGTCCAGCCGGGGCCAGGCGTCCATCAGGAACAGGCGCAGGTCGGTGGCCACCTGATCGTTGCGGCTGCGGCCGGTGTGCAGTTTGCCGGCCACCGGGCCGATGCGCTCGGTCAGGCGGCGCTCGATGGCCGTGTGGATGTCCTCATCGGTCGGCTGGAAGGCGAAGGCGCCCGCGTCCAGCTCGGCCTTCACCGCCTCCAGGCCGGCGACGATCCCCGCGCACTCCTCCGGCGTGAGGACGCCGGCTCGGGCCAGCGCCCGCGCCCAGGCGATGGAGCCCCGGATGTCATACGGGTAGAGGCGGCGGTCGAAGGGGAGCGAGGCGTTCAGCCGCTCAAAGGCGGGGTCCAGCGTCGGGCCTTCCGGAGTTCCCCACAAGCGCATCCTTTAGCCTCCCTCGCTAGGTGTGGAACGGAAGAGCGGACGGATCCCCCGGCCCCTCGGAGGCAGCCGGTGCGCGCTCGGGTTTGTAACGCCATTGTAATCCGGCCCGCGCACCATGAGGGCACCCCGCCCCATCCCGAGCCCGGGGGGCCGAGGCGTGGATTGCCCGGGGGATGGCCCCCGATTATGCTGGTATGTGGAGCTGGGGGGCGTCGGCGGAAGCCCCCCGCCCGTCGGCTTGGGATCCAGCTCGAAACGGAGGAGGTCCCCATGCTCCGCGAAGACGCGCTGGAATACCACCGCAAAGGCCGCCCCGGCAAGCTGGAGATCGTCCCCACCAAGCCTATGATCACCCAGCGGGATCTCTCCCTTGCCTACAGCCCGGGCGTGGCCTATCCGGTCCTGGAGATCGAGCGGGACCCGGATCTCGCGTATGAATACACCACCAAAGGGAACCTGGTGGCCGTGATCTCCAACGGGACAGCCATCCTGGGGTTGGGGGATCGGGGGGCCTTGGCCTCGAAGCCGGTGATGGAGGGCAAGGCGGTCCTCTTCAAGAAGTTCGCCGACGTGGACGCCATCGACATCGAGGTCAACACGCGGGATCCGGATACGTTCATCCGGGTGGTGCAGGCCATCGCCCCGACCTTCGGGGGCATCAATCTGGAGGACATCAAGGCTCCCGAGTGCTTTTACATCGAGGAGACCCTTCAGGCCACCCTCGACATCCCGGTCTTCCATGACGATCAACACGGGACGGCGGTGATCTCCGCCGCGGCCCTGCTGAACGCCCTGGAGCTGGTGGGCAAGCGCATCGATGAGATCCGGGTGGTGATCAACGGGGCGGGGGCCTCGGGCATCGCGTGCGCGGACCTCTGGGTGAAGCTGGGGGTGCGCAAGGAGCACATCATCATGCTGGACACGAAGGGGGTGATCTATAAAGGCCGCAAGGAGGGGATGAACCCCTACAAGGAGCGCTTCGCCGCGGAGACCGACGCCCGGACCCTGGCGGAGGCCATCCGGGGGGCGGATGTGTTCCTGGGCCTCTCCGCGCCGGACGTCCTTACCCCGGAGATGGTGAAAACCATGGCCGAGCGGCCGATCATCTTCGCCCTGGCCAACCCCGATCCCGAGATCCGCTACGAACTGGCGAAGGAGACCCGCCCCGACGCCATCGTGGCCACCGGCCGCAGCGACTACCCCAACCAGGTGAACAACGTCCTGGGCTTCCCCTTCATCTTCCGCGGGGCGCTGGACGTGCGGGCGCGGGCGATCAACGACGAGATGAAGTTAGCCGCGGCGCAGGCCCTGGCCGCCCTGGCCCGGGCGGATGTGCCCGATAGCGTGCTGAAGGCCTACGGGGTTGAGAGCCTGCGCTTCGGGCCCGATTACATCCTCCCCAAGCCGCTGGACCCGCGGGTGATGCTCTGGGTGGCCCCGGCGGTGGCCCGCGCGGCGATGGAGACGGGGGTGGCCCGGATCGCCATTGATCTGGAGGAGTATCGAGAGCGGCTCGCTGCCCGGCTGGGCAAGGGGACCCAGGTGATGCGGTTCATCATCAACAAGGCCAAGGCCGCCCCCAAGCGGATCGCCTTCGGGGAGGGGGAGGAGCCCAAGATCCTGCGGGCGGCCGCCCTGGTCCAAGAGGAAGGGATCGGCCGGCCCATCCTCATCGGCCGCCCCGAGGTCATCCGACGGCGGATCGAGGAACTGGGCCTGCGCTGTGCCCCGGAGATCGTCTACCCGCCCGAGTTCCCGCGGTTGGAGGAATACGCCCAGCGCCTCTTCGAGAAGCGCCAGCGCAAGGGCGTCACCCTTCCCCTGGCTCGGACGCTGCTGCTGGAACCCAACTACTTCGGGCCAATGATGGTGGAGATGGGAGACGCCGACGCCTTCATCTCCGGCCTCACCTACGATTACCCCGCCGTCATCCGCCCCGCCTTGCAAGTCGTGGGGGTCCGCGAAGGGGTGCGCAAGGTCGCCGGGCTTTATATTATGATCATCAAGGAAAAGGTCTACTTCTTCACCGACGCCACGGTGAACATCGAGCCCACGGCGGAGGACCTGGCGGAGATCGCCATCATGGCGGCCGATTTCGCCCGGCGGTTCGACATCGAGCCGCGGGTGGCGATGCTTTCGTTCTCGAACTTCGGCAGCACCCGCCACCCCCTCTCGGAGAAGGTGCGCCAAGCGGTGGAGATCGTGCAGCAGCGGCGGCCGGACATCCAGGTGGACGGCGAGATGCAAGCGGACACCGCCGTGGTCCCCGAGATCATCGAGGAGCGCTACCCCTTCAGCCGGGTGAAGGACGCCAACGTGCTGGTCTTCCCTGATCTGGAGGCGGCCAACGTCTCCTACAAGCTGCTGCAGCGCCTGGGCAGCGCCCAAGCCATCGGCCCCATCCTCCTCGGGATGGGCAAGCCGGTCCACGTCCTGCAGACCGGCGACGAGGTGCAGGACATCGTCTTCATCGCCGCCATCGCTGCCCTCGACGCCCAGGAGCGCGCCCAGGCCCGCGTCCCCGCCGCCATCGGATGAGGCGGCGCGGGCCGGCCGATTTGACATCGAGGCCGGCCCTGGTAGAATTGAAAAGAGAACTGCCGGGGTGGCGGAACTGGCAGACGCGCCACGTTCAGGGCGTGGTGGGCACGCGCCCGTGCGGGTTCAAATCCCGCCCCCGGCATGGCGGGATCCGGGTAGGGTGTGGGGCAGTTGGGTGCTCTGCCCCACACTCTTTTTTATGGAGGAGGCGGGATGCGCCGCTGGTGGGATCGGGGATGGCGCTGGGCGATCCGCCTGGCCGTGCTGGCGCTGCTGCTCTCGCTGGCCCATATGGCCTGGGGGAGCCTGGAGCTCTACCGGCAACGGGCGGAACGGGCCGCGCGCCTGCGAGAGGCGATCGCCGCGGAGCAGAGGCGGGCGACCCGACTCGCTGAGCAGGCCCGCTACGTCCGGAGCGAGGAGTTCGTGGCCCGCTGGGCCCGCGTGGAGGCCGGCATGGTCCGCCCCCAAGAGACCCCCTACCGCGTGGCGCGCCTTCCCGCCCCCTCCACCCCCCAACCCCCATCCACCCCGACCCCTCCGCCCTGGCAGGCCTGGTGGGCGCTGCTCCAGGGCCGCTGACCCGCCAGCCCGATCGAACGGCCCGTTGGCGGGCGGATCCGGGGGGATCGGAGCCCCTTCCGGCGGCCCCCGCTTCCTAAAAGAAGGCGCTTCCCCCCTCGGCCCTAATGGGTCGAAGAAAAGGATTTCAGCAAAGCCGCTACAATTGAAATTGAAAGGGAAAGGCATGCGGTGGATCCTCGCCTCTCCCCCGAGGAAGCGTTGGGGGGCCGGAGGGGCATCCTCCGCATCGCCGGCCACGCGCTCCCTCAAGATCCTTTGGCTCCGGGAGGTCCGATGGCGAAGGGAGGCGAGAAAGCGAAGGATGTCATCCAGGTCGAGGGGACAGTGGTGGAGACGCTGCCGAACACGATGTTCAAGGTCCGCCTGGACAACGGCCATGAGGTGCTGGCCCATCTCTCCGGCCGGATGCGCATGTATTACATCCGCGTGCTCCTCGGGGATCGGGTCCTGGTGGAGCTTTCGCCCTATGACCTCAGCCGAGGGCGCATCGTCCGCCGGCTCTCCCGGTGACGGACGCCCGATGCCCGCTTTGGGGGCGCCGGCCGCTGCGGGCCGCCTGCGCCCCGCAGGCCATTGGGCCCTTTCCGCCCCGCGCCGCAAAGCGCGGCTATAATAGTTAAAAATCAGCCGCAACGGTCGGGGCGCTCCCTCCGTTGCCCAAACAGGGAAGGAGGTCCCTCGCACATCGAGATCAGGCGGCATCTGCGCTGGCCGCGGTTTCCCGTCGCCATCCCCCAACTCCACGGAGGGAGATCATGGATACCATTAAAGTAGCTGCCAAATCGCGGACCACGGCCGTGGCCGGAGCCATCGCGGGTGTCATCCGGGAGCGCGGGCGGGCGGAGGTGCAGGCCATCGGCGCCGGCGCTGTCAACCAGGCGGTGAAGGCTATCTGCATCGCCCGCACGTATCTCGCCCAGGATGGCATCGAGATCGTCTGCGTCCCCGAGTTCGCCGACGTCAAGATCAATGACCAGGAGCGGACAGCCATCCGGTTCGTGATCGAAAAGCGATGACATCCCGCCTCGACCTCCACGTCCACACCACCGCCTCCGATGGCTTGTGGCCTCCCGCCCAGGTGGTGCAGGAAGCCCTGGCCCGCGGCCTGCGCGCCCTGGCCATCACCGACCACGAGACCACCCGCGGCGCCATCGAGGCGATGGCCCTCGCTTGCGGCACCCCCCTGGAGGTGATCCCCGGCGTCGAGATCAGCGTCGGCGGCCCGGAGGAGGAAATGGACCTCCTGGGCTACTTTGTGGACCCCACCCACCCGGACCTCCTCCGCCTCCTGGAGGCGATGCAGGCGGAGCGGATCGAGCGGATCCAAGCGATGGCCGAGCGCCTTACCCGGCTGGGGATGCCAGTCCCATGGGAGCGGGTGCTGGCGCTGGCCCAAGGGGATGTGCTGGGGCGCCCCCACCTCGCCCGGGCGATGGTGGAACAGGGATACGCCGCCGATGAGGCCGAGGCGTTCCGGCGGTGGCTGGGGCGGGGCGGCCCGGCCTATGTGCCCCGGCGGCCGGTGGATCCCCGAGCGGTGCTGGCGGTGATCCGGGCGGCCGGAGGCGTGGCCGCCCTCGCCCATCCGGGCCGCTCGGGCCTCCCCCGGGATCTGGAGAGTCTGCGACGGGCCGGGCTGGCCGGCCTGGAAGTCTTCCACCCCGATCACTCCCCCGACGACATCGCCCGGCTGATGGCCATCGCCCGGATTTACGATCTGGTGCCCACCGGGGGCAGCGACTTCCACGGCCCCGGGCCCGACGGCCGCATCCTCCTGGGCGCGATGCCGGTGCCGGACCACACGGTGGACCGGCTCCGGGAGCGTTGCCCCCGCCCATAGGAAGCCCGTGGCCGATCCCCTCCCGGAAGATTGGCGCCCGTCCCGACGCCCTGAGCCTGGGCTTGGGGGTGCCACCCCTCGAAAGGGAAACCGGCTGCGCGTTCCCTCCGCCGGCAATGTCCGGGATTAAAATAGGGGGAAACTTGTGGAGGTGGAAGGCCGATGCCGCCTGCCCCTTCGGAGCGCATGCAACGCCTGAAGCCCTACCCCTTCGCCGCCCTGGAGCGGCGGATCGCGGAGCTCCAGGCGCAGGGCCGCGACATCATCCGTCTGGACATCGGCAGCCCCGACATGGCCCCACCCCCTTTCATCTTGGAGGCCCTGGAAAGAAGCGCCCGCGATCCCCGCGCCCACGGCTACGCGGGCTACCGGGGCATCCCCGCCCTGCGCCAGGCCGTGGCCCGCTTCTACGCCCGCCGCTTCGGGGTCGAACTGGACCCCGAGCGCGAGGTCCTGATCCTCATCGGCTCGAAGGAGGGGATCTTCAACCTCAGCCTGGCCTACCTGGGCCCGGGGGATATCTCCCTCGTCCCCTCGCCCGGCTACCCCACCTACACCGACGGCGCCCTGGCCGCGGGGGCGGACGTGTTCGAGCTGCCACTGCGGCGGGAGCGGGGCTGGTTCCCGGACTTCTCGGAGATCCCCCCGGAGGTCCTGGGCCGGGCCAAGATCCTCTGGCTGAACTACCCCAACAACCCCACTGCAGCCTGCCCGACGCCGGAGTTCCTCGCCGAGGCGGTGGCCTTCGCCCGCCGTTATCGCCTGCTGCTCGCCTACGACAACCCCTACGCCGACGTGGCCTTCGATGGCTACCGCGCCCCCAGCATCCTCAGCGTCCCCGGCGCCAAGGAGGTGGCGGTGGAGTTCTACTCCCTGTCGAAGTCCCACAACATGGCCGGCTGGCGCGTGGGGATGCTGGTGGGCAACGCGGAGGTGGTGGGCACGGTCGCCCGGCTGAAGAGCAACATCGACTCCGGCCACTTCCGACCGATCCAGGAGGCAGCCGCGGTCGCCCTCACCCATGACGACGAGTGGATGGGGGAGCGCAACGCCGAATACGCCCGGCGGCGGGACGTGGTGGTGGACGGCCTGAACGCGGCCGGCTTGACGGCCGAGCGGCCCCGTGCCACGATTTATATATGGGCGCGCCTGCCCGAGGGCTGGGGCAGCGCGGACTACGCCGCCCGCCTCCTGGAAGCCACCGGGGTCTCCGTGGCCCCGGGGGCGATGTTCGGGGCGGCCGGCGAGGGCTACATCCGCATCTCCCTCGTCCAGCCGGTCCCCCGCCTGGAGGAGGCGGTGCGCCGCATCCAGGCGTTCCACGCCTCGCTGGGGTGAGCCTTCGATGAGCGATACGAGCTACGTGCCCTATCTCATCGCTGCCGCGCTCCTGGAGGCCCTGGTCTTCGGCTGGGCTATCTGGGTGGCCTACCGGGATGCCCGCCGGGCCCGGTAGGGCCGCCCCGACCGCGCGTTGGAGCGTTCGAGAGGAGGTGTGCGATCGGCCGCGGAACCCAGGAAACGTTGGCCCCGGCGGATCGGGCGGTGCTGGTCGGCACCGAGGTCTACGGGAAGCCGGGGCTGTTGCCTGTGGAGGACTCGCTGGACGAGCTGGCGCAGCTGGCCCGCACCGCCGGCGTGGAGGTGGTCGGCCGGGCGGTCCAGCGGCTCCGCCGCATCCACCCGGCCACCTACATCGGGCCCGGGAAAGTCGAGGAGATCAAAGCCTTGGTCCGGGCCATGAACGCCAACATGGTCATCTTCGACGATGAGCTCTCCCCCTCCCAGCAGCGCAACCTCGAGAACGCCTTCGGCGACGCGGTGCGGGTGCTGGACCGCACGGCCCTGATCCTGGACATCTTCGCCCAGCACGCCCACACCCGGGAGGGGGCGCTCCAGGTGGAGCTGGCCCAGTATGAGTATCGCCTCCCTCGCCTAACCCGCCGCTGGCAGGACCTGGCCCAGCAGGCGGGCGGCTCCTTCGGCCGTGGGGGCATCAGCGGCGTGGGCCTGCGGGGCCCCGGCGAGAAGCAGCTGGAGATCGACCGCCGGCGCATCAAGGAGCGCATCACTCATCTTAAGGAAGCGCTGGAGGAAGTCCGCGCCCACCGCCAGCGCTACCGCGAGCGACGGCGCCGGGCTCAGGTGCCGGTGGTGGCCCTTGTGGGCTACACCAACGCCGGCAAATCCACCCTGCTCAACGCGGTCTCCGGCGCGGACGTCCTGGTGGCCGATCAGCTGTTCGCCACCCTCGATCCCACCACCCGCCGGGTGAAGCTCCCCGAGGGCGGGGTGGCCCTCTTCACCGACACCGTGGGGTTCATCCAGAAGCTTCCCCACCAACTGGTGGCGGCCTTCCGCGCCACCTTGGAGGAGATCAACGAGGCGGACCTGATCCTCCACGTCCTGGACATCACCCACCCCAACGCGCCCCAGCAGGCCCGGGTGGTGATCCAGACCCTGCGGGAGATCGGGGTGCGGGACATCCCGATGATCACCGCCCTCAACAAGATCGACCGGCTGCCGGATCCCGAGGCGGCGCGGGCGCTGGCGGCGGAGCATCCCGACTTCGTGGCCATCTCGGCGGCCTATGGCATCGGGCTGGAGGATCTGCTGCGGAAGGTGGAGGCGATCCTCTACCGGAGCCTCACGCCGGTGCGGGTGCGGCTGCCCCTGAGCCGCGGGGATCTCATCGCCCTGTTCTACGAGCAGGGCGTGGTGGAATGGGAGGCGCACACCGATAGCGAGGTGACGCTGTCCGGCCGCCTCCCCGGCCGCTTGCTCGCCGCCTTCCGCCCCTACCTGGAGGCCAGGGAGGCTGAGGCGGCGCCCCGATACTCGGTCGTCCCGTAGGGGCCGGCATATGGGCCGGCCGGATCGGCTCCCATCCCTCGAGGAGCGGCCCCTCGGATGTCAGCGCTGAACCGGTGGATCGATCGCACGGCGGAGTTCCTGGCCCACCACAAGGGCCTCCCCATCCTGGCGGGGGTGGCCCTCATCCTTCTGGATTTCCTCCTGCTCTTCCTCCACCGGCTTGCTCCGGGCCTCCCGGCCCTCGGGCTCTTGGCCACGCTCCATTGCTTCCTCTACCTGGGCCTAATCGTGGCGCTCCTCGGCGGGCTCATTGCCGAGGTCCTTTAGCGGGCAGGCTCGATGGCGGGCGGCGCTTCCCCCGACCGACCCCTGGTGGCCATCGTCGGGCCGACGGCGGTGGGCAAGAGCGAAGTCGCCCTCGCCCTGGCCGAGCGCCTCCATGGGGAGATCGTCTCCGCCGATTCCCGCCAGATCTACCGGGGGATGAACATTGGCACCGCGAAGCCGACGCCCGAGGAACGGGCCCGCGTCCCCCACCACCTGATCGACGTCACGGACCCCGACCGTCCGCTGACCCTGGCCGAATACCAGCGCATGGCCTACACGGCCATCGAGGACATCCACCGCCGGGGACGGCTGCCGTTCCTCGTGGGCGGGACCGGTCTCTATGTGTGGGCGGTGGTCGAGGGATGGGAGATCCCCCCGGCGCCGCCGGACCTGGCGCTGCGCCGCGCCCTGGAGGAGCGGGCGCGGCGGGAAGGGCCCCAGGCCCTGTATGAGGAATTAAAGCGGCTGGACCCGGAGGCGGCCTCGTTCATCGACCCCCGCAACGTCCGCCGGGTGATCCGCGCCCTGGAGGTCTGCCATCGAACCGGGAAGCCCTTCTCCGCCCAGCGGCGCAAGAACCCCCCACCCTACCGGACGATCCTCATCGGCCTGACCCGTCCTCGGGCGGAGCTTTACCAGCGGATCGACGAGCGGGTGGACCGCATGATCGCGCAGGGATTGGTGGAGGAGGTGCGGCGGCTGGCGGAGCGTTACCCCTGGGACCTCCCGGCGATGACCGGGCTGGGTTACCGGCAGATCGGCGCCTACCTGCGGGGCGAGATCTCTCTGGAGGAGGCGATCCGGCGGATCCGCTCCGCCACGCGCGCCTTCGTGCACCATCAATACAACTGGTTCCGCCTGGACAATCCGCGCATCCGCTGGTTCGACCTGAGCCAGACGGACGTGGAGGCCATCGAGGCATGGCTCCGGGAGCAACTCTCGCCTTCAGCCGGTCTCCATCCCGACCACCCGGATGAACACCTCCTCTAACGAGAGGCGCTGGGGGATCATCGCCTCCAGGTCCAGCCCCTGGCCCACGAGCCAACGGGCGAGGTCGGCGGGGCGGCGATGGGGGGCCAAGCGGAGGGTGAGGCGGTTGTCGGCGACGGCGAGCACCTCCCCCCAATCCCGGAGCGCGGCAGCCAAGTCGGCCGGGACCTGACCCAGCTGCACGACCAGCGTGGCGGCCGCCTCGGCCTGCAGATCCACGGTCTCCACCACCACGCCCCCCTTGATGAAGGCGGCACGGTCGCAGATCCGCTCCACTTCGCTGAGCAGATGGGAGCTCAGGAAGATGGTGACCCCGCGCGCCTTCTGCGCCTGCAGGAAATCCCGCACCAGGATCCGCCCGGCGGGATCCAGGCCGGAGGTCGGCTCGTCCAAAAGAACCAAGCGGGGCTCGTGGACGAACGCCTGGGCCAGCCCGAGGCGTTGCCGCATGCCCTTGGAGAACGAGCGGAAGGGGCGCCGCGCGTCCGCCGCCAGACCAACGCGCTCCAGCAGCTCCGCGACGCGCCGCCGCAGGCGCAGCGGTTCCACGCCCGCGAGGCGGCCGTGGAACCAGAGGATCTCCTCCGCGGTCAGCCAGTCGGGGAAGGCGAACCCCTCCGGCAGGAAGCCGATCTCCCGCCGGGCGCGGCGGTCCCCGAGGGGACGCCCCAGCATCCGCCCTGTCCCGGCCGTGGGATAGATGAGGCCCAGGAGCATCTTGATCGCGGTGGTCTTGCCGGCCCCGTTGGGGCCCAGGAAGCCGAAGATCTCCCCCTCGGCCACCCGCAGCGTAAGATCGGCCACCGCAACGCGGCTGCCGAACACCTTCCGCAGGCCTTCGGTCTCGATGGCCCACGCGTCGCCCATCGGAGATGGCGTTCCGCTTGTTTCGGGGGGCATCCCCCGGAGGTGCGCCCGCCGCCTGGCTATCGAACGGCCCGTGCCCACTCCTGCAGGCGGGTGGCCTCGGCGCCCACCCCGCCGATCAGATACAGGAATTCCTCATCGTGCCAGAGCAGGAAACGGGCCGGCAGGGACTCCCCAGCCGCCGTGCGCGCCGCCTGGGGGAAGGTGAAGAGGGTCGCCTCCCCGCCGGCCATGGAGATCGTCTCCACCTCCACGGTCATCCCGGGGGCCATCGGAATCGGCAGCAGGAGCGTCGTCTGCCAGTTCACGGTTCGGGCGAGGCGCCGCGCCTCATCCGCGGGCATCCCGATCAGCCGCAAGGCGGCCTCGGCCAGCGGCCGGACATCCCCCTCGGGCTGCATCGTGTAGGCTGGCAAGGGCGCTTGCACCCACCCGTAGGGGTTCCCCTCCGCCTCAAAGATGGCCACGAAGGCCGGCCCCACTGTCACCGTGAGGACCGTCCCGTGGAGCGCGTCGGGGATCGCCACCTCATCGGCCCCCGCCGCGTGGAGCGCCTCCCGCAGGTGGCCGACATCCACCGTCCAGCGGGCGGAGGCGGCGGGGATCACCCGCATGTCGGCGAAGGCCTCGACGCCGGCGGGTCGGCGGACGGAGAAGCCCAGGAGCGCTTCCGCCTCGGAGAGGCTTTGGACCATCCGAGGCTCCACGGGGTCGAACACGAGGTCGCCCCCGAGCGCACGGGAGAGGGTTTCTTGCGTGCTGGCCGGCATCGTGAAGGTGTAGGGGACGACCAGGAGGCGGCGGAATCGGAATCCCTGAAGGAACTCGTGGGCCATGGCCCGCAGGGAGGGAGAGAGCGCGAAGGCGAGCGCGCCCACGCCCAGCAGGATCCACCCGACCCACTTCATATGCCCACGCATGGCGCTCTCCCGGGAAGCCGTGAGTTCGCCCCCCTTCTCGCCGGGTTATTCCGGCCATTCGACGCGGCCGTCCTGGACGACCACGATGGGCCGGCCCTCCTCCCGCAACTGCCGGATCCGCTCCCGCGCCCCCTCCGTCAGCCGCCTCCCCGC
>FWWM01001612.1_pt1 | contig 67328 bp, 66 predicted proteins | sample 2228351 | NCBI WGS metagenome assembly FWWM01 (sample SAMEA103939774, study PRJEB20133) | metagenome
CCCCCTTTTGAAAACCTACTTCCTCTTCGCCTCCAGATATTTAATTATACCCAGCGCAGCTTTCCTTCCCGTCGCAATGGCACTTATGGCATCAGCCTTTCTCGTCACCAGATCTCCACCAACAAAGAGTCCCGGAATATCGGTCATCATATCTTCGTTAACAATAACCTTATTGCCTGCCCTATTAAATCTGAGTTTAGACTTAATGTCTTCAGGGAATATAGACCAGTCAGGGCTCTGACCAATTGCCATAATCACTGTATCCACTTCCATCTCGTAGGATTTCTCCATAATGGGTACGGGTTTGGGTCTCTTTGCTCCCTCTTCGTAAACCATCTCGCAATCGCAATATTTCACCACCAGTTTGTCGCCGTTTTTCTTTATCTCAAAGGGCAGGGTCTGTGGCATAAACTTTACTCCCTCTGCCAAGGCTTCTTCCCTTTCCTCATGGGAGGCAGGCATATCCTCAATCCTTCTACGGTAGGAAACCATCACCTCTTTGGCGCCCAATCTCAACGCCGTCCTTGAAGAATCCATTGCGGTATCACCGCCACCTATAACGAGAACCCTTTCTCCCACCTTCACCTTTTCATCCCTGCTCACCTGTCCAAGGAAGGAAACAGCATCCATAACGCCATCCAGATCTTCCCCGGGAATCCCCATCTTCTGTCCTACCTGATAGCCAATGCCAAGGAAAACAGCGTCATAATTTTCCAGTAACTTTGAGAATTTAATATCCCTACCTACCGCCACACCGTACTTAATTTCCACACCCTGACCCTCAATAAACTTGATCTCCTTCGCAAGGGTCTTCTCAGGGAGTCTGTACCTTGGAATACCGTACCTCAACATTCCACCCGGTTTATCCTTAGCCTCAAGGATGGTCACATCAATTCCATTTCTCCTTAAATAATAAGCACAGGAAAGTCCTGCAGGCCCAGCACCGATAACCGCTACCTTGCCTTTGCCCCTCTCCTTAGCGTAGCCCAATACCTCACCATAGTCGTCAATTTGCATGGTAGCATAGCCCTTGAGATATCTTATCTGAATGGGATCTCCCTTCTTGGAGTAAACGCAAGCATTCTCACACCTATGGGTACAGATAATTCCGCAAACCTCCGCCAGCGGATTATTGATATTCATCCATTCCAGCGCCTTCCTGTAGTCCCCCTTACTTATCTCAGCTATGTATTCAGGAATGTACATACCCGTTGGGCACCCCTGAACGCAGAGGGCACAGCCAAGACACCTTACCGATTCTACATAGGCCTCATCAGCAGAAAATCCTTTCAAAATCCAGTCAAAGTCTTTAATACGCTCTTCCGCGGGCCTTTCGGGCATTTCAACCCTTTCAAAGTCAAGGAAGTGGGATTCCATTCCAAACTCCCAGCCCGTCCCCGGACCTGTATCCATCTCCTTGGTAGGGATAATTACAAACTCCTCTTTGTTGGGTGTAACGATATTATAGAAATTCGTTAGTTTCAAAGAACCCGTGGGGCACACATCCACACACTGAGCACAATAACTGCACCTTCCGTAATCTATCTTGGGTCTCAATCCAGAATCTCCCGGTCTCTCCTTTAATCCGGGAACTTCCACCATTTCAATGGCAAGGCATGTGCAGATTTTTGCGCAGTTTCCACAACCCACACATAAATCCCAGTCGTTGGAGTGAATTCCCCTGTACCTCTTTGCAGGTTCCTTCTTTTCATAAGGAACCCTTACAGTAACTGGCTTTTTAAAGAGAAACTTTAATGCATCCAAAAATTTAAAGTTCATGTTCATAGCTCACCTCTCCGCATCGGGTGGACAAATGTCCAAACTAAACAAAACAACAGGGATATCCGCAATATTTGTTCCGGGGCCAATGTGTCTCACCAATTGAAGCCCGTGGGAATAGCTGGGACCCCTAACATGGAGCCTGTAGGGTTTGACATCACCATCCGAAACAAGATAAAATCCGTATTCTCCCTTAGAAGATTCCACTTTAACGTAGATTTCACCGGCAGGAACCCTTATTTCAAAGGGATTTCTAAGTTTAATATTTACCGGCCCATCGGGCAGATTCTCCATTACCTGTCTCACAATCTTTATAGACTCTCCAAATTCCAATCTCCTCTGCATAACCCTTGAATAGATATCTCCATCGGTAAACACCTGCGGTACATTAAATTCCAGCTTATCGTAAACAAGATAGGGCTCAGACTTCCTTACATCGTAGGGGACACCCGCAGCCCTCAAATTGGGACCCGTGACGCTAAACTTAAGGGCAGTCTCCTTATCCACCACACCCACTCCCTTTGTCCTTTTGACAAATATGGGATGTTCAAAGAAGACCTTATCGTAGTCTTTAAGTCTCTTCTCAAGGTAATCCATTAACTGGAGAACCCTGTCCCTATAACCCGGATCTGGCAAGTCCCTTCTCACACCACCTATGGTCTGGTAGATGTGATAAATTCGGTGCCCGGATATTTCCTCAAACCTATCCAGAATAAAATCCCTGTCTGCGATGGACCAGTTGGGCATGGTATAAAGGCCGAGGGTTCCTCCCACCCCACCAAAGTAGAATAGATAGGAAGCCATCCTTGACATTTCCAGCATGAATACCCTTATGTACTGTGCCCTCGGTGGTACCTCAATTCCCATAAGCTTCTCAATGGCCATGGCATAGAGCACCTCATTCACATCAGGGTCAGGGACGCAAATCCTTGGGATAAGCGGAAAATTCTTGAGCCACAACCTTCTTTCAATGAGTTTCTCAAAGGCCCTGTGGAGGTAACCAAGACTGGGCTCAATTTTGATAATCGTGTCTCCCTCTGCCCAGATGTGATAATTCATATTTCCCGTCACGCCGGGATGGGCAGGTCCAATAAAATATTCGAAGTCAAATTCTTTGATTCTACTCATCTTTCTCCTCCCTGTAAGGTTGCTCCTTCCGTTTCCAGATCTCTTTCGTAAAGTCCTTTATCCCGTATTTTTCCTCGCAATACTTAACGGTGTCAAAATCCTTCCTCATAGGTGGAGGCCCATCCCAGTCCTCAAGGATGAAATTGTCCAGCCTCGGATGCCCTTCAAAAACAATTCCAAACATTTCATGGATCTCCCTTTCGTAATCAAAGGCCATGGGGTAAATTTCAATGGCTGAAAACATATTCTCCTTGTCCCTTTCCAATTCTGTCTTCAAAAATACGTGAATCGCTCCCCAATCAAGGCTCATCAGGTTGTAGATAAGCTCAAACTTGCCCCTATTTATCCAGTCCACACAAGTAATGGCCGTGAGTTGGTGGAAACCCTTATCTTTGAGATAGGCCAGCATGGGAAGAACCATATTCTTTGGCAACTTCACGTAAACTCTTTTCTCTCTCTGGATGTAAACTTCTCCCAAGTCACCAAGGACTTTTTTAATCTCTTCAACAAGTCGTTCTTCGTTCCTCATTTCTGTACACTCCATTTTTTAACGTCAAAGAGCTTTGCCTGATTTGACTTATACCAGTCATAGCGCTCTATGTAATCCTTCCACTTATTCGCTTTTCCTTCTTCAATCATCTTCCTGAGCTTCAAAAAGGCATCAATGATGGATTCGGGCCTTGGCATACAACCGAAAATATAGAGGTCTACGGGAATATAGAGGTCAAGGTTTTTAATCACGTTATAAGAATCCCAGTAGATACCTCCGTTTACAGTACAGGAACCAAATCCGATCACATACCTTGGAGTGGGCATCTGCTCGTAAACCATTATAACCCTTTTGAGGGTCTTCACCGTCAAATATCCGGTAATAAGAAGCACATCTGCCTGACGAGGTGTTGCCATCGGAGCAATACCAAACCTCTCCATATCAAACCTTGACGTCATTGTAGGAGGCATCTCCACTGCACCACAACCGGTGCAGAAATGAACCATCCATAAAGATCTTCCCTGTGAAATATTAAAAAGTCCCATTTTCTCACCTCCAGAGGTAATACTGAAGAATGCCCAAAATGGCAAGGATTAAAGGCACTCCCCAATAAAATCTAACTGCCTGCTCAATGCGGAAACGAGGCATCAAGGCATTGACCATAACTGCTAACATAAAGATTGCAAAAGTTCCAAGATAAAACCAGAAAAGATTTTGGGGTCCAAAGAACACATTTACGAAAAGGCCCGTCTCCACAATAATTCCTATGGCATGCCACAACTGGAGTAATCCCAGATACTTTCCACCGTATTCCACCATGGGTCCTGAGGCAATTTCATGGGGAGCAATAGGCTGGTCAAAGGGCTTCTCACCCAAAAGTCCATGAACTGCAATGAGCCCTGCAAGGAAAGAGATGGGATACTTCAGGCCAGCCCAGTTGGGGAAAGCTCCCTGTTTTAGAATAACTTCGTAAATAGAGGCTGTCTTAAAGTGGACAAAGACCGGTAGTGTGGCCATAAAGAGAATGATTTCATATCCCAGCATCAGGGAAAGGGCCCTCGCAATACCTATCGTGGCGTTGGGATTATTGGATTCACCGGCTCCGAGGGCCATACCGAGGGGACCAATGACAAGGAGATAGAGAACCACAAAGAGGTCACCTTCAAAGTGGAGAACGGGGGCACCTTTGCCGAGGGGTAAAAATAAAAGAGTTGTGGAGATGCCCGCAAAGGCAATCACGGGACCCAAAGAGTGCATAACACCGTGGGAAGCAGCTTCCCGCTTTGAGAAAAGTTTAAAAACATCCAAAAAGGCTTGATATACAGGGGGGCCATAACGACGGTGGATCCTCGCCGTAACCTTACGGGCAATACCCATATAGAGGAGCCCCAGACAAATGGTCAAAATCCAGTAACCCAAGAGAATTAAAATTTTCATAGCTTACCTCCCAAAATGAAGGCTAAAAGAATTACAAAGAAAAGCAAATAAAGGGCATAGTCCCTGACATCACCCGTATACAGCCTTCTTGTTACCTCTGAAACCCAGTCGAAGACCTTCAATACGGATTTCCAGAACTTTTCCGCACTCAAATCCAGAAGTTTCCCAAAGGCCTTTCTCATAAATCCGTAAAACTCCTGTGCATAGTGAGAAGCAAAATTCTCGTCCACCCACTCACCGGCAGTGTAATTATCTTCTTGTTTTGCCCTGTAGGATTTGCCAGCAATAAGGTAAAGGATGAAGCTTATAACAAACATGGACATTAAAGCAATACCGGCAACGGGCATTCTGGCAAATCCTATGTCGGTTTTAAGACTGTTAATGGTAAAGAAGGGCTCGCCTGCAAAGACATCCTTAGTAAACGCATAAATTTTATCAAAAACAAGACCTGGGAATATTCCGAAAACCACAAGGGGGATAAGGAAGAGAATGGTGGAGATCACATACCCAGCTGGTGCTTCCTTTACGTTTTCATGCTCTTTGTGTAATTTACCGAGGAAAATGGAGTGGACCAGTTTGTAAGAGTATAAAAAGGCGGTAATGGAGGCAAAGAACACAAGGCTCACGAGGAAAAGGTCACGCTTCATTATAATGGACTCATAGAGGAGCCACTTCCCGGGAAAGCCCACCGTCGGAGGGATACCTGAACCGGCAATAATTCCAAAAAGAAGCCCAATAAAGGAAACGGGCATCCTCTTTATAAGTCCACCCATCCTCCTTAAATCGGTGGTTTCCAACCTGTAAATTACCCCAGCCACCGTCACAAAGAGCACACCCTCAAAGATTAAGTGGGCAACGGAGTGGAAAACCCCTGCCATAAAGGAATAGGGGGTAAAGAGGGCAAGACCCACAAGAACGTAACCCAATTGGCTTATACTGGAATAGGCAAGGAGCTTTTTCACATCATCGGACATAAAGGCGTAAATACCACCGAGAATTGCTGTGATGGCACCCACATAGGCAACAACGGAGGGAAGATAGACGTTGGTCTTGAAAAATTCAGAAAACACCTTAATCAAAAGCACCACAAGACCATAAACTCCAACCTTGGAAAGGCCTGCGGAGAAGAAGTTGGTGAAGGAATCGGAAGTGGAATAGTAGGCATCGGGGGCCCAGTTGTGGAAGGGCATGGTGGCAATCTTCACAATAAATGGAGTACCAAGCAAAAGGAAGAGATAGGCCATTTGCCAATTATTCAGATTTGTAAACCCTGTAAAACCAATGTCTCCTGTAAATCTGAATTTTAGGAAAAGACCGCCGAGGAAGAGTGTAGCACTGAAAACGGAATAGATGAGGTATTTGAAGGCAATCTCCTTCACATCGCCCCTCACACCCTTCAATACCATTGCAAAGGTCAAAAAGGACATGAGCTCAAAGGTCATATAGAGGGTCAAAAGGTCATTTGCCATAAGAGTAAGGGCGGAGAGTCCGAAAATATTAAAGTAAAGCAAATAGAATAGCCCATCCCTATCCTCATGGATGGCTGGAAGCAAGGACAGGACAAAGGCAGTGAGCAAAATCCAGAAGAAGAATTGGGAGATGGGATTTAAGGTGAAACTGAGTGAAAAAACCCTCAGATTAACAAACTCCAAGGAACCGGGCTGGAGATAGAGAAAAGTGAAAATTAGAGTGCCCAAAATTCCTATGATTATTGATATTATTTTTACGGTGCGATGCACGTAGTGGGACACAAAGGCCAAAAGGCCCGCAATTAAAGTAATAAGGGAAATTTGAACGTTGTACATCATAATCCTCCTGCAATGAGGCCAATGTAAAGGGCCTTATTTATAAAGGAAGTAACCGCCTTATTAACCCACAGGAAGGATTCCACAGGATAAATTCCCTGATAGAGGATTAAAAGGGCGAGAACAACCACTGAGAAGGTAACCAGTGCTTTTAAGCCATACCTCTCTCCCGCTCCACTCCACATGTGAGAAATTAACCTGAAGTAGTAGAAGGCTTCAACCATAAACATAAGAATGAGAAGGAAGAATAGAAGATACTGGGATGTGCGAAGAGTTATTCCCAGAACCTCAATCTTCGCCCAGAACCCCGGTGTAAAGGGAAATCCCAGAATTGAAAGGGCACCAATGGTGAAAACAAGACCCTGAAGAGGATTGGCTGTAAATATCCCCTGTAAATCTTTTATTTCGAGCTTTTCACCAAAATTATCTAAATTGCTGAATATGAGGGCCTTTGCAAGGGCATGGTTCAGAGCAAGTAGCAAGGCGGCAAAGAAGGCTTCCGGATGCTGAACCTGCCCGTAAAGGGCAAAGGCAAAAACCGTAAGCCCCATTTGCCCCATGGAGGAATAACCGAGGAGCCTCTTAAGGTTCTCCTGCTTTAGGGCGTTGAATTCTGCAATCACGAAGGTTATAAGGCCGAGAGCCATAAGGAGTCTGTAGAAGAGAGGGTCATCAAAAATGAGGAAAACAATTCTGAACATGAGGTACAGGGATGCCTTAGAAATAATGGAAGAGAATTGACTGGCAATTTTGTTGTAGGCACCTTGATACACATCGGGAGCCCACATGTTTAACGGGAAGAGTTTGGTTTCCACCGCAAGGCCAGTTAGCATAAAAGCACCTGCGAGATAGAAAAGGCCATTCCTTTCCCTCTGGAAATGGGCTGCTATATCTGCCATGCTAAGGGTTCCTGCAAGTTTATAGAGCAGGAATACACCTAAGAGATAAAAGGAAGAACCGATGCTACCTATTATCAGATACTTAATGCCACCCTCAAGGGCGTGTTTCTCCTTCTTAGATGCAGCAAGGGCATATCCCGAGATAGCAAAGATTTCAAGGAAGACGAAGGAATTGAAGAGGTCACCCGTCAAAATCATTCCCGAAGCTCCAAGGAGATTGAGAAGGAAAAGCATGTAAAACCTGTAATCGTGTTCGCTGTCAGAGAGGTAGGAAAGTGCCAGAAGGAGTGCCACAAAGTTCACAAGAATCAAGGAGAAAAGGGAAAAGTAATCAACCACCAAGTGGATGGCAATGGGAGGTCTAAAACCACCGGTCTTTACAACGAGGGGCATTATGCTCATCTTGAAGAAGTGAGATAGGGCAACAAAGAGATTGAACCCGGAGACAAGAACGGGAATAAAGGCAGGTAAACGCCTGTGAATTAATGCCCACAGGGGCATGGTAAAGGCCGAAAGTAACAAAATTGCTATAATCCAAATTGGGTTTACCATTTTAACTCCTTTAGTTTATCCACATCCACAGTTCCATACTTTTCTTTGATCCTAAGGACGATGGCAAGTCCCATCCCGAGAAAGGCAACACCTATGACAATGGCGGTAAGTACAAGGGCCTGGGGAATGGGATCAACCACTTTTTCATACAGCTCAGGATATTTAGAAAAAATTGGTGCAGTGGCATTTTTCACATAACCTAAGGCAACAAGAAGTAGATTCACACCCGATTCCATAACCGAGAGGCCAAGGAGCATCTTAAAGAGATTTTTCGTAGTGATAACAATTAATATCCCCATGATCATCAAATAAATGGGAACGCCGTAAAAAATTATGCTACTCATCTTCTTCCCCTCCCTTAAGGCTCTTTAATGCTGCGCTCATTTCACTTCCCACCTTAAACCCGATCACAATGTAGATAAGGGGAATAATCCCAGCACTTAAAAGGTAACCCGGTTTACCGGTTCTCATAAAGTTACCAAGGAAAGATTTTACGTAATAAAGGCCCACAAGTCCGATTATCACATATCCGATACCAGCCAAGGATTCAATAAGGGTTAGGTGGAGTTTTTTGATGCGGTATTCCCTCTGGGTAACAAGTAGGAGCAGGAAAGCCGTTGCAATCACCACACCGCCGGGAAAACCTCCACCGGGCGTAAGGTGTCCGTGCAGGAAGATGTAAGCACCAAGGAGCATAATAAGGGGAGCCAAGTATCTTCCACCCGCTTCCATAATCAGGGTTGGATTGGGCTTCTTTTTACCCTTTGCCATTAGCCCAAGGAGCAGGAAGGAAAGGCCTGTTACAGCAAGGAAAAGAACCGTTACCTCGCCAAGGGTATCAAATCCCCTGTAAACGGTGACTATGGAAGTAACTATGTTGATTCCGCCGAGATCTTTAACACCGTTGTCCACATAGTATTTGGAGACCTTGGGTAATTCCGACTCACCAAAGGGAATGTAGGAGGAGATAACAGAATAAAAGAAAAATCCGAAGGTAAGAACCACAATTAAATACAAAATTTTCCTAATCATCTTCCCTCCTCCCTACGTGTTTTAAGGCATAGAGAAAAAGCCCCGTAGTTAAGGCAGCTCCAATAGAAGCCTCAGTTATGGCAACATCGGGGGCCTGAAGGACGAGGAAGAAGATGGAGGCCACAAGGCTGACCACCGCCGAAGCAAGAACCCCCACAAGGAGGTCCTTTGTCAGCCACAGCACAAAGGTGGCTACAACCACAAGGAGGGCAAGCACGATGCTGAAAATCAAGACCAGTTCACTCATTTTCCTTCTCCTCCACATAATCCTTGAATTTATCCACCACGCTTCCTTCCCAGAGTTTCACGCCCTTCTTGTAAGATGCCCTTCCTATGGAGTGGGCTGATATGGGGTTGGTAAAAAGGAGAAAGAGTACAATAAGGAGGGCCTTAAGGAACCAGGACGGCTCAAGGATTCCTATTCCTATTATGCTGAAAATGGCTCCGAGGGTAACCGCCTTCGTGGAGGTCTGCATCCTGTTGTAAACATCAGGCATCCTAATTAGTCCCAATGAGGAGAGGAAGACAAAAATACTCCCGAGAATTAGCAGAACTTCACCGATTATTATCCAGATCATAATCCACCCTCCATATACCTCGCTATTGCCACCACTGCTATGAAGGCGAGAACAGAGTAAATAAGAGCCACATCCATATAGATAGATCTACCGAAGAAGAAAGCTAAGAAAACAAGGACTATTGTAGTGATGGTGGTAAGAATATCGGTCGCCACAACCCTATCGGATGCGGTAGGACCAAGGACAAACCTTATGGCTGACAGCAGGACCGCCAGCCCTATAAGTGCCACAAATATGTAAAGTACTACTCCATGAACTTGAGTAACCATTTTTCAAACACCCCCGGTATCATTTCACTGGCCTTTTGCACATCATCGGTTTTTACATCTATCCAGTGGATATACATATCCTCCCCATCCACCATCATGGTGAAGGTACCCGGTGTCAGGGTAATGGAATTGGCAACCATTAGTTTACCAAGGTTGCTCTTCATTTTTGTTTTAACCTTAACAATTCCCGGTTTTATTGGTCTCTTTGGATGAAGGACTCTATAGGCCACATCCAGATTTGCCTTCACCATCTGCCAGAAGAGATAAGGGAAAATATAAAATATGGCAAGAAGGACCTTCTTGGGGTGAAGGTTTTTCATCCCCTCGGTAGTAAAAAGCTCGTGGGTAAAAAGGGCGAGAAGGGCTGAGACCAAAAGCCCCACCGCCAGCTCGTCCGTCCGGACCGTGCCCGTGAGCACAATCCAGACCACCAGAAATATTATTGTAGTGTATAGCCACTTAGATAAGGCCTTCAAATCACGCCTCCCTTTTCCATATAGAAGGTTAAAATTTCCAGTTCTGCAGGAATTTCAATGTACCTCACCCAGACATCCTTGGGGAACGGACCCTTTATGAGAACAAAACTTAAAATCCCCCTGATTCCTGCACCTAAAATCTTCTCCTTAACCTCATCGGCTTTCTCCTCGGGCACTGAAACAACCACGATCTCTATATTCTTTTCCTTTGCCACCTTTCCAAGGTCATCTATGTGGTAAATGGGGATACCGTTAATCTCCTTACCAATAAGCTCGGGTTTTATGTCAAAACCGGCCACGAGGTTGTAGTTGAACTTTTCGAAAGGATAATTTAATAGAGCCTTTCCAATGTTTCCGATACCAATTACTGCAATTTTCTTCGGCTTATCAAGTCCAATTATCTCCCTTATCCGAGGGAGCAAAGCCGATATGGAGTAACCTTTTCCCCTTTTTCCAAACTCACCGAAATAGGATAGGTCTCTCCTCACGAGGGAATCAGAAACCTTGCAGTAAGCAGCCAGATCCTTGGATTGAATGTGGTCCTTACCCTCTTCCTTTAACCTCTGCATGCAACGCAGATAATGGGACAATCTTTTCAATGTATTTTCAGGTATTTTGCCCATTGCACCCCCTTGCTAATTTTTTAACTTAATTATGTGAAAAAATTATCATACAAAGTTTTCAAACTGTCAAGTGCAAGTTTAAACTTAAACGAGAGAAGGTGATTTTGGGAATGTTGCAAAACTAAAAGCACAAGGGTGTAAAAAACGTATAGTAAGGTTAAAAAATCAATCACTGATTAAGACTTCGGGATAAAGAATAATTGCTTTTATTTGCGGGCGGGGCCTTAAGCCTACGCCCGCCCAGATTCTTATTTGACCACTATGACCCTTTTACCTTTTTTCACATCACAGGAAATACTCACGAAGTAAATACCTCTTGGTAAATCGCCAATCACATATTCACCTGACTTATCCAAATTTAACTCCCTCACCTTTCTTCCCATTGCGTCATAAACCTGAACATTGACGCCTTTCTTGAGATTATCCACCCTCAGCCCAATCCCGCCTCTACTCTCAAGTATCTTGATTTCAGGTTTAGCCGCGGGTTCAGTCACATCAAGCAAGGTACCGTCCACCACCTCAAAATTATCCACTGCAATGTTAGAGCCACCACGGTCGGAGAAGGCAAGAAGGCTAAACTGGATATCACAGATCGCCTTATTCTGTGGAAGGTAGACAGGTCCACCTATTATGGTTCCCCACGCACCATTGGTGGTAGTGATTGTCCCGTGGTAAATCCAGTCACTACCGTTAATTCTATAGTAAATCTGAACAGAGTCATTGCCATCGTAATTGTAATAGTTAAATTTGTAAGATATACATCCACTCTGACTATTTACTCTGAACTCAGGACTTACAAAGCCACTGTACGAACCCGCAGGGGCACTGCTATTAAAGTAGATTAGAGCCCCCGTTCCATTATCGGGCACCCCAGCCTCACTGGGAGTTCCTCCAAGCCACAAACCCGAACCGAAGATTTCACTCCAGCCAGGAGGAATCAATCCTTCTTCGAACTCCTCCCACAATACCCTGTTTTCTGTCAAAGGAACTTGCCTAACAAAGTAGTCATCAACAAAAACGTAGCCATTTCCTGGACCAACCATCCTAAAACCAACGTACGCAGTTTGCCCACGAAATTTATCCAAGGAAAAGGTGTATCTCGTATAGAGTCCTGTAAGTCTCTTTGCAAAAACCATTTCAATTACGCTATCAGGATTAGGCTGGCTCAAAATCCAAACTTCAAGGCTATCCTCTGTTAATGCTCTCGCGTAAAAACCAAAGGAATTAACCGCACCCGCTGAAACATTTATAGCAGGCGATATGAGCCAGTCATTATTCCCTGCAGTATCCCTGTAGCATCCAGCCGTATACCATCCGGAATGGATATAGGGGCTACTTGCATAGTGCGTGTATATAGCCCATGTGCCACCATCCCCATCCAAATTAAATACAGACCAACCAGCACTGGAAAGGGTTGTGAAGTCAAAATCTTCACCATAGGTGGTGTACTTGGGGAAGATGTAAATTGGGTGGACGGGAAAGGTGTCGTTAATTCTTATGGCATCATTTTGAAGGTTCGTCCAGAACTGGAGAATTACAAGCTCCTCCCTAGTGGGAGTAAAGGTGTAATAGTAGTCGTAATGGCCTTTCCTTTGAACTGTTGATGTCATGATATCCCAGTAATTGTTCCTAAAGCGAATAGTTGCTGGAATTTCTTCGTCGTAGTTCCCAAAATTGTGTACCCTGTATATCAGTGTATCCTGCTGGGCTATAATATAAGGGTGGCTGGGGAAAACCATACTCCACGCAGAGGCATCGTGGATCCTTTGAAAGTGCCCTATGGAACGGAGCTTAAAATCCGCATCAAGGTAATAATACCGAGTTCCATCCGTTCCAATGAAACCTGTTTTTGCGGTGTCAATTGGGGAGTCTTTGTCAAGATAAGGGTATAGTAGTAATTACTCCCAACCGCTTGAGTAGGTACATACAAAACCATTGTAAAGGTGTCATAAAGTTGCAAGGGGGTGGAAAGTTGAAAGGATACCCATACAACTTCATCATATTGAGAAACATTATAAGGCGCCCTGTAGACCAAATCTCCATATTTATCATAGACTTTAAGGGTACAAACAGAATTGCGTGGATAGTACAAGCAGGCACTCACATAGGTCAAAATAAAGGTAGAATCAGCCGGGCTATACTGGGGTCAGTGATAACTTATAGGAAATTCCGCCCAGAAGTATTTGATTGTCGAATCAGAACTAAAACTATTTGGGCTATTGTCGTCGTACTTCAGAGTATCTCTATCCTGCTTGGGAACATCTTGAAAAAGAATTGATTGTTCATCCAAATAAACCGGCATCAAGTACTCACTTTCAAAAAAAAGTTTTGACCTTCTTAGGAACATCAGGAACCCTTATTGCCTCCGCCCCTGCATGGGGACGGGAAACAGGGTGGATACTTATCGCTAGCACCCACAATATCCTTACCATTACACTCCTCCTCTCATTATTTGTATTTATTATATAGAATGATTAACCATCCGTCGATAGGCAAGTTAACAATTTTTTCAAAATCATTTCAATTCTCGAATGAGACAAACAATTTAAATTGACCAAAACGAAGGTTTATCGGCTTTTGACTAGCAGTTATAAGCAAAAAAGAGAAAAATGTTCATTTAACAAGCCAAAGAAAATACCTGGTTATGCAACCTGGAGTTAAAATACTAAAAGATTTGAATCATCTAAATTTTTATAAAACTGCGCCCCTCCCTGCGGGATGGGGCGCAGTGAAAGACTAAATATCAATCCTTAGAACTTAATCACTCTGTAGTTCTTTGAAATTCCGTCTACATTTACCACCACAAAATAGACACCCCTTTCCAGCCTGCTCACATCAAAATAACTCTGCATATTTCCTGACACATTACCTTCGTAAAGAGTTCTAACCTTCCTCCCGTCCGGTGTATAGAGTGAGATCACCAGGTTAGAAGGCTTACTAAGGGAAAGTTCTACAGGTAAAACCTCGCTCGCTATAGCAGGAACTTTACAAGAGAAAGAAGATTTCTCTCTGACGGAGGTGGTAACAGGTCCAAAATAGGCCTCGTCCAAAATTAAAGAATCAGGATTCACGGTATACTTATATATCCTCAATTCAAATCTAAAGTTTTTTGCATCTGAAGAGGGTCTTTGTGTCTTAACAGTAAGCTCCTGCCAATTTGGGGAGTCTGATGAATAGGAAGATTGCACTGCACTTCCAACATTGTTCCCTAAAGAATCCTTCCAATAACAATAAAACCTGACACTAATCCCATTAGAATTCTCCAGTACCTTTATAGCCAGTAGAAGACTATCATCGGCAAAGGGTAAAGTATCAATCCTGTAAACCGTATGATAAAAAGCAGCGTCGTAACCACTGGTATCTCCAATAACCACGGTTTGTACTCCAAACCCATCAAAACCTGGTACTTTCTGAACATATCCCATTACTACAGAGCTCCTCGTGAAAAAATGCCAGAACTTGGGTATTGAATCTATCCCAGTGCTTGAAGTATCCCAGCTCTCAAAACTGGGGTTTAAAAGAAGATTCTGCCCATACCCCAGAACGGGAATTAAGAGCCCAATCAAAAACACCAATTTCCTCATAAACACCTCCTTTCCATATTGTCGCTATAATTATAGTAGCTGGAGTTAAAAAGTCAAACTTTTTTTAAGATTTTGCTCTAAGTGTGAAGAGGTTTACCAAGCAATTTCAAATTTAATAGGTGTGATGCACATAGACATGCCTAGAAATAATTCAAATCTCAAATCCTAAAATCACAATCCTTTCTGATTTTGTTAAATGACAGATTTAGCCTCAAGTCCTTATCTCCCATCCTTGACCAAACAAAACTTTTCTTTTATTTTAATTATATGATCGAACCTAAACTTATCCCCAATCCCACAAAAATTTTATTTATTGACCTCGGCTCTAACCAGGTCAATACAATGGAAATCTCACAAGAAAACCTTAAACTCTACCTGGGAGGAAAGGGGCTTGCTTACAAAATCCTTTACGAACTTTTGAAGGACCGATTAAATACAGCAATAGACCCTCTCTCCCCTGACAACCCGATAATCTTCATGACAGGCCCACTCACCGGCACAGGGTTTCCTCTATCCAGCAGATTCTCTGCAGTATCCAAATCACCCCTCACCAATCTCTTCGGCTCCTCAAACTCCGGTGGACCCTTCGGTATTGCCCTCAAAACCTGCGGATATATGGGGCTTGTCCTTACGGGAAAGGCAGAAAAACCGGTCAAAATAATCATAGACGGTGATAAAGTTTCCATAGAGTCTGCCGAGGAGCTCTGGGGTAAAACCACATTGGAAACCCTTGAGGCCCTTAAAGCAACTCCACGGGATGGCACCCTGGTCATAGGACCTGCGGGAGAGAATCTGGTTAGATATGCCTGCATTAGAAGCGGAGACAGGTTCCTTGGAAGACTTGGCTTCGGTGCTGTTCTCGGCTCCAAAAAAGTTAAGGCTATTCTCGTTAAACATCAAAACGTAAAAATTGAAATCTCTGATAAGAAGAAGTTTGAATCCCTTAAAAAGACAGTCATCAACAAGATAAAGACCAATCCCATGGCGCGCTCCTTCAAACGCTATGGAACCAACACTTACATCCTCTTAAATAAAGAAGTAAAAATCTTGCCATGTAAGAACTTCTCTCAGATTGAACCCCTTGAGGAGGTATATAAAAATTCGGGTCCATATATAGAAGAACACTTTGAATTAAAGCCAAACCCCTGTCCCACCTGCGCCATCGTTTGCGGTCAAAAAATGAAACTGGGTGATAAGTGGGTACACAGACCAGAGTATGAAACCAACGCCCTCTTCGGTCCAAATATGCTCATCTTTGACATTGTTAAAGTAGCAGAAATCAATGAAATTTGCAATGAACTGGGTCTTGATACAATCTCTACCGCCGGAACTATAGCCTACCTCATGGAGGCTGAAGAAAAGGGAATCCTTCATTCGGGTCTAAAATTCGGGGATGCTGAAAAAGTAAAAAGCTTCATCAAGGACATCGTTTACGGAAGAACCGAATTGGCTAAGGAAGCAGGGAAAGGCTCCAGATACCTTGCTGAAAAATATGGTGGCAATGAGTTTGCCATTCAGGTAAAAGGACTAGAAATCGCAGCCTACGATCCCAGAAACTCAGTGGGCCACGGTCTTAATTATGCCGTGGCAAACCGTGGAGGATGCCACCTCTCCGCCCCCGTTTTCCCTGTGGAAGCCCACCTCAAATTCATGAACCCCCATTCTCCAAAGGGAAAGGCAACCATCGTGATCTTCATGGAAAACCTCTTTAACACGCTGAATTCCATAATCACCTGCGTATTCACCACCCTCCCGTATATGATGGAAGACCCAATAATCAAACTGAGTCCAAAGCCCGGAATCAGATTTCTAATGAAATACTTCACCAGCTTAACGACCAACTTCCTAAATATTTCCATTTACAAGGGGATCTTTGAGGCCGTGAGTGGAATAAAACTCTCAAAAAAGGAATTTTTAAAGGCAGGCGGAAGAATTCACCTTTTGGAGAGATACCTAAACATTACCCAAGGGCTTACAAAGGAACAGGACACTTTACCAGAAAGGTTCTTGACGGAAATCAAGCCGGTTCCCCTTGCCCAAATGCTCAAAGACTACTACAAGAAACGTGGCTACGATGAAAATGGAAAACCTAAAAAAGAAACTTTGAGAAAGGTAGGGATCAATGTGGATTAAAAAACTTTATATAAAAATAACCTTCTGGCTCCTTGCAAGAACCCTTAAAGTCGTTCACAAAGCGGACAAAGAGGTAGTAAAATTCTGGAGCAAAATAGAGAATTCAAATTCCTTCGCCTTTACCATTGAACCTGATGGACCTTGCCTCATGGTGAAAAGGGTAGGAGAAAAGATAATAACAAAGGCCTCCTGTGAAGAACAGGCAGACATCCTCTTCATCTTCAAAACAATAAACTCTGCCTTCAGCGTGTTCTCAGCTCAAAAACCCACCATAAGGGCCTATGCGGAAAACAGAATAAAAATAAAAGGCGACATTGGCGACATTATGTGGGTGATGAGGATTATGGACAGGGTCCAATTTTATTTGTTCCCAAGATTTATTGCTAAAAGGGTAACTAAAAAGCTGCCTGATTGGGGCTTGGGTAAAACTTTGCTAAAAAAGCTGGCTTTTACCTTTAGATTTGTTTTAGGTTAAGGAGGAGAAAATGAAGATATCAACATACTTTGAATTTTACAGCCCCGTAAAAATCCTTTCTGGGGAGGATGCCTTGGATAACCTCCCGGGTGAAATAAAATCCCTAAACGTCTCAAACCCTCTTATCTTAACGGACAAGGGAATTATAAAAGTGGGGCTATTGGACCACGTGACAAAGGTTTTGAATGACCATAACATTAAATACATGGTTTTTGACGAAATTCCCCCAGATTCAGATGTTCAGGTGGTGAACTGGATTGCAAGCATATATAGAGAAAACAACAGGGATGCTGTCATCGCAGTGGGTGGCGGTTCAGTCATAGATACCGCAAAAGGTGTGAATATCCTCGTATCCATGGGCATTGACGACCTTAAAGAGGTTATGGGGGCCAACATCATAAAGGGACCATTGAAACCCCTCATTGTAATCCCCACCACTTCTGGTACAGGTTCTGAAGCTACCTGCGCTGCAGTAATAAAAGATAGGGAAAGAAATTTAAAAATGTCTTTTTCGTCTCCTTACCTCATACCCGACGTTGCCATCCTTGACGTAAAAATGACTCAGACCCTCCCGCCCTTCCTCACCTCAGCCACCGCTATGGATGCCTTGACCCACAGCATAGAAGCTTACATCTCCATCCAAAAGAATCCTATAAGCGATGCCTTTGCATGGTTATCGGTGAAGTTGATCACAGAGTATTTACCCAAAGTCGTTGAAAACCCAAAGGATAAAAAGGGAAGGCTTGCCTTAGCCAACGCATCCCTCATGGCAGGGATAGCCTTCTCCAACTCCATGTGTGGCCTTGTCCACACCCTTGGTCATGCAGCAGGCGGAGTCTGGAACATCCATCATGGTGTAACAATGAACATTTTCCTCCCATGGGTACTGGAATACAACTTTGAGATGATTGAGGAAGAATTGGCGGAATTGCTTCTTCCTTTTGGCGGAGAGGAGATTTACATAAGCACTCCTAAGGAACAGGGGGCAAGGATGTTAATAGAAAAGATCAGGGAATTTCAAGAATTCCTTAAAGAAAAAACCGGCCTTCCAAACCGTCTAAGTGAAGCGGGGGCGAAGAGGGAAAACTTTGACATCGTCATTGACCATGCCTTAAGGGACGGAACTTTGTCCTTCAATGTGAAGGATGCAGGGGAACAGGAAATCAGAGAGCTACTGGAAAAGGCATTTTAACAAATTAGAACCGTGGAACAAGTTTTTGCAAGACCAAATATTGTAATAAGTAAATGTATTAATCTTGCCCCCGTCCGGTATAACGGCGGCATAATAAAAGACGAATTTGCTGAAAGGCTCGGTAAATTTGTGAACTACATTCCTGTTTGCCCTGAAGTGGAAATAGGCCTTGGGATACCGCGTTTACCGGTTAACCTCGTAAAGCTGGAAGACGGCACAATCCACATGATTCAAACCGAAACCAACGCTGATTACGCAACAGAGATGATCTCCTTTGCCGAGACCCTCCTCAAAAATCTTCAAGATATTGATGGTTTCCTTTTAAAGGCAAAATCCCCCAGCTGTGGAGTTAAGGACACCAAGCTCTTTGCCCATCAAAGAAGGGGACTTATTGGTAAAACCAGTGGTCTCTTCGCCCAAAAGGTCATGGAATTCTTCCCGGACTTACCTGTGGAAGACGAGGGTAGATTAAACGACCCAGACCTGCGAAGAAATTTTCTCACCCGCATCTTCGCCTTGAGCGATCTAAGGGAAAACTTTTTGAAAAAGGATAAAATCTCCGAACTAATAGAATTCCACTCCCGATTTAAATACCTTATAATGACCTACAACCAGTCAAAACTCAAAGAGATGGGAAAGCTACTTGCCAACTGGAAAAGCTATGGTCTTGAAGAAGCAAAAATAAAATACGCTGAGCTTTTCAGACAATCATTCCGAAAATTACCGTCCAAGAGAGCCCACCACAACACCATAACCCACATCATGGGGCACTTTTCTAAAAAATTAACCCAGGGAGAAAAGGCTTACTTTTCCAAACTCCTCAAAAGATACTTAGAAGAGAAGGTTACCCTCCAAACCGCTTTACTATTCTTGCGCGAATTCACGGTTAGATTTGAGGACCTTTATTTAGTTGCACAACGGTATATATATCCCTTCCCCGAAGAACTGGAGAGTCTGGATTAGCGTAAGGGAATATTCAGAACTTGAATCCAGGGATTGGCTCCAATGGTGTAAAAAATTCCCCTTGCTTTCTCAAAATACTTTATTGCTTCGGCCTTTTCACCAATATCATTTAAAAAATGACCGTAATATGCGTAGGCCCTTCCCAGCCTGAACTGCGCACCCATTTTAGCATAATTTAATATAGCTTCCTCAAAAAATGCTTTCGCCCTATCCTTCATTTCCAATCTATGTGCTATTCTCGCCGCAATTAGCTGTGCATCAGCCACTAATGGAACCAAATTCTCATCAATCAAAACCTCTATAAAAGAAGTTGCCTTTTTTAAAGTAATAGGTTTACCTTTCATAAGACAAAATTCCATGGAATAAATTTCATAATGATAATTGACGATTTTGCTCCTGACGCTCTTTAAAAGTTTTTGTGCCTTTCTTAAATACACTTCTGCATCGTCTAATTTCTCCCAATGTGTATACAGCATAGCAAGGTTCAAATAACTGTCACAAATCTTAGCATCATCTCTAATCTTTTCAGCTGTATTCAAAACACCCTTGAAATAACGTTCCGATTCCTGAAAGTCACCAATAACATAGTGATACTGACCCAAATAGGAAAGTGAAATACATTCTCTATCCTTGGAATCAAGTTTTCTTGAAAGTTGTAGGGCAGATTCGATCCTTGAAAGGGCTTTCCCGGGCAGCCCTAACTCTATATATAAACCACCCAAATTTATCGTTGCACTTAGCTCAAGAGCTTTATTCTTAATTTTTTTAGATAACTTCAGTGAACTTTCGAAATATTCACGGGCTCTGTTGAAATTACCCTGATATTTATTAATGATCCCTAAGAAATTAAGACTGGAACATTCTCCTATGTATTCGTCAATAAGGCGGAAAACACCCGAACTCTCCTCAAAATAAGAAATCGCTTTACTCAATTCGCCTAAATTCAGGAAATAGCACGTCCCTATATTAAAGTTTATTACCGCAATCAATCTTAGATTCCCAAGTTCTTTAGCCAATTTCAATGCTTCCGAGTAATACTTGATAGCTTCCTCAAAGTTCCTTTTTAAAGAGTGAAGGATTCCAAGTCCATTTAGTAAATGTAACTCAATTTGTCGGTCTTCAATATTTCTGGCAATTTCAAGTGAGTTGAGTAAGTAAGTTTCCGCATCATTATAATTTCCAAGATCCATCTCCAAATCAGCCAATTCAAATAGCGCATGCGCCTTTAATTGCAAATGGTTAATTGCTTGGGCAATGTCCTGAGCCGCCAGATAATATGACTTTGCAACCTTGTAATTCCCTTCTTCCTGCAACAATTCACCAAGGCTCAAATTGCACTCTGCCACCATTTCAAGGTCGTGAATCTTCTGGAACACATTATAGGCATTTTGAAGGCGCAATTTTGCCTCTGCTTTATTCCCCATACTCTTATAGGCACGCCCCAAGAACAGATTGGCACGAGCCTGCAATGTTTCATCACCTAAGTTCAACGCAAGGGACAAAGCCTTTTCAGCATCAATCATTGAAGACTTTGATTCGTTTAAGAAAAGATAGTATCTCGACCTATCCAGAAGAAGCTCTGCTTTCATCCGCAGGTTATCCGAAAACTTAGGTACTTTATCAATGGCACTCATGGCCCACGACAAATAAGTAACGGCTTTATCGTAAGCATAAAGCCTCTCAGCTTTCTTAGCTGACTTTATCAAATAATCCAGAGCCTTTTCGTAGTTCCCACCTTTAAAGTAATGATTTGCAATTGATTCTACCTTATCGGGATAGGTCATTTCTAAAACTTCAGCAATCCTATTATGCAAAAACTCTAACCTTTCCGGTTTCAAAATTTTGTAAAGTGAATCCATCAAAATCTCTTTAGTTAATCGATACAGACCGAAACCATCATACTCAATAAGGTTAAAACTGGATAGCTTATCAATGGCGGCATTTATTTTATCATAAGGGAAGCTAGAAACCTCCTGCATAAATTCTTCACCAAAGGGTTCACCATATGCAGCGATAAATTCAAGGACTGCCATTGTATGGTCATCAAGTCTTGATAATTCCATTTTTAAAATGTTATCAACGGAAAAAGGAACATCAATTGAAAGGCTCCTCTTAAATTCCCATGAACTACCATTCCAAAAAGCTTGCCCCGAAGAGACCAAAGATTTAATAATTTCATAAGTAATAAAGGGACTTCCACCGCCTTTTTTGTAAAGAAAATCTACTACATAATCCGGGATAATATGTCCAAATACACGGGCTGCAAGTTCTGATACATCCATCTTTTTGAGTGGTTTAACAACAAGTTCTCGATAATTGTAGTTTGTCACTACTCCTCTAAGTATAGTGTTGAATTCGCTTCTATCCAGTTCTTCGGTTCTAGACTCCAAAACAAATGACAAATTACTGATTTCCGCTGATTTGACAATGAAAGTCATCAATTCCAAACTGTAAGCGTCTAACCAATGTGAATTTTCAAAAAACACAATTATGGGCTTGTTCTCACTAAAAATCTTCAAAAAATCACTTACAGCATTAAAGAGTCTAAACTTGTCCACGTAAAAAGTCTCACCATCTTCCTCAGCATTTTTAGGGATAAATTTAGATAATTCTGAAGCAGAAGAAGAACCTAGAGCCTGAAGAATCTCTTTGTTTTTAGAAACCAAATTGTAAAGCAGTGTTCTATAGGGGTACAAAACAATATTACCGCCTGCTGGTGAAAGGGAAACGGTAACCTTTTCATAATTTTCAAATTGAGGGTAAGATAATGACTCTTTTATCACTCGGGTCTTCCCAACACCTACAGGCCCTGTGATATGGAGAATCTTTAAACCGCTACTATTGCTGAAAAAATCAAGAATAACTGTAATTTCGTCAACCCTATTTACGATGTCGAAAGTAGGAATAATAAGTTGCTGAAGACTTTCTCCAACACCAATCTTATTCCTCCCTTGCCTCTTGGCGATGTAAAGACATCGATCCACATATTCAAAAAGAGATTCCCAATTTTCTCCGTGCTGAGGGAAAGAACCTATACCAGCACTGAAAGTCAATTTAAGCTTACCAAACTCTATCAAACGACAATCGTGCAAAATCCTTTCGGTGATTTTATATGCATCGGAATATGACACATCTTTCAATATTGCAATAAACTCGTCACCCCCATACCTTATCACAATATCATTTGCACTCAGGGAATTCTTCAAAAACTCCGCAAACTCTCGGAGAACCTGATCACCAACTAAGTGCCCGTAGAAGTCATTAATTCTCTTAAAATAATCTATGTCAAAAAGAACCACCTGCAAATTTCTTCCCTCTTCCCTTGCGCTCTGGAGAATTTTGGCAATATTTCCCTCTAAATAGGCACGGCTGAATACACCTGTAAGAGGATCAACATAAAAATCCTTTCGATAAACCATTCTTTTGTTCAGAATTATAAAGCAACTTTATTTTTGGTCAAAAAGAGCCGAAAGAATAAAGAAAACAGATAAATAGTGTAAGGACGAAATCGCAATTGTGCTGCTATTTAAGAAATTTGCGAATATAATATTATCATTAAATGCGCTATATTCTCTTCAAAATTAACAAGCAGGAGGTTTTTCATGAACCGATCACTCTCACGTTGGATGGAGCATATCCGCACCCTTTCTGAGGAGATTGGACCCCGCGGTTTCACAACTGATGGTGAACGTCGTGGTGCCCTATACTGCAAAGAAATAATGGAAAGCCACGGAATAAAGGCCCAAATCGAACACTACCGGGGTGCCCGTTCCACCTACTTCGTACATTTGCTTGCAGGACTTACGATGTTAATGTCATGGATCATTTATCCATGAGGTGGTAGGGTGAGTGCTGTAATCTCTGTGCTAATTTCTCTTACTGCCATTGTATCCGAAATCCTTGAGCTAAGCATGAGGAACAATATCCTGCGTCGGCTCACACCTAAGGGACAAAGCCAAAATGTGATCGGTGTAATCCCTCCTCAAGGAGAACACAAGCAGGACCTCCTACTCGTAGGGCATGTGGAAAGTCATCGGACTCCAATAATCTTCAGTACTCAAGGCTGGCTCACCATCTTTTCCATATTTGTACCCGTAGCCTTTATAGCCTTTCTGGTACAGACAACCCTCTTTATTTTGGGTGCAGTAATTGGATGGAAATGGATATGGCCCGCATCCTCTGTTGGTGCCATCTTCGCAATACTTCTCTTAGCCCTATCAATACACGCCGACCTTACACCCTTTAGTCCAGGAGCCAATGACAACGCTTCAGGTGTGGGTCTTGTCCTCGCCCTCGGAGAGCAATTAGCTACTCAACCCTTAAAAAATACACGGTTATACCTTGTTTGCACCGGTTGTGAGGAAACACAGCACAACGGCGCTTCGGACTTCTTTGCGCGCCACAGAGAGGAGTTTAAAAACCCTGTTGCCCTGATCTTTGATATGGTGGGATGCAGCGGGCCTTCATGGGTAAACAAGGAAGGCATCCTTGTTAACTTCAGGGCCGATAGCCAACTCACGGCACTGGCGGAACGCATTGCAAAAGAACACCCCGAATGGAATGCTTATCCAGTACAAATTTCAGGCGGAATTACAGAAATGACCGACGCAATGCTGGCGGGCGTTCCCGCCATCACCGTAACGGGAATGGAACGGCACGGTGAAAAGAATTACTGGCACCAAAGGGCAGACACTTACGACAAAATGAACCTGACTGCAATGGAAAACACCTTCGCCTTTGTGAAGGAATTGATCATGGCTTTAGATGGGGAGAATGGAGAATAAATATTTTGGGTCGACACATGGGTCGACCCTACGGTCTATTTGCGTTTATTTCAATAAAAATAAATTTTGGGCCGACACATAGGTCGGCCCCTACGGTGAGAATAATACTTTTACAAGTTATCGGGAAATACCCCCCATTTTAGGGGCGGAACCACGTGTCCACCTGGGAATTGTTTTTGATTTTTAAATTTCCAAATTCTCAAATTTTCCCCTTAAAATATATTTATAACAAGGAGGTGTTTTATGTTCTTTATTTCATTGCTACTTATGGCATTGGACCCCGCTTTGGTAAGGGGCGACTCTCTATTCTATGCATTAAAATACGAAGATGCACTAAAACAATACGAATCTGTCTATAAAAAGAACCCCAATGATTACGAGGCCCTGTGGCGTCTCTCCATGGTCTATCTCAACATAGGAGAATCCTTCAATGACCAGAAGCAGGCTCAGATTTACTACGAAAAGGCTCTGGAATTTGCCAAGAAGGCAACTGAAATTAACCCCGATGGAGATTGGGGATGGACCTATGTGGCTGCGGTAAATGGGAAGATTGCCCTTTCCAAAGGCGGTAAAGAGAAGGTAAAATACGCAATGATCATCAAGGATGCGGTAAACAAAGCCCTCAAGCTAAATCCAAATAATGACCTTGCAAACTTCATCTGGGGTTCTTATAACTTTGAAGCCGCCACCTTAAGTCCCGTCTTAAGAAGCTTTGCCAAAACCCTTTTTGGTGAAGTACCAGAGGGAACTGTAGTAGACGCTGAAAAGTACATAAGGAAGGCAGTCGAACTCAACCCCGGAAGAATCCAGTATCAATACGAACTGGCAAGGGTTCTGGAGCACCAGAAAAAGACAGAGGAAGCCAAAAGGGTGCTTAAGAGGGCAATTACCTTAAAACCTCAGACCAAACAGGACTTCAAGTATTTGGATGAAGCGAGGAAAATGTTGGAAAAATTAGAAAAAACAAAATGAGCGAAGAAAATATTAATTCGACTAAAAGTCAAAAATTAACATTGGAATTGGTTAAAGAACTTTGGAGTAAAACCTACAACACCGAAGGCAAACCTGACTGGTCTCACATCTTACCCTACTACGACGAAAACATCCTTTTCAAAGACTGTATTCAAGAGATCCACGGAATGAAAGGATTTAAAGCTATGACCGAACGGCTAACAAAACGCTCTCAAGACTTAAAAATGAAAATTGTAAGAGCCCTTCAACAAGGTAACGACATAATTATTGAGTGGGAAATGACCATAAGCTACAAAAAATATCCCCCTTGTGTATTGTACGGAATGTCAAGGTTGACTCTAAATGAAAAGGGAAAAATAATAGAGCAAAGAGATTACTACGACCTCTGGGGTGACATTTTTGATAATATTCCCCTCTTTGGAAAACTATACCGAAAGTTCATGAAAAAAGTTTTTGGCTGACTATAACTATGGAACAAAACGGTATTAAATTCAAGAAGTATTTCAAGGAATACAAATTTTCCAACATTTTATCAATGATTAAGAACAGTTTCAAAAGCCCTCAGATATGCGAAGAAAGATGTGACGGTAAACTGGTAGCAATAACTGGCGCCACCAGCGGGATAGGACTTGAAACCGCAAGGAAATATGCCTCTATGGGAGCAAACCTCCTTTGTATCAATAGAAACCACGAAAAATCTGAAGAGTTAAAGAGGGAAATTGAAGAGAAATACAATGTAAAATGCGATTATATTATCGCAGACCTGAGTAAGTTGGAAGATATTCATCGAACGGCCAAAACCCTCTTAGAACTTGATAAAAGGATAGATGTCCTCATACACAATGCAGGAAGTTTTTTGACCAGAAGAGAAATCACACCCGATGGAATGGAAAAGGTCTTTGTGGTCAATTATCTATCTTCTTTCGTAATCAACTATATTTTAAAAGACAAACTGAAATCTCAAGGAAATTGCAGAATAATACTTGTAAACTCGGAAGGGCATCGATTTGCATCATGGGGAATACGTTTTGACGATCTGAACTTTGAAAAAAGAAGATACACAGGGCTTAAAAGTTACGGGCAGGCAAAATTAGCACAACTACTAACGATGTTGATTTTTAAAGATTACTTCAGAGACTCGGGAGTTACAATAAACGCAATGCATCCAGGAGCAGTAAAGACTTCAACCGGTCAGGATAATGATCCTATCTATAGGTGGTATAAGAAAAACATCCTGGACAAGACTCTAAAACCGCCCACCATTGCGGCTGAGGCGTTATATTACCTTGGTGTATCAAAGGATGTTGAAAATATTAGCGGAAAATTTTTCCATTTAACCACCCCTGAAGAACCGGCGCCTCCAGCCCTGGACCTTGATAATGCAAGAGTTTTGTGGGAGTTAAGTATTAAGCTGGGGAAGTTGGAGTAAAATGGATGTCAAAAAAAACGATGTAATAATTGTCGGAGCCGGAATTGGAGGTTTAACCTCCGCCGTATTCCTTGCGAGGGCGGGGAAAAGGGTTTTACTAATTGAAAAAAACGATGAAGTAGGTGGATTGGTAAACTCCTTTGAGAGAAATGGATTCGTCTTTGATGCAGGTGCAAGAGGACTTTTGGATGCAGGCTTGCTCCATACCCTGATAAAAGAACTGGAACTGGAGGTTGAACTTTTAAAGAGCGATGTTTCCGTCGGCATTGAAAATCAAATAATGCATGTCAATGGACTTGAATCCATTAACGAGTATCGCGAGCTACTACTAAAACTCTACCCCGAGAGCAAGGAAGACATTGACAAAATAATAAAAGTGATGCTTGAAACAACTAAACTCCGCAACGTAATGTACGGTATAGAGAACCCACTATTCAAAGATGTAAAGAGGGACTTTAATTACCTTATGAAGCTTCTGGCATGGCTACCAGGATATATTGTTTCAATGATAAAAATGGAGAAATATTCAAAACCTGTGGAGGACTTACTCGCAAGCCTGACCCGAAACCGCTCACTGATTGATATTATAGCGCAACACTTTTTCAAGAGAACCCCTTCTTCCTTCGCTCTGAGTTATTTCGCCCTCTACTCCACTTATTATTACCCAAGTGGAGGTACAGGGAGTTTCCCGAGGGCTTTGGCTCGTAAAATAGAGGAATATGGCGGTGAAATTCTTAAGAATACTTCCGTAACGGAAATTTACGCAGACGAAAAATTAGTCCTGGATGATAAGGGAAACAAGTATTTTTACAAAAATCTGATATGGGGTGCCGATTTAAAAACCTTTTACAAAATCACCCGTGTAGATAAATTAGAGAAGGATTTCAGGAATAAATTTGAGGAAAAGAAGGAAAGGGTTCTAAAAGCAAAACCCAGCGAATCCGTCTTCACCCTCTACCTCGGGGTTGACCTTCCGCCATCCTACTTCGCGAAGATTCACCACGGTCACTTCTTCTTTACACCTTACAAGAATGGTCTTGGAGATATTCATAAAGGGGAACTCCAGAGACTACTCGACAACTGGGATTCGGTAAATAAAGAACTACTCTATTCCTGGTTAGATCCTTTTGTAAGGTTCAACACCTTTGAGATATCCATTCCTTCTCTCAGAGATCCAGGACTCTCCCCTGAGGGTAAAACTGGTCTCATTGTAAGTCTTCTCATGGAATACGAGCTGTTTGAAAAATTGGAAAAAAGCGGGCTTTACGAAGAATTTCGTAAAGAATTAGAAGACAAAATGATTGGCGTGCTTTCGGAGACTATTTATCCCGAATTAAAAGATAAAATAGAACTAAGTTTCTCTTTCTCACCTATTAGCATACAAAAACGCGTCGGGACCAGCGGAGGCGCAATAGTAGGATGGGCCTATGAAGGAGATATTCCTGCCGTTACAAAGATGCAACTGGTTAATAAATCTGTTAGCACTACCCTTCCCAATATATATCAGGTGGGGCAATGGGCATACAGCCCTGCAGGAGTTCCCACAAGTATAATAACGGGAAAAATTGCGGCAGACAAGGTGTTGAAAGATTTAAGTTCGTAAAATTTATTTAATTTAGGACGATAGATTTTTGAGTGTCTGTAAGGCTGAAAACTCAAAATTGAATCCATCTAAAATTGGTGTTCAATTGGAAATAAGTAAGTTCGGCGTTTAAAATTTTGATACACAAAAAGGAGGATGTTATGTCTGTCAAACTAAACATAGAATACCCAGAAAAACTTTCAAGAGGTATACTCCTGCTGAAGACTTTCTTCGGCTGGCTATACGTGGGAATTCCCCACGGTATTATACTCGGTTTGTACTCAATAGCAGTCGCAGTTGTAACTTTCATAGCGTGGTGGGCAATCCTCTTCACGGGTGAATACCCACAGGGAATGTTCAAATTTGTAGAGGGCTACTTTAGATGGTGGATGAGAGTTCAGGCTTATATGATGCTAATGACTGACAAATACCCACCTTTCAGCGGGGAGGAAGAAGAATAAGATTCAGGTGGGCGGACCCGAAGGGTCTGCCCCCTTCCAAAAACTTATAAAATTCCTTAATTCAGCCCTGTGCTTGACTAATAGTTTATAAGGTAATATAATTAGATTGTAACCTTTTCAAAATAGGGTTTCGGGAGACAAGTCCGGCTCGACTTATCTCTCAAGAAAAACCCGAGCCACAGGAGGAATTATGTTATTGGAGCATTTATTGGAGGCCATTCTTTTAACCTTCGTTTTTAACGCAAAGGCGCAGGCCGACGTGACAGAGCTCAACTCCACGGAGTTAAATTACATAATAAATAGCCACATCGGATTTGAACAAAATCTTGGGCAACTCGCAAATTTAGAAGGAAACCCTGTCTATGATGTAAAATTTTTCATAAGACTACCCAACTGGGGAATTTTCTTGAGAGAAGAAGGGGTGAGTTATGTACTGAATACGGCGACACAAGAAGAAAATTCAGAAAACTACACCGTTAATTATGCCAGGATTGATTTAGAGCCCGTAGATGGAAGAATTGGACAACTGGAGTACGAAGAAGAAGTCCCGGGATATTCCAACTATTATCTCCCTCAATGTCCGGATGGTATTTTAGAGGTAAAAACTTACCGAAAAATCAGAATAAAGAACGTTTACGATGGAATTGACTGGGTCTGGAGATTTGGCGTTGATGGAATGCACCACGAATTTGAGGTTAGTCCCGGAGCTGATATTAGCAAGATAAAATTGAGAATAAAATATGCCGATGTGGAAATAACAGACGATGGCAAGAGAATCCTATTAAAAACTCCCTTAGGCGAATTGGAAGATGGGAGAATCTTTGCATATGAAAATAGCAAAAATGTAAAAGTGAAGTACGTAATGGAAGACGGATTTATATCCTTTGAGGTGAAAGATTGGAGTGGAAAGGAGAAACTGACTATTGACCCGCCCCTATCCCTGTTCTGGGGAACCTACTACGGAGGAAACGCCTTTGATGAAGCCAAATCCATATGTAACGATGCCAATGGAAACATTTGTATAGTGGGCCAGACAGCCTCTTTGATAAGCTTCCCCACCCGGGACTATGGAGGTGGCGCCTATTTTCAGGCTACAAGCGGTGGTGCAGATGATATCTTCATTCTAAAATTTAACAACAATGGTGTAAGGCTCTGGGCGACTTATTACGGTGGAGACAGTATAGACGTGGCGAATTCCATTTCAACAAATGGTACAAGCAACATATTGATAACGGGTAAAACCAATTCTACAAACTTTCCCACCTATAACCCCGGCGGAAGGGCCTATTATCAAGGGAGTAAAGTGGGCAATTACGATGCCTTTATCCTTCAATTTTCCATTTATGGTCAGAGGCAGTGGGCTACCTATTATGGTGGAAGCAATTATGATGAGGGAACAGCGATAAATGTGGATCACTCCGGGAACATCTTCGTAGTTGGATATACCCTATCATCAGACTTTAACACTTACAACCCCGGTGGAGTCGCCTATTATCAGAGCTGGAGCGGGAATGAGGATGGATTCATTATTAAATTCACAGAAAGTAGAGGACTCTCTTGGGCTACCTTTTACGGAGGAGCAGGATACGACATGATAAAATCCCTTTCCATAAACGGAGAGAACCAATTACTTATCACAGGCACCACAACCTCTCCTAACTTCCCCACCTTTGATCCGGGAAACGGAACCTACTTCCAGAGTTTCGCGGGTGGTTACGATGCCTTTATTCTTAAATTTAATAACTCGGGGCAAAGGCTATGGGCAACCTTCTATGGAGGAACCAGCTTTGATTACGGAAATTCAATAAAAGCCGATGTTTCAGGAAATATATTTCTTGTAGGCAACACTCTCTCCACTAACTTTCCGACTCAAGACCCTGGGGGAACGACCTTCTATCAGGGAACCAATGGTGGAAACTCGGACGCCTTTGTTGTCAAATTTGATAGCTCTGGTGTAAGGACTTGGTCCACTTACTATGGCGGCTCCGGGAATGATTACGCCTACTCTTTATGCTTCGACAACGAAAAAAACATACTAATTACTGGCCGAACAACCTCAACAAATTTCCCTACACTGGACTATGGTTACGGCGCTTTCTATCAAGACACCATAGGTGGAAATAACGACGCCTTCCTTCTTGGTTTTACCAATACTGGAACAAGGTTATGGGCCACTTACCTCGGTGGAAACGGTGACGATTACGGGTATTCCATAAGCTCAGATAATAACAGCAATATATTTACTACCGGTTCCACCAAATCAACCAACTTTCCTACTCGCAATCCGGGAGGAAATTCATACTTCCAAGGAAGCTTATCAAGCCAGAACTATCCCGACCTCTATATTTTAAAATTTGAAGAGGGTATGACATTAAGTGGCGAAAATTTAGGAAAAACTAATTTATTGATTCAAAACATTTTCAGAGACAAAATCTTGGCTACTGTAAAGGGAGATGTAGATGGTGAAGTGGATATCTACCTTTATGACATTACTGGAAGACTCCTTTTAAAAGAGTCACGCCATGGAAACACCTTTACCATATCAGGTCCGAAGGTAGTTAACCTGCCTCACGGTGTCTACTTTGTTAAGGTATATTCAAGAGGTAAACTATTAGGGAATGCTAAGACTATTAAAATTAAGGGATGAAATAATGAATTGACCCGTTTTTCAGAAACACAAACTCCACCCCTTGACCAAAAGGCCAAAGGGAATTAAAATAATAACGATGCATGGCGTGAATGTGGTAAGGAGGGTTGAAAATGTTTATTGACCCATGCAATTTTCAGTTCTTCGACCCAACCAGTCCCAGTGGATTTTCTTCTATGCCGGAATGGTCCCATGCTACTAGACCTGAAAACCGGAAACGCCTAGACGATAGCTTTATACCCCCTATTTCCATTGTAGATTTAGTGACCCATCGTTTCCCAAGCCACCAGTAATTAAAAACCCCAAAAATAAAGTCGAAGTGATACTTGCTTTAATAGAGCTTATTGTGTACCTTGGATTTTTCCTTGCCATCATAATTCTCGGTACATGTGATTAAAAGACAATCAAAAAGGGGGTTTTTTCAATGAAGAAATTTCTGGTAATTGGAGCAATTTTTATCCTACTGGGATGTGCTCCAGAGCAAACGGTAACACCGGGTGAGAAGGTTCAAACCTATACATCCGGCATTGAAATAGCAGGTATTCACCTCACCACCGATTCCCGTCAAGCATCGGGTTCGCCCAAAGATACCATTTCAATGGCAATAGGGGAAAGCACCTTTATTTATGTTAGAGCAATATCAAAGGACGGAAGATGGTTTGAGCTTCCTTCAGATGCTACAGTGGAGTGGAACTGCGACCCCGAACTGGAGGTTAGGCCGAAGACCGGTCCCATAGTGGTTGTAAAGGTCATAAAACCCGTTTGTGTCGTCTCTTTTATAAACGCCTTTGTTACAACAGGGGAAGGGAAAAAGATAGACAAGCTCTTCCGGGTATATCCTAAATAGAGAAGGGCAAAAGTTTAGTAATCAGCGAAAGCCTGTCTAAAAATTTGTGAGGTTTAATAACTTCCTGTTCAAAGTCCTTAAACTGTTTACTAAGTTCCTTGGACTTGCCAACAATTAATAAGAAGGGCTTTTCAAAATTTAAAAGCTTCAGCGCCCCTACATTCACATCTTCAAGGGTAAGTTTCTGAACGCTCTCAACTTCCTTTTCCCAGTGGAAGAAGGGTAATCCATAAACCACTTCCTCGGTGAGGGTAGTTAATATCTGTGCATAACTTTCTACCCTGAGTGGAATGCTTCCCTTGAAGAACTTTTTGGCATCTTCCAGCTCCTCCTCGTAAAAACCTTCATTAAGTACCTTACGAGCCTCTTCCATTATGAAGTCGTAGGCCTTTCTCATTTTTTCGGAATCGGTTTCACAGGAAACGGTTAAGTAAGGAGCAATAAGATCACCATTTACCGGGATACCAAAATTAACCGTAGAGCTAACGGAGTAACTCAGTCCCTCCTTAACCCTTACCCTCTTCATCAGCCTTGAAGAGAAATCCGAACCACCCCAGATGTAGTTGGCAACTTTGACTGCATAGTAAAGGGGATGTTTTCTGTGCACAGTAGGATGCATTATGCGCAGATGTGCATCTTCAATATCCATATCAACGATGTAGACTTTCTCAAAACCTTTATAATCAAACTTTAATTCTGGTCGCTGGTAAGTCTTTTCAACTCTATCTTCAAAAACGTTGATTTTATCAGCAAAAGACTCTATATCCAAATTTGATACCACAACCAGGGTATATTTCAACCCCTGCCTTAGGAAGTCGTAGTAACTCTTTACTTCATCCAATTTAAGACGAAGAACATCCTTCACAATTCCCAGTTCGGGTGATGGGGAAAGTCGAGGTGCATCATTGAAATAAAAAAGGTGTGAAAAATAATTCGCAATAAATTCGGGGTCCTGAAAGCCCAAAAAAACCGCTGTAAGATACTGATCCCTTAACCTTTTGAAATCATCCGATCGGAAGGCAGGACTTTCAAGGATTTCCTTTACCATCTGAAGACCTTCTCTAAATTTTTCAGATAAACCATCAATTTCAAGCAATGTGATGGTATATCCTGACCGGGACCTAAGCCTTAAACCGAGCCCTTCCATCTCCTGTGAAAATTCAACAGGCGTTTTATCCTTGGGGCCCTGGATCATCAGATTAAGAGTAAAGTTATGAACTCCCCGTTTGCCTGTTTCATCCACAGAGCCTTTATTCAAAAGGAGGTTGGCATAAAAAATAGGTAATTTCTCTCTCTTCAAATAAATGACCTCAAAATTTTCACTCAATCTTAATACTTTTACGTTATCCACGGCTTAAAATCCCCAGCGTTTCCTTTTCAGGTACAAAACTTAGATCCAGAATTTCTTGCAGGTCATCCCGCCTGACCCTCTTAAGACGTTCCGGATACTCGTTCAACTCTTCCAGAATCCCCGCCAGAGTGTATTCAGCCAGTTCAAAAACTACATCCTTAACAGACTCTAAATCAAAATAAAATTCCGTCATCAATTTGTTCTTTGCGGTTATAAGGAGTTCTTCCATTATTTTTTCTTTTGCGCTAAAAAGCCTATCTTCAAGGATATTCACCGCATCATCCATTTTAACCCTCGGAGACGGTATCCCCACAATAAGAAAGACGCCGTGGTCTAATAGAAAGGTGGCTTCGCAGGAAAGGCCGGCAAAGATATTTTTTTCATAGACCAGCTCCCTTACCAGAACTCCCCATTTACCGCCACACAAAACCTCACTCAAAAGGTCGTAGGAATACTTTTGGGGATGGGAGAAGGGAATGGTCTTAAAACCTATAACCACAATTGGTGAAACCCTTTTCCTTTTAACTCTAACCAACTCCTTAGATTCCTGTGGAGGTTCAACGGTAGGGTCAATCTTAAAATCTGACCTCTTGTTTATGCCACCAAAATGCTTCTCAACCAGCTCCAACACTTCCTCAAACTTGACCTTTCCTGCAACCACAAGGATACTGTTGGCAGGGGTATAGTGGGTGTTATAGTAATTCAGCACATCCTCCCTTTTCAAACTATCCAGGTCTTCTTCAAAACCGATGATAGGGAAACCATAAGGGTGGACCTTGAAAAGTTTGGACCAGTAGATTTCCATGAAATACTCAATGGGATTGTCCTGAGTTATGTATCGCCGCTCATCCTTAATCACTTCCATCTCCGATTCAAAATCCCTCAGTTCTAAATTTACCATCCTGTCTGCTTCCATTTCAAGAAAGTCCTCAAGCGCTTCACAGGGTAAATAGGCATAAAAGGCAGTATAATCCTTTGAAGTATAGGCGTTATCGTAACCACCCAGCCTTTTTATTCTCTGAGAATAATCCTCGGGGCCAATCTTCTTGGTTCCCTTATACATCATGTGCTCCAAAACGTGGGATATACCTGTAATACCCTTTCTTTCTGCCCTGTTGGAAGCTTGGTAAACTATTGCCGAGGCGACCATAGTGCTTAGCTGGTCTTCATTAACCACAACCCTTAACCCGTTGGAAAGGGTGGCCGTTTTGATCTCTAACCTCATATCAATAATCCAGGTCCTTTTTCATTGCCCTCTGGATTTCCCTTTCTACCATTCTCTTTTTAATTTCTTCCCTCTTTTCGTAAAGCTTTTTACCCTTCCCGAGGCCCAAAACCACCTTGATCAGGTTCCTCTTCTCAATAATCATCAGCGGGATTAATGTGAGCCCTCTCTCCTTTATTTTTCCTATCAACCTCTTTATCTCATATTTATGAAGCAAAAGTTTCCGAGGACGGGTTGGATTCAGCTTTGAAATTTTATCCTTTTCATAAGGGGTAATGTGCATATTTAAAATATAAGCCCCATCGTGACGTATATCCGCATAGGATTCCTTTAAGGAAACCTTTCCCTCCTTTACCGATTTAACCTCGCTCCCCTTTAAAACGATTCCAGCCTCATAAGTCTCAAGGATCTCGTAATCATGATAAGCCTTTTGATTTTTGACAATTATTCTCTCAGGTGATCCTCTCATGGTGAGCTAAAATCCCGTAACAAATCCGTTTACGGTTCCAATGTCCTTCTGGTAAATCAAAAAATAGTAAAGATAGATCTTTTTCAACCTAAACCTCAAGGAAATTATTGGACTCAAAGAAAAATCCCTACCACTTTTTGAACCCCTTACGCCTCCCAAGAAACTCAACAAATTGTATTCATAATAACCACAGGCAGTTACAGAGTAGTAATCCTTGCCGCCGAATTTACCCGTTAAAAGGTGGTAAGGACCGGAGAAAGAAACATTTAAGTAGTTATTAAAACCCAAGGTAGCACCCAAAGAAACCTTTTCTAAGGAATAAAACCTTCTATAAAGATCCACATCGGCCCAGAGTCTATCTTCTGAATAATCAGGAGCTATCGCCTTTATGCCATTAATAGAAAAACGGATGTTCAACAGGTCAGTTGAGACATCAAATCCCACCCTTGCCTTTAACAAGTTAAAAGAAAATTGTCCCGTCCTCTCTCCAAAGTTATCGTAGGAATCTATTTTCCCAGTTGTTAGACCGTCAAACCCAAGATAAAAATTTCCAATTTGGCCGTGGAGAGAAGTACTCATTATTCCGGCCGGATATAGCACAAAACCAACGAAGTTCTTTGATACCCAATAATCTTCTATCAAATAATGCCTCTCATTGACAAAACTTGATGGATTCGTCAAAACTCTCTCATATGGGTACATTGCCAGAATTCCCATTAACAAGGATATAAATGCCATCACTCTTCTTCGGTGCTAATTCCAATAATATTAAATCCCTCTGCCCTTAAATAAGGCAGATGGAATCCGATAGGGAAATCCATGTCATAACTATCCACATTACCAACAAATTCACGTTCCTTTGAAACACCCGTGACATTATTAAGCAACTCCAGAAAGTTGACCTGAAATCTCAGGTTGGGCAATCGGCTCCACATCTTGCCGTGTCTTCTGATCCTGAAGGTTCCATCCCTTGTCATTCCGGTCAATGTGAAAGAAATTGGGTCTAAAACGTTCACATAGTGGAAACGCGAGATATAAACAACCTCTGGAGATTCTTTAATTAGTTCATCGAGAGGAATTTTGCCAGCCTTCAATTCCAGCTGACCTGCATAAGGATAAGAAGCAGGAAAACCAAGAGCATGCCCAGTGGAATTAGTATTAAATTTTTTAGCCATTCTTTTATCAAAGATAAAGTTCTTAAAAACTCCTTTCTCAAATATGGACATATTGGACTTTTTCACGCCATCCAAGTCAAAGGGCATGAAAAAGCCGGTTTTTCTTAAAGGTTTATCTTCAAGGGTAAAGTAGTCGGGAAATACCTTTTGCCCCACCTTGTCTTTCAAGAAAGAAATCCCTTCATCTAACGCCCGAGAAGAAAAACCTATGTACTCCATAAAATCAATAATATCTTTAACAGCATAGGGCGACAAAATCACTGTGTACTTACCAGGTGCCAAAATCTCATCAGGGTATTTCATCCTGCGAAAATCTCTTATTCTACCTGCAATAATTTCATATTTAAGAGAATCCAGATCAGGGCTGGAATGCTGAAACCAGAAAGTATCTTTATCTTCGCGATCTTCGATAAGAAAGCTCAAATTTAAAGCAGAGTAAAAATATCCTGCCTTAAGTCCCAAATTGTTGTATAGACCAATAAAATTCAAACTTGACCTGAAAGTTCCATAAAAAACAAAGTCTTCTGCAAACTCACTAAAAATCTTCTCCAAAAAGTTAACCTTAAACTCGGGTACCATTTCGAAAACGGCGGAGTCTAGATTATTAAAAATCATTTCAGAATTTTCTTCTGGATCAGGAAGATAAGGATCTACTGGAGAATTCAAAGCGCTTTCTTCTGCTTGCTTAACAAGGGATAATAGTCCTTCCTCACTCGTGTCATTGGTTGTTGCTGTCCCACTTTTTTTGTCAAACCTGACCCTAACGTCTACCCTTAATTCATTAACTTTCGTATACTGGTGGACGGTGCTCTCCATGAAGCGGGTGTTATCCTGAATTGACTTGGTAAGAAATACTTCAACAATAGGTGCATTGCTGAGCTTAATAATCCTATCAGCAATTGCCCTATATTTCTCAGAATCTATAAACATCGCCATCCTTTATGACAAAGGAAATTTTACCCCTAATCTTTTTATTATACAAGGGTGTGTTATATGACCTTGATTTAATAAACTCTCTGTCAACAACAACTTCCGAATCCGGGTCAAAGGCGAAGAAGGATGCCTTGTAACCCTTTTCTATAGCGCCAAGCCCGTTAAGTTTCAAAATCCTTGCAGGCTTAAAACTCATGACCTCTGCCAACTTAACAATATCCATCTTACCAGCTTCCACTAATTGATTGTAAAGAAATGAAAAGGCAAAATCAAGCCATATCATACCGAAAGGTGCTGCATTAAACTCATCCATCTTTTCAAAATCTGCATGAGGAGCGTGGTCAGTGGCAATAACATCTATTACTCCTTCCTTCAAAGCCTCCAGAAGAGTCTCTCTATCCTCTTTTGACCTCAAGGGAGGATTTACTTTGTAATTGGGGTCGTAATCGGTTAAACATGTCTCGTCAAAAAGAAGGTGATGAGGAGTAACTTCTGCCGTTACTGGAAGTCCATCTTCTTTTGCCCTTTTAATAAGTTCAACACTACTTTTCGCGCTTACATGGGCTATGTGGAGTCTTCCACCAATAAGCCTTACCAGTTCTATGTCTCTATAAATTGCTATGGTTTCTGCAGCCACAGGCATTCCACGAAGACCCAGTTTGGTTGTCAAGAGGCTCTCGTTGGCAAGCCCCCTATGGGTTAAATTCTGGTCCTCAGCGTGAGAAATGATGAGTCCCCCAAAAGTCTTTGCATATTCTAAGGCTCTTCTCATTACACCGCTATTTTGAACCCAACTGCCATCATCGGAAAATGCTACTGCACCACCTTCGCTCATGTCTCCGATTTCAGCCAGTTCAAGACCTTTTCTTCCTTTTGTTATGGCTCCACAGGGCAAAACATCCGCCTTATTCTCTTCCTTTGACCTCCTTATTATATACTCCACCACACTCCTATTGTCACAAGCAGGCTCAGTGTTGGGCATGGAAACAACGGCCACAAAACCTCCGTGAAGGGCTGCCAGGGTTCCGGTAGAAATATCCTCTTTGTGCTCCTGTCCGGGTTCTCTCAGGTGGGCATGCATGTCTATTAGACCCGGAACAAGATACTGACCTTTGCAGTCTATCACTTCTGCATCGGAGGCTCTAAGGTCTTTCTCCAAACCGGCAACCAAACCATCCTCAACCAGAACATCTACTTCTTTTATCTGTCTATTTAAAACGTCCACAACTTTTGCATTTTTAAACAATTTCCTACTCATCGGCTTTTTCTCCCTTAACAAAAAGGTACAAAACTGCCATTCTTATTGCTACACCATTGGTGACCTGATCTAAAATTAGAGATTCTCTTTCCTGAATCAAATCAAAATCCAATTCCACACCCCAGTTAACGGGACCGGGATGCATAATTACGGCATTTTTGTTCGCCTTTTTTAATCGTTCCCTAGTGATACCGAAGAATTTTCTATATTCTCTGATGGTCGGGAAGTAGGCCTCCTCCAGTCTTTCCCTCTGGATTCTAAGAGCCATAATCACGTCTTTATCCTTCACAGCCTCTTCAATATCGTAGGAAATTTCAACGCCCATTTCTTTAAAATAGGGAGGAAGAAGGGTCGGAGGCCCGGCCAAAGTCACATTTGCCCCTAATTTCTTCAGCCCGAATACATTCGACCTGGCGACTCTAGAATGTAATATGTCTCCAACAATAAGTACGTTCAGACCTTCTATCTTTCCAAATCTGTCAATCATTGTGAGCATATCCAGTAAGGCTTGGGTGGGATGTTCATGGGTTCCATCACCGGCGTTAATTATTGCAGCTTCAGTGTGTTTTGCTAAGAAGTGGGGCGCTCCCGATGCCCAATGCCTTATGATGAAGGCATCAGCCTTCATAGCATCAATATTCAAGAGAGTATCTAAGAGTGACTCACCCTTTTGAACGGCCGAACCTTTGGTAGAAACGCTAACGGTGTCAGCTGAAAGTCTTTTAGCAGCAAGGTCAAAGGAAGACTGGGTTCGAGTTGAGGGCTCAAAGAACATATTCACGACAGTTTTACCTCTCAGGGTCGGAACCTTCTTAATAGGCCTCTCCAAAATTTCCCTCATTGACTTAGCAGTCTCGAGGATAATTTCAATTTCTTCTTTTGTTAAATCCTCGAGACCAAGTAAATCTTTTCTTTTAATAAGTTGAGCATCCATGCTTCACTCCTTAAAAATAATCCACGAACTCCTGTGGGTGGGGCAATAAATTGACCTTCTTATATTCTTCCATTTTTACGTTAATCCACTTTTCAATAAGGTCTTCGGTAAAGACCCCACCACGAGTTAAAAATTGATGGTCTTCCCTCAAGGCATCCAGGGCTTCCTTCAAATTTGATGGTAAGAGATGGACCTTACCAGACTTGACGGCTTCCTCGTCCACCTTACCTTCAAAGGGTTCTCCCGGATCAATTTTATTCAAAATACCATCAACCCCTGCCATAATTAAAGCTGCGACACCGAGGTAGGTATTCATTGTGGCATCAGGTGACCTGTATTCAATGTCCACATCCTTGCCCTTAGCATAACCGGGGATTCTAATGGCGGCCGTCCTGTTTGCCAGCGCATAAGTTATTGCTACCGGGGCCTCAAATCCTGAATAAAGTCTTTTATATGAATTTGTGGAAGGATTCACAAAAGCGCTCAGCGCACGGGCGTGCTTTAAAAGACCGCCGATAAAGTGGAGAGCAGTTCTACTGAGACCAAGCCCCTTTTCGTCACCATAGAAAATAGATTCACCATTTTTAGTAAGGCACATGTGGAAGTGAAATCCGTTCCCGGGTTCATTGAATAAAGGCTTAGGCATGAAAGTAACCTTCAATCCATAATCATCACACACTCTTTTAATAATATACTTTGAAGTTTCAACATGGTCCACAACTTTAATTGCATCCCCGAAGGTTAATTCCAATTCGTTCTGGCCGAATCCGCCAACCTCATGATGGTGATACTTCACATTAATCCCTACACGTCCAAGAAGTTCCATAATTTCAGTTCTCAAATCAAAAAAGGCATCATAAGGTTCACCTATGTGATAACTAGACTTTAATCTCTTTTCCTCAACAAAATCTAAGTAATAACCCGTCTCATCAAAATCAGCATCCTGAAACACATAAAATTCAAATTCAGGTAATATCCTAACGCTTTCAGCAATGCCTTCCTTTTGAACAAGTTCAACAGCCTTCTTCAAGACATTCCTCGGATAAATCGGATAAGGTTCGTGTCTGTCAGAATAGTATAGATTGGAATAAACAATCAAAACGCCTTCCCTCGTTGGGTCCATAAAAGCACTTTCAAGGTCCGGAAAGAGTCTCATATCAGAATTGTGAACCTCGGCATAGCCGGGGACACTGGAACCGTCAATCCCGATACCTTTTTCGTACCCCTTTACAAAATAATTTGGCTCAATGCTCACATGGCGAAGCCTTCCAAGAATATCCTGAAACCAAAGGTCAACCACCCTCAATTCACCATTTTCAACCAAATCCCTGATTTCTTCTATCTTCATACAAACCTCCTTAAAGTCTCTCTACTTCAACTTTTTCAATATTGTTTTCTTTTGTTCCCAAAAACCTGCTAATTAAATCTTCATAATGAGGGGGAATGTCGGTCAGGAATATCCTCAATCTTCCCCCTTCATAGTTTACCTGGTTATTTTCCTCTAAATAACTCTTCACTTCTTTTGCCACTTCCTCTGCAGGGTCAACAAGGGCAATTTCATCACCAAGGGTGAAGCGAATTACATCTTTTAGAAGCGGATAATGGGTACACCCTAAGATGACCGCATCCACCTTGCCCCTGAGATAGCCAAGATAATGTTCGGCAATACCCTCAGCAATGGGCCCAGAAGTAAGGCCTTCCTCCGCAATGGGCACAAAAAGAGGGCAAGGTTTCCCTAACACCTCAAAGTCGGACGGAAACAACCTCTTATGCGCTTCGCTTTTTATTGTAGCGATAGTTCCAATAACTCCAACCCTTCTAGATTTTGACAATTGAATTGCGACTTTAACTCCCGGCTCAACCACACCGAAAATCGGAACATCCTTTATGGTATTTTTTAAGAATTCTAATGCGACACTTGAAACGGTATTGCAAGCAACAACAATAAGTTTAACATTATATTTTAATAGGAATTCAGCATCCTGAAGTCCAAATTTTTTAATAGTTTCTTCAGATTTGTTACCGTAAGGTACTCTTGCGGAGTCTCCCAAATAAACCACATCTTCCTTCGGCAGTAACTTTCGTATCTCACGGACCACAGTTAATCCGCCGATTCCAGAATCAAATACTCCTATGGGGCTTCTATTTTTTCCCTCGTTCATAAGACACTTTAAATTTTATTATCCCGTCAACTATTGCGTCGGCCAGTTTTTCCTGATATCGAAGATCTGTCAACCTTCTTGCTTCATCCCTGTTTGTGAGAAAACCAAGTTCAACTAAAATAGAAGGGGCATAAACTCCTTTAAGCACATAAAAACCGGCCTGTTTCACTCCCCTATCCACGGTTCCACCTGTATTATTTATCAATGACTCCTGTACAAAGTATGCCAAATCCTGCGATTCTTTCAAAAACTCATACTGTGCCATGTCACCAAGAATCATAGTCAATATATCACCATTTTGATATTTTTTCCCTGCTTCGAATTTGACTACCGAGTTTTCAAAAGCAGCCACTGATCGCTCCCAATCCGTTCGCGCTTCTGAAAGGAAATAGGTTTCCATTCCCCTGGCAGTCTTGCTGTTGGGTGCATAATTACAATGGATTGACACAAAAAGGTCTGCATTATTCTTCTGTGCAATTCTTGCCCTTTCTCCGAGAGTAACGAAGTAATCGGCATCCCTTGTCAAGATAACTTTAATTCCCATTTTTTCTAATCTCTTTTTTACAAGCCTGGCTACGCTCAATACTACATCCTTTTCTTTTACGCCATTGGCTACAGCGCCTGGGTCCTGACCGCCGTGCCCGGGGTCGATTATCACCACCCTAACCTTTCTTTCGTATGATTCTGAAGGTTTAATTCCAGGAGCTGGCTCGTATTTAATTGTATCAACAGGTGTTTCTTTTGCAACCAAAGTGGGAAGTTCTCGACTAAATTTGAAAGAAATCCTCGTAGGCACCTGCTTGTATGTGTATTTTACAGCTTCGTTAAGTGTTACAAGAAAAGTAACTCCCTCAGAAGTGTGTCTGATTCTAACAAACTTAACATACTCCCCATAAACTTTTATTGCTGAAAGACCGCTGTAAAAGCCTCTCTGGATTCTTATATAAAGAGTGTCTCCACTCTGAAAAACAAGAGGGGAAAGGTCCACATTGTAGCTAATGTACAATGAATCTCCGGCAATATTAAACTCTTTCACACTGGGGGGATATTTCGAGACAATATATCTTTTCTGATTGTAATCCCAGTAGTATTTTTGATTTTCAGAAAACCAGCTCAAGAGGTAGCCCCAAGTCTCGGCATCCAGATAGAGCGTATGATCATCAATGTGGAGGTTTTCAAGAGAAATAGTTTCCTTTCCAAGTCGTCCTCTTTTATTAACAAAATCTAATGTTATCCTCTTTGTTCCGTCCAAAAGTTCAACAGTAGAATCAGACACAAAAGACTTGCATTTAATAAAGTCAGCAATATCTCTGTAGGAGATAAAATCAGTTCCACCTACATTTATGGGGTAAAATTTTACCGTCTCGAAAGCGAATATTAAGAAAATCAGACTTTTTAACATCACTTTATTTTAAGGGAAATAACGCGTTTAAACAATTGAGGATTATAAAGTTTTTCAGAGAAGTAGTGATTTTATTTCTTACTAAGATAAGCCAATTTTGCTTTTAAAACCCGTTCATAATGATTCACAATGGGTTTATGATAGGGCAACTTATTCTTAATTGGGTCGTGAAGCATGTGGCAGGGTACCTTTGATAACTCGGGCAGATACTTCTTTATGTACTCACAGTGTGGGTCAAACTTCTGAGATTGGATTATAGGATTAAATATGCGTAGTGGCTTAGGATCGGCTCCTACAGACGCTACCCACTGCCAGTTACCGATATTAACAACTTGGTCATAATCAATCAAGTGATGCTTAAAGAACTTTTCGCCAATTCTCCAATCCACAAGGAGGTCTTTGGTCAAGAAACTGGCAACAATCATTCGCACCCTATTGTGCATCCATTTCTCTTCTTTCAGCTGTCTAATACCAGCATCAATAATAGGATACCCTGTTCTCCCTTCCATGAAGGCTTCTATAAACTCATCCTTGTTTTCCCACTCAATTCGCCTCCTCTTTTCTTGAAACTCCATATCCTTGGTCCATGGAAAGTGTAACTTAATGTGGTACCAGAACTCCCTCCAGGCCAGTTCTTTAACGAAAGTCTCGCTGATTTTTGCCCTGTTAAAAATCTCCCTCAGAGATATAATTCCGAACCTGATGCATGGTGATAATTTTGAAGTACCGTCCAGATAGGGAAAATCCCTCGTCTTTTCGTAGTTCTCATAATTAAAATTATTAAACCTATCCAAACATGAATTTACGTCAAAAGAAGAACTCTTCAAACTCAGCTCCCTAATCATTGTATTAATGTCAATCTCCGGCAAGTTTAATTCGGGAACATAAAAATCTATATTTACAGACACTCTCAAATCCAAATATTCAAGCCATTTCCTGTAAAAAGGAGAAAAGACCTTCCTCTCGGGAATACTTTCCAATTTAGACAGAAACCCGTCAAAGACCTCATTAATTTCCGTGCCAAACTCTTTACACAACGCTCTAATTTTTGAAACACGAATTTCCCCATCCCAGGTATAGGCCTTTTGAGTAATAACTGCATCCGGTTTCAATATTGTCAAAACCTTCTTGAAGATCTCTTCCGTTTTACCTCTAAATAAGTAAACCTTTACAGGCAGATTACTCACAGCCTCAATGAGAAAGGAAAGTCTTTCATCATAGGCTTTATGTTCTTGGAGGATTTCCTCATCAAAAATAAATATAGGAATTACTTCCCTGTACTTTGAAGCTTCCTCAAAAACCCTGTTATCCTTAAGCCTTAAATCTCTTTTCAGCCAAACAATCGCGCGACTCATATTTTATATATGTATTGGCACAATTCTTACCAGTTTAATTTTAATGCAGCAAAGTGGAACATCTTTATTTCGTGCAAATAATTATCGCACACAAGGACAAAATTAACTACACTCTAAAAGAGAAAGATAGCTAAAAATGCGGTGTTACTAAAATACACATGCCTTTCCCGTCATAAATATAGTTACTTGAAAATTCAAAAAGGAAATGTTATAATTTTTACCGTACAAAAACGGGGCCGTAGTTCAGCCTGGTTAGAACGCCGGCCTGTCACGCCGGAGGTCGCGAGTTCAATTCTCGTCGGCCCCGTTTTTATTTTGAACAATATTCTCAAGAACCTTGATAAGTTTTGATTTACCTATAAATCAAATATATAAATCCCGAAGATGCAATTAAGGCAACAAGAGTGAAGGGCAAACCCACTTTTACAAAGGTCCAGAAACTATGATCATACTCATGTCTTTTAAGCACACCCAAGATGGTTACATTGGAAAGGGACCCGATGGGAGTTATGTTGCCACCAATGGTAGTCCCAAGAAGCATTCCAAAGACTAAGAGATACATACTTACACCGAGTGAATCTGCCATCATTTTTGCTACTGGCAGCATTGCCATAGTATAGGGAATATTGTCTACGAAGGCCGAAACCAACATTGAGAAAAATACTAAGAAAACGTAGCCGAAAAGAACCGGATTAACTGTAAATTTTGTAGCAATGTTCGTAAACCATTTTGCAAGGGTATTTATGAATCCACTGTAACTTAACGAACCAACCAAGATAAAAATGGCAACGAGGAAAAATAGGGTCTGGAAATCTACATGCTTCAATAGGTCTATTTCCTCTTTGGTGTGTTTGTTAAAGAAGATAAGGGTCCAAATCACTGAGATAAGAATGAAAAAGACACATAAGTAAGCTATGTAATTGTCCGGTTTATTTGGAATAAAGGAACTAATAACCATAGATAGGACATAAGCTCCAAAGATAAAAATGGGTACAGGGCTTCTTAGTCTCTTTTCTTCCAGCAAAATTTCAGAACTTTCAAAAGATGCATTCTTTAGGTCCTTCCTAAAAATCAAGTAAAGCACGAGGATTCCAAAAATAAGCCCCAGTTGAACTGCAAAGAAAAGAGAGGGTTTGCTATTAAGAGCTTTCAGAAAGAAGAAATCCAAAAAGTCCATTTTGGCAAAAATGGCAGTTAGAATAGAAGGGGAATCGCCGATAAGGAGAGCAGAACCTTCCAAGTTGGAAGCTGCCGACATACCAATGAGGAGAAGAGATGGATTCACTTTCAATCTTTTACTTACCTCAAGGCCCAGGGGATAAAGGAGCATAATGGTAGCTACATTCTCCATGAAACTTGAAATAAATCCTGCAAGGGTAACTAAGGCAAGCATTACAAAGAGCCTTAATTTAAGCGGGTCCTTAGTCCTACGAGCTATTAAATTAATAGTATGTCTTGCAATGTATTCTATAAAGCCAACCTCATATAATAAAGCTGATATTAAGCTCGTAGCTAAAAAGATAGCAAGCACATTTATGTTAACAGAATACAAGGCTGCTTTAATTGGAATTAGTTGAAAAACAAGGAGAAGCAACACTCCTATCCAGGCAACTATCAGTTGTTGTCTTCTGAAAACAAGAATGCAGACATATGTAATCAAGAAAACCAGTGGGACGAAATTCATGTTAAAATATTAAACGAAAAGAGTTGAAAATAAAACTTTTGAGAGCGTATTTCAGCTGGAAAACATCAAATTACGAAGATATCTCCTCACCCATTGACAAAACATTACCATGAGAATATAATTAAAATGAATACAAAGTTAAATTTAAAACAAGGAGGAAGTTATGGCACTGCCACTCATAGGTGAAAAAATACCTGCCTTCAAGGCACAAACAACTCATGGGGAAATCAATTTCCCCGATGACTACAAAGGTAAATGGGTTGTGCTCTTCAGCCACCCCGCTGACTTCACACCCGTATGTACAACAGAATTTGTTGCTTTCCAGAAGAGGTATGACGAATTTCAGAAACTTAACACAGAACTCTTAGGCCTTTCAATAGATCAGGTCTTTTCCCACATAAAGTGGGTTCAATGGATAAAGGATACACTGGGGATTGAAATTAAATTCCCTGTTATAGCCGATGACCGTGGACAGATAGCCGAACTTCTGGGTATGATTCACCCTGCAAAGGGAAGCAATACAGTAAGAGCGGTGTTCATAATTGACCCCAATGGAATTCTCAGAGCTGTTCTCTATTACCCTCAGGAATTGGGAAGGAACATGGATGAAATTTTGAGAATGGTAAAAGGGCTTCAGGTAGTTGACCAGCACAAGGTGGCTCTGCCTGCTAACTGGCCAAACAATGAACTCGTGGGTGACGAAGTGATCGTACCACCAGCCAAGGATGTAGCAACTGCCGAGAAGAGGATGAAAGAATACACCTGCTACGACTGGTGGTTCTGCCACAAGAAGATATAGGGTTACCCGCCTTTTACCGGGGGCGGCCTTCGGCCGCCCCTTTTTTTATTTTCTGACCTTACTTTTGAATTCTCCTGTTTTGTGAATTAAAATTCAGTTCAACAGGAGGATATAATGAAAAAATGTATTGTTGCAGCAATAATATTATTACTGGGCACAGCCCATGCATACCGAAAAAATGTGCTCATAGAAAACTTTACCGCAACCTGGTGCACCTATTGTCCCTATCAGGCGCAAGCAATCCAGCAAATGGAAGTTCAGTATGAAGATTCTCTGACGGTAATAAAATATCATCCTTCTACCTCTGATCCCTTTTATGACTCCACCTCTGTCACCCGTTTAAATTTCTATAATGTTCCGGGTTATCCCACCTCTATAATAGCCGGGAACAAGGCTGTAGTCGGTGGCTGGAACGGTGTTTACACTCCGTTAAACAACTATGTGGTTCAGAGTTTTAACGAGGTTTCCCCCTGCTCAGTGAAGGTGGAAATTACAAACTTCAATCCGGTTACTCTTACCGCAACAGCGAGAATTAAAGTTTTCATGACTACCGACATTTCTATCCCCATTCCAAGCCCTCTCAGATTGAGGGTGGCAGTCCTTGAGGATTCTATTTTCTACAACTGGCAGAATATGAACATTCTGCGATATGTTGTCAGGAATATGCTTCCCAATGCACAAGGGACGCTTATTAATTTAGGAAGGGGGGATTCGGCAACCTTTGAATTCAACTTCAATATACCTGATCCTGTAAGGGCTTCTTACTACTATGTGGCTGCCTTTGTTCAGCACGACTCTATATATCAGATAAGGGACTATAACAACAATTACACCCTGAACGCAGCCAGAGTTCTGCAAAGCCACAAGGCGAGGGTGCGGGTAAATTACGGTTATTTGACCACAACCTTTGGTGGCTACTCAGACGAAAACAATAATAGAAGGCTGGAAAGAAATGAATCGGGGTATGTTCACATAAGGATTTCCAATGCTCCAACCTTTGTTGAGGCCCAAAACGTGATAATAAGTCCCATATCTTTAAATCCGTATTTAACTTTCCTTGAAGATTCCATATCGGGCCTTGTTATTGCTCCAGGACAGACTGAGACCGTTTCCATTCCTGTTCAGGTGGGTAATTTTCCCTATCCTCAAATGGCCAGGTTTGCTATACAACTTCAATGGGACAACAACTTTTCAAGGGTTGATACCTTCCAGTTCAAAATCGGAATAGATTCGGTCCTTGTCTGGGATGGATCCTTAGATAGTTATCTCAAGAACTACACCCTTCAGTACATTGATTCCGTGGGATGTGCCTACGAATGGTATTCAGAGGCCGACAGCGGAAGGCCATACATCTACGATGAGTACACCACCATCCTTTACCTCTCCGGTCAGCAGTTACCCGATACCGGTGTGTTCAATATGCTGCAGTATCTCATTGATTCTGGGAGAAACTTGATTATTTCCGGCCAAAACATTGTCCAGAGTGCCACCTCCAACGATCCCGACTTCCTGCAAAACTACCTGGGAGTGTCCTTCCTGGCACCAAATACAGGTGATAGAAAATTAAAAGGTACTGGTATTATCTTTGAGACCACAGATTCTGCAATTATTGGTGGTGGTGGAGCCTACAATAACCAGAATTCTAAAGATGTTATAGACACCCTACCGGGAAGCAATGCCCTTCCAATACTCTTTTACAGGGCTCTCTCAGGATCCGATGCGGACTCCATCGCGGGTATTTACAGAGAGCTTCCGGGCGGAAATAGACTTATTTTCCTTGCCTTTGGAATGGAAGGGGTCGGAACACAAAGCAGTTTTAATATTACCAAAGCGCAATTTTATCGCAGGCTATTTTTAGGCATATCTACTGGTGCAAAGGAAGCGGTAAGACCAATCGTTGGCAAAAGAACCATATTGAAATCGGGTCAAGTATTGAAGGTGGGATCTGATGTAAAGGAAATTCATCTCTTTAGTCCTGATGGAAGGTTCGTGAAGGTGATTACACCATCTTCAAGTGGTGAAATAAGATTAGATAATCTTAAATCTGGAATCTATTATCTGATTTACCAAACCAAGGACGGAGATACTCAAAGGGAGCGCCTGATTATTGTGAAGTAAAGTATCCTGAAAATCTATTTAATTTAAGGCCTAACCCCAAAGGGGTTCTGCCTTTTTATTTAAAAAAACGAAGCAAATAATTTCAAGTTGGGAGAAAAATTTTAATGGGGTGAGCGAGGGGACTTGAACCCCCAACCACCAGATCCACAGTCTGGCGCTCTGCCAATTGAGCTACGCTCACCATTTTGGAATTGCGCCCGGAGGGACTTGAACCCCCAACCAGCGGATTAGAAATCCGCTGCTCTATCCTGTTGAGCTACGGGCGCTAATTCTCGGGGCGAGTGGACTTGAACCACCGACCTCCTGCTCCCAAGGCAGGCGCGCTAACCAAGCTGCGCTACGCCCCGGTGGTGAGATATTATAATTTTTATAGGACGTATTTTCAAGAGGAAGGGACTTTAGCTATTTTTCTCAGAAAATCAAATAATCAAATCTCTTTTTCCAGCTCAAAAAACTTATCGTAATTTATCTCGTCATGAATATTTTCTACCTGAATTCCCAAAATCTGAAAAATTTCAAAAGTATTATTACACAGTAATTGGTCTACCAGAATGGCCCTCCAAAAGTTTTCACCTTCGAAATCACTATATTTCTTGTAACCATAAGAAGAAATAACTAAATGGTGCCTATCAATAAGTAGCCTTGCCAATTTTGACCTCATTAACTCAGCCCTTTTGCCCTCTGGAGTGTCAGACGGTTTCAAACCCAAAACATATATGGAAGCAAAGGTCTCTCCAACACCGTGACTCACCATTTTCTCTGCATCAGCCCCCAGAATCTTGCCAAATGTAGCCATAATTGAAGAAAGAATGGGCATGAGGGACCTCATCATGTCCGTTATTCCAGCTTGATTTGGAAAACACAACTCCCTATACATTAACAAACCTGATGAGATCTTTCCCATAGGGTCGCTCATTTTCCTAACAATTTGCCTCTTACTAATAGTTTCTCTCTTTTCTCTTGATAAGATCTCTATTATGTTGGTTAATTTTATATAACCTTCAAAGAAATCCAGCACCACATCTTCCTTCTTGCTAAGCCTGTTATTATTCCTGTAATAAAAGAGGGCTTTTAATATTTTATCCCTCCATGAATATAAATCTATTAGTGGGTCATACTTCCTCTCTGCTTCTTCACCTATTTTGCTTTTTAGTTTTGATCTGTCAATATTAAGAGCCATTGCTACATAAGTCGTTGGTGTATTAAACATATGTGCAACTAAATTTATAAGCCTATCTAATCTACTTTCTATACCACTCGGATTCTCCCTATAAATAAGGGGAAGCATATTTTTTTCAGAACCACTTGCAATCTTTAATCCTTTCCTTTTTAGATAATCCAAATATTCTGACAACAAAGGCATCATGACATTTTCCATTTTAGAGACTTCTAAATTTTTTAAATTAAGTCCCAACAAAATTTCAAATTCTCTCCGAAGTTCAACCAGGTAATCAACCAATTCCTCAAGTACCAAAATATTTAAGAAAAAAACCTTCAATACATCAACACGCGGATTTAAAGTAGCAGACAACTGGTCTACCAGACTAATAATTTCCCTTTTAGAGTCACTCCTCGATTCTTTCATATGGCAAATGATTAAAAATTATAAGGTAATTCTCTAAATAATGCTATTATCTGAATAATCACCCTTATTTTTTAGACAAACTGAACTTCAGAATTCATCACTTCACAATTGAGTCTTGGGATAAAGAATTTTCGTCCGTTTACTCTCTAAATATTGTTCTCAAATCTTGGACTTTAAACAGTTTTTGAGAGATTTGACCCTTTACATTTCCATCACTTCACTTTAAAATTTTCTAAAGGAGGAAATGGTATGGTAATTGGAGATAAAACGCCAATTTTTAAACTAAAAGACCAACACGGAGAAATGTTTTATATTGCGGAGCAAAAGGGCAAGAAGGTACTTTTGTCCTTCCATCCACTTGCTTTCACAAAAATATGTAGTCTACAAATGAAAGATTTAGAGAGGAATTATGAAAAATTTGAGAAGTTAAACGTCATTCCCGTTGGAATTAGTGTAGACCCGGTCCCGTCCAAGCACGCATGGGCAAAGGAATTGGGAATTAAGAAGCTAAGAATACTCTCCGATTTCTGGCCCCATGGCGAAGTGGCAAAGAGCCTTGGTATTTTTAGAGAGCTGGATGGCTTTTCAGAGCGTGCCAACATAATTCTAAATGAAGAAGGAGAGATAATATTCTTTAAGGTATACGAAATAAAGACACTACCCGATCTGGAAGAGATTTTCAATTTCCTTAAAAATATTTAACGAAGATGGAAATCTCACCCGTATGGTTAATGCAACCTATTCCCTATATGGGTGAAGAGCTGGAAGGTGAATGGATCGTTGAGCCCAAAATCGACGGCTGGAGACTTCAAATCATCAAAAATCCTGAAAGTATCCAATTCTGGGGAAGAAGGCTGGAGAAAAAACCTGACTGGACGGCAAAACTTGGTTATTTAACAAAATACTTGGAGCATTTACCCAATTATACCCTTCTTGATGCCGAGCTTTACACATTAAAGGGCAGGAGATTTATACCCTCTTTGTTAAAAAAGAACCCTGATGTGGAGCCGTACATCTTCGTTTTCGACATCATCTACCTCAACGGAGAAGCGATTTACATGCTTTCCTTAAAGGACAGAAAACTTTTCCTAGAAAGTTTGAACTTAAAACCCCCATTTCACCTGACTCCTTACGTAGCTCTGAAAGCCGATGTTAAAGAGTACTTGTTTAATGCCAAAAGAGAAGGTTACGAAGGAATTGTGATAAAATACTTACTATCACCATACGAAATTGGCAAAGATGGTCCAATAGCTACGATTTTCTGGAGGAAGTTAAAATGAAGGTAGGTAGATTTCAAGTTATGGCAACCTTACAGGCAGCCCGAGCCTATGTGCTTGGCCTGCAATTAGAATCGGCAAAATCCTTCGGTCTAAACCGGGCAATTTTTTACGCTGCTGCCAAGAGAGGGTTCAAAACTGTGAAAGGTGGGCCGATGGAGATAAAGCCCAGTTTCAAAGAAATTAAGGGGATACCCAAGGAAAAAATTAAAGAAATTCAAGAACAATTCAAGATTTTCTCCTTAGGTGATGAGCAGGCATACTCTGTAGAAATTGATGGAAGACCTTTCTTCATAATAGGAAACGAAATACAAACCCCTGAAGACTTCAAAAGGCAAATTGAGGCCCGCTTTGGTGGAAACTTTGAAAAAGCCTTTCAAGAGGCTCTGGATATAGTTAAAAGTTATGACAGAGGAGTCTTACTTTCCCAAAGATATTTTTTCGAAACGGTATACAAGCCAAGAAGGGACTTACTGGCACAAAAATGGAGCGAAATGACCTCTAAGGAGACTTAGACATCTTTTTAATTAAGAGCTCCGCGAAATAAATAGCCCTTGAGGCATCCCTTTCCGTTGGTAATCCTCCCCACTTTTCCACAACAAAGGGAGTTACAATATCCTCATACAGAACAAATCTGGATAAGAAATTCACAGCCTCATCCAATTCTCCATCAACGCCAAAGCTATTTTTATACGAGTTGTAAAGATAATTAAGGTCATCAATATATTTAACGTCCCCTACTTCCGATAGGGCCGAATATATGGATTTAGTTGCCGAAATCCTTGCAATTATGCAAACATTTTTGAAATCTCCGATGGAGAACTTCTTTTTAGCCCTCTCCAGATCCTCTCTTGCACTATCTATCCAAATGGACCTCACTATTCCTCCCCTCCTGGTTCCCCAAGATAAATAGACCTACCAAGGGTCTTATGATACCTGGACCATCTTGGATTGGTTTCGCTTCTGGAACCAGATGCCTCATCAAACATCTCGGCTTTGGCATCTAAATTGTCCAAAAAATGTAAAATCTGTGCTTCTATGAGTAATGGAACCACAGGCGATCCAAATTCCAGCTCTCCGTGATGAGATAGAATCATGTGGAGCAATTTCATCCTGAGTTCCTCTGGAAACTTTCCCATAAATCCGCTTTCCTTCATCTTGTTACTAACCAATTCGTAGCCAAGAATAAGATGCCCTAAAAGCTTACCAGCATCCGTGTATTCAATTTCAGGCGTATATTCCAATTCATAAACTTTCCCTATGTCATGGAGTAGCGCGCCCGCAATCAATAGGTCCCTGTCCACCATAGGATAATATTTGGAAATTTCTTCAGCTACACGAGCTATTCTTAGCGTGTGCTCTGCCAGACCCCCAATATAATTGTGATGATTCTTTTTCGCAGCCGGTGCAAGTAAGAATTTCTCAAGAAATTCATCATCTTTCAAAAAGACCTTTTCCAGTAGTTCTCTAATATAGTAATTATTAGTTTTCCTAATGAAAAACTTCAGCTCATCCTCCAGCACAATCAAAGGAACCTTTCCAGAAGGGACAAAGTGGCGTAAGTCAAATTCATCTACCCTTTGAGCCTCTACAACTTTTATACTGCTAAAAGTATTCCCATTTTGTGTGGTAAAGCTGGAAAATACGAGCCTCAATCTGTGCACTTTCCCGCGTTCAATATTATTCTTTAAGGCATCCACATTTTCAAAGATCCTGGCTGTCAAAGTACCTGTAATATCAGATATTGAGAGTTCAAAATACGTTTGGCCATCCTTGCTCGTTTTCGGTTCCATACTTGTCACTTGGAAAAGGTCCTCAATTTCCCCTTCATTTTTCCCTATTAAGTCCTTAATAAAGAACTTCTTATCCATCATTTTTTACTCCTGACCTTCATAATCCAGGATAGCGCAACCGCGACACTGGATGCCACGTTAATTGAACCAACCTTTCCCCTCATGGGAATCTCAACCACCATATCGCTAATTTTTAAAATATTTTTGCCAACACCCTTATCTTCTCCCCCTGCAACCAAAATCATTGGGAAATTATAAATCGCCTCATAAAGGTCTTTTCCTCCAACTTCCAGCGAATATATCCAAAAACCAAATTCTTTAGCACTTCTGATAAAATTGGAAAGATTCTTTACGACGCCTGTTTTTATGTGAAAAATACTGCCCGCCGAAGATTTTACAACAACATCGGTAAAGCCCGTTGCTCTCATAGCAGGGATAATTACACCCCTAACACCAAAGGCTTCTGCACTTCTAATGATATTCCCCAAATTTTGAGGGTCTTGAACCTCGTCCAGAACCAGTACCACACCTCTATTGCTTTTAGCTTCTTCAAGGATTTCTGAAGGGTCGGTCAATTCAAATTCTCTGATAACAGCGACTATTCCCTGATGATTTTTACCAACGCCCACCATTCTCTCAATCTTTTCTTTTTCAACATGGACAACAGGAAAACTAACATTTTCAAGTAAACTCAAAAGCTCTGAGGACAAGTGGGTTTTCTTTGCAATAAATACCTTCTCCACCACCTTTGGATTACTCTTTAACAATTCCACAACCGAATTTTTTCCAAAAACATACATAGTTTAAGTATATTGCTTCATGGATGAACTTTTTTGACACTTAAAAGGCATTTCTGTATTCAAAGGATTTAGATTAAACTTATCACCATAATGACTCAAAAATCAAGAGAAAAAGACCCACTTAATATCAGTATCATTGAAGGTGTCGCCTATTCCATAATGGAAGGAATGGGGCTCCGTTATATATCCGCTTACGCTTTGCTCTTAGGTGCAAGCAACAAAATTATAGGCTTTCTCACATCCATACCTCAACTGGCATCAGCATTGATTCAATATTATAGCCTCAAAATTCTTGGTGAGAAAATTTCAAGAAAGCAAATATCCTTCTGGGGTGCTTTTACACAAGCTCTTATCTGGATCTTTATAATATCCCTAGCTTTAATTTATATTAAACCAAGCAAAAACAACAGCTCAATTGCGCCTCTTCTTTTGGTTGTCTTCTACACCTTTCTTGTGGCGGCGGGTTCAATCTTTGCCCCAGCTTGGAGTTCTTGGATGAAAGACCTGGTTGACGAAAAAAGTCTGGGACAATATTTTGGCAAAAGAAACAGAATAGTCGGGATCGCGAGCTTATCCTCCATGCTTTTGGCTGGTTTTCTACTGGACATCTTCAAGAAAACAAACCCTTTCATTGGCTTCACAGTAATTTTTACCATTGCCATGACTGCACGATTTATGTCTGCAGCCCTGCTCAAGCAGCAACACGAACCGCCCTTCAAATTCCATAAATCCTACTACTTCAGCTTGTGGGATTTTATTAAGTTGATGCCCCACAGCAATTTTGGTAGATTCACAGCCTTTGTGAATCTCTTTATGTTCTCCGTTGCCGTAGCGGGGCCCTTTTTCGCCGTCTATATGCTAAAGCATTTAGGATTATCCTATTCAAAGTTTACCCTTGTAAGCTTAGCATCTTCCATTACTAGCTTACTGGCAGTATCTTACTGGGGCAAACTGGGTGACAAGTATGGAAACCTAAAAGTATTGAAAATAACGGGATTTACCATACCTCTAATTCCCCTTATCTGGGCCTCTACAGTCTTGATGAACAAAAACTTTGCATTCTATTTCTTATTTTTTATTGAAGCCTTCTCGGGAACCTTATGGGCCGGTTTTAACATAAGTTCCTCCAACTTCATTTACGAAGCTGTGACAAGGCAAAAAATTGCCATATGTATAACTTACTACAACATCCTCAATTCCTTCTGGGTATTTATCGGCGCCACCCTCGGAGGCTATCTTGCCTCTTTTAACTTAATTAAATCCCTTTCCTCTGGAAATATAATACAGGTCTTTATATTATCAGGAATCCTGAGATTTCTCGTCGCGCTTATAATTCTACCCAACATTAAAGAGGTAAAAAAGGTTGATTCTTTGGACCTTAGAAAGCTCAAAAGAAAGTTGCTTGGACCAATAGATGACCTTCTCTTCCAGATTTCCTATAAAATAAGAAACCCACGCGGTTAAATTGAAACTCCAATTTAGCTACCTTAAAATTTTGCGAGGAGGTGACAAATGGCTGATTTTCAATTATCCCTAAGAAATGAAGAATTGGAAGCCCTTAAAAAAATTTTAAAACAAAAGGTTTTTGAGTTGAGAGAAGAAATTAGAAGGGCTGATGACAGCACTTTTAAAAGTCAACTAAGAGAAGAAAAGGAAATCCTAAAAGGGATTCTTAAAAAGCTGGGAGTTGAAATAGAATAAATCAAACCACAATTTTTGAGAAATCACCGTATAGCCTGAAACACTCTCTTAGTTCATAAAGAAGGGATAACCTATTTAACCTGATTTTCTCGTCATCTACCATCACAAAGACATCGTCAAAAAATTTGTCAATAAAGGGTTTCAGATGCCTGAGATGCATTAAAGCCTCTTGGTAATTTTCCTTGGAAAGTGCATCTTTTACCTTAGGGAGGGTATCCAAAAGAGCAGCGTGGAGATTCCGTTCCTGCTCCTTTTCAAAGAGCTCCTCAGAAACGGGAGGAAGGTTAATCACACCCTGTAAAATATTGTTAGCCCTCTTCTGACCCACAACTACCTCCTCAAACTCCTTTGGATTTTCATGATAGAATTTATTGAGGACCTTCGCCCTCTCTATAATATCCCAAATATCATAGGTCTTGGCTTCAATGACGCTATCAACTACATCGTAACGGGTTCCCTCTTTCTCCTCAAGGTAATTCTCCAGCCTCTTCCATACCCAATCCATAAACTCTTCAAATTTTTCAGTTTTCACATCCAACATCTCACTCGCTCTGAAAGCAAATTCCCTGAAGTTAAAACAAATCTTCTTCGCTTTTATGACTTCAAATACGCCATAAATCATTCTTCTCATACCAAAAGGATCAGAAGATGCACTGATCTCAATTCCCGATTTAATAAAGGCAAAGATGTTATCTATTTTATCTGAGATACTAATTAATGCGCCTTCAATGGACTCGGGCAATTCATCACCCAGGTACCGCGGCAGGATATGGTCGTAGATGATCCTTGCCAATTCTCGATCTTTACCCTGCCTAAGAGCATATTCCATTCCTATTATACCTTCCAACTTGGTGAACTCCTTTCCATCTTTAATCATTAAGGTCGTGAGGTCGGTTTTACATAGGTAAACCGCCTCCTTTAGAAGATGGACCCTAACTCCGGTGACGAATTGAGAAAGGTATTCTGCCAAAACCTCAAGTCGTTTCACCTTATCATAAATAGTTCCCACTTCCTCTCTAAAAACAACCTTCTTCAGTTGTTCAACCCTTACTTCAAGGGGCACCTTAAGGTCTTCGTGCATATAGAACTCGGCATCTTCTAAGCGGGACCTCAATACCTTTTCATGATTAGGAGTTATTTCACTCTCAAAGGTTTCAAGATTATCAATGGCGGTAATGAATTTATTTGCCAGCTTACCATCTTTCCTGCGGACACTAAAATACCTCTGGTGTTGTTTCATTGCCGTTACAACAACAGACTCAGGAAGGTCAAGATATCTTTCCGGAAATTCGCCCATTACTACACCAGGATACTCCACCAAATTTACAACTTCATCCAAAAGCTCTTCATCGGTTTCCCAGGTCAATTCAAACTTTGAGCAAAGTTCATTGATTTTATTTATAATCACCTCTCGCCTTTCCTTTTGATCGGCGTAAACAAGATTTTGACGCAATTTTTCTAAATATTCTGAAGGCTTCTCAATCTCTATTTTTCTACTTCCTAAGGACCTATGTACATAGGTAGTATTTGATGCGCTCAAACCCGCAATACTTAAAGGTAACCTCTCTTCATTCCACAACGCTAGTATCCAGCGAATAGGCCTGAGGAATCGAAAATCACCGTTCCACTTCATTGATTTCTTAAGCTTTATCTTAAACAAAACCTGTGGCAGAAACTCCACAAAAAGCTCTTTTGAACTCCTCCCACCTTCTTTGACCTTTGCTTTTACATATTTCCCCTTTTTACTTTCTTCCACAAAAATATCGTCAATTGTTAAACCCTTCCCCTGCAAAAATCCAAGAAGGGCCTTCGTCGGATTACCTTTGGCATCAAAGCACACATGTGCAGGAGGACCAGTAATCTCCTTTTCCCAGGTCTCTTGGTAATCAGAGACACCTTTTATGTAAACAGCAATCCTTCTCGGAGCAAAATATACATCCAGTTTTTCATATTTTATCTTATTCTCCTCAAGAAAACCTTTAAACAGGACTGTAAATTGATCCGCTAAATCGTAGATATCAAAGGGTGGTAATTCTTCAACTCCTAACTCAAAAAGAAACTCATTCATTTTCAACCTCCAGATAAACCTGCGCACTTAACTTTGCGAGCCTTCTCACCCTTAAAATATAAGCCTGCCTCTCCGATGGTGAAATGGCCCCTCTGGCATCCAAAAGATTGAAAATGTGTGACATTTTTACTACCAAATCATAACTGGGGTAAAGCAGTTTTTCATTAAGCAGAGCCTCTGCATCTTTCTCATACTTATTAAACAGGTTAATCAATAGTTCTGAATCACTTTTCTCATAATTATAAACGGAGAATTCGTACTCAAATCTCTTATAAATGTCTCCCCAAGTTACTCCAGGAGCCCACACAAGGTCGAAAATGGAGTCAACCCTCTGGATGTACATAGCAATTCTCTCAAGCCCGTAGGTTAATTCCACAGGAACTACCTCCAGGTCTACTCCCCCAACCTGCTGAAAATAGGTAAACTGGGTTATTTCCAAACCATCAAGCCACACCTCCCAACCCAATCCCCAGGCACCGAGGGTGGGAGACTCCCAATCATCTTCAACAAATCTTATATCGTGTTTTTCAATATCTATGCCCAGGTTCTTCAAAGAATTCAAGTAAATCTCCTGTGGGTTCTCTGGTGCCGGCTTTAATATGACCTGGAATTGATGGTACTGCTGGACCCTATTGGGATTTTCAGCATAACGTCCATCCTTGGGCCTTCTGGTTACTTCCACATAGGCAACCTTCCATGGTTTTCTTCCGAGAGACCTTAAAAAAGTAAGGGGATTGAAAGTTCCGGCGCCGACCTCCGAATTATAGGGTTGCCCTATCACACAACCTAAATCGGAATAGTACTTTTGGAGTCTAAAAATTATTTCCTGGAAAGTAAGCATGGTGTAAATTATAATTTAAAACCACAGCACTATCAATGGAATTAAAAGTAAAAAAGTTTCGTGTAGGGCCGCTTGAAACCAATTGCTATGTTGTCTACGATGAAAAAAGCCGTGAATGTTTTATTCTGGACCCGGGGTACAACGACCCAAGGATAACAGAATTCATAAACAGCGAAAATCTTAAAGCTATTTTCATAATTAACACCCATGGACACTTCGACCACATCGCTGGAAACCAGTTCTTGGCATCCACATACCAAATCCCCGTTCTAATACACTATAAGGACAGCCCCATGCTGGAAGATCCTTTCAGGAACCACTCTTCTTTCTTTGGAATAGCCATCACATTCAAGGGCGAAATTGAAGAAATAAAAGAAGAGAGGATATTAATTAAAGGCCCCTTTAAACTGCAGATTTTAGAAACCCCTGGTCATACAGCAGGTTCCATCTCCATTTTGATTGAAGACCTTTTGTTCACAGGGGATACCCTGTTCGTTGAATCTATAGGGCGCACCGATTTCCCCGAGAGTGAACCCGAAAAAATACAAAGTTCTATTCAAAAATTAGCAAAACTTCCCGAAAATCTCACAGTCCATCCGGGTCACATGGCCAGCGCCCCTCTCAAGGAAATAAAAAGAAGAAATCCATTTTTAAAGTCGTAAACCCTTTTCTACCCTTCCTTTAAACCACCCTATAAACTTAATAAGCCCTTCTTCCAGGGAATATTTTGCCTCAAAGCCCAGAATTTCTTTCATCCGACTACAATCGCCGACCCTTCTCTTCGGGTCTTCATAATTAGCAGTAAAGGAAGTATAGGGAACAAACTCGATCTTTAGCTCCTTTTCAGGATAAGACAACCTGTGAATTAATTTTGCCAGGTCCAGGATCGAAATCTCTTCGTGGTTTCCAATATTAATTATCATATCGTTCGCCTTATTAGAATAAATTGCCCGCACAATCCCTTCTACAAGGTCATCAATATAAACAAAAGAACGTCTCTGAGTACCATCCCCGTGAATTGTAACAGGTCTATCCTCATATATATTTTTCAAGAAGACCCCTATTGGACCACCCCACCAATCCAGATACATATGGGGTCCGTAAGCACCAAAAAACCTCAAGATGACAAAGGTCAAACCAAACTCATCATGGAAAGCAAAGGCAAGATGCTCATTGAACAATTTTGAAACCGCATAAGCCCAGCGGCGAGAAGTGGATGGTCCAAATACCAGATCCCCATCTTCTCTATACGGAAAATCTTGAGATTTTCCGTAAATATCGGAGGTTGACGCCATAATAAGCTTAGCCCCATCCCTCACTGCCAATCTCATCAAATTTTCAGCGCCCCGTGTGTTCACTATGAGAGTATTTATTGCACTGGAATACCGAGGAATTTTGTAGGCCACCAGGTCAACAACTACATTAAACTTTGCAGGAACCTCAAAGATTTCCTTTGAAGTCACGTCCAGCTTATAAAACTTTAGATTTTCATGATTTACAAATTCGTCCAGTTTCTCCAAACTACCCTTGGATAAGTCATCAAAAATCCAAACCTTATGACCATCAATTAGAAGTCTTTTTACCAGATTAGAACCGATAAAACCGCATCCCCCTGCAACCAAAATATTCATATTCTATTCTCCTCAAATAACCCGTTTTATAAAATTTTCATACCTTTCACCAATTTTATCGTAGTAAAATTCCCTGACCCTATCGAAGGGAGGGGTGATTAATTGTCTCTTTTTGTAACTATCATAAAACTCTTGTAGTGCCCTTTCAATGGAATCCTCATCATCAGGGTCAACCACTTTTATTCCCATAGAGGACAAAAAACGAGCAGTCCAGCCCGCAGGCACAGTAGCCAGAATAGGTCTTTTAAATCCGAGATAGGCAATGGTCTTGGCTGGCATTACCAGTTCAAACCCTGGTGCCTTTGAAATTAGAAGCCACAGCAAGTGTGATTCATTAACAACCTTGTAAATTTCCTCATTGGCAAGATATGGTGAAATTTTCAAATTTTCCTTTGGAATTAAACTTTCAAACTTATAAGCCGCCGATTTTTCAATACTCCCAACCAGATGAAGCATCGCATCTTTGTTTTTAGAAACAAACCTACTGAAACCCTTCACAAAACCGACCGGATTTTTGTGACCACCCCTTATAGTTCCGAGATAAAGAACGGTAAAGGGCAGTTCAAAGTTAATTTCCCTTATCTTTTCGACATTTTCCTCGATAATTCCGTAAGTAATATTTTCTATTTTTTCCGGCTTTAAAAAGTCGTACCTCTCCAAAAGTCTCCATTTCATAGGATATGTAGCAACTAAGCCTCCTTTTGCACTCTCTAAAATCAATCTCTCAGCAAAATGGGTCAACTTCTTTTGCCATTGGGAAGGATACATTTCGTAAAGGTCATCGCTCCAAGGGTCAAGGAGATCAACCACAAGGGGTATCTTAAAACGCTTGCTCAAAAAGTATCCCAGAAGAAGGTCCGTATAAGGCGGTGCAATACTAACTATCAAGTCTGGTTTGAAATTCTTAACAAGTTTAATAGAAGACGGAACGGCATTTATTAACCAGAAAACTCTGGAGTCAGGCCATATAAGGTACCTCAAGAAACCCCTCTTGGACGAAAGCGAAGCTACATCACGACTAAAAAATGTTGAAGGCTCTATCGCACTTGGCGAAAAAACATGCACATCAGACGGTATCACTTTCTGAAAAGAATTATCTTTCTTAAAAAAAGTATAGTTCCTCGCCGTCAAAACACTTATCCTATGCCCCCTCTTAACCAACTCTCTGATAATAAACACTGTCCTCTCCACAGCTCCAGCATGGGCATTAGGAGGGAAAAAGTATGAGATAAAGAGAATTTTCATATTTTCATTCACCCAAAATTTTAGAAATCTCAGATTTGAATTTCTCAAAGTTCTTATTCCAATTGGCCAATTCTTGTGCAATCCTTCTATTCAACTCCAGCACTTCGTCAATGGTTTTTAGATTTTTGATTGCAAGCTCCAATTTATCAGCCAATTCATCGGAATCACCAAATTTAAAATAGTACCCATTTACTCCCTCAATAATCCACTCCCTGTACACGGGAAGGTCAGACATTACTGGAAAAGCCTTTAATGCCATTGCTTCCAATAAGGAATTTGGTGTGGTATCGGTACAGGACGCAGATATAAAGATGTGGCTTTCCGATAATAACTCCGAAAGTCTATTTTCATCAACCCTTCCAGTGAAAATGACATTTTCATTGAGACCAAGCTCATTTGACATTTTTTTCAAATTCTCATACTCACTCCCAAAAGAGGCAACATAAAGTTTGAATTTAAATCCCCTTTCCTTCAGTTTTTTAACTGCCTTCAGGATCGTATCATGTCCATAGATCTTTTCAAGTTTTCTGTGGGTGATTAAAACTATCTCTTCAGAACTTTTTCGAATATCCATTTTAAAAAACACCTCAGAGATACCAAAGGGAAAAACTTTTATTTTCCCAGGTTCAATGTTATAGTTTTTTTGCAAAAACCACCTAACCAGTTGGGAATCGGTGTGAACCAGCAATGCATTTTTTAGAATACTTCCAATAATCCTCTGCCGAGATTTTGATTTAAAAGGAGTTTCCACTATGTCAGGACCCCACAGAGAAACGATGTAGGGGATAGCTTTTTTATAAGAACTTGAATTCTTTGCCGGGTAATCAGTGTCCATTTTTAAAGATAGCTTATTTATTAAAGATGCCATAAACCCATAATTACCTGCCATTTGGGCATGAATCAGGTCGGGTTTGAAATCTTTTATAACTTTGGCAAGTTTAGGAAGGGAGAAAATGTATTTGAATTTCCCTCTACCCACAGGTGGAATAAATTCACAAAGGGACTCTCCCTCCTCAAAACCTATGGCCCTCACATCCCATCCACCTTCTCTATACGACTTGAACCATCTATAAGTATGAAAGGAAGTGTTGTCTCCAAGGATAAGAATTTTCACGACTTTATTATAAATCTTTAAATTAGTCCCTTCCAGTTGGAGATACAGGAACAAAGGCAATATAATTTACCATTATGAATCTTGCGATAAAGTACCGGCCAAAGACCTTTTCTGATGTCGTTAATCAAAAGCACGCCGTCGTTACCCTTCAAAATGCTTTGAGAACGAACAACATCGGAAGTGCTTATATGTTCACGGGACCAAGGGGTATTGGAAAGACTACCCTTGCGAGAATCTTTGCCAAGGGACTTAACTGCGAAAAGGGAATTACCCCAGACCCTTGTGGAACTTGTGAAATCTGCAAGGAAATTGAAGATTCGAGAAGTATCGATGTGCTGGAAATTGACGGCGCATCAAATAGAGGAATTGATCAAATCCGAGAACTTCGTGAAAACGTAAGGTTTAGCCCATTAAAAGGTAGATATAAGGTCATAATCATAGATGAAGTTCATATGCTTACTCAGGAAGCCTTCAATGCCCTACTTAAAACATTAGAGGAACCTCCAAAGAATGTAGTCTTTGTCTTCGCTACCACAGAACCCAATAGGGTTCCGGATACTGTAAAATCAAGGACACTGCGCTTTGATCTAAAACCCCTCGAAAAACCACTTATTGTGAACAGATTAAAGCAAATTTCAGAAAAGGAAGGAATTGGCTATGAAAATGAAACTGTTCTGGAGCTCATTGCAGAAGCTTCCACTGGCGGATTAAGAGATGCTATTTCTTTACTTGAACAGGCTTACCTATACTCTTCCGGTACAATTACTCTTCAAAAAATGAAGGAACTGACTGGTTTCTTACCAGAAGAAATTTACCAAAATATTCTTTGCCAAATCAAGGGAAACAATGCAAAAGGCGTCTTAGAAGTAGTTGAGGAAGTTTTAGCTCAGGGATATAGTTTGGAAGAATTTCACAGAGGCTTTGTTAAAGCCGTAGAATCTCTGATTAAAGCTTTTTATGGTCTTGAGAAAAACTCTTTTTCCACTTTTGTAGAAGGACTGAACGAATATCAAATTCTTTTCATGCTAAGAATTCTTAAGGATATGGAACTTGATATTAAAAACTCTCTAAACCCTAAAATTTTCCTGGACTATCATTTATTAAGACTTATGAAAATTGAATCAGAACTTGAACTCCTTGGCAATGTGAACTTTATTGACCAGAATGGATACAGGACAGAATCCATTCCTGGCCAGCAAAGTTCCGCTAATAACAATGAAAAAGTTGAAATAGAAGAACAGAAAAGTTGGGAAGGCTCTAATACGCCAGAAGAAGTTATAAAATATGCCATTGAAAGGCTGAAATTGAAGGAGGTTAAAAATGGATCTATTTAAAATGTTAAAAGATGCTCAGAAGATGCAAGCCACTGTTGCTAAGGCTAGGAAAGAAATTCAAAAATTAGTTTTAGAGGTGGAAAAGGAAGGGTTTAAAGTCACTATTAACGGACTCTTCAAAATCACAGATATTAAAATCTTAAATGAAGAACTTCTCAAGGATAAATCAAAATTAGAGAAAGGACTCCTCTCGGCTTTAAATGAAGCATTTAATGTAATGCAAAAGGAATCCCAAACAAAAATGCAGGAACTTTTGAAGGACTTGCCGGTAAATGAGCTGGGTTCCTTCCTCTCTTAAAAAATTAATTGAAGAGCTGAAAAAACTTCCCGGAATCGGAGAGAGGTCCGCTTTTAGAATTTCTTATTTCCTCTTAAAAGATAGGGAAACCCTTGGCAACATCTTAAATGCCCTGACCGAAGTAAAAGATAGAATAAAATTATGCAATAACTGTCACGGTTTCAGTGAAGATATTGAAATATGCCCTATTTGCAGTGATGAGCGAAGGAGAAGTGGTATTCTCTGTGTTGTTGAAAGACCTGAAGATATCTATATTTTAGAATCTGTTCAAGATGCAGGCTGGAAATACCACGTAACGGGAGGAGTTCTCTCACCGGTAAGGGGTATAACTGCTGACAAACTTTATCTTATGGACCTCAGAGACAGAATAAAAAACGAAAACTTTAAAGAACTGGTTCTTGCCTTCAGTCCAGATGTGGAGAGCGATGCAACAATTAGCTATATTATTAACCTATTGAACGATTTAGACATTACTATTTCGAAAATTGCCATTGGGCTGCCACGGGGCATTGATATAACTATGCTTGACCCCTTCACACTAAAAGAATCTTTATTGGGAAGGAGAAGGCTTAAATAATGAAAATCAAGCTTGGCGTTTTAACAGTTTCAGATAAGGGATTTAAGGGAGAAAGGGTAGACGAAGGTGGTCCTTTGGTAATAAAGATGGCAAAAGAGAATTTTGAAATATCGGAAACAGAATACAAAATTGTCCCGGACGAATTAGAGGAAATTGAAAATTCTTTAAAATTCTGGATTCAAAGGGGATTGGACCTAATTATCACTACAGGTGGGACGGGACCCTCACCGAGGGATGTGACCCCGGAAGCCACTCTGAAAGTGATTGAGAAGAGATTTTACGGCCTTGAAATTCTGATGATATTGGAGGGTATGAAAAAGACGCCGGAAGCAGTCTTTTCAAGGGCAGTGGTAGGTTCAAAAGATGGAACTTTAATAATAAATCTACCGGGTAATCCAAAGGCAATAATAGAAAATCTGCCCCCCTTATTGCCACTTATACCCCATCTACTCTTGGAAATAAAAGGTCTTAAAGGGGAACATAAACATGAAAGTCATTGAAATAGTGGGATTTAGCGATTCAGGAAAAACCGTATTAATCGAGTCCCTTTTAAAAATCTATTCTCAAAAAGGCCTTAAGATTGGTGCTATCAAAAAAAGTTTCCATCATGAGGTAGAGTACGACAAAGAGGGAAAAGACACTTATAGAATGGAAAAGGCTGGCGCACATATGACAGGTGGGTTTTCAAGAAATAGAACATTTATCTCTTACAATTCATCCAGGAATCCCTTCGATTTCATAAAGAATTTCATAGAGAATGACCTTATCTTGATAGAGGGCGACATGGGTTTTCATGCACCCAAAGTGTTTTGTATCAAGAACGATGACATTTCTCAAGACCCTCTAATCGTCGCTTATTTTTCTTTGAACCCAGCTTCAAACAAAGAGTTTTCAAAAAAATTGTACTACAAAGAAACTGTTGAAGAACTGGCAGATTACTTACTTCAGATAACTCCCAATTTAATGCCCCACTTAGATTGTGGAAAGTGCGGATTTGATTGTAAGACACTAACCTCAAGGATTCTGGAAGGTCAATCCCGAGAGGAAGATTGCAAGGTGCTTTACGGAACAAAATGCCAAGTTACCATTGATGGTTATCCGATTGAATTAATGCCCTTTCTGGATACAATGCTTCAAAATATAATAAAGGGATTCCTTGCTCCACTCAAAGGTTACCGAAAAGGGAAAGTTAAAATTGAAATAGAAGAATAAAAGCCCACGACCGGATTCGAACCGGTGACCTCTTCCTTACCAAGGAAGTGCTCTGCCGCCTGAGCTACGTGGGCACTTATAAAAGTATAACCTATTTTTGAAGAACAACCAAACCCAAGTATAAAGAAAGAAGCGGAGGGTGAGGGACTCGAACCCCCAAGGGCTCAACGCCCAGCGGATTTCAAATCCGCCGCCTTGCCAGTTAGGCTAACCCTCCTTACTCTTTTCTGATCTTTGATGAATCCAAATAAAACCTTATGCCAACTGCACCTTCAACTAATGCAGAAGTCTCAGGTATCAGATGTATTCCAGGGGATACTTCCGCAAAAATATCAATTGGAACATTTTCGAAGAAGAATTTCATTCCCAGGGGCATCTTTACACCCATCCTTGCATCTACTCTTGTAACCTTGAATAGGAATCCACCACCAACATAAACTCTGAATATTCCCTCTATATCTTCACTAGTTTCTATCCGAAAGTTTTCATGATAACCAAGTGAAAAGTAAAATACATCTGGAACCCCCCAAGACAATGTCGAGTTTATTGCATTGGATTTGGATTCAAAATTCAGATTTATGCCTGTAGGGACACCCAATATTACCCCTACTCCAGGCTTATAAGCTCCCAAAAATACAAACAAGAGTAATGCTTTCATCATAATGAAAAATTTTAAGGCAACCAAATTGTATTTTAAAGTTTAAAAAGGCTAAATAAGAAACCTATTATCAAAACTCCACAATTTTCTATGGGAAATAAGACAGTCAACCAGGTGCACGGCGGGGTTAGAGTGGGGATTAAACTCTTTAAAGGAGGTGATCCAGCCGCACGTTCCCGTACGGCTACCTTG
>FWWM01001613.1_pt1 | contig 67268 bp, 92 predicted proteins | sample 2228351 | NCBI WGS metagenome assembly FWWM01 (sample SAMEA103939774, study PRJEB20133) | metagenome
CCGGTGGAACGCCGGGAAGTCACGCCTGTAGAGATCGCACAGCAACGGTCGCTGAAGCAGGAAGAAGCCCACGAATTTATTCGTGGGTAGTTCACCAATCGGCTATGCTTAAGTAACTATATAGATATTCTGCAGTACAAAATTCTAAATTTCTTCTTTGCATCAAGAACCGCATGGAAAGTCGATTCTCTAGTTTTTGACGCGGCCAAAGTCCAATATTTGCATGAACTTAATTATAAGAAATATTCAAATTAGCGCGGAGCAAGCGTGTTAACAGGAGCGGGAGTCGCCCAGCTTGGCCAAAGGCGTAAGACTGAGGCTCTTATCCCTTAGGGGTTCGTGGGTTCAAATCCCACCTCCCGCACCATCTTTATCAAAACGAGCAAGATGTTGTAGTATTAATCTGTCAGTGGGCGACTAAAATGGAACAAGTCGATCCAAAAAAGCGATTTCAGCTGCAATTATGACGGAAGGATATAGTAGCCTACATTGATATTTGCATGCAAGTACAAGAGGTTTCAAAATACAGGGCGCCGGCCTGATGGAAGCCAAGAGGATGTGATTTTACATGGCCGGGCGCCCTGTCTCAGTAGTGATGCCGTTCCAGGAATTTTCATAATATGATGGAGCGGCAGAGCATCAGATGCGAAAAGGGAGTACTGAAATGCAATCCTACACCTTTTCATAACTTGCTGCCTTTGGCGTATAGCACTTCGTGGTTACCTGGGGTCAGATCCTCCCACACGACGTAAATGTTGTCGCCGGCCATCGCTATCGACGGGCATTCAGAGATCTTTTCATTCTTGCTCAGGTTGACGACGCCTGTCGCATTATTGCTAGAGATCTGCATCAGGAGGATTTCTTCATTGCCCCCTGAAAAGACCTGACCTGCGACGTATACAGAGTCGTTGCCATCGGATACCAGTTCCACGTTTAGCGGGTTTATGAATTTGCCATCCGCGTCTATCATTACGGGATCAGCAAACGTTTCACTGCCGTCAGTACTCTTGATGAAATACAAGCCGTTTACCTCTTTAAGGTCGAGGCCCCCTGATATGATGTAGACCGTGCCATTGTATGCAGCAACCTGAGATTCGCCAGAAATATCGCTTCTAAACCTGACTGCTTCTCCAAAAGTGCTTCCCCTGTCAGAGCTCTTTGCAAAGTACAGGCCGTCCTCGTCTCCGCCCTCCATCACGTTCCATGTTACGTATACGTCGTTACCATACGCAGCAACTTTGGGAAAGGATGAAAAGCTGGCCTGACCGCTGCTGGCAATATTCACCGTCTCGCCAAAAGTGGCTCCGCCGTCGGCGCTTGCCCTGAACATTATACTGGCGTTCTCCTGCTCGTCCAGATCGACCCATGCCAAGTACACATTGTCGCCAGAGGCCGCCATCTCTTGGTTGTACGAGTCCAACGCGTTGTTGCTGATGTTGCGGGTTTCTTCAAAGCTGGCTCCACCGTCAGTGCTCCTTGCAAAAAGCACTTCCCTGTTGCCCGGCGTGTTGTCGGCCCAGACCGCGTAGACGTTGCTTTCATAAACGGAGAGCTGGGGGTGCTCAGAAAAGCCCAGATTGTCGCTTATGTTGACAGGCGTCCCAAAACTGGTTCCGTTGTCATTGCTTTTCTTTATGAAAATATCATAGTTCCTGCCACTAAGAGTCCTGCCATATGACGTAGACGCTATTGTTCCATGCCGCGACCTGGCCATAGACAGAATCCTGTTCATTGTTTGTGAGGTTTGTAGCATTTTCAAAGACGACTGGCAGGGAGCCGTTGTCGTCGTCCTCTATCATCCCGCTTACAATGTCATGCTGCGGCTGGGGCTGGTAGACAAACAAGGCCAGAGCAAATGCCACACCTCCTACAATCAATGCGCTCATTAGAACAGGGAGGGTTTTCACGTATCAATTACGAGCTAATCTTATTTGAATGATACGCAGCAGCTGCGCAAACATACGATGACTATGTATCTTTGGTCTGTGTACTTGTGGCGTGGGAGGAAGGCCCTACCTAGCTGTTCTCCCCATATTGATGATGATCGTGGTTCCTTCTGCTGCTGGTATTGCTTATGGTCACGGCATTCAGTCAGGTCCCGTAGGTAGGCCCATAAGAATCGATAATGAACAATTCTCTGACAATACTGTTACCACAGACGATGTTGTTATCATAACAGGCGAGATCAGAAGCGTTGTTGACAGGCCGGTGAAGCTGGTCCCACACATTTATGTCGATCATGACGCAGTGCCACCGTACACCAACGTGCTTGCGACCATCTACCCTCCACTCAAGAATCAATCGATATGGTACTTTAGGGTGGAGCACAACCTGCCAAATCCTACGGTACTTGGACCCCGCGAAACATAAACTATGAAATCAAGCTCTATCCTTTGAAGGCTGGCTCGTATCATGTCCGTACGTATATCTTGGCAGATTTCGGGCCGCATCTTGGCCGCGGAGCAACAGTTAATGTAATGTAACTGGTGAAACTTTGCCTTGCAGGCAAGCGATTATCCCTCCATTGGGAACTGGTTTGGGCAGTTCAACCATGATGGTTTCATTCAGCTTGTTGCCGTAATTGCCGTCATTCTGATTTCAATGCTGGCCATAAAAGAAAGGAACAAACCTGCAGAGATCGTGCGCTAATCAATCAAACTTTTTCAGGATCTGGTAGTAGGGCGATGTCTTGTGCCGATCGACGCACTTGCCGCATATCGACTTGTCGCCGTATTTCTTGTGGCAGGCGCAGTCGCAAATGCTCTGTATGGACGCCAAGCAGCTGGGGAATGCCGGGGAAGTTATTTAAAGATACCACCAATTTTTTATTGCCGGCCGTCCCAACATATGCCTGATGGATTCCCGGCTCAAGCAGATGGAAAGGAAGCAAAAGCTCTACTCTTTGCTCAAGGCCCAGCACGATGCTGAGGTCAAGGAGCTGATGCACTACATGTCCATACTGACGACCGTGGAGAACAACCTCGTGCGCAGCTACCTACACACATTGCTTGGCGATGGCCTGCGCCATGTCGAGTACATCTCTAAGATAATGGCTAACATAGAGGGGGCGACTGGCAGTGCAAGCCTTACGAAAAAAGGCATCTCCGAGTCCATCAAGGATGAAAAAGAGTCGCGGGACACGCTGCTCCAGTGCGCCGAGATGGCAGACGACCCAGAAACCGCCGCGCTGCTAAAGAGCATAAGCGTCGACGAGGAGCACCACATTAGGATTCTGGAGCACCTGTCTGAGCTTGTCGGCTCTATAAAATAGAGGCACAGTACAGAATCATGTTGCGTAGATCTCTTAAATGAAAAAAATCTGAGTCATTTTGATAGATAATGAGTTCATATTATGAGCCAAGGACTGAGCGGCACAGGAGCAAGGTCGACATTGTATACGACATTCTTGCTTCTGCCATGGGGGGTGGTGCGAAAAAGACGCACATTTTATACAAGGCTAATATCAGCAGCACGCAGGTGGAGAGCTATTTCTCGGCGCTCCTTGCGCACAACCTGCTTGAAAAGGCCCAAGACTTTGAGGGAAACAACGTCTACCGCACGACTGGAAAGGGCATGCAGTTCATAGAGTGCTGCGAGCAAATGCGGTCCCTGATCGGGCTTGTGATGAACAACCGCAGGATAGACCCGATCTCGGACTTTTACGCATTTGACAGGCGCTAGCTAGCCCCGCAGTGCCTGCAGCACTTCTTGGCTGTGGCCCGCGGGCTTAACCTTCCTGTAGATCTTGACTATCTTGCCGGACTTGTCGACAAGGAAGGTCGACCTGTTGACCCCCATATACTCCCTGCCCATAAAGCTCTTCAGGCCGTAGACGCCGTACTTTTTCGACACTTCGTTTTCTGTGTCTGCGACAAGCGGGTAGGGCATGCCCATCTTGTCCCGGAACTTTTGATGCGACTCCTCGTCGTCAGGCGATACCCCTACAATCTCAATGCCTGCGTCCTTGAACTTTTTGTAATCGCGGGAGAATTCTGTGGCCTCCATCGTACAGCCTGGTGTGAAATCCTTTGGGTAAAAGTAGACGACGACGCTCTTTTTGCCGCGTAGTTCTGATAGTTTGATGGTCTTGCCGTCCTTGTCCCTCATTGCAAAGTCGGGCGCAACGTCGCCCTCTGCAAGCCCGGCCTGCTTTTCTGCTTCTTCTTTTTCCATAGTGGAAAAAACCGGCGCGGCAGAAGAATAAAAAACTTTAGTATCAAGAAAAAGAAGCATCTGACATATGATGATCGCTTGATGGGATCAGCTGAAGACGAGATTAGGGAGAGATAGTAAACAGGGAAACACAAACTTGGGACAATCAAGACATAGTCAAGCTGATGAGCATGTTTCATCATGACATGGTCTGGCCTTGGCCCAAGACTCCAAGTTCGCATGATCCTGTGGACTGGGTTCTTGAACTCGGCCGGTTTGACTACCAAAGGTGGCAAAAAGGCTGGGTGGATCTTTTCAATTCCCATCGCTTGGTGCACAATGCACGCAAGATACAAAAAATCGTAGTCTCAAAAGAAGGCGATGGAGCATTTGTGGTAGTTGATGTCGATACGCTATGACAGCGGCTGGATAATGGATAATACTTTCATTGGAAGGGGCGCGCCTGCAAGATCTATACAAAAGTTGATGGCGAATGGAAGATGATCGCCCATACCAAGTTGCTGCATTATTGATGAGCAAAATAATCATCATCCAAAGACAAACGTATAGAACACGAAATTATCTGAGCGCGGGATTATCTCTATCTCATGCATCTCCGGCTTGTCCGTCTTGACCAAATTGTGTATGAACGGCCACTGGATGTCTGCAATGCTGACGCTGCCCTCAAGCCTTGCATCCCTGCCAAGCTGGTCTTTTGTAAGGTGGTTACCGTCCAGCCTGATCTCTATCCTGCCTGGCTTGCCGTCAGAGGTGCCCATTATGCCGTGCACACGCTTGCCGGCGTTGTAGTTCATTATCACCGCAGGGTTCTGTTCCTTGCCGCCTGGCGAAAACTGCACACCTTCCCGCTGCCATATCCACTTGCCTCGCAGGTAAACGACGTTGACGTCGTGGGAACCGGGGTCAACCACTATGTTGGCTGCGTCGGGCTTGAGCGTCTGGTTGTTGCCAAAGCGCCTGAGCCGGGAGTACCCTACGCAGGTCTCTGGTGCCATCCCATAAAAGTGCATGCCGTACGTGTCGAGGATCTCGTCCTTTGGGTCGTCCTGATCTCTTTCCTCAGCAGGCTTTTTCCCGGCTTCTTCAAGCAGCTCAATTATTGCATCCTCAAAGTCTGCCATGCCACCATAGCCGGCGTGCTCATAGCGGATAAAGCCATTCTGGTCGATAATGACGTGCTTTGGCCAGTACATATTGCCATAAGCTTCCCAAGTCTTGTTGTTCGTGTCAAATGCGTTTGGGATGTCGATGACATTGTAGCGCTGGAGGGCGCGCCTTATGTTTGCGTGGTCGGTTGCAAAATGATATTCTGCAGAATGAGCTTGAACCACCTGCAAGCTGTATTTTCCGTATTTTTGCTGCAGTCGCCTCATTACTGGAATTGTGCGCAGGCAGAAGATGCAGGTATACGTCCAGCAATCGAGCACCACAACCTTGCCCTTCAGGCCCTTTATCGAAAGCGGATCCGAGTTTGCCCAGCCTGTAATGTCCCTGAATTCAGGCGCTGGTGTCGCCGGGATAACGTCCATCTCTGCATCTTGCAGGGGGCAGACAGGATATAACTGTTAGACTGTGATATCAACTAAACAAGAAATCAAAAATGCAACGTGAACTTTTAGCTATTCATATCATCGACTTCGATGTGCCGCGGCCCTTTAACTTGAGCGAATACAAGAATAACAATTCCTATTAAAATAACGATCAATCTAGCGTAAAATCCTTCGTAGGTTTGAGTCACGTGAGGACAAGCCATGAATTGGCAATTATCAAGTGCTTGATAATATTGAATGGCCTATCTTAGATCTGGATACATCAATAATTCGCCTATTACAAACGGTGCTAGTGCTACAGTATGATATGCGCTCATATACGATCTATTATTTCTCCTTCTATAATGGCTTTTTCAAGATATGTGGCGACCATAATTTGCTATGTTATTGCACGATGAGCCTTTTAACATATCTTGTAATCCAAGATTTTTATCATTTGTATGCTTGATCTCGGTATGAAATGCGCAGACTGCAACTGTACGCCGCAGGAATGTAAAGCAGCAAGTCACCACGCGACTGCCCAAACTGCACTAGAGAATAGTGTTGCTGCTGGCACAACACCATTAATGCATTATAAGATAGGCAATATACTTTTGATCATTGATGGCGACTGCCATAGTCACCGGAAGTGGCAGGGGAATAGGGCGTGAAACTGCGATCCTGCTTGCAAAAAAGGGGGTAAATGTTGTCGTGTGCTCCCGGACCCAGAGCGAGATAAATAACACTGTCGAGGCGATCAAAGAGATACATTTAGGCGTGCTTGGAGTAAAATGCGATGTCAGCATCTCTTGGCAGGTCGACAACCTTGTCAAAAAGGCTGTCGAAAAATTTGGGCCAGTCGATATTCTGGTCAACAACGCCGGCATCTTTACGGTGAAAAAGCTGGTAGACACCTCTGAAAAAGAGTGGGACCAAATACTTGCCGTGAACCTGAAAGGCGCGTTCCTGTGCTGCAAAGCCGTCCTGCCTTACATGCTTGATAAAAATTCTGGTGCCATAGTCAATATCAGCTCGGGCGCCGGCAAGGTCGGCTTTGATAGCCTGTCGGCATACTGTGCAAGCAAGTTTGGCATGATGGGTCTCACCGAGAGCCTCTCGTGGGAGGTTGCCGGCCACAACATCAAGGTAATGGCAATATGCCCAGGCGAGGTTGCAACGAAAATGCAGGAAGCAGACCCGGAATACTACAAAGAGAACAGGGACAGGATGCTCGAGCCGAAGCAGGTTGCAGCAAAAATCGTGGACATGATATTTAGCGATAAATACAGGAACGGCCAATCTGTCGATATCTAGGCTCTGCAACTAGTCGTTTGGACAAAAGCTCAAAAGCTAGTTTTATCAAGATAAGGCATGGCAGGCTGGTTGGCAGCCCCGGTAATAGCCGGATTAGCTGTCGGTGTCGCGTTTGTGCTTTTATTTTCGTTTTTGCTGCCTACAGTGGCTAGCCAGCAGCATGACAGAGTGGTATTCTCCAGCCTGATGAACAGAACTGATACCTACCAGCTATACATTGTAAATGATGACGGGACAGGTCTGATGAAGCTGACTGAAGATGATGGCATGTGGTATTTCGAGCCGGTATCGTCGCCTGATGGCTCAAAGATAGTGTATGTTACTCAGTAGCTTTTTTAATTTGCCTTCAGTTGGCAGGAAAGTTGAAGTTGGTCTACATTTCATAAATGCAGATGGAACAAACAAAGTGCATTTGACTGATTCATCCGATGGTCTTATTGGTTGCTATGTATGGTCTCCAGACGGCACAAAAATAGCCTATGAGGCAAATGAGGATATTTTTGTAGTGAATGTTGATGGAACAAATAATATCAAGAACCTGGCAAATGATGGCGGTACGACAGATGATTTCAAACCAACATGGGCATCAAATGACAAGATCATTTTTGAAAGTGTAGTTTTTGATAAAGACAAGAGATCATTTAGAGCGTCTTCTTTCAAAGAATAGATATTTTAACACTGGAGAAATAAGGAAGCTATTCGATTTTAATTATAATGTTAGCGGCAGTCATGTTTGGTCACCGGATTTGAACAAGACTGCCTTTCTTCAAGCAGAAGACGAATTCAGTCCCGCAAATCTTTACATCATGAATGCTGATGGTCAGAATCAAACCCGGCTAGCTGCAACAGGCGAATTTTTGTTTGGAGGAGGGCCTCTGGTGTGGTCGCCTGATAGCACCAGAATAGCCTTTGGAACGATTAGAGGGATATATGTGATTGATATCAGCAACGGCTCTTTTAGAGATCTTACAGGTAATGATCATGATGGCAACTTGTTTGGTTTTCAGATAGACAAAAGATAGCTCTTACAAGGATAATTTCTGAAGAAGTGGGCATCTATGTCATGAATTCTGATGGCTCTGGACAAAAGCAGATTGCCAAGATGAAACCATCGATTGTAAACACCGCCTCTGGACTGGATAAACTAAACTCTGCTTCCAAATAAATAAAAGAATCCATGCGTTCTGGACAGTGATGCAAAAATCAAACATCAGGCAGATAGCTCTAGATCAATCGATGCTCCACTACTTTAAAGGCAGGGTGGAGATAAAGAAAATGGTAACAGACGCGCTTACAAAAGAAGTCGAGACATTTCTGGTGACCTTCATCGACGGTGCAAGGACAAAACTGCACTACCATGAGACGGATCAGGTGCTTATTGCAGCCGAGGGTAAGGGGATCGTGGTGGTCCAGACCGGGGTCAAAATGGAGGACGACACTGCCGCCACGGTCAAGATGGATGACGTACACTATCTAAATGAAGGGGACTTTGTATGCGTTCCGGCATACAAGTGGCACTGGCACGGGGCAGTCAAGGGGAGCAACTTTGCGCACTACCAGATCAAAAAGCCGGGCAGGACGGTCTGGCTGGAACAATAATAATACAAAAAAGATACAGATATACACATAATCATAACAATTGAAGCGTGAACTTGATGCCCAGTGACGGCCACAACATAATCGATAGCCTGAGGTCATTGATTTCTTCTTCTAAGGGCGCAAGCTATGTCGAGGCGCGCTATCAGGCAAGGGTCACCACCGAAGTCAATTTCGTCAACGGCGAGCTTGAAAGGATAAGAGTTGTTGAAAACGCAGGCTGCGGCATAAGGGTTCTGGTGGACGGCTGCTGGGGCTTTAGCAGCACGAACAACATATCGCTCCTAAAAGAATCATTGGATCAGGCAATTTCAGCAGCGCGCGTCCTTGCACAGACTAAAAAGAACAAGGTGCAAGGACTTGCGAAATCAAAAATGATCACGGGCACCTTCCGGGCACCTGCCAACGTAAGCCTGTCAGATGTTGACATTGAGCAGAAGGTGAAAGTTGCAAGGGAAGGTGAAAAGGCGGCCCGGAGCAACAATAAGGTGGTCAAGGCTGCATCATGCACATACCGGGAAATGCTCGATCATAAGGCGATCGTCAACAGCGACGGTGCCGACGTCGAGATTTACGACTCAAAACCAGAGTTCAGCGTGGTGGCAATAGCAAAAAGGGGAGGCCAAAGCGCGACAGCACACGAAGGGGTGGGCATAACTGGCGGCTGGAACGACCTGTTCAAGAAGAGCCACCTAGAGTATGCAGCCGCCGCATCTGAGAGGGCAGCCAAGCTGCTTGACGCAAAGCATGTGAACGGCAGCAAGGCGACAGTAATCTTGGATCCTGCGATGGTAGGGCTCTTGTCGCACGAAGCGATCGGTCACACAGTCGAAGCCGACTTCGTGCTTTCTGGCTCTGTAGTAAAAGATAAGATAGGCGAGCAGGTGGCAAGTAATCTTGTCACTCTGGTAGACAGCGGCAGGTCAGAAATAGTCGGCAACGCCGGCGGCACGATAATTATAGACGACGAGGGCGTGGCCGCGGGGCGGACCGCGATAATTGAGAAAGGGATATTGAAATCGTTTTTGCATAACCGCGAATCTGCAATGACGTTTGACACAGAATCAACGGGCAACGCCCGGGCATTCCAATACAACGACGAGCCCCTGATCAGGATGAGAAACACGTTCATCGAGCCGGGGACAGACAAGCTGGCAGACATGATAAAAGAGACAAAACACGGCTATATCGTCAAGGGCGCAAGGAACGGGCAGGCAGATGCCAATGGCGAGTTTATGTTCGGCGCAGAAGAGGTCTATCTGATAGAGAACGGTGAGGTAAAGGAGCTGATGAAGGGAGCAAGCATCTCTGGCAACGCGTTTCACGTTTTAAAGTCGGTTGACATGGTAGGCGACGAGTTCCAGTACGACATTGGCACGGGCTATTGCGGCAAGTACCAGCTGGCCAAGGTTGATGGAGGCGGGCCGCACATCCGGTGCACTGCTGTAATTGGAGGGTTGCAGTGATTTTGGAGGACCTTTTGCGCTATGCTATCAAAGAGGCGGAGGCTCTTGGCGCAAGCGACGCCGAAGCGTGCGCGGCGGCCAGCAGCGAATCCGAGGTCTTTATCGAGAATAACGATATCAAGCAGGCAAAATCGCAAAAGCCAAGCTCGGTAGGGATACGGGTCTTTGTCAGGGGCTCGGCCGGCTTTTGCTCTGTCAACAGCCTTTCAAAGAGCAAGATAAAGGACGCCGTGTCGATGGCGGTAAAGATTGCGCGGGTGAGCCCAAAGGACAGGTACAACGTCCTTCCAAGCAGATCAAAGAAGCCAAGGATGCTTCAAGGCATCTACGACAAAAATGCTCAGTCATTTGAGGTTTCAGACGCAGCCAGGATGGCAGCAGAGATGCTCGCAGCTGCAAAGTTGTACGACAAGAGGGTGAGCGTCGACAGCGGCAACTTTACTGCAGACGTATCGACGCAGTGGCTTGCAAACTCTAATGGCATCGAGCTGTCAGAAAAGACAAGCATCTTTTCGTGGTCTATAATGGGCATGGCAATAGATGGCGGCGACATCTCTAGCTTTGATTTTCAGCTTGGAGGCTCGCACTTTGTCAGAGACATTGATGTGCACGCGACCGCTACAGAATTTGCAGAAACCGTGGTCAACTCGCTTGGGCCGCACAGGATAGAGAGCTTTAAAGGAGAAATGCTGCTGACGCCTGCTGCCATAAATGAAATGATGGAGGAAGTGATCTCACACTCTATCAATTCAGACGCCGTCCAGAAAAAGTCAAGCCACTTTGCTGGCAAGATAGGGAAAAAGGTCGCGTCAGACCTGCTGACCGTGGAGGACGACGCAACCAATGTAGAGGCCCTTGGAGCGTCCAGCTTTGACAGGGAAGGCGTACCTCATCGCAGAAACGTCGTGATAGAAAAAGGGGTGCTCTACAAATTCCTCTATAACACCTATACTGCAAAAAAGGACGGCGTCAGGAGCACAGGCAACGCCAGCGGCTCGATAAGCTCTCCTCCTTCCGTGTCGACTACCAACTTTGTAGTCAGACCGGGCAGGTCAAGCCTTGACACCCTCGTGTCTGAAATGAAAAACGGCATGATAATCAGCAGGTTTTCTGGCAACGTCAACCCTGTGAACGGCGACTTTTCTGGCGTGGTCAAGGGAGGCCGGCTAGTTAAGAATGGCACGATACAACATGCTGTCAAGGAAGTGATGGTGGCCGGCAATGTCTTTGAAGCGTTGCGCCGGCTCAACGGAGTGTCAAAGGAACGTAAAGTCCTTTATGACTCGATACTTCCATACATGCGGTTTGACGGCATCTCATTCACAGCAGGATGATGATTAGGATAGATGGAAGAAGAAAGATACGACATTGCAGTCGTCGGGGGCGGGCCGGCAGGTCTTTCTGCCGCATATTCCGCAGCACGGGCCGGCGCAAAGGTAGTCTTGTTTGAAAAGGACGAAGCCATTGCTCACAGCGTCAGAACAAGCGGCGTCACTTGGATTTCGGAAATGGAGAGGCTCGGCATACCTGCTCGATACTACAACCCTGTACAGAACTACCGCTTTGTGTCGCCTTTAAACGACGTCATGATTTCCGGAAGCACCCCTAAGTCGTGCGTCCTTGATGTAAGGGGGACATACCAGCACTTGGCGTTTATGGCGGCCGAGGCCGGCGCCAAGATCATGGTGAAAAGCAACATCATCAACGTGCTCAAACAGGATAATAACAAGATCGCCGGCGTCAAGGCAAGCACTCCCAAGGGCGATCTGACTGTGCGGTCAACGCTTGTCATAGACGCAAGCGGCTTCTCCGCCTCTGTCGCGCGCAGAGCTGGCGCCTCAGGCGAATGGAAGCGCTACGGGGTCGGAGCCGAGTACGAATGCTACTGCGACGACATTGACAGCGCGACGTGGGTCCTTATGGTCGGCCGGCGCTATTCGGACGCCGGCTATGCTTGGATATTCCCGCTGTCGAGGAACAGGGTCAGGATAGGAGTAGGGATTGGCAGGCCAGAATCGAGCGCAGAACCGCTTGAAAAACTGCACGACATTTTGGAAAAAAGGCACAGGCCACTTGACACTTTTGGAAAGATACAGCCGGTGGAGCTCCACTATGGGTTCATACCAAACGAGGGGGTCAGGCAGAATAGCATCGCAGACGGCCTTGTGATGGTGGGCGACTCGGCAGGCCAGTCAAACCCGCTAGTGCTTGAGGGCATACGCTATGCAATCGAATTTGGAAGGCTGGCCGGGGAGGTGGGGGCAAAGTCGCTTCCGCGTGGTGCCAGCAGGGAATCTTTGATGGACTATGAAAAAGCATGGAAGGCAAAGGTCGAATCCAAGATCCAGTCGGCCCTGAGGGTACAGACGCGTTGGCTCGGCCTGACTGACGAAGAATGGGATAAAGAGATAGAAATTCTCCGGGACATGACAGTCGACGAGTTTCTGGACTTTATCAAGGCCGACTTTACGGCAGGCAAGATGATGAAGCTTGCGCTGCACCACCCAAAGCTGGCAGCGCGACAATTGTTTAACATGATCTTGAAGAGCTAATTGCGAGAAATGGAACCTGCTCGTTAGGTTTTTATATCTTCGAAAAACAGCAAGTCATGCCTTGGCTGGAGAAACCGCCGCGGACTTTACTCCAATTCTATACATGCTCGGTTTCGGCCTCTTAGCTTCAGTGCCCGCTCTGGTTCTGTCAAGGCTAATCTCGCCAAGACGCCGGTACAACCCGCTCAAGTTCCTTCCTATGGAGTGCGGTCAGATGCCAACAGGGGAGGGAAGGTCTCACTTTATGATGCAGTATTATGCTTACATCCTGATGTTTGTAGTCTTTGACGTGATGTCAATCTTCCTTTACGCGTGGGGAACCGCGCTGTTCAACATTCCCCGGGCCGCGACGCTCCCGATAATCGGGTTCCTAGGGATAATGTTCGCCGCCATGGGCTATGCACTCTACCTTTCAGGGAGGAAAGGAATTTGGTGATGGCGATGATTCTGCTAACAAGCATTAAATATCTATGCTGCGGAGAAAAAATCGAGGAGGACCGGCATTGAAAAAAGAGCTCGTCAGCCCCACCAACTTTAACATAATGGTGAGCAAGCTCAGCGACATTCTGGTGAGAGCACTGGATGCGCCGCTAGGCTACGCCATAAACTGGGGCAGGGTCTGGTCACTCTGGCCCGTGCACCTTGAAACTGCATGCTGCAGCGTCGAGTTTGGAGCGGCTTCGGGACCGAGGTACGATGTCGAAAGGTTCGGAATCATCGAAGCGTTCGGCTCGCTGAGGCAGTGCGACCTTATTGTAGTGCAGGGGACGGTGACAAGAAAGATGGCCCCGAGGCTGAGGATGGTCTACGACCAGATGCCGGAGCCAAAGTACGTGATTGCAATGGGTGCCTGCGCCATAACAGGCGGGCTCTACATCGACTCATACAACGTTCTTCCAGGCGTCGACGGCATTGTGCCTGTAGACGTTTACGTGCCTGGCTGCCCTCCAAGACCTGAGACGCTTATACAAGGAACAATGCTGCTGCAGGAAAAGATCAAAAGGTCAAAGATAAAGTAGCATGAGCGCCAACAAGGATGAGCCAAACAAGCCGGCCGCCGCAAGCTCACCGTCACCAAAACCTCCTGCCGCAAAACCACCTGCGACAGCAACAGCTGCTGCTGCCAAGCAGCCAGCACCGGCCGCGGCAAAGCCCACAGCAGCCGGAGCGACGCCTCCAAAGAAAGAGCCTGAAGCGCCTCCGTTTGAAAAGGGGCTCGTGGAGGAGATAAAGAAGAAGTTTGGCGAATCGATCATCAAGGTAGTTTTCATAAAGCCGTTCAGGATCAAGATACAGGTCGAGCCGAGCAACATTGTCGAAGTTGCAACGTTCCTCCGTGACAACATGGGATTTGACCACGCCGAGTCTGTAGCCGGGACCGATTATCCAAAGGACAACCAGATCGAAGTCATCTATCATTTAGGTTCGTACACCCGCGAAGATCTTGGCGCGCACATACTTTCGCTCACCACTAGAACTAGCAGGGATGATGCCCGGCTCCCAACATTAATTAACGTGTACAAAAGTGTGGAATATCACGAGAGGGAGACATTTGAGATGCTGGGCGTCTACTTTGAGGGCCACCCAAGGAACGACCGGTTCCTGCTGCCCGAAGACTGGGCAGACATCCCGCCGCTCCGCAAAGACTTTAGGATAAAGGGGAGATAATAACATGACAAGCCTAGAAGACAAGTTTGAAGAATCGAAAAGACTGGGGCTCCAGATAGTAAAAGAGTCAGAAGAGGACAGGCTGATGACCCTGAGCATTGGCCCCCAGCATCCCGGCTCCGGCCACTTTCGATTTACAGTCAAGGTCGACGGCGACTACATCATCTACTGCGATCCCGACCCCGGCTACGTCCACCGCGGGGAGGAAAAGATGTGCGAATATCGAAACGTGATCCAGAATATTCCTCATCTGGAAAGGCCTGTAATCCATGACTCTACAAACATCACCTACGCTTACAGCCTTGCAGTTGAAGAGCTGGTGGGGATAGAGGTCCCACGGCGAGGCCAGTACATAAGGGCGATTGCGTCAGAGCTCAACCGCCAGGTCTACACGCTCTACTGGCTTGCCATCTATGGCATTTTCCTAGGCCACTCGACTATGTTCATGTGGCCGACAGGTGACAGAGAGCTCTTTATCGACCTCCTTGAAGCACTCACGGGCGCAAGGGTGACGCACGCCTTCAACATCCCTGGCGGCGTCAGAAACGACATGCCCGACGGCTTTAAGGACAGGTGCCTGAGGCAGGTAAGGTACTTCCAAAAGCGCCTCAAGGAATACGAGGACATTTTCTACAACATGCCGCTCTTTAGGCAGAGGACTGAAGGTGTGGCCGTGCTGTCAAAGGAAGACGCGGCAAAGCTCGGTGTCACTGGCTCTGTCCTGCGAGCATCAGGCGTCCCGTATGACATACGCAAGGCCGAGCCATATGACATTTACAACGAGATCGACTTTAAGGTCCAGTACATGAAGACTGGCGATTGCTTTGCAAGGTCGTACGTCCCGTTCCTAGACATGCAGGAATCGTGCCATATAATCGAGCAGTTGTTGGACAAGATGCCGCAGTCCGGCGAGGTCCGCGCCAAGCTCCAGCCAAACCCGAAAGGGCCGCCAGGCGAGGCTTACAGGCGGGTCGAATCGGGTAGGGGAGCGCTCGGCTACTATGTTGTAAGCGATGGCACGCCCAAGCCATACCGGGTCAAGATATCTGTGGGCTCGTTCCGCAACATGCTTGCGCTACCGTACCTGTTGGTCGGGCAAAGGCTTGCAGACATGCCTGCTGTGTATTGGTCTCTCAACTACTGGCCGGTGGAGGCTGACAGGTAGAGATATGGCGACCTACCCACAGAACTTCCGCTTTGGAGAATTTGTCGGCAGCCTGATCTGGCTCATATTCTGGATACTCATCATAGTCGCACTTGTAGGGCTCCCGCTCTTGTTCATAGTCCTGTTCTATGTGCCGCTCCCTCCACTAGGAGACGAGGTCCTGACGCCGTACCTGTTCCTGACGATGATAGTGGACCCGTCGCGCACGATACCGATAATCGAGCACCTGATGACGACCGACCTGTTCAGGGTGGCCCTGTTTCCCGGGTTCACCTATGCAGCCTTGATAGCGGCCGTGACGATATTCGTAGAGCGCAAGTTCTTGGCAAAGATGCAACTGCGCGTCGGCCCGCTTTACGCCGGCAAGATAGAGGGCATATTCCAGTTAATTGCAGACGGCCTGAAGCTGATAGCCAAGGAGATAATCGTACCTTCCGGCGCAGACAAACCCATGTTCTGGATAGCGCCAATAGCGTTCGTCTCGACTGCCGCTGCGGTGGTCGCACTCATACCTGCAGCTCCAGGATATGTTGTTGCAGACATTGATGTCGGCCTGCTGGCAGTCTTTGCAATACTCGGGTTCTTCCCGCTCATCGCGCTTCTCTTCTCCTGGGCAAGCAACAGCAAGTACCCCTTCATTGGTGGCCTGCGTGCGCTGCACCAGATGATCGCCTTTGAAATCCCATTCATCCTGTCCGCATTATCGGTTGTCATACTGTCTGGCACGCTCAACCTGACTGGCATCGTCGAGTCCCAGATCCAGTCGTACTGGTTCATCTTTTTCCTGCCGATAAGCGCCTTTGTATTCTACATTTCCTCGCTTGCAGAGCTTGAAAGGATCCCGTTCGATCTGCCAGAGGCAGAGTCTGAAATCGTCGCCGGCTGGCTCACAGAGACATCAGGCATGATATATGGCCTAATCCAGCTTGGGTCGTACGTTAAGACGTATGCGCTGGCCGCACTATTCGTGGTGCTGTTCCTTGGTGGCTGGGCCGGCCCGATGGTCTTCCCACCTGAGGTCGAGACTCCGATCATAAACATTGCACCGCTTTATGACCAGCAGGCAGCCAACGCTACTCTATGGTTCACGCTCAAGACGTTTGGCATGATACTGCTTATGCTCTTGCCCAGAGGCATCAGCCCAAGAATCAGGATAGACATCCTGCTCCATACTGGCTGGTACAAGCTGATCGTGCTTGCGTTCATCAACATGTTCGTAGCCCTTGCACTAATATATGGCGGCATACTTGGTCCGGGAGGTCTGCTAGTTAGATGACATCGGCGGGCGGCTTCATCAAAGCTATCGAGTCGGGCTCAAAGCACTTGGTCATCAAGCGCTTCACGTTCCGCTACCCCGAACAAAAATTAAAGTTCGTAGGCGACGGCTACCAGTTCGATCCAAAGAGGGGTGTCGGAATCGCCGGCTACCGTGGCCGCCATATATTGATGCACGATAAGTGCACAGGCTGCCAGCTGTGCGCAATAGCCTGCGAAGGCATCGCAGAGGCGATAGGCATGGTCAAAGTAGACGAGTCGTGGAAGCAGAACAAGAAGGGCATCATGCCACAGATTGACTATGGCAAGTGCGTCTTTTGCGGCTTGTGCGTTGACGCGTGCCCGTTCTATGCGCTCTTTATGACAAATGACTACGAGCTGTCTGCGTTTACAAAGGAGCACTTGATCTACACACCAGCCCAGCTTGCGATAAAGCCAAAGTACCAGGGCGATGTTGAGATAGTGATAGACGACAGGGGGGCCACACATGGCTGATCCTGTCTTTATCGCAGTAGCAGTTCTCACCGTTGGCACGGCCATAATCGCGCTTGAAGCGCGCGAGCTTATCTATGGCGCGGTGGCCCTTGCGATCTCGATGCTTGGCATCGCCGGCTTTTTCCTACTACTGGACGCGCCGTTCGTGGCGATGTTCCAGATCGCAGTCTACGTCGGAGCGGTGGCTGTGCTCATCATATTCACAGTCATGTTGGTGAGGACTCAGGCCCTTTTCACCACAAAGGAAGACAAAAAGAGGAAGGGCGCCGGCATTGCGCTGATGCTTATCATCATGGCAAGCCTCGGGGCGCTATTGCTTATATCCGGGCTCAACGGCCAGTTTGGGAACTTTGGCGGCCCGCAGAATGTGGACTTTACCCAGATAGGCGAGCTGATGCTGACATACTATGCGCCAGCACTCATCATATTGGGGTTGACCCTTGCAGGGTCTGTGATTGCGGCGCTTGCACTTGCGCGCAGAGAGGACGTGGAGCAACAACATGAGCGAGCTGATTGATTTCCTCATAGTGGCGCTGGCGCTTGTTGCCATTGGCATCTACGGGCTCGTTGTCAAGCGCAACGCGATTAGGATGCTCTTTTCGATAGAAATCATTGCCAATGCTGCAAACCTGGTGCTCGTCGCATTTGCCAGGGGACTGCCAAACGCGCAGGGGCAGACGTTTGCGCTCTTTTCAATAGCCATCGCGGCGGCAGAGGTGGCTGTGGGGCTTGGGCTTATCATCGTGGCGTACAGGTTGTACAAGGAGATAGATGTCGCAGAATTTAGGAGCATGCGGGGTTAGAAAATCAAAATGGCAGAGTCATATTTCCTGTTGGCAGCGACCTTCATACCCCTCCTTCTTGCGCCGGTGGCTTATGGCATTGGCAGGAAGGCAGGTGTAAACGCCGCGACCTGGTTCTCTTTTGGCATACTTGCAGTATCGACGGCCCTTTTGCTCATCCCGGCGATCGGGATCTACAACGGCCAGCAGCAAACATACGTCGAGAGCTACGTGTGGGGACAGTTTGGCAACTTTGGCCTTCGCCTTGACGGGCTGAGCCTGCCCTTTGCACTTATTATCTATATACTGTGCACCGTACTTGCGCTCTACTCAAAGCCTTACATGGTCCACAAGGTGTCAGAAGACCTGCCAGAGCACAAGGCCGGGCACAACGGCGACAGCAACGGTCCTGTTGCATCAGCTGGGAACGACCACAGCTCGCACGGCAGCAGCCCCAACATCTCCAGCTCTCAACAGCTAACCGTGCTTGAAACCGACCAGCGTGTCAAGAACCAGATTGCGCTCTACTTTTCGCTCTACCTTGCGTTCTCGATGGGCATGCTGGGCACGGTTCTGGCGACAAACCTGATCGAGTTTTACGTGTTCTTTGAACTCATGCTCGTCCCGTCGTTCTTCTTGGTTGCGTTCTATGGCTATGGTGCAAGGCGCAGAATAGCTCTCATGTTCTTCTTCTGGACTCATGTCGGCGCAGTCGTGCTTCTGCTCGGTCTTTTGGCCATGGGATTCTTTGCAGGCGGCTTTGACTTTGACACCATAAGGGCTAACGCGGGCAACATCCCGGCGCAGTGGCTGCCGCTCATTGTGTTTGCGCTTGTTATCGGCCTCGGAGTAAAGTTGGCTGCGTTTCTGGTCCACATCTGGCTCCCATATGCCCACGCAGAGGCCCCGACACCCATTTCGGCGCTCCTGTCTCCCGCCATGATCGGCATCGGCGCGTACGGCCTTTTGCGACTGTGGATGGAGCTTCTAGGCGGCACGGGCGCCTATGAGCAGTACAGCCTCTACATCAACATGTGGGGCCTTGCCACCATGATATACGGCGGCGCAATGGCGCTGATGCAGGACGATATTAAGAAGGTTCTCGCTTACTCTAGCATCAGCCAGATGGGCTACATCCTGTTTGGGCTGGGAGCTGAAAGCGTGCTTGGCATAACCGGCGGCACGCTGATGTACGTGACGCACGGCCTTGGCAAGGCTATCCTCTTCATGATGGCCGGCTCAATTATCCTGCAGACCGGCACAAGGAGCATGACCAAGCTGGGTGGGCTGGCAGGCAAGATGCCCTACACTGCGGTGCTTGCAATGATCGGCGCGCTTACAATAATCGGGATACCGCCCACGAGCGGCTTTATGGGCGAATGGATACTGTTCAACGGCATGCTCCAGACGGCGGCTACTGACATGGACCCGCTCAGGACTACGATGTTTGGGCTGGGCATACTTGCGACCGTGCTGTCGTCTGCCTACATCCTGTGGATGTTCAAGCGCATATTCTTTGGCAAGATCCCTGAAGAGCTTGCACACGTCAAGGACTCAAACCGCTACATCACTGTGACCATGGCGGTGTTTGCAGCAATGACGCTTATCATCGGCGTATATCCTGACCTGTTCCTGGCTCCAATTGATGACTATATCAGCGGCATGTTTGAAGGCAATTCGGAAGTGCTGCCTGTTCCAGTGCATATAGAGGAGAGTGAGAACAGTGGCGAGAGCGTTGTCGTTGCTCCTCCAGAAGCCGCCACTGCTGGAGGGGAAGGAGGACATTAGGGTGATCTAGATGGCTGTTGTAGGCTTTGAAGGAATCGCAATAAACGCATGGCTTGTGTGGATACTCCCGTTCGTGGGAGCCGCTATAATCGCGGCGGTAGCCCGTGCAGGACACAGGATCAGAGACTATACTGCAGTTGCATTTGCGCTTGCAAGCGCGATTTCAGCGGCAACCTTGATCCCGCTTGCACTAGAGGGTTCTGAAGTGCACAGCCAGATCCCGTGGATCTCTTCGCTTGGCCTCAAGGCTGGCATCCTTGCAGACCCGCTTGCGATCGTCATGACCAACCTCGTGGCGTGGATCTCGTTCCTAATTATGGTATACTCGACCGGCTACATGTACGGCGACAAGGATCTCACGCGCTACTGGTTCTTCATGCTCTTCTTCATAGGCTCGATGCAACTGATCGTCCTGTCTGACAACCTGCTCATGGTGTTCTTTGGATGGGAGGGAGTGGGCCTTGCCTCCTATGCGCTCATTGGGTTCTGGTACCACGACAGGAAGAAGGACTTTGTCGGCAGAGAAGGACACGTCGCCGGAGGCATCCCAATGTGGGCCTCGCCTACCCATGCAGGCATGAAGGCGTTCCTCATGACCCGCGCAGGGGACACCATGATGCTCGCCGGCATGTTCCTCATATTCATGCATGCAGGCACCTTTGGGTTCAAAGAGCTGGTGGAAGACCCGTCATGGGCCTTTGCAATGTCACAGCAGAACCTGCTCGTGCCGGCAGCTGTCCTGCTCTTTGGTGGCGCGATAGGCAAGTCTGCACAGTTCCCGCTTAACGAATGGTTGCTTGAGGCCATGACCGGCCCCACAGCGGTCTCGGCGCTCATACACGCCGCAACGATGGTCAAGGCCGGTGTGTTTCTAGTGGCGCGCATTGGGCCGCTGTTCTTTGCGCTTGCAACCATAGGCGCATTCAGCGTCGAGCGGTTCTTTGAAGTGGTGGCGTGGGTGGGAGCCATAACCGCGTTCCTGCTCGCAACGCAGGCGCTTGTCAACCCGGAGATAAAGAAGGTGCTTGCGTATTCCACAGGCTCGCAGATAGGATACATGATGATGGGTCTTGGCATTGCAGGTCTTTCGCTCAACTTTGTGGACGGCTACACTGCCGGGTTCTTTCACCTGATGAGCCATGCAATGTTCAAGGCGTCGCTCTTCATGGGAGCCGGCGCCATACTGCACACAGTAGGTTCCCGTTTCATGACCGATATGGGCGGGCTGAAGAAGCACATGAGGAAAACCTACATCTTTATGCTTCTTGCAAGCCTCTCGCTTGCAGGTGCTCCTCTGTTCACCTCTGGCTTTTGGAGCAAGGACGCGATCTTTGCTGCCGTCCTCGATTCCGGCTATGCGTATTCGTGGCCACTCTTTACAATAGCAGTGGTGGTCGCGATCATGACTGCGTTCTACACCTTCAGGATGATAGGGATGGCATTCTTTGGCAGGGGAAGCAAGCATGTGGAGGAGATGGAGCACCATGGGCACCTGCACGAAGTAGGGCGCAGCATGTGGGTGCCGTTTGCCATTCTTGCAGTCGCGTCGATAGCGATAGGCGTCGTCGGCTTTGCGTTTGAAGCGCAGATCCACCACCTGTTCGCCGTGTACCTCGAAGAGTCGTTTGGTATCCACGGCGAAGAGGAGCACACCGAAGAGGTAACCATCCCTATCGCGCCAGAAGGCGACAGGACCTTCCTTGGGCTTCATCCACTTGCAGCAGCCGCGTCGGTGGGCGCATTTGCGATAGGTGGCGCGCTGGGCTATGTGTTCTACATCGGCAGGAAGGCAGACCCACAGGTCATATCAAGGAGCATCGTCACAAGGGCCATCTGGAAGTTCCTCTATAACAGGTGGTACCTCAACACCGCGCTTTACTGGGGCGGCGTGGTAGGACCCTTGGCGATATACCGCATTGTCTGGAGATATTTTGAAAGCACCATAATCGATGGCATGAACCCTGCCCTTCAGCACTCGATGGCATATATGTCCCGAGTAGTAAAGGGCGGCCAGACCGGAATCACGCAGACATATCTGTTTGTCTTTGCAGTGGGCATCCTGATAATCGTGATGCTCCTCTTGTTGTAGGAGATGCATGAAAAATGGTTGACCTCTTCTCGACACCAATACTCGTGACGGTAATATTGGGCGTGGTAGGCCTTGCCATCCCTGCCATCGACGCCGCAAGGCGCGAAAAGGGCAAGGACAGGAACAAGGTCTACAGCGCAATCGCGTTTGGCGCGCTCGCTCTTGCAATAGGCATCGTCATCTTCCGCATATTCTCCGGCGAGGTCCTGCCGGCGGTGGCGTTCTCTCAAGAGGTGCTGGTCGACGACATGTTCGGCTCGTTCTTTGCAATCGCGCTCTTGCTCGTGTCCATAATGGTCACCGCGTCATCATGGAACTATTACAAGGGTAAGTCAAACCCTGCTGCCTACTACTCGCTTATCCTGCTGTCAAGCATCGGCATGGTGATAATCGCCTATTCGACAGACCTTGTCATGCTGCTTGTCGCGTGGGAGCTGATGTCGCTTCCAACATATGCGCTGGCAGGCTTTACGAAGCGCGACCCGATCTCCAACGAAGCCGCGATAAAGTATTTTATGTTCGGCGCGCTGTCATCGGCACTCATTGTCCTTGCGATCGGCCTAGTCTATGGCATCACGGGCACGACCAACATCGGCGACTCGATAAGGGCGATGGCCAACCTCGATGCAGACCTCGTGCCTGTCGGCCTGCTTGCAGTCGCGCTGTTCATCGCCGGCTTTGGCTTCAAGATGGGCCTCGTGCCGTTCCACATGTGGCTGCCAGACGCCTATGAAGGCTCTCCAACTACCATCGGAGCTCTGCTGGCTGCAGGCACCAAGAAGGCCGGCTTTGCCGCCGCGCTCCGCGTCATTGTGCTTGGCATGTTTGCACTCAACCTTGACTGGACTCTCACCTTGGCTGTAGTTGCAGTGTTTACCATGACTCTTGGCAACCTTGGCGCTCTGATTCAAAAGAGCGTGCCAAGGATACTTGCCTATTCCAGCATTGCGCAGGCAGGCTACATCATGATAGGCATCGCGCTTGCCCCATATTCGGATCAGGCGCTCTCCGGCTCGCTATTTCACATAATCAACCACGCGGTCATGAAGTCTGCAGGATTCATCGCAGCATCAGCGGTAGCTACCGCGCTTGCCAGCTATAGCCTTGAAAAGTACCGCGGCCTTGGTAGGCGTATGCCGATAACTGCGATCGCGCTTTCAATATCGCTGCTTGCCTTGGCAGGTGTGCCTCCGCTCAACGGATTCTGGAGCAAGCTGGTGCTCTTTGGGGCAGGGATTAACTCTGGGCCGCTTGTGGAATGGGGGCCGTGGCTTGCAATAGCCGGCGTTCTCAACAGCGCGCTGTCGCTTGGCTACTATGCGTGGATAATGAGAAAGATGTACATGGAAGAAGGGCCTGACATGAGCAAGGTAAAGGAACCAAGGGCCATGGTCGCCGTTCTGGTGTTTGCAATGGTCTTCATGGTGGGCTTTGGCATCTGGCACGCCCCGCTGCTCGACTTTGCGTCAAGAGCTATACCTGACCTGACGTCAAGCATCACGCAGGCATCGTTCATGTCCGGTAGCAACTAGGCGCGCGTTTCCCTTTCAGAGCCTGTGGAGGGAAAAATGCTACATGCTGCCGCATTTTACACACAAAAAATGCTGCAATCTAGTTCCAGTGGAAAAATGGTGCAGTTTGCAAGCGCGCTTTTCCAGTCCAAGAATAATAATAACTATAGTTCTTTTATGCTAGAACTGCACCGACGCCAAGTCCGTCAGGTGCTCCAGGTGGCGCTTGGCCTCGTTTTCTGCAGGAATCTTGCGGAGCTCGTTCTTTGCCTTTGCTGCATACGACTGGTAGAGCTTGTCCATCTGGTCGACCAGCTCCTTAGACTTGCCGTTCTTTCTTACAAGCATGTTGAACAGGCGGTTTTCGTTGTTCCAGTCTATGAGGTCGTCGTGAATCTGGTAGGCGATGCCAAGCAGGTTGCCAAACGACGACATGGCATGGATCTGGTCTTCGCTTCCGCCGGCAATCATCGCTCCCACCTTTGCAGAGGCCTCAAAGAGCGAAGCGGTCTTGTATTCAAGCACCTTGATGTAGTCGTCCTCGTTGATGTCCGGAGACTTGTTGAGCCTTATCTCCATCATTTCGCCCTCGCTCATCCTAGTGGCCGCGTTGGACAGCTCGTTGACGATTCGGGCGTCCTTCAGCTTTGACCCAATGTTGAGTATGATGCCAAGCACAAAGTCGGCGGTGAGGATGCTGCTGTTGTAGCCGTACTTGACGTGGAACGAGGGCTTGCCGCGTCGCTGGTTCTCCTCGTCGATTATGTCATCGTGGATAATCGACTCGGTGTGCAGGAGCTCGATCGCAGAGGCTGCAAGGTACGCGTCGGCGCCGGGCTTTTTGGAATTGATGCACTCGGCAGAAAGCACGAGTATCAGCGGCCTGATGCGCTTGCCGCCGTCGCAGGCGTAGCGCAGGGGAGCATGGAACTCGGACCAAGAATACAGGTCAAGCTCGCGCTTTAATGCATCTTCAATTCTTGCGATGTGGTCGGCAAACTGTTCGATCAAAGGGTTGGCCTCAATTTTTCTCCTGCTACTCAAAACCAGCTCTTTTCCTGAGGGGTATTCGGAAAGGTGTCAATATTAATTTACTGTTGCCTGAATGGTAAAAGTGCTCCGGCCGGGATTTGAACCCGGGATCTGCGACTCGAAAGGCCACAATGCTTGACCGGACTGTGCAGCCACAAAAGTGGCTACTACACCACCGGAGCACTCGCAAACTCTGTAAGAACCTACCCATAAAATCCTTTCTTGGTTGCTTTTTCACAAGGTTTTTCTATCGGGTGGAATTGAGATCACCTATGAACATTGTCCAGAAGATCGATTCAGAAATTGAAAGGCGCAGCCTGTTAAAACATTCCTTCTACCAGATGTGGTCAGAGGGCAAATTGACGATCGATCATCTTCGGGGATATTCACTGGAATATTTCCAGCTGGTCAAGGCGGTCCCCAAGTTTGTGGAAAGCATTGCAGCAAAGGCCATGGACAATAAAGATATCGCCAGCAACGCGAGGGAAGAGGCCGAGCACATCGAGCCGTGGGTGAGGTTCGCTGGCGCTCTGGGCGTCCCAAGGAGCGACCTTGTCGATTATGCTGGCGCAGCCAAGACTAACGCGGCGGTTGCCAAGATGATGACGCTTGCAAACGCTTCATTTGAAGAGGCGGTGGCGGCAATGTACGCCTACGAGATGGAGCTTCCAAAGATAAGCAGGAGCAAGATCGACGGGTTGAAGAAGTTCTACGGGATGAGCAGCGGGGACGCGACGAAATACTTCGAGATACACGAAGAGGCAGATGTCCGACACGCACGGGTATGGAGGGAAATACTGGACAAAATCCCGGCAGAAAAGCAGGAGGCAGCGTTTGCCGCCGCAGTCGAGTCTCTGAAAGCACAGAACATGCTGCTGGACTCGGTGCAGGAAAGGTACGTCGGCAGCAGCAGGATGAACTGCTAATTCTCCAAACCTTTATACATACTTCCTCTTTACGTTTTTTCGATCGGGCCCATAGCTCAGCCTGGCAGAGCGACCGGCTCATAACCGGTCGGCCAGGGGTTCAAACCCCCTTGGGCCCACTTTCTTACCTTGGACATTCATCCCATCTTGTGGACAAAAATTCCTTCATATCGACATGATGCTTCTTTTCAGAAAATTCGATATTCGACTATAAAGCGATGACTGTGCCGCGTGATAAGGTATCTAGCTACATTACACTGAAATATGGCTAATCAAACCTTTCAGACTCTTGTCAGATAATAATTCTATTAATGTGAAATTCTGCAAGGCTTGTAGCCTTTATTTTTTCATAACTGAAAATCAGGATGGCAAAAAAGTGCGCTGTACCCGGTGCTTTGGATTGATAGACTGATCTTGCCTGCCATGTGTTATTATTGTAAAAAATATCATTCAGAAAAATAAGCCTAGATATACTATTATTTCTTCCACAAGCTTATGCCAAAAAGCGATGGCGATAAAGCAGTGAGATATTACAAAGTTCTAATACTGATGAACGAAATGGTCGTTTTTACTTAGAGAAAATAATGCCATAATGCCCTGCTAAAGCAGCATGATAGGACGGTTGAAGAATTGAGTGAACGTATCTGCAAAATCAGCGTCGACACATCTATAGCCTGCGCCATTCGAGGTTCTGACAGGGCAGTTTATTTGTCGGTAATGTTATGTCTACGTTAACGTCGAAAAGAACCCTGTTGGTAGATGATGAACAAGATGTATTGACTGTTTTCAAGAAAGCACTAGGATCGAAAGGCTACGAGGTGGATGCTTTCAACGATCCAACAAAGGCGCTGATTGACTTCGCGCCCGGCCGCTATGATATTGTGATTACAGATGTAAAGATGCCTTAGCTAAGCGGCTCTGAATTATATGACAGAATACGCAAGCAAGATGAAAAGGTTAAGGTGTTTTTCTTATCAGGCATTGACATTTACGAACACGATCCCAAATTTGCATTCTCAAACGTTGATCCCAAGATGTTCATTCACAAGCCGATCGGAATTACTGACTTGATCAAGACAATAGAAGCATGAATGCATGCCCCTGTATTACTACACATATGCTGATTCAAGCTTTCCACAGACAGTTAAGGAACTGCTAGCAGCTAAAAAACATCTTGCATGTCTTCGCATCATCACAGCCATCAAATTATGTCTGCGGGTTCGAATCGCCTGACGACATCGTGAATCCACTTGCCTATTCGCCCTTTGTCGAATCTAAACCAACAGTCATAGCCATATAGAATCTTCCGTCTTCGCTAAACTTTAGCTTGTGCCCAGAATCGTTGACCAAGATCACGTCAGTAATCCCTGCAGGCAATTTGGCCTGATAGAGGCAGTATTCTCCGGCCTTGGATAGTTTCACTTCGTCATCACTCCCCCTTACGTTAGCTATTTCTATAGCCTTGCCAAGGTCAACTTCCCTAAGCCTTGGAATGGACCCGGCAACTAGTTTGACCTGTGGTTCTTCGTCGTTATTGCATGGGACTTTTAGCTCAACTTCTGCATGTCCCTTTGTCGTGCTATATGGTGCCAAATGAGCCAAGATGATGTAGTCATCTTTCTTGAGGTCGTCAGTTATTTCCTTGCTAAATGTGAAAACGGGGCTGGCTTGATTGCTGTCTCCCAAATCGTTATCTTGGCTGCTGGTGCTCGACGATGCTACAGGCTCGTTCACCACTACCTGATCAACTGATATAGTGGTAGTATTGGTCATGTTTCTCTTCAATTCAGTGATCGATTGGTTTATCGAGCTAATAGTAGTTTGCAGTTGATTTAGAAGATCAGGAGGCATCGTTGCTGCTGCAATACTATTCTGCTGCGTCGCGTCGCTCAAAGTGGTATTCGCTGTTGCTGTAGCCTGAGTTTCGTTTTGTTGTTGGTTCAGTTCCTGCGATGGCAATTGCTGACCTGTTCCAGTTTCGTTCGCTGCAGCACTTGTGTCATTGCTGGCACCTGAAGTCAAGTTGTCAAGAACCGGGTATAATTCAAACAGCTCAAACGTAGTCAGATTTTCCCAGTCGCTCTCGCTGGGCATTGCAGTATTATTGGTGCTGTTAAGGCTACTGGTTGTTGCTATAGTGTCATTAGTAGCACTTGAAGAAGCATTAGCTCCGCTTGTGTCGTTATAATAATTGACAGGACCTTGGGTACTAACGCTGTTGCTAGACCCGATCGTCGGAAGAGCGATAGATAGCAACAATACTAAAGCGCTGACTACGGCAACAAAAGTAATTATCATTTTTGAAAACATTTCTGACATAGAGGTTTGAGGTAATAGAATTTATTGCGCACGTATCTGATTTCCGGCTAGCAATCTTATTTTTTAGTTTTATAATTTTTACATGAATTTTCTATTTAGTATAATACTGCGCCACGCACTTGATTGATTAGGCCATTTGAGCTTCGAATCTGGCGTCCTGTTTTGCTTTTCTTGGATAACCCTCTTTCCTCATCCTGTATGAGATGGCGACCATAAAATAGATAAATATGATAGAGCCAATCGATACAGCTGCAATTTCCACAATATCCATGCCTATAGCTGCGCAAAATATGATTTAAGCAGGCATTAGTTTTTGGACATTGATCGATTGCGAGTCCTAAATCGGGGAACCATGTCTGATATCACTAGACAGGCGTTCTTGTATGTATTACTCTTTTTATGGTATTGGGGTCAATGATACACAACAGCTAGCTATCATGACCCAAGGGAAAAAGCATGCGCCGTCTAAAACTGGCGACCATAACTTGGATGTCGAGAGAATGCAATATGAAAAGGATAAAGAAAACATTCCAGCCACAGTAACGGATTATGTAAACAAAGAGAAATAGACCGATGACGTTTATTCTGCAATGGGAAAGGAGGATGAAAAGCCTTCCAAAGGTAAGCACTGATCGAATTGCTGGATGTATAATCCTCCGACATAAAATAAATTATGGGTCTTTTAGCACGAGCTGAAGGCTCCTGAAAACAACAGAAAAGATGACGACTAGAAGTATTTCTTGACAGAATCGTAAACTAGAACATTTGTTAGTTTTATCTGATATGATCTAGTCGCGTACTTTACCTCTACAATTGTTAAATTCTATGATAAACCGCCATCTTGCCGGTGATGCAGGATCAACCACAGAACCAACAATAAGCTGACGCGTCGTATTGCGATTGTAATTTTGTTGCTCGGGTCTCTGACATTTGGCGTGACCGGATTTGCTGGGGCGCAGGTAAATGTCACCTCTAACGCTACAACTGTAGACAACACTACCTCTACGGCTTCGACAGGGAATGCCACCGGCACCAATCAAACAGGGGGCGGAGAAGGAACAACTACCGCAGCCGCTGATGATACGTTCAGAGCCAGAGGGACAATAAATGATTTCATATCAAGTGCTATGTCTGATAATGCTACTGCTGCCAATGCCACTTCAGACGGATACATTCTGGGTGGCAGATGGAGGGTAGATGTCATAGGTGGGGAAGTAAGGCAGGTTCAAGCCAATATATCGATGGCGAAACCTGACGGGAGCGATTTCCACATGCATCTGATAGATAACTTTACTGCTGGGGGAGGAGCCAATGAAACTACAACTGCCAATGCCACTGGAGCCAACATGACTGGTGGCGGAGGCGACAGCGGGATGGACAATGCGACTGCTGGAAATATGACAGAAGGCAATGAAACCACAACAACATTGCCACAGGTCATGACTGGAGGCAACAATACTACCGGTGACAATGCAACTACGCGGGTTGGCAACGCCACGACACCGGGCAACGAGACTACAACTGCCCAAGTCACTCTCTCCGAGGATGGCACTTTTGAAATCTCTGGTACAGCGACCATATACACGAACAACGATCCGCAGTGGGAAAACGTTCCAATCACAATCAAAAACACCGGTCGAGTCCTGACCATTAATGTAGATCATGAAATGACGGACAATCACTTCATGGGTCTCCCGATCTACGGGTTTGTCACTGGGTTAATTGGAGGGGACAACAGGTCAGTCCTGCCTCCGCTTGAGGGGGTAGAACCGTCGCCTACAACTCCTGCTCCCACAATACCCAATGCCACAACCCCGACTGGCAATGCAACTGCACCCACTGGCAATGAGACTAGTGGAAACCAAACTACAGAAGGTCCAGCACCAAGCCCGACGACCAATGAAACTACCGGCGGTGGTGGCGGTCAAACTATTGCAGTGTCGATAACTCCGGGTTCGTCCAGCAAGACGACCGATTCATTCGATCCAAATCCGGTTGAAGCCAGTGTCGGCGACACTGTAACTTGGACCAATGACGACTCGACACCGCACACTGTGACATCAGGTTCCAACGGGCAGCCTGACGGCAGGTTCGACTCATCGCCCAACCTCAACCCGCTAATGAATCCGGGGCAGACATTCAGCCACACGTTTGAAGAGGCAGGAGAATATCCTTACTACTGCGCACTTCATCCAAACATGGTGGGAACAGTCAACGTAAGCTGATGTGGCAGCGAAAACTTTGCCTTCCTCTTTCTTTTTGATTTTAGCGCCGCGGAATATTGCACTTGACTTTTGTGCCCAGAATCAGAAATGAAACTATGCCAAGCACCACACCAGTGAGGCCAAACGAGACGAACCACAGCAGCGGGTTCCCAGTAAAAGCCGAGATAAAGTAGCCTATAAAGAGCGGCCCAAGTACTAGCCCCAAGTCGCCTATCATCCTATTGAATCCTATCCCACGCGTAACATGCGAGTGAACACCGAGCGCCCGGCCGGCATCTGCTACGCTTTTCTTCTTCACCTTCTCTTCTATCTGCTCTGCCGCCCAGACTATGGATTGGCCGAAAAAGCCTGACGTAACGCCTATCAGAGTGACGATGGCAAGCAGCAAGAGCATAGACGTGGACAGCGGCATGATGGCAACCAGTATCGCAGCAGACAGGATTGCAGCAAACAACGGCTTTTGCATCCCGTACATCTGCGTAAGCTTGCCAGAGAAGAACGAGCTGACCAGATTCGCAATCGACGCCATTGTAAGCATTATGCCAACGTCGAACACTGACAGCGAAAGGCTGCCATAAGCAAAAAGCGGCATGCCCGTGGTATAAATGCCTGAGCGCAGGAACGCAAAGCCAAAGGTGGCTATTGCAGCGGTGTTGAGATAGACTGTCATGTCTGCTTTGCGGCTGCCGCCGCTCTCATGACCCAAAACAGGCCTTGCCACGTCGAGCCTGCCAGAGTAAGCGAGCGCGGCGACTATCGCAAGGGCCACCGCTATTACTGCCGCAAACGCAAGATATGGCGCGTTGTATCCAAAAAACGCGGCAATCGGGGCCCCGACTATCGGGCCCATGATGGGACCCAACATCAACATCGATTGATAGCTTCCAATGTTTGTTCCGCGCTTGGATGCTTCTGATGACAGGAGGACAAATGCGATGGCCGCCCCGACATAGATCGACGACCCAATACCTTCAAACACCCTTGCAGACAGCAGCACCCAATAGTTTGGTGCAAAGCCGGCCAGCACCGACGAGCTGACAAGTACTCCGAGACCAAGGATCATTGTCCTGTTCAAGCCAAGCCTGTCTGCCAAGACTCCCGATGGGATATCAAATACGAGCCGGCCAATGGCAAAACCTGCAATCACCGCGCCTACCAAGAACTCATTGGCTCCAAGATCCTGCTGCGCATAAAGCGTCAGCGACGGAGTGACCATGCTGGCGCCCATCATGACTACAAGTGAGACTAGCGAAAGCGCCACTATGCTTGGCTGGATACTGAGGTATTCATTTAACTTGAACATTCTGTCACCAATAAAGGTTGAAAGACGTGAGAATCATGTATGCAATGCCTAATTTACCTTTGTATAGGGCACGCCTTTATGATGATATAGTCGATTATCTTCTTTCTTGAGACGTCCTTCATCTTCAAAAGGGAACTGTAAAGCACCTTTTCAAGAAACGATGGGTACTTTTGCAGGATTCTTTCCCTGAGCGTACTTCTTCGGAGCACGTAATAGTCGGTCAGCGGCTCGTAAACGTGGTGGCCGGATGTGCCTAATGTCCTTGATCTCAAATCCCTTACTTGCAATGGCCGATTTGACATATTCCAGCTTATAGTGCTCTGACGACCATGTCTATGCAAGTATCCCGAGCTTGAAGAAAGGCTTTGCCTGTGTCACCACAGGCATTACGATAATAAGAAGGCCATTAGGTTTGAGCACCTTTCTGGATTTGCTGATGAATTTCTCTAGCAGCCTGAAGTGCTGCGCAGACTCAAGCGCGACTATCCTGTCTGCAGATTCGTCAGAAAGCGGCAGCGCGGAAGATGTCGCGTTTAGCAGCGACATCTTCTCCTCTGCCTTCATTGCAGACAACAACTGCTGGAAATTTATATTAACACAACTGATGTCCAGAGAACCATGGGAAGACCTCCACTGTGCTGCAGGCGCGGAGAACCCACTTCCAACGTCCACCAGCCTTTTTGCAGAGCCAAGCTCGGCAATGTCTCCTACAAGGGAGCACAGGTCAGTCTGTGCTGCCATCGGGTCTGATGCCTTGTGATTCTAGTAACCAAGTTGAGCATGTCGCCGCCAATAGCAAGCTGCATGACAGAAGACAGAGAATTGTACAGGTTTATGAGGTCATGCTCGTTGCGCCGCAAAGTCCACAATATGGCTTGCAGCGGGTTTATCTGCATCAATGCTATTGCTATGGCTGCTGATATAAACGAAAAGACCTAGGACAGCTCGGTGGCCAGCTCGTTGGTATCCACCACAAGCCCATAAAAGCTCCTTACGTCGTCCAGTGTGCACTCGTAGCGCTTTGGGTTCATGGATGCAGTGGCATCTGACACGACCATGACGTCAAATCCAAGGTTAAAGGCGTCCCTCAATGACGTCTCTACGCACATAGATGTGTCAAACCCGCAAAATATCACTGAGTCAACCTGCAGCTTTCTCAGCAGGTCTTCAAGCTTTGTGCCGTAGAATGCAGAATCGCGCCTCTTTGTTATCACGTATTCTTTGTTGTCTGGCTTGAGCTCTGCCACGATGTCCGCGTCCCATGTCCCTTTGATGCAGATAGGTATCTCTTCAATCCTTTCTTCACGCGGCAGAGGAAGGATCTTGTGGGTCTTTGTCAGCAGATCGACCCCTGAAGGTTCCCTTACGGCTATTGTAAAGACAATTGGAGTGCCAATTTTCCTGCAAATATTGACAAGCCTGATGATGTTTGGCAGCGCCTTTTTGTAGTGAGACCTATTGATGCCTAGCTTGTCGTACGAGCCTCCATCGCTAACAAATCCATTCTGAGTATCTATTACTATCAGTGTTGGTTTAAGCTCATATCCTTTTATTGTAACAGCCGCTGCTCGTCTGCCTGCTCTGTGTGTTCTTCCGTTGTTTTCTTGCAATGATTTTGTAGCCGTACTTCAACACTGCTAATGATCCATAATAATGGTTTTAGACAATCAGATACCGAAAACTTTTCTTCCTAAATATTCGTGTAACAAGCTTCATTTAGCTATTATCTTGAGCAGCAATATCAGTCCATAGTATGGCAGGTTGTAAAATGCTGCAAGTGCGGCAACATCTATGCTAAAAAATTGTGAAGCAAAGACGACTACAAGAATGTTGTTCACATAGGTCATTACTATCAGCCCAGATATTCCAAGATCCCTGCTTCTTTCCATAGTGATGATCTTGCCTTGGTATTTGATGTTGCCCGCAACATAACCAATTGCGGCATATGCTGCAAACAGGGCAAATGCTGCCGCAATATTGACAAACACAAAGCTGAGATCTTTGAAGAAAAAACTCGAAAAGTTTGCAAACACTCCCAAGTTCATCAGGGATATGAGGACTATGGAAACAGGAAAGGATTTTTTGTCAACTCGCTGCGCAATTGACGACCATTTTTTCTTTGCAAACCAGCCGGCAATGATCGGGATAAACAGAGCTACAGAAAGCAGAAAAACCATGTTGAAAATCGGTATTTCAAACTCTGAATTGCCTCCAAGCAAGAGGTACACGATGGAAGGAAGTGCGAATGGAACTCCAAGGGAAGTTACGATGACCATTCCAACGACAAGAGGCAATTTCTTGCTCTTTTCAACAGCGTTGATTACAAACGGTGCCCCTAGCCCCGTGGAAATCCCTGAAAGGAGCAATACTGGGACGGCAAGCGGCTCATAGACCAGCTTTGCTATAAAATACATTGTCAGCGGGAGTGCAACCAGCTTGACCATTGACAAAATCACCAGCTGTACCGGCTTTTTGAAGGTAGAGGCTAGATCTTGAAGGTTCAGCCGGATGAGGTTCAAGAACAAAAGGAGCCCCAGCCAGATAAGCAGGTATGGCTCAAAAATGATGCCAAAAGAAGGCAGTAGGACACCCGTGGCCATTGAAGCTGCAATGGCGATGAAAAGCACGATGTCTTCGCCTTTTAACTTGGTCAAGGCCGCAGACAGCTTGCCATTGCGTAATAATTCCACGGCATAAAATGTTAGCAGCATGATAGAAAACCGTTGACACGTCTTCTACTTGAGACAAGATTTTTGGTTCTTGCTTCTTCATGAAGATCATCTAACCTTTAACACTAATGCCGCACACAAATAATAGCGATTTCAAAATGAGGACCACGGAATATTCGATAGACGCAAGAACTGAACGCACAGTCGGTGACAAGGTGGCGGTTATTTTTTGTACAAAAAACTCAGCAGCTACCATTCAAAATGCGATAAAGGCGATAAAGAACAGCAATTATGACCTTGATTCGATAATTGTTGTTGACGGTTTCTCAAATGACAAGACCGTGGAGAAGGCAAAGCAGGGTGGAGCGACAAACGTCATCACCCAGCCAGAAAAAAAATTTCCAGGCAAAGGGATTGCCATGAAGGCAGGAATAGAGGAATCGAAAAAAGCAGGCGCGGACGTTGCGTTATTTCTTGATTCTGATATAAAGAACCTATCAGGCCAGTGGGTGGATGCGCTAGTTGATCCGATACTGGAAGAAGGATATGACATGACAAGGGGTTTCTATGAGAGGGCGCCAAGGGACGCAGCCGTTACAAAACTGGTTGCAAGGCCGATGCTCTCTGTGTTCTTTCCAGAGCTCTCACATTTCGAGCAGCCATTAAGCGGCGAGGTGTGCGCCCGCATGCAAGTCTGGGAGGATCTGCTCAATAGAGATGCGAAACCTCCCGATGGGTGGGGAATCGATGTATGGTTTTTCGTAGAAGCGGCGATGTCAGGCCACAAATTAAGGGAGGTATATCTGGGCAGAAAAGAGCACACCTCTTTTGACGGGTACAAGGAAGACATTGGCAAGCTACACAAGATGTCAGAGCAGGTGCTATTCACAATATTGAATGAGGCAGTGAAATATGACAGGTTTGAGCAGCACTACAACAGGGTAAGCCTGTGAGATCAAGTAGTGAGCGACGCTCTAGATGGTAAGAGCGATTCGATTACCTTCCGCAAGCCCGCCTTGTAACTCTCGTTTGAAAATTTCAAGACTGATTCGCTGAGCTGGGATCTTTCTGCTTGCATGTCGTTATCAGATGCTATCAATATTTTGCCGATAATGTCGGCGGCCTGCCGGTGCGTACGGAACTGGTAGTATTCTGGCACAAATTCTGTGTATCCGCCTTCATTAGGGACAACTGGGATCAGACCTGCGCTCATTGCCTCAACGATGGATATGCCAAAGGGCTCTCCTGCAAGTGGATGTAGGTATACTTTGGACTTTTGCATCAGTTCTAGCAATCGATCAAAGCTGGCATCAACTTCTACGCGAATCTTGCTCTCCAAATCATAGTCACGTATTGATTGCTTTAATTTTTCAAGATATTTCTCGTCGCCGGCTCCAATATTTCCAACAAGGACTATCCTTGCATTCACCTTCAGATCCTTTATCAAGATCTTGCATACCTCTATCACATTTTCAAGCTGCTTGTCCGGACTGAATCTGGAGATAACAAGGATCATATTCTCCCTTTTGCTGGAGTGAAGGGCAATATTGCGAAACTTTTCTACGTCGACAGGTGGATATACTACAATAGGTTTTACTGCCGAGCCGTAGCGTTCCTCAATGGCCTTTTTGCTAAAGTTAGAGTTTGTAATGACGGTTGTATTTCTCATCATCGAATCATAAGTTTTCAAAATGTTTTCAAGCATCCTTTGTTGCAAATCCTCTTCTTCTAAGCCTTCTGTACCAACCCATTTCCTGATAAACCGCATGTAGCTCTTATCATGGTTTTCCTGTATCAATTGGGGAACGATTGGAAAGTGGCAATAAGTGATGATCCTTTTCTTGTCCCCGTCAGAAGCTTTCGATCGATTATAGTATGGTAGCAGATCGCCATGAGTGTTGATTATCAAGTTATAATCGCTGTCATTGCCATATGTGTCCTGCGATCCTTTTTTGCTTTCAGTCGAGACTCTTGAAGGATTGTCGATAGCATTTGTCAGACCTATCATTGAGAAGAGGTCAAGATGTACCGGGTTAATGTCGACAGAATCGACAATGTCTCCAAAATCTCTCTTCAGCTGCTTAATGTCTGGCTTTTTGAATGACGCAAGATCTACTTTGAAACCCATTTCGGCAAGCAAGCCAATTGTTATTATTGCCAGCCGCTCGCTTCCTCCGCCTGCGTTTATGTCATCATGAACAACTTTGACTCGCATTGCTTACACTCTTTTTCCGCCAGCATTACTATAATGAATAATTGAATTAAGTTATGTAATGGAACTATAGTGCTTTCAAAAAACACGAGCTCTGTCTCCTTTTGCCTATGCAAAAAATCTATCAGCGTTATTAGCCATATTGCCGCAAAACTGGATGAAATGACAAAAGTCAAAAGTGGTGATACCATGCAACTGCGTTACGCTCTTAATGAATCTGAATGCACTGCCTGCAGCAGCCACCTTGAATGGCAGCTTGATCTGAAGGATATCAACAGACCTAGATACGTATCTTATCATTGCAATTATCAATATGTGATTTACATTGATAACGTCAAAGTCGATGTGAAAAGGGTCGATAGAAAGAAACAAGAGTCCTTAGAAAACAAGCCGGTAAAAGATGATGAGCCTAGGGCAATATTGATCGCACAGACAAAGAAGAAAGAGCGACAACGACAAGAAAAAGATGGATGACTTGGTGCTAGTCTTGAAACCGATGGTTTTTGTGGCAAAATACTATTACTGTTACTGGCTATGCGGGAACCTGTTCTGAATATGCCTCAAAAGCATGTGTTTCTGGTATTTCCTAATATTCTATATCGCTTTCCGCATATCTTGCACCTGTACTCTGGATAGCGCTCGACTTTTATTAAAGTAGATGAGGACACCATAGCTTCACACAAGCTTGGTCTCTAATGTATAAAACTGGAGTCCACATGGCAATTCCTGCTTGTATCGTTGCCTGATTAAACTAAACTATATTGTAACATAAAAAAGCAATAAGATTCCGAGTATAAACAGTGTCACGACAAGACGGAAATTCCACTGAATTACTCTATATGCATGAACCATGATAGACCCATCATCGTGCGAATTACAACAAAAAGATTGGACTAGATTTTTCATAGAGGCAGATAGGTTTCTGGAAAAAACAGCAGAGTATGTTCATCGTGGCGTAAACCCCGGAGGCTACTACCAAGCAATATGGACGAGGGACGCAGCATTCATACTTAAAGACCAGTTCCTTACAGGGGATACCTACAACGTTCTCCGGTCCCTGCATTTCATCTGGGCTCACCAGATAGGTCTGAATGATGAGAAGATAATCTATGGAAGAGGGTCTCCTGAGCTTGGATTCTCGGTTCAATACGCAGATAAAAAGACAAAAGAAAAGTTCAGCGGCGCGCTGCCCTCGACCATATATTACAATCAGGGTTTCTCTGAAGTTTATGCACGCAATCCTGATATTGATTCTACCGCATTGATGATATCTACCACATCATGGATTTTGGATGTTTATCTTAAGGCAGGGCTTTACTCTTACTATGAGAGTCTGCCAGAGTGGTCCTCGGCATCGTCACCTCCTGATCCATCGTCACCGCCCAAGTCGGCAGCAAGACCCTTATCGTCTGCAGATTACAGGCGGCGACAACAGGATTCTCATTCCGATGCATTGTACAAGACAGGAGTACCTCCGTTAAAGGTCATATCAAAGCCTGTAGAGCTAATAGAGTTTATTGTCCCCCGCATGCTAGCTGCAGTAGAGTATCTTGCAAGCCGGGACATAGACAACGATGGGCTGCTGGAGCAAGGGTACAATGAAGACTGGATGGATACTGCGCTTCGTGCCGGCAAGATAGTTTACAGCCAGGCGTCTTGGATACTGGCGCTCAGCGACCTATCTTCGCTGCTCTATGAAATTGGCAGAAAAACCACTGCAGAAAATCTGACTGAAATGGCGGAGAGAACTGTGAGCGCCGTAGAGGAGAAACTCTGGTCAGAAAAAGACGGTGCATATATCGACCTGAAATACAATGGGGCAAAAAACGACAAGTCCGATATTGATAGCAACAGAGAAAGGATGCTGACGCAGGATATCTCGCTTTATCTTGTTTCAATAACCGAAAATACTCTCAACGACATTCTGAGCGTGCGCTTCAAAAGCGAAAACAATGGGAGCGATGCAAGTCATAGGTCACCGGCTATCGGACGTCGTTTTGATGAGAGGAAAGAACGACAAGACAGGATTCAACCGCGAGTCCCACGCAAGATAATAGAGCATAGGGCTGCCAGCACTCTTGAGGCCATCAAGGACCGAATATGGATGGACAGTGCATGGCCCTTGGTTACAGAAAAGGAACTGGATAGGACTGGCCCTTGGCTTTTGGATCCAAACCAGTATCATAACCATACCTTCTGGCCTTGGATAACAGGAATAGAGATACTCGCAAGAAGCAGGTTTCACAGGCATGGCGAGTGCAACGAGCTTCTTTCCGCGCTTACAAGGGCAAGTCACCCGCAGACGCTTGCTTACTATGAATGGGTAAACCCTATAACTGGCCAAGGAAACGGGGCCTTTCCCTTTAGGACTGGCATTTCTACAATAAGGGTAGCCTTGACCGATATCCTGCTTTCCCATACCTGACTATTATATTATTATTGCTGTTATTGTTCTGCTCTTCGCTCGGTCATCTTGTACCTGCTTTTTAGAAAAAGCAGCGTTGTATTGAAAGCAATTCCGGTAATATTTGACCCTATAATCACTGGATCATCTTGCATGAACCCGTAGGCTACCCATAAAGAAAAGCCAACAATGAACAGGGGCATAAGGTATACGGAAACATCTTCCATACTGCGCGTTTTAATCGCCTTGATTATCTGGGGGATAAAGCTAGACATCGTGAGTATTGCTGCCGATATTCCTACAATAGTGTCTATTTCCATTTGTTTTCAGCTGTGGTTTACATAGGTGATATACAGTAATGCGAAATAACTTGAGGGAGAGTTTTTAATAATATATTGTGACTGATCTGTACTATCCATGGCCAAAACTAGGAAAGGGTTTGGTGCCAAGCCAAGGGGAACGGCAAAGCACAAGGGTGCCAAGGGCCAGAGCTACAAAAGAAAGGACAAGAACAAGATTAAAACAAAAGCCAAGACTGCGAACAGGAACCTCGACACGCGCCAGCAAAGGATTGCGATGGCCAAGGCAACAAGGGCAAACGAAAACATGGATAGGAACCGGAGTCTGAACGAGGCAGCGCCGGCGGCAACATCAGACACCGAGCCTGTGCCAGAATAATAATGAATGATGTCTATCTATTTCAATGCATACAGCTTGTAGCCAGAGCCGCTTTTCTCATCGACATACGTCCACCTTGCCGGGTCTATGTTGATCTCTACAAAATCATCCTTGTTAGCCAACTTTTCATACAATGACTGTCCTATTACTAAATGCCACGCTTGGGCAAGAGGGTTCATTTTTGCCGCCATGCTAATGCTCAAGCCTACGATGTCTATGTGCGATCGCTCGATGCTCTTGCCGTAAAGCACGACCTGTACGTCGCCATTGTCAACAGACATTTTCGCCCTTATCTCCGGCAGGCCGTGCGATCTCAGTTCTGGGTTGATGCATTGCTTGATAATTTCCTGCATGCTCTTTGCACACTCGATCGCGTTCCTGGATGCCTGGCTGCTGTCGTATTCTGCAGGAAAGAGCGCGATTACCGCATCGCCCACGTACTTCAAGACATAACCACCATACTCGGCAATTACGAGACTCATCTCCTGCGAAAATATGTGCAGTATGGTCGCAAACTTGTCAGGAGCAAGCGACATGCTCATCTTGGTCGAGCCGTCGATGTCGACATACAGTATCACGACGCTTATCTTTTGGTTGACCCGCCTTCTGAGGAACCTCTTGCACGATTCTGTGGAAAGGTCTATCTGTACGCCCTTGTCAAGCGTCTGGCGCACCCTTGTCTGGATTGAGTTAAAGTCACGTATGGGCGAGAGCAACCTGCATTTTGCAGCAAGCCAATGTGCCCTATGTATATCTTGCATTTGCATAGCTGATTTATCATCAAGCTACATATACAATACAGATCAAGCAAAAGTAAATGGCGCTTGAGGACAGGAAAAAGAGAAAGGGCCAGACTGCATCAACAATTGCAGAGGCAGAGCGCATGGTGTCCGATCAAGTTCCGCCAAACAGGCGCGAAGAAATGTTAGAGTATCTAAAACTGTTCGGCTACAAGCCCGAGCGGACAATACTTCAGGTGCACATCGTCGGCTTTTTCAACAAGCGCCGCGTGGGTGCAAGGGCTGTAGAAAAGAGGCAGGCAACGGCAAAGAGGTACGGCGGTACAACCTTTGTCGTAGTTGGCAGGACGCACGACCCTTCGATAATGGATCTTGTGATCAAGCCAAGGAAAAAGCCAGAGCAAACGAGCCCCGGCTATGTCGGCTACCTGTGGAAGAACAAGGATCCACAGAACAGGCCGCCGCATGAAATTCTTCCGCTCGACTTTACGCCGACCCATGTCCCATACCCGCAGGACTGGAAGAACATGTTTGCCACCAAGGGTTTCATGATAGCGCTGCATGTGCCGGCGTCTTTTGCAAAGGACAAGAACCGGCTGTCAAGGGCGCTGTATCAGGCCGGGAAAAATGCAGACGTAAAGCAGCGGTGGGACTTTATCGACCAGATAAGGAGCGCAGGCTACGGGCAGGAGCAAGATCCGCTGAACATATTAAAGATCAGGCTTGCCAAGGGCGAGATCAGCCAGACAGAGTATGAAAAATTGCGCCAGACTCTGGCCGCGTAATCTCTCTCCTCCCTCCCTCTCCCTTTGGTGCCACTCTCATTATATACCCATTTTGCGATTGCCCATCTGCAATGAACTGGTTGAGAAACAAGAGAAAGATCTCCAGCCAGGATTTGCTGGGGATGCTCAAGCGCATTGATCGCGCATACGGGATAGTGGAGCTGAACGAAAAAGAGCCTGTAATACTTGAAACTGATCAGAAAGAGAAATTGTACAAAGTCCGAAGCATGAAAGACAAGGACAGGTTCTACAATGTAGACACCGATATCAAGACGTGCACATGCCCGGATTTCAACTTCCGCTTCTTAAAGTGCAAGCACATTATTGCAGCCGAGTTTGCATCCGGAGCCGCCACCTAGGATCGGGGAATGGGACACGGATCGATATGCTCCAACAAGGGGTGTAGCCATCGGCTGGGCCTGCACCGCTATGACAGCAAAAAGAGGGCTCTTGTCTGCAGCAAGTGCAGGTGCGACAAGTACAAGTAAAAAATAAATCTCTTTCCTACTTTTCCAAATGCCATGCAGTCAAAGCTAGAACCCTACAACGGGTCGGGGAAAAAGGTAGTGGTCTACAACACATACGCAGACAAAGGAAGGCTCCACTTTGATGTCTTTATACCAACCGACAAGAGCCAAGCGTCGCAGGTATCAAAAGACGTTGACGCCAAGGCAGTCGAATACGCAAAAGAGTTCCTGCATCTGATAGGCAAGCCATCCGATGACATCGAAGTCAATATGTGTGAGCGCTGTCACATCGACAACACGGACCTTTATGCGAGCGAGCTGTGGAAACTGCCGGGAAAGGAGGTATTCATCTGGCCGATGGAAGGGTGCCCAAAACCCTCCTGATTTTCTTTATTGCTTAAAATTCACAAGTATATCATATGGCAGACGCGATATTATGTGGCAATAATTGTAAATCCTGCCACACTCCGATATTGACTTGATTGTTTTGTAAACTGGCACCAGAAGCTCTCCGATGGGTTCATGGTTCACAATAATCTGCGAAAGCCATTTGAGCACATTATCATAATTGCCAATCCCATGACGCCTCCTAGCACCGCAATTATGAACGCGGGAAACTCTGGCACAATGGTGTACTCTGTGCTTTCAATATTCAATGACGCTGAGAAAATGTTTTTGGAGTTTGGATTTCCCATGACGACCAGCTGAAACGGGGCCGTCTGGCCTGGCTCCAGATTTTCTGGTGTTGTTGATGTAATAGCCGAGCCGATAACTCGTCATTTTGATCATAAAAGGAAGCTGAGACCTTGATAAGGGTTGCAGTCGTATTACCCATGTTTGTCGCCCTGCCTTCAACAAAATAAACGCCGCGAGGATCAGTTCTACTCTCGTCTACAATTAGTCTCAAATTGCGGACTTTGACGTCTGCTTTTTCGCTGGAGATGGTCATATTCCGGCTGCGGATTTTTTGCTAATATCTGCTATCTGGTCGAGCAAAACGGTTTCAAATGACGATGTCTGATCTGGATGTATGGTATCAACATGCGTATTGCTTGTTGCAAGCCCCACGACCTTTTTGTCCTGATCGTAGAGCATTATAGTTATCTCCAAGCTCTTCTGGGAATATCAGAAATATTTTCGATCTCTCCACTGATAATTAATTATCCTGCCCGCATCGTCTTGGTATGTGTAAACTCCGTCTCAAGATATTCTGTCTATGCATAGGCAGCTTGTAATTCAGAGAATACCAGTAAAGCTACTATAAGCAGAAACGAAATTTTCGATAGCATCAATTATTTATATCAATTTTATAGTCATTTATGAGTCTTGATTTACTATTGAAGGTTCAGAACATACTGTGCGCTTGAATTGTAGCTATATTACGCTCGTTCGGTCGTTTCATAATATTTTGGAAAAATTCTATCTTTCAAAAAGAAAAGAGGTTTTGGCAGCTATATAGCTTGGTTGCCTTGCTGCCCTTACTCGCGCTTTACGAGTACATAGTGCGGTACATTTGCGATCGTCGCGGGATACGAAGTTTTGTATTCCCAGCCCAGCGCGAGCAACTTTCTTGCCTCGCCGACATCCGACACTGTAGCAATATCCACGATGCGCTTGCGCCGGGAAGCAAATGCCGAAGTGCCCTTGTGCACGTGCTCGTTGCCGTTTTCGTCCACCAGCTTCCACTTGATCTTGCCGGTGGCTGGATCTACGCCTACCTTTTCAAAGGCTATCGGCTGGTTTGGAAAGCCAGCGGCCTTACAGCGATTGCATTCTTGCATCTTCTTTTGCGGTTTAGATGCTTCCGCTTGAACTGCTGTTGATGACATTGGAAAAGATCCGCAAAATCTGCTAATAACAGGTGGAGCACCAAGAGGGGAGGGAGGGTGTGTACGTATGTGTGCCTCAGCTGTAAATGCCCGGGCCTCCGCCTATCTGCTGGTTCTCTTGTTGTCTTTGCTGCCTCTGAACAGAATTTATCAGTTCCTGCATCTGACGCTTTAGCTCGGCCGCTTCAGTCCTCAGCTCACGCACATCTATCTTGAATGGGTTGTTGGCAAGCTCGTTTGCCTTCTCGATTAGGATGGCCGCGCCTTCTGGGTCGGGAATCCCTGCTATCGATGATATCAACAGACCTGTGCATGGTATGCCATTTGAAAGGCAGGCCGCCAAAAGCCCACCAGATATCCCTGCAATGAATGCTGGTGGTGCGGCCTCTGCCTTGCCTTTGATATGGCTCAGGTAGCCGTGATCGTCTGATCGGCCGTCGCTTGTCATTACTAAGGGTTTCCTTGCCGCTTCTGGGAGGTTGAGAGTGGCTATCCCTTCTAGAACCATGATCTCCCTGACATCGTTGTCTTTTGCCCACCTGACGACAGCGTTTAACAGGGGACGGATGCCAGACAAAATCACGGGCGCATCACAAACAAGTATGCATGCAGTCCCCTCGTTGTTTGCATATATGCGGAAAGGGTGCCGCAGCCTGCCGCCTATGTACATGACACCGGGTGTTATGAAGTCCGAGTCAACATAAGCGATCTGGTGCATCTTTTGCTGCTCTATCATGTAGCTTGCGCTCATTGCCCCGACGATGCCCGGGCCGGGAAAGCCCGCAATCAGGATTGCATCGTTCAGCCTTATCTTCTGATTCCTTTCTACCGGCCTGATGGCTGTCCTCTCATTGTCCCTGCCGGCCATCATCATCATGTCTCTTCCTTTGGATTCGACACGCTACCCAGCATGGTTTCTTCAGTCCTTTTCCCTTTCCTTATTTCACTTGCCACCGAAGAGCCAAGGGATTTCTTGTTCTGTTTTGTAATATTCTCTACACTTTGCTGCTCATTGGCAAATGATCCTCTGTTCTTGTTGCTCTCGCTCTCCCTTGCAATGTTCCACGTCGATTCGGCATCCTCGGATTGAATATCTGATCTGGTGTTTTCCTGTCTCCTTTTGTAATCACCGGCCGAGAGGTGCCTTGACATCTTGGGCTCCTTGTAATCGTGATACTTGGTGTCAGTGTTTTTCTCCAACCTGTGCGACATGGTAGATACAGTGCTAAATCACTAAAATAGGTTACAGGTCAGGTCGCACGCCTCGAAGTCTCGGTCTGCGCCCCGTCAACATGCTCATTTCGTAGGTGCTCCGCCACCTGCTCTACAGTTGGGAAAGAATGATCGCATTTTGGGCACGTAAATCCAGTATCGGACATGGCTTTTTGCTGCTCAATATGAGATAAGACTGTTTTATTTTACTGCGATGCCGGTTTTTTCTTTCTCTGCATGCTTACAACTCCAAATATCGTCAGCGCAAGGCCAGCAACCATAACAAACAGAAACACGTACTCGCCGTAAAAGTATGATCTGGCCAAATCAGGGTTTCCAAATACTCCACGCGTTGACAGGATATCTGCCGCTTGAGAACCTACGGCGATCATGCCGCCAATGCCTATCACTATCATTACGGCGCCAACAATCGTTATGACCTTCTTGTTCTTAGCACCAGACAGTAGACCGATCCCAATTCCGCTTCGCATGGTTTATGATGCACAAAAAGCAAGTTAAACGTTACACGGGCTGGCTGGAAATCTCTGATAGGTCGTCTACCAGCCTGCCAAGCGCCTTGGCAACCTTTCTCTGGTCGTCCAGAATTATATTGATTGCAGTCCTCTCACGGGGACTCTTTGCCCAGTGTAAAATAGACCTTATCTCCTCGATGTTCTTTGTTGACTCTTCAAGGTGGCGCGAGCTGGATTCTAGCACAGCGCTCAGCACTTCGTACTTTACTTTTGCAGGGTCTCTCAACATTTGATATTGAAGCCAGATCCGATATGAACTTTTTTACAGCGATTCTGGGTGATCCTGTCTGTAATGTTTCGTCAGGTCTTCCATCGCTTCAAATGACGCTCCACATTCATCACAGGTATAGTTGTACCCTGCTGGAGTTGGTGATTCTGCCATGCACTACTCTGCACATAATGAATGATAACCATTACCGTCATCATGTCTCTTTACATATAATAATATCAAGTCCAAAGGTTTGCGTGATCACCAGCGCTCATGATGCACGAGCCTTTCTTTCTGGATGCGTTCCATCTTAGCAGGCTTTTCGTCCGGGTATCCGAGTGCAATTATGCCTACCGGCCTGACGTACTCTGGAATGCCCAGTATTTCCGACACTTTGTCGTCTTCAAATGCGGCCACAAACCCTGCTCCTATCCCTTCGTTTACCGCTGTAAGCAGGATCAGCATTGATGCAAACGCACCATCTATTACGCTGTAGAATTCCCTTCCGCGCTGACCGTAGCGGCCAACAGAACGTGAAGTGTTAGAGCATACTACTATCAAGACAGGCGCGTCTTCTACGTGCGCCTGATTCAGGGACGCCTGTCTCAACTTTTTCTTTACCGCCGGATCCCTAATGACTATAAACTCTTGGACCTGCGTGTGGCCTGCGCTTGGTGCCCTGCTGGCATTTTCAATCAGCTTGTTGATTATCTGATCTGAAACCTGCTTGGGCAGATACTTTCTTATCATCTTCCTTTTGCGGACAACGCTGTCAAACTTCATAATAATACCTGAAAATCAGTCAGTCCTTTCTCTCTAATAGGCCCTCAAGCCTTTCAATGGCATCCCTTACCATCTTGTTAGCTGTCTGATCCTCTGCAGAAAAAGAGTTGTTCAATAGCGCTATGCTTTGCTCAACTATTGATTTTTCAACTTGGTTCATTGATATGACATACAAAATATAGTTATTAAATCTACAAAATGGGAAGGAGTAACAAGCGCACCTCTATTGCCACACGCTTCCGCTGGTCAACACTGAAGTATACGCACTGAAAAGAAAATCAAAATATGGATTACAAAACAGGTCCTGCGCGTCGTAACAAAATTCATACCATTTTGCACTTCTATGCTTTCTCTGATGTCTACCTGATGACTTTTGTTCTTCTCAAGAATGACATACACATTATGGTCATCTGGCGGCAGATTGGCAATTTCTAGCGACTGTTCGCCTGTGAGAATTTTCTTTGGTGCGCGGATCTTTTTTCCATCAATGAAAATAATCAACTCGTCCGACTTTATGTTGCTAAGCCACAGACACAATAGCTGTTGCATGGTCTATCTTGATGTGCTCTTCTAGATCAAACACACTTGGAAAATTCTTACCACATCTTTTACAGTGGTATTTTGGTCTTTCAGGCATTTCCATTACTTTGACCATTCACTGGTATGCACTGCAAAATATAATACGGTTTCATATCTCTTAGAAACCGTTCACTCGACAAAAAAGGCCAAGGAATAGAATCTGTTTAACTAATAATTATGATGTATGGCAAGCTATATGTCATGCCATCATCTAAAGACATGAAAAAGAACCCCGAGACAAAGGGCGGAGCAGGCCCCGCAGCAAACGCATCTTTCAACCCGGAGCGAGGTTACGGGACGAGCGAACAGAAAGAAAAGATCAGACAAGCAAGCAAATAGCATGTTAAACTAGAGATATTGGTCTGCAGCATGAGCTGGAAGAGCACCCGCAGATGAGTAAGAGAGATGGTATCTTTTACAAGAGCTGCAACCGCTTGGAGTTGAGGTAAATAAGATCGACAATCTCGACAAGCAGGAGCCTCGAAACTTGGTTGAAAATATCAAACAGACGTTATTTCAGTAGTACAAAACGCATTACAGTCAGCATTAGCATTCCGGTTTTTAATGACTGAAAATTGCTTGTTATTTTTAATAAACCATGATGAGCAAGATACATTGGCTGTGAACGAAATGGGCAAGGGTTGGGTTTCGGCCTAACACCTGCCCAGAGTAGTTCACAGCCATTTCTGAATTTGCAGTGATAGATCAAATTGTTAAATTCTTTTCTTTACATGATAAGAACATGGCTGCCAAGAGCACCACATCGCTTGACAGCGTATGTACATGCCAAGTATGCAACCACGACTTTGCTCTGGATTGTTTGGATTGCACATGCTGCACAAAAGACACCCATTCAATGGTTCTGGACGACATGTCGACACCCAGCAGGCAGGTTGACATTCCTGCAGGTTCTGTAACACTTGAAGGCGATCTGTACCTTGGCACCAAGCCGGGAATCGTAGTGTTTGCTCATGGAAGCGGGAGCAGCAGGCACAGCCCAAGGAACCAGCAGGTTGCTAGCGTGCTGCAAAAGGCCGGTCTTGGCACCCTGCTGTTTGACCTTCTTACCAAAGAAGAGGAGAGGATTGACGAGCGGACTGCCCACCTGCGCTTCGATATAGGGCTGCTTGCAGATAGACTGGCTGCGGCGACCGACTGGCTGGCCAAGCGCGCCAGTAATTCTAAAATCGGATATTTTGGAGCCAGCACCGGCGCTGCTGCCGCATTGGTTGCAGCTGCAAAAAAACAAGACATGGTCAGCGCAGTTGTTTCACGCGGTGGCAGACCCGATCTAGCAGGACAACACTTGGGCAAAGTTCGCGCGCCCACGCTCTTGATAGTGGGAGGAAACGACCACCCTGTGCTTGACATGAACTGGGAAGCATTCAATAAACTGAAAATAAAAGACAAAAAGTTCGAGATAGTTCCGGGAGCCACCCACCTTTTTGAGGAGCCCGGCAAACTTGAAGAAGTGGCGCGCCTTGCACGCGGCTGGTTCGAATGCTACTTACATAGTGAGATGACTCATGCGTAACAAACTTGACCATCCTGCCGACCTTGATCCCTTGCTTGAACGAATAGGCGATAAAAGACATGTCCTTTTAGGCGAAGCATCGCATGGGACCTCTGAATTTTACACATGGCGGGCAGAGATAACCAAGCGCCTGATAACTGAAAAAGGATTTTCTTTTGTAGCAGTTGAAGGAGACTGGCCGGACTGCTACAAGGTTAACCGCTACATAAAGGGGTTCCAGAACTCCGGCTCAAATGCCAGTGATGTTTTGTATTCGTCATTCAAACGTTGGCCTACTTGGATGTGGGCCAACATGGAGATGGTTGGCCTTGTTGAATGGTTCAAATCCTACAACAATAACAGCTGCCAAAAAGGAGAAGAAGAAAAGGTTGGATTTTATGGCTTGGATGTCTACAGCCTTTGGGAATCAATGGAGGCAGTCGTACAATACCTCCAAAAAAATTATCCCGATGCCGTACAAGCGGCGCTTAGAGCCTACAGGTGCTTTGAGCCTTTTGGAAAAGACGTAGAGGAATATGCAAGAGCGACGGCATTCATACCAGAATCATGTGAGGACGAGGTTATGGAAATGCTGGTAGACCTACAGAACAGGAAGGAAAAGTACGGATATGATAATAAAAGTGAATCTTACTTTAACGCAGAGCAAAATGCAATAGTTGCAAAAAATGCCGAGATGTATTACCGTGCCTTGATGCGTGGAGGTTCAATTTCCTGGAACATCAGGGATTACCATATGGCCGAAGCCTTGCAAAAGCTTGTAAAGTTTCACGGCAAAGGCGCAAAATCAATAATCTGGGCGCACAACATGCACATAGGGGACGCAAGGGCCACAAGCATGACTCGGGCCGGCATGATAAATATCGGCCAACTGGTACGCGAATGGGCCGGATCCAAGCAGACAGTTCTTGTTGGATTTGGAACGCATAGAGGAAGCGTCATCGCTGCAAGGGAATGGGGAGAACCAATGGAAAGGATGCTTGTCCCACCTGCTGCCGAAGGAAGCTGGGACGATCTCATCTGGCGTCTCGCGGGGAAAAACAGTTTGCTGATCTTTCCAGACGCCGGCATACCTGCGGTGACAATGGGACAGAGGGCGATAGGTGTAGTCTATGATCCGGAGTACGAAAAGTACGGAAATTATGTGGACACTGTTCTGCCGTCGCGTTATGATGCTTTTATACATGTTGGCGAAACGCACGCATTGCATCCACTTCATATGCGAGTTTCTCCTGATGAAGAGTTGCCAGAAACGTTCCCAAGCGGGTTGTAACTTGGCCTAGCCTTTACTGCTACTACTATTACCTGACACCGGAGGGGCCTTTGCTTTCTTCGTGCTCCAATTTCATATGTTCCTCTTTGTCCTGAACAGTCGTAAATGTTATGCCACATTCCTCGCACTTGAGTTCGTTATTGCTTCTTGCACCGGAAGACATTCTGCTACAAAACTAACACTCATCAGATAAGTATGTTTTAGTAAATTTTGTTTGCTGCCTCTATTTGATTTTGCTCCTCTTTATCTTCTCTTGTAGGAGCATGATCCCTTGTATAAGCGTCTCAGGTCTTGGAGGGCAGCCAGGCACGTATATGTCAACTGGGACAACACTGTCAACGCCTGGAAGCACATTGTAAGAATCAAAATACAATCCGCCTGTTATAGAGCATGCGCCCATTGCCACGACATATTTTGGTTCTGGCATTTGGTCGTAGACTAGTCTTAGCCTTGGCGCCATCTTTCTGTTCACTGTGCCTAGGACTATCAGCAGGTCGCACTGCCTCAGCGAGCCGAACGCTTCGAGTATGCCAAAGCGCTCTGCGTCGAATCTAGGACCAGAGGCAGCTCCAAGCTCTACGCTGCAGCATCCTGTCTCAAGGTGCACGGGCCAGAGTGACCAGACCCTGCTCCAGTTTATGGCGTAGCCTAGCGGCCTGTCAAGAGCCCTGACCAATATGTCTCCTAGCTTGCCTGCAAAAGCGTTGAACTCGGCCTCCATGTTATCAAGTCTTAGCTTGTCATTATTTTTTATCCTGCCAAGTTTGCCATCCATATACGCAGCAGTCTTGCATTTTATGAATTAAAAGGGTTGAAGATCAAGGTCATAAACTCTCCTTCTATTACCTTTCAATTTCTATCGGCCATATGTTGAGGCTCCAGTATATCATCGGAAGGTCTGCCAGCTTGGCTCCCTCAAGCAAGTGGGGAAGGACCAGCAGGTTTCTTACAGACGGCACGCTTATCTTATGCCTGTACGCCTTGGCCGTCCCGTCGCTTACCATGTAATGCCCCAAAGCGCCCCTCCCGGATTCCACCCTTGCATAGGCCTCTCCCGGAGGGCCTCTTGGGTTTGGCTGTAGCTTTGCCCTGACAGGACCTTCCTTTGGCATATTTTTTAGGCACTGGCGAATGATGTTGATGCTCTGGCGGACGTCATATATCGGAAGGATGCTCCTTGCAAACGAATCGCCTGTATTTGATACTGAAACCTCAAAGTCGAGTTTGTTATAGACCTCATACGGCTCGTTCTTCCTGACATCAAATCTCACGCCCGATGCCCTTGCCACTGAACCGGTCGTCCCATAGACTATGGCATTTTGCCTCGTCAGGACTCCTACTCCCTCACTTCTCTGCCTGAAAAGCGGGTTATCATAGAATATCTTGTCATATTCTACAAGCCTCTTTTCAAAGTAGCTTAGAAATTTCTCTGCTTTGTCGCTGAACCCTTCTGGAAGGTCGTTTCTGACGCCGCCCGGCACAAGCCATGCATGGGTAATCCTGTTGCCTGATGCCATGTCTGCCAATTCCACGAACAACTCTCTGTCGGCAGCGGGCCACATGAACATAGTCGAGTGGCCGAGGAAAATGCCGAGAATTGCAAGCCAGTAAAGCGTGTAATGTATCCTGTCGATTTCAGACATTATGGCGCGCAGGTATTGGCCCCTTTCTGGAACCTGAACCCCGAGCAATTGCTCCACCGCCAAGCAGTAAGAATACAAGATGTTGCTCGAGTCGTGTATGACCGGCCTTTCGATGTGGGGGACATTCTGGATAAACGTCCTGTATTCTGACATCTTTTCCTCGCCACGATGGACATAGCCTACGTCCGGATCTGCATGTACAATGATGTCGCCGTCAACAACCACTATTATCCTCATGTGGCCTGCGCCAGGGTGCTGGGGCCCGATGCTAAGCGTCATGTACCTGTCGGTCTCCTGCAGTCTTTCTATCTGCAATCCTGGCGGGATGCTGCTACTACTGTTTGCGTCCTGAAAATTACCTGCACTGGCGGCCATAAAGAAGCATTCACAGTATCAAATAAATCAATTGCAAAGAAAATTTTCTACAACTCATAATAGACATCTCTTCCCAGGCTGCTCATCGTAAGGTTTGGCATTCAGGCTGCACATGAGCAGGTCAACCCAACCGACCTTTTGAATGATGTTATTGCAATGGACAGACACGGCATCAAAAGATGCTGGCCAAGCGATCACTATATGCCTTGGTGGCACACTGGCGCTGCAGGAGGTGCTGCGTGGCCGTGGCTTGGCGCGGCACTTGCCAAGACAAACAAGATTGCAATAGGCACCGGCGTTACGGCACCTATACTACGCTACAACCCTGCAATCGTTGCTCAGGTGTTTGCGACGCTTGGATACATGTTTCCCTGCAGGGTGTTCTTTGGGCTTGGGACAGGAGAGTCGCTAAACGAGGTGCCTGCTGGAAGCGCCTGGCTCTCAAATCATGAACGGCTAGAGCGGCTCGAAGAGGCGATCAAGCTGTTATGGATAGAGGAATGGGTGACTTTTCAGGGCAAGTACTATCAGGTCAAGGATCAAACCTCTACACAAAACTGGCGCAGCCAGTCCCGATATACATCGCTGGCCTTGGCGCGCAGGCCGCAAGGCTGGACGGTCAGGAAGCAGATGGCTTTGTAACAAACGAGGCTAACCATGAGCTAATAAAGAACAGGCTCTTGCTGGCGTTCAGGGATGGGGCAAGAAAAGCTGGCAGGGACCCGGAAGCGCTCGTCAAGGCGATGTTTTTGCCTGCGTCGTACGATCCTGACAAGTAAAAGGCGCTTGAGTCGAGCGGCTACTGGCGCGGGGCAATGGTAAAAGCGTTATTTGAGGCAAACTTTCCTGACTCGCGCAAGATAGATGAGAGCGCGCAAGTAGTGGTATAGACACGATGGAAAAAATGACGCTTGTAGCATCAAGCGCCGATGAAGCGATAAAAAGCTGGACAAGTACGTCCAGCCTGGGCTCACAGACATTGTGCTCATAAGTTCCAACCCTGACAAGGAGAGTTTCATCAAACTGCTGGCAAAGGAAATAGCTTCTGCCTTCAAAGCAACAACAGGCTGCACGGACTGCCAGCGTCAGCTAGACCTGTTTTTTCTAAAATACCATGCGGCAGCCACTATGCCTGCGGCGACAGCTGCGCCGATCCCGGCAAGCATCGGTATTCCAAGCGGGCTGGCAGGTTTGGCCACTTCAGCAGTTTCGGTGGGCTGATCTTGTTGCGGCTCAACTCCAGTTATTGGCGCATCAGGCGACGGGTCGGCCCCTTGTCTAGGCAGCCCCTCGTTCTGCTCTCCAGTCTCTTCAAGACCGCTGTACTCGCCTCCTTGCTTTTCTTCGGTGGGCTGTTGCCCTGTGTCGTTTGCACTTGGCGTTTGAGCAAAGGCTCCGGCCATTATCAGCAGGATTGTCAGCAGCAGTACGAGCATGTACCTTTTGTTGTTCAACAAGAAATTTATGAGATGACTAGTGACTAGCTGCGCTCGCCCTTTACGATCGTCCTGTAAAACAAGTCTGCAATGACAGGCAGTTCTAGATAGTCGATGAGTATGGCTATCCAGGCGACATAGTACGGGATCTCCACGGCGCTGGCTGACCCAAAGAATGTTTCATAGACTACCTCATCAGTTATCCAGAATATGTGGAAGACCTGCACGGACAGCATCGCCAACAGTAACGCGTTCTTGTCCGAGCCCTTCTGGTGCTTGTAAATGCTGAGGGCATAGTAGGTCACGCCAGCCGCCAGCGCTGGAATCTCGATGTAGTCTATGACTACGAAAAACAGTAAAAGCGGGCTACTTATCTGCAAGCCAAGGGCGCTGTTGCCCGTTATCATCTTGACAACAACGTCGGCCGTAAGCCAGTAGAGGTGTATCAGTTGGAGCAATATCAGCACGAACGCTACCTTCAGGTTGAGGTTCTCATACCTGCGCCAGAATCCTAGCAGCTTTTGCAGCGCGGCTGACACGAACAACTATCCTATTATCCTGTTAATTGTCCATTAATAGGACTGTAAAAAGATTAATATCTTTTCTTTATGGAGCCGGCTGCCAGAATCAGCAGTGCTAACCATTATGTGGGATACCCGTTCCTCATTCTTATGGCATCACGAAAAGAAGAGCGAAAGGACGAAGCGGCGGCGCGCCAAGCCGAGGCCCAAGAAGTTGTGAGCAGGACGCTTGATGAGGCAAGAGATAGTACCAAGAGGGCCCTTGAAGAGGCAAGGAGGGACATATCTGCTCGCACGGCGTCCTTTAACGAATATCAGGAGCAGACCATCAATGCCGCAAGGGACATTGCAGACAACTATCTAGAGTCCCAGAAAGAGATCGTTAATTCAATGCAGTCGTCGTGGGTTCCCTTCATTGAAAACATGTACGGCATGTACTGGACAGGCTGGATGTCACCAAGGAGGATGACTGAAGTTTACGCAAGGATGGCAAGGAACTTTTCTGATAATGCCATATCCGCGACTAGGATGGCGAACAACATGGTGTTTGCGAATATGGAGGCGGCCAAGGCATCAATACAATACACGAGGGACAACATGAGGGAACTATCCCGTATGAGCATCAATGCCGTAAAGACTTTTGAAGACACATCGAAAAGCTATCAGGAATCAATGAGGACAGAAGAGAAGCGGCGGTCCTAGGCAGAATACGCTTCCGTCGGGGCAAGTGTGGCCGAGCCGGTAATGAACTCTATGTTGGGGTCCTCGCTCAAGAGCCTGTCCAGATCCTCGATATGAATGTGGATTGCCTTGAACCGGAGAGTCTTGTCCTCCTCGATAGAGGCCATGCGCTGGAATTTCTGAAATATCCATTCTTTTTTCTTGTCCATGTCGGTGCCTGCAGGGTATACTACCTTTAGCATAACGCTCCCTTCCCAGTCGCTATATGTGGTCTGAAGTTGCAGTATGTTCAGGAGCAACTTTTGATCAACTTTTGGAAAAAGAGTTGACGCCTTGCGCAAAAAATCTTGATAATCTTGCTTCAGCGCCGAAGCATTGGCAGTTGTTGGTCTGCTGGTCATGTTCAATGACTGGAAACTATTTCTATTAACGGTTGCACTACAAAAAATCATTCACGGACAAGGTCTCAAAATTGACCCAGATGTTGCTGCCCGTAAAGACAAAGACCTGAAAGTGCAAATGGGGCACATACGTAAACCCTGTCATCCCCACGTGTGCTATGATATCGCCTGCCCCTACAAGCTGGCCGATCCATACCTTTGCACTCTTGTGAGCGAGATGGTCGTACCGGGAATATTCGCCGTTTGCATGCTGTATGACTATAAAGTTGCTGTCCTGCCAATATTCGATGCTCGGGCCGCCAGTATACGAGTCATCCCTGACAAACGTGACAATACCGTCAGCTGCGGCAAGCACTGGCGTGCCGGTATCAACTATAAAGTCAATAGCATTTTTCAGCTTTCCGATGTGGGCAGGCGATGTCGTTCTGTCTATCTTTCGCAACGCATCTTTTGGTACGGGCAGCAAGTAACGATTGATGGCTTGCACGCCATACTTTGCACATGCGTACTGATAAAGAGGCCGCCCTTGCCAAAGCGAGTTTTCAGTTTCTTGTAATAGTATCTGATTAGCCGTCAAACTGCCCAATGTGCTATATATTATATTGCGTGGTCTACGTGCAATGACATCTGACATTGAAAAAGGCGCGGAGAAGATAGGCGACAAGATGAAAGCAGGCGCCAAGACTGCAGAAAACAAGGCTAGGGATGCCGGAAGCGATGTAAAGGCGGAATACAAAAAGGAAGAAGTCAAGGAAAGGATGGATTAATTCTCTATTTTTATTTTTCTTTGTAGAAATGGACAGGAATTAACTGTGTATCCAGTTAAATGTAAAGCTGTCCCATTGAAGCCAAATGAGTCAAAAAAACGCTACTAGTAGCCAACAAGATATCCAGCAATCAGCCTCACAATGGTCAGAAATAATCGGCCAACTTTTTGACAGATTGACAGGCAAGGGTGCTTCCGTGACTTATACATTTGACAACCTTGTTATAGACATGCCGCGGGCACAGGGTCCAGGAGGACAGGATATAGGCAGCGCAAAGTGGACGGTCAACGGTAAGATAGTAATAACTGCTGAGGCGCACCGGATGGAAGAAGCCGGCCAAAGGGCGTCCGTTTCAACGGCTGCATGAGCCATGCTGGGCGGCAGACGACACCTGCATATAGATCCCCAAGACCAGCCAAACGACTGGTTGAGTAAAGCGCTGAAATCTGCATCAAGCGGTATGCTTGCAATTGATTTTGAAAATAGGCCGGTAGTAAGAGTAACCATAGACAATGGCACACTGGCAGTTGATCTTTTACAGCCCGATATCTTCAAGACGCCGCAGGATGAAATAGGATTATTTGACAAGCTGAAAACCGCAACAGAATTTGGCCGCAAGCTATCGGACAATGATGTGACCATATCTTTTCTCAGGAGGGGCAAGGAAGCCGTGCGGCTGGGAAAGGATGCCAAGCCGACATTGTCAAAGCTGATTACAAGAAGTGATGACGTACAAATGACCAGCGTGAAGGAATTCGCTGGGTTAAAGAGCGACCTAAAGACCGACTGATTTCCGCGGCAGCTACATCATTATTATTCATACTTGTAATTCCGCTCTACGAAGCTGCCGTTTTCGCTAAGATATACCACGCCCTTTTCGATGCCTTTTACTGATGATTTTGGTATCAAGTATTTGTCAGGAGTTATCGGGCCATATGACACAACCAGCTTTTCGGGCTGAATTTGCGTAACAACTCCTACATCTTTGCCGTCGCTTGTAAAAACCGGCTTGTTGACCAGAGCCTGCCAGTCGTCTATTGATATCATATATGATCTTTTGGGTCAAGTATTTGATTTAAGAATTTACAAAAAAGATCGCCAGCTTTGAGTATTAGCTAGTAAAAAGAACCCCTGATAATTTCTAGCTGACATTAATTACGATGTCTGCCTACTGATGACATATATGGTATCGACAGCGCTGTCAAACAGATTCTATATGGGCAGAATAAAAAAGCGCGGATATCTCTGGGTCACACTCGGATTCTTTGTGATCAGCATCTCTGCCCACTGGACTTTTGCCTGGTTTGCCTATATTGATGAGCAAAATGCACACAATCAGCCAGTGCAAGCAGGCGACTACTTTAACAAGACATTTCGGGATACAATGGAGAACTGGCAGTCCGAATTCCTGCAGCTGATATGGCAGGTCGCTGGCCTTTCGTTTCTGTTGTACGCAGGATCGCCACAGTCTAAGGAGGAACAGGATAGGACGGAGGAAAAGATCGACTTTATCATCAAAAAGCTCGAACCAGAGAATGCAAAAAGGCTGCTGGAAGAGTGGGACAGAAAATATCCAAAGAAATGATGATCATATCACACGTCTTCCCCTCTGGGCGTGTTTGGAGACACGTCCCTAGAATTAGCTGGCGTAATACTTTCGCGTCCAGAATAGGGATCCGGCCTGTTGCTCTCGCCAATGCGCCTGCGGTTGGCCTTGTTTAACGCCCTGTCACGTACATAGGACTTTTCGCTGCCGGTTCTTCTTTCTACAACAAGACCAGCTGCCACTTCAACATCATAAGCACTGTCATATTCCGTGCCGTCATCAAGGTTGTTCCTTGCTGCTTCAAGCACATCGTTGATCCTGTTGCCCATGGCCGGCGACCTCTGGTTAAGGTGACTCAATATCTTTTCCTTTGTGGCAGGAAACGCTAGGCCCTCCAAAAGATTTGCAAGCTTTGACGCTTTGTCCCTGTCAACTGCTTCGTTGGTAGGCGGCTCGCCAGTAGTGTCACCGACACGCTCTGTTCTAGCATTAACACCTGATTGTTCTACGTTAGTATAGTTGCGATCTGTTGTTGACATATATATACAGTCACGCCCCTGTGCCCGGCCTTTTCGTGCTGCGCTCCCTTTCAGACTCTGCCCCCTTGCTCAAGTCTTCATCGTCTTGCTGTCCTTTGCTCTCCAGCTTTTCGCGTTTTTTCAAGTAGTCGCTCATGCAAATACCGTGGGCACATCATTAATGATAAAGCGTGTAGAATAATCTTCAGATTGATTGTTGGTCTCTATGAACGCTGTTCTGGTGATGCTCAAATTCCTGTCTGTTTGGAAACACATGATCGCACAGGCTGCACTTGTACGGCGACTCTTCCTTCAGGTCTCTCATAGCCATGAATAATGGGTATAGGCGCGCCATTTGATATAAACGACACACCTAGCGGATGCCCTGTTCTATGCCATACGCTAAGTCCGCTTCATCAAAGTACTGCTTATCGGGCATGTTTTTGACGACTTGTATCACTTCAGGCGTGACAGCGGGCTTGTCCTTGTTTTCTTCGACGTATTGTACTATCTCGGCTTTAGTCTTGGGTAGATTGATCTTGCCTTCAAACACGCCGTTAACGATGTCATTTACCGTGACCGTCCTTTTCTGGTGATGTGCCTCTGCAATGTGCTCATTAAGCACGTCGCGGCGATCAAAAGTATTGCCGCAGACCTTGCAGACAAACCTACTGCTTGAGCTTGGGCCGGATATGGGTGTCTCTTCTGACATGCACAAATTCTGCTCAACATAAAATAAAAACAGTAAAATTCATTTATTCCCTGTAGGTTTGGGGGATCCCCGCGCCCGCGAGAGCAGGCACGGTTCCTCCCGCCTACCCTACGAGGGGTTCCCGCGCACTACTAGCAGCACTTCACAGGTCTTACCCTGCTTACTGCCCTTTTCGCACGCGATTGTCCTCACAATGGATTTCATGGTATTTTATAGCTGGCGAAAATACTTCCGGCATTCAGGCTCTCTTTGGCTTTTGATCTCTCGGCCTGTTGTTCCTGTCAATCCTTTCTTCCCTGAGGGCCTTCTTGAGCGGACTCTCTCTCTTTCTCCTCTCTCCCTTAGGCCTGCTGTATTTTTCAATCTTGGCTTCGCGCTCGCGCATCGCCCTCTTCCTTATCTTTTCGCCTTCCGGCACCCTCTTTTGGCTTGGCGTTATTACAGCCGACTCGATTTGGTTTGGCGCAAGGCCAAGCGAGACCGCATCAAGCCTCAGCAGGCTCCCGTGGGAAGCAAGCCATTCTATCTTGCCGCTGACGGACCTTGCCATCTCCTCGTTTTCTGCGACCAAGTAGACCTTGTCAAGGCCGCTTCTCAAGCCGCGCACCGCAGCCTCCTCTATCTTGCGGAGCGACAGCTGGTTGTCTTCTGTGTCCTAACTCCCGCCCTCTTCGGCTTCCAGCCGGACAAAGCCGCATTTTATGTTCGGCAACGCGGGGTGGACGTTGATGTTCCAGACAACGTCAATCGGGCCTGCTCCATAGTCAACGTCATGCTCTACTTCAAAGCCCTTCCCTTCGCCGGCGTCAATAAGCCTTTCCAAGTTTTGCGCCATTTCTTTACACTGCCTCCCCTGTCTGCACACTGTCGCGCTCGCGCGCCCCCTGCACACCTGTCTTTGACACCAGAGTCGAAGGCGTGAGGACGGTGACGTACTTGCGCAGCTGCAGTATGCTCTTGTCAGGCATTGACTCTATTGCTTCCTTGACTTGGCTAGTCATAGTCTCGGTAGGCACCACAAAGACGAGCTTATCAATCAGATTCAGCATCGCCCTTGCAATCCCCTCGTTTATTGAAGAATGAGAGAACTCTGTAAGGCATATGAAGCCTAGGCGCATATCTGGCAGAGACTCGGAGCCCGGCTTGAAGACCCAAGCCACGTGTACCGGCCCGGCACCAAGGTCGTGGTTTTCTATCACTTCGTACCCAAGATCTCGTCCCATCTGGATGATCGGCGCTTTCAGGGTGTCGATCATTTGCAGCCTTTCTTGCGCGCGCTGCTCTGAATAAGCAGAATAATCTTGCTGACCCATGCCGCATATGACACACTATGCTTTTTTATCGTTACATGATATGACATGCTGGTTGGCTGGCATTGCCATTTCGTGAACGTTTTTAGTGCATACAAGGCTAGGATTTCCATGAGCCACAAGAAAGAGATCGAAGAGCCGCTTGATGTCGAGCAGGCCAAGGAACTTGAGCTTGACGAGATGCCCAAGCCGACACGGAAGGTGAGCAATCCCTCGGTACCTGTGCCAGACAACGCCGAGCCTAGCACACATGATCGGATAAAGGGAAGGCGCGTGATAAAGTAGGAGGTAGTAGCTTAGCGCTTTGACGCAACGTAGACAGAAAGCTCATCGTCTGATCTGAACATCGCCTCACAGAGATAGCACTTGAACACGACAGGATTGATCATTTCACTACCATCACGGGACAGGTGGCGTAGGTCACCACGCCTGATGCGACGCTGCCTAGCAGCAGCTTGGTAAAGCCTGATCGACCCTTTGTCCCTGTCACAATAAGGTCTACCTTGTTCTTTTCTGCATAGTCCACTATCGCTGGCACCACAGAGGTGGGGCTTGCAACAATCTCTGTCTTTACTTTGACGCCTTGCTCTGCAGCCTTTCTTTCGATTTCGTCAAACCACTTTCTGGCCTCCTGCTTTGCTTTTGCCAAGAGGTCGTTTATTGTGCTTGGAGTGACAAGCCCGAACGCGCCGGAAGAGTATGCATAGCCTAGCTGCGACACGACGACATTGAGTGCGATCATCTGGGCGCCGTGGTTTTTTGCAATCTCTATGGCATAATCAGCAGCTTTTGCCGAAGACTCGGAGCCATCCACGCACACAAGTATTTTTGTAAACTTCAACAATTACTGTTATATACTACACACGATATAAGGTTTGAAAAAAGTATGGTTAACTATTAAAGAAATGACGCGTATTGGTTATTGATGTGGGGCTTTAGCATTTACCTGATAAGGATTGTCGACTACTTTTACGGCCGGCGCAGCAGAAAAAAATGCGACGTGTGCGGCAAGAAATTCAACAACATTGACGAAATGGAGGTGCACAGAAGGGACCTTCACCCAGACGCAGTCACAACCTAGTCAGCGCTAAAAAACCAAGTCAGTGCGGAATTACTACCTAGTTTATTTAACTGCCTTAGTATAGCTGTCCGCATGGTAAGATTAGTTAGAAAGGAAGATAGAGGTCCAATACAGGTCAAGGTTGGAAGCGAGACAAAGTGGAATGCATGTGCGGATTGAGCAGCAACGAGCCGTTCTGTGACGGCTCGCACAACAAGACTCTGGACGAGCAGACCGGCAAGGTCTACATCTACAACAAGGACGGCACGCGGACAGAAGTTCAGTGATGATGGTGTTTCTCGTGACTGAATATCGTCAATAGCGCCGCGTTCTTGGCCGCCAGCTCGGCCGTTTTTTCGCTGCTGTCTGCGCTGCCTATTATGACCACGTCGCCCTCCTTGGGCCTTAATTTTTCGACCAGCATCCTGCGCACCTGCGGCTCTTTTTTGAGCGAGTCATGTGTGCTTGCAGGCATCACGAACTTGCCCTCTTTGAAAATGAGGGTAGTGGCACCTGTCGCGCCCATCTTTATTGCCGCGTCGCGCTGCTCTATGCCAGACCTGACTGCAAATCCAAATTCTCTGACAAGCACCGCATAGTTAAACCTGCCAAGGGCAACAGAACACTTGGGCAGGCTCAGCTCTGACGGCATAGCCGAGAGCAGGCCTTCACATATGCTCTCTCCTTTGGCAGTCATTTTCGTACCGCCGTTTGAAGTCTGCACAAGCGCATGCATCTTTAGGTGCTTTACAAGCGTCTTGACAGTTCCTTCGCCAAGCGCTAGGTTGTTGGAGAGCGTGTCCCTGCTTGTCCTGCCATTTGTTTTGATCAGCTGGAGCGCTGCCAGCACGTGCACCACGTCAAAAGAAAGCGCCCTGCTTGGAGCGTACCTGCTGGCAACTTTTTCAAGCGCCCTTATGTACATGTGCATTGCGCAGTACGAGTTGGCCGGCGCATTTATTTATTCTGCGCAGGTTGGATAAACCATCCGATTCTTTATATAACACCCACCAGTATCCGAGATGGAATGTCCCAAAGAAGCAATCAGATCACAAAAACATCTGCAGGCGTACCCAAGATGGCAGTTGGCATTCTGCTTGGAGTGCTTGCATTTGGAGTCTTTATGGTAGGATTTGACCAAGGCGAAGTTTTTGGCTTTACCGTGCCGGCAGACGGGAGCGGAGGCCAACCGGGAACAAACTGGGCCCATGAATTCTACCACGATATGAGGCATGCAGCAGGAATTCCGTGCCACTAACTTTTTCGATCTTTTATGAAAACTATTACTTTTATCGCCATCACCCTCATTTCAGGAGCGATCGCCGGGACGATCCTCGGAGCCGTCAATCAGGTTGTTGTCGAGCCGTACATCGAGCGCGCAATCGAGCTTGAAATGCAGAACGCTGCTCAGAATGGCGAAATAATCAACCCGATTGAGTTTGCGGCTTACCGGTTCTGGCAAAGGGGAGGTGAAGTTGTCGCCGGGACGATCCTCGGGCTGTCTTTGGGCTCGCTCTTTGGAATAGTGTTTGCCTACGGACGTGGCTCGGTTCCCGGCTCTAGCAACAAAAAGAAGGCGCTTGTTATCGCCGGCATCATGTGGTTTACCCTGTTCCTGATACCTGCTCTAAAGTACCCTGCAAACCCGCCTGCGGTAGGAGACCCAGACACAATCCTCTACAGACAGGGCCTTTACCTTGCGTTCCTTGCAATATCTGGATTTAGTGCACTAGGGCTTGCGTTTCTCTACCGAAGATTGGGCGCTACTATGAAGGCAAAGAAGGCGCTCATCCCTGCAATCTATGCTGTCATAATGGCCGGAACGTATTTTGCAATGCCGCCAAACCCAGACCCAATAAGCGCGCCAATGGATCTTGTCATCAGTTTTAGGATTGCTAGTGCATTCACCATAAGCATGTTCTGGGGATTGCTTGGCATAACGCTTGGCGCATTCTGGGACAAGCTCAGGCCGCACGAGACTGCTAGAATAAGCATGCGTTAAGAAAAAGGACTATGAATTTCTTTTTTATATAATAATAGCCAATACAGTACATGCCAAGAAGTCGGCCTGTAAAGGCCAATGAAATGCTCACTGCCGAGAAAGCTGCCGAAGCTGTCAAAGAAACGGCAAGGAGCGTCCGCGAAGCAGCCTCTGCCGCAAGAGATACCGTGAAAGTGTTTAGGGAGAGCGGTGCCGTTGAGGAGATAGCCAACGCGGCACGCGAAGCAGCCATTGCTGCGCGTGACACCACAGTAGAAATCAGAGATGCAGCAAGAGACGTGAACAAGACTGTTGCTGATACTACTGACATAGTAAGGGAGACTGCCGAGGTCGCACAGGACACGGCACAGGTTGTGGCAAAGGAACTGCCAAAACCAAGAATTTCTAGAACCTCCAACCCCCAGAAATAGAAGCGTGAAAAGTACGAATTTTGGACAATCATGCGTCCAAGATTATGTCCAATATTGCATGCGACTAGCCACGTTTCGGCACCAATAAACTTGCAATACTGGAGTTTCAAAGGTTCAATGAAGATTTGCATGCTACTACTGAAGCATTGGTAGACAAATTGAAGACGCTGGATAGAGAAGCTTTCTTCAACAACAAGCATGTCGATAATAGGCTGTGATGATCTTTAATGGATGAAAAGGTAGTGCAAAGGCTGGAAGAACAAGAGATGAAGAGGGAATAGTATACAACTATCTGATCCCGCCACAAACTCTTCTAATGCAAAACTAGGCACAGCCTTTCAGCTTGCGTGCTTGCACTCTGAACGTTCTGTCAACTAAAATAATTATTTAATCTGCGCTGCAACCACAGCCTGAGTTATCTAATTGCAGTTCATAACCTATTTTCGTTCGGTATACTCTCTATGACCTATCATAGCCTTGTGCTGAACAATTTCGGAAGGAGAGTGGAAGATGGTGTTGCACGTTCCACAAATGTAAGCAGTTCTAGGCTCTTCCATAAGTTGTAGCTTTGATAGTACGAGTATTTGAGGTCGGTGAAGAGATTTTATGGGTAAAACACATAGAGAATTGTCAAAGTACCATTCACTAGCTACTTTATATTCACGCTTCCAAAATAGGAAAAGGTACGCACCAGCAGTGCCAAAGATCATATAATGAGAAAAGAGCTGCAAGAACTAGGCAGTGGCAGAACATACAACAAGATAATTTTAGGTTACAGCAGCAAGAGCCTAAAGGTATACCATGGCAGAATTGACTGGGATGTTGCAAAGAGATTTTTGCATATGATATATCTTAATGGGCCAATAAGGAAGACCCCTCTGGCCATGAAAACAGGAGTAAATTCTTCTACCTGCACAAAATATGTTGGATGGCTAATAGAGGTTGACTGGGTCACCATGAATAATTCTGATGAATTTAATCTTACAGAAGCCGGCCTAGCAGTATACAAGCGCATTAAATGGCAAGATGATGTCTGAGCAATGTACCGATCTTCTAGTGATTTTTTGCATATTGCATGATACCCACCATACTCTGAGCCAGCCTTATTAGCAAAAGTAGCTAACTAGCCTTCCAATGGCAAAAGAAGATAGGTCTAGTGGAATAAATCGGAAGTTTATCCTTGCATTTGTATGCATGGCTTTGTTAGCATTCTCTCTACCTTCAAGCTTAATTACTATGAATGCATCTGGTCAGAATTCTACATCTTCCGATGCGTCTAGTGGAGGTAATAACAGTTCTAATTCACAAACTCAGGATTCGTCATCTTCTGCAGATACTACTACATCATCAGAGAATAATACAAACGGTACCACTACTCATCAGCAAGAACAACAACCATCATCCCAGAATACTACCACAACAACTTCATCATCTGATGTTGCTGCCAATTCCACCGATGCCACTACTACTGACATATCTGCTGTAGAAAGTAGTACCAATAATACTACTACTCAGATGGATGTTGCTGTTCCTCCACTAGTTACTTTATCTGGCGAGCCATTTGTACTGGCTGATAACAAAATAACAAGGTCATTTTCATATCCAACTTTGAAATTTAATGGTGAAGTTGTAGCGGAGCTGACAGTCACAATAACTTGGGATACTGATGGTACTACCAAAGTCGAAGATAACAGAGGATATAGCTATACCATTAGCATTCCTGAATCTCAGGGTGCTTTCGCGCTTTGGTACAACAGCACCCATGTAGTTCAAAGAGCAATAGGGCCAGAATTGCAATATGATGTTTATTGGATTGCTGGAGAAAGCCAGAATGGATATATTGACAAATACAAGTTTACAATTGCAGGAACAAGCGTTAATGGCAGTATAATCTCATTTAATGTTGACGGCGGTAAGTATGATGAAGTTGAAGAAAATAAATTCATTGTCCGACAACCAGCTTATGTAGATGATATGGATACATCTACATTAGATCCAACACTGGATTGGACTCCTCGCGGAATCGTAATCGACCAAGCTTTATCTGCTATGCCAGAGGAACACGAAAAATCGGAGAACGGAGATGGACTAGAACTTGACTGGTCTGATGCAATATCCTCAGGTTATTCTATCGGCTTCAATAAAGAAAGCTCAACCATCAATATTTTGGTGGGCAAGTCCTTTGTAATAGATCCTACTGTAGTTGGTACAACTTCTCAAGCCATATCTCCTTCGTCAGACTCGTCTTTCGATGGACAGGCCAGAGTCATAACGACCGGAGATAATGTCACCGATCCGGCAATTAATGTGTTCTATTATGACGGATCAAATATAGTGTATAGGCAGTCAAGCGATAATGGGAAGACGTGGGGCTCTCCAATTTCAACAGCCACTGGAACGCTAGCATCTGATACATATAGTTGGACTGTATTGAAGACAAATTCTACCGACATAGAATATGTTTCATTGCTTTATTGGACTCCTGCTGGTTCTAACATGAATTTTTATGCAAAACGTGGTACCATCTCTGGAAATAGTATAACTTGGAGTAGCGCTATATTGTTGGGATATACATCTGCTAACTCTCAGGTATGCGGAAGTGGCGGAGCGTGCGCTTCTGTAACAGCTGTTCGCGATGTAAGTGGCAATATCTATGCTGCCTTTAGTTGGCTTTCTGGAGGAACGACAAGCTATTCTGTTCAAATCATGAGATCTACAGACGGGGGGCTGACATGGTCAACATCCTTGCATCAAGTTTGGCCGTTCAGTGATTGGCGACCTTCAATGGCACTAACACCTTTGAACTCAAGCAAGATGCTATTTGCATACACAAAATATGATAGCGCAGACCTTTTCTATCGAGTTTATGACGGTTCAGCTTGGGGAGCTGAACAATCCATAAGCAACACAGGAATGGCAGCAAATACAATCAAGCAGATCTCCGCTGCAAGTAATAGTACGTTAAGCGCATTTGTGGCGTATACTAATATTACTGGCACTAATGGTGGCGTAGTTAAGATCGCCAGATTTTCAAATACTGGTGTCTTTGAAGGACTTGAAACGACGGACAGCACACTGCGCCACACATTACCGTCAATTTCTTTCAATTCAAGAAAAGCTTTGAATGTATATACACTGGCTGATGGCAAGGTATACAATACTAGAAGGAGCGGTGAGACATGGGAAGCGCCCTTTAATCCATTTGGTACGTCATTTAATTCTCCAAACCAGCTTACGTCCACAGCCGCTCTTGAAGGTGCCGCAGAGTCTGCAGTTTGGCGCGAGGGAACTAGCTCCCCATACAATATCGTATTTGGAATCTTGTTAGAGGGCGTACTTGTTGATACCAGCGTCCAGCAGTCTCCTGGCCGTTCTGACTACTATGAGGGAGAGAGACGTGTGGTGTCCGACAGTGATGGCACTCTGCGCCTTGCATTCTATTATGATGGATCAAATATCGCATACAGGTCATCCATAGACGGCGGACACACATGGAGTGGCACTCCAATCTCTACTGGAACTGGGTCGCTCGGTTCGGATTACTTTAGATGGACGATAGCCTCTACTCGATATAACACAACTGACCGGGTTACGCTTCTCTACTTCAAGACATCTGGCGGCTCAACCACATTCTATGCAAAGACCTTTATCATGAACAATAATGTCCTTTCGCTCGTTAATACCGTTAGTCTGTTTTCAGCTACCAACGATGCATCCTGTACCCCGGCAGGTGTCTGCGCCGCCTCGTCAGGAGCTTCTGACAGTAATGGTATCCTATACGCCGCCTTCTCTTACAAGACAGCAGGGACTTGGTACGCGAGAGTAATGACATCAACTGACGGCGGTCAAACTTGGACTAATTCTTTGGGACCATCAAGCATATCCTCAACAGGAGATCGTGTTCCTATTACCATAACTAAGCTAGATAATGGGAAGATGTTGCTTGTGCTGGCAAAGTATGATGCAGCCAGCATGTTCTATAGAATATTTGATGGCAGTTCGTGGGGATCATCAGTTACCCTATCTAGCATAGGGTGGTCAAGCAACACCGTGAAGCAGATTTCGTCAGATACTTTTGAAGGCGATGCAACCAATTCAACAACGATGGCCTATATAGCGTATGTTACTGGCGGGAATCAGGGGAGCCTGAAGGTGGCCAAGTTCTTTGGCAATGGAACCTACCAAACAGCTGAAACCGCCACATCCTCAATTGGTCATCAATTACCATCGATCAGTATAACAGAAGACGAAGTCAAGATATTCTCAATCGCAAATTCATCCATCTATATCACAAAGAGAAATAGCACAATGTGGGAAGTTACTGAAAAATTCTTTAATAACACCGCGTCACCTGATGAGCTTACCGCACAAATTGCGGGGTCTTTCAGCTCGGGCGTGTTGTGGAGAGACGGGAACTCCTCTCCCTATTCATTTAAATTCATTGGCGAGTCGTCGTATTTTCTCTTTTGTCTTGGCTGTTACAGCATTGCCCAAGTACAGTACTCTATCTACATTAATTCGAGTAAATGTTCTTGGTCTACCGGGAAAACTCTATTCGACATGTATGACTGGTGGTACAGCACAACTACCTTGAACCGTTGTACACACATCATCACAGTCCAGGGCTCAACATCGGCAACGACATATCACTTTTCAAACTACAAGTATCTGAAATTCAAATCGCTCTTATTGACAAATGTTTCAGCTGATTGTAACAGAGAATTTGCATGAACCTCTCTTCCCTCGTCCTGTTCCTCAGGTTATGGATAAACTGG
>FWWM01001618.1_pt1 | contig 67223 bp, 62 predicted proteins | sample 2228351 | NCBI WGS metagenome assembly FWWM01 (sample SAMEA103939774, study PRJEB20133) | metagenome
ATCTTAAACAGAGAGCTGTTCGGTGATCACATTTTTGAAACACCAGTTCGCGTTTCGGTGATCTTATTTTTGGAGCTGAGCGGGGGCTTGCCACCGAATTCCGAGATGGCTTATAATTTCTCCGTGCTCAAGGGCATTCGCTGACAGTGTCCTTGCGATACCCCCATGAAAATAGGCATCCTCGCACTTCAGGGCGCATACGAAGCCCACGCCAGGATGATTTACCGGCTGGGGCATGAACCGGTCTTTGTCAGGTATCCGGAACAACTGGCAGGACTCAGGGGTCTAATCATACCCGGCGGGGAATCAACAGCTATGGTCATTATTGGCGAAAACCTTGGAATGAAGGAAGCCCTGAAACAGAGGGCAGACGAAGGTCTAGCCATTTTTGGCACCTGCGCTGGCATGATCCTCCTGGCACGGGAGGTTGACGGAGAGCCAGAGGGTTTCTCCATGGGCCTCTTGCCCATAAGGGTTTCCAGAAATGCTTTTGGCAGGCAGACCGAGAGTTTTGAAGCTGATCTCGCCCTTTCCTTTGACGAGAGGCCTTTCAGGGGAATCTTCATAAGGGCGCCTCGGATAAATGACATCGGCGAGGCTGAGCCGATAGCCTGGCTGAACGATGAGCCGGTTGCGGCCAGGCTTGGCAATGTTATGGGAGCGAGCTTTCACCCGGAGCTGACGGACGATGCTCGCATGCACGCTTTTTTCATCAGTCTGATTGATAAGCCAGGGAGTTGAAACCTCGCCCGGGTAGAAAGACGAAACATGCGGGTTGGAAAACCCGCGCCGGTAAAGAAATAAACTAATGGAGGTTTTTGAGATGAATGGAAAGATGCTGAGCTGGATGAGGACAGCAGGACTGGTGGCTCTCGGCCTCGCGGCTGGGCTTATCCTGTCCGCGAGGCTTGGCTGTTCGCCCGAGACCCGCGCTCAGACAACCGGCACATACGGCACCTACGAGCCTGACACCGGGGTTTATTCAAACCCGTTCTCAAGGGTCGTTACAGAGCTTGGGCCGAGCGTGGTTAAAATACTCGTTGAAAAAGAGGTTTCTGGTGTTCCTGGAGTGCCGTTCGGGAAGTTCTTCGGCCCGTTTGAGTTTGAGTTCAGGTTCCCCGATAATCCGATGCCGGCCGAGGGCCTCGGTTCGGGCTTCATATACGAGAAGGTCAAGGATGGATACCTGGTTATGACCAATAACCATGTGGTAGGAGGCGCCACCAAGATAGTCGTTCAGCTCTACGATGGAACCGAGATCAAGGATAAGGATGTGGAGGTTGTTGGCACGGACAAGGCCACGGACATAGCGGTCCTCAAGATCAAGACGACCAAGGAGCTGAAGCTTGCCAAGCTGGGCAACTCCGACGACATGCATGTCGGTGATTGGGCCATAGCAATAGGTTCGCCCTTTGGCCTTTCCGCCACCGTCACGGTTGGCGTCGTAAGCGCGCTTCACAGGACTGGGGTTTCCGCCTCAGAGGGGCCTGATTTCCAAGACTTCATTCAGACCGACGCGGCCATAAACCACGGAAACTCCGGTGGCCCGCTGGCCAACATCAGGGGTGAGGTGATAGGAGTCAACACGATGATAGCCTCCCTCACTGGCACTTACAACGGCATAGGTTTCGCTGTCCCCATAAACCTGGCGAAATCCGTAGCAGACCAGCTAGTCGCGAAGGGCAAGGTGGAGCGCAGTTTCCTTGGGGTAAGGATACAACCCGTTACTTCGGATATAGCCGAGGCCTACGGTCTGGACAAGCCGTTTGGGGCCCTAGTTAACTCGGTGGAAAAGGGTTCGCCCGCGGAGAAGGCTGGCATAAAGGAGGGAGACCTCATAGTCTCGTTCGACGGGAAAGAGATCAAGGATGTTCAACACCTGAGGACGCTGGTCGCTCACGAGGGGCCCGGCAAAAAGGTCAAGATAAAGGTCATAAGGGAGGGCAAGGAGAAAGAGTTCACCCTTACCCTGGGAACCATGCCTGAGGGGCTTTCCTCGGCCGAGAAATCCCCGGAAAGGCCAGTCTCCACCGAGAAAAAGGCCGATTGGCTCGGACTCTCGGTTGAGGAAAAAGATGGCGGCGTCATCGTTTCGGGTGTTGAGTCCGGCTCCAGGGCCGCGGCCGCGGGCATAGTCAAGGGCGACAAGATCCTTAAGGTGGGCGATATTGAGGTTAACAGCCTTAATGACCTTCAGAAGGCCGCGAACAAATACAAGGATAGCAAAAAGCCCGTTCTCTTTTACCTGGAAAACGGAGGAATGAAGAGGTTCGTGGCGGTGAAGCCCTAGCGGCTCCTCCCTGCTGATTGTCCGCCAGGGCCATGAACCGGCAACTGAGGGGCAGGACCCTGTTCCTGCCCTGTTTTTCAATATAACCCTCCTGGTGACGCTGGTATCAGTCTGTTCAGATGTTCCATGTATTTCCCGGACCCCCTCAGCATTGAAAAGAACTTCCTATAAAACATTCACGACGAGGGAGTGAACTTTGTTGTGCTGATGCTCCAATTGGTGCGGATGATAAGAGGAATATAGTGAATTTCATGGCCCCAGGGGGAGTCGAACCCCCACCGCCACCTTGAAAGAGTGGTGTCCTAACCGCTAGACGATGGGGCCAGGGGGAAAATTATAAGGCCAGGGGGCGGGGCCACGCTATTTGCCCGGCCCCCTGCCGTTGGTTTAGAATTTGGCCATGAACGAGAGGCTGAGGAGTTTTTTGGCCGGAGAAAACCTGAAGTGGATTTTGTTTGCCCTGATAACCTTCGTGGTGTTCGTGGTTTATTTCCAGACAACCGCGCCGTCGGTGGTGTTCTGGGATGTCGGAGAGTTTCTTGCCGCGGCCCATATCCTTGGTGTGCCTCACCCTCCGGGAACACCCCTGTATGTCATCCTGTGCAAGTTCTTTGACCTCTTGCCCCTTCCGCTCGCTTTCCTCTACAAGCTGATCAACGGCGTCCCCGCGGTTGAATCCGTCCTCAGGATGACCTTAGTGCCCATAGCAATGGGTGCGTTCACCGCGGGCCTGACCTACCTGATAATCTACGACACCATATCCCTCTGGAAGCCGGAGGCTCCACGGCACATCCTCCATGTAGCCGCGGCCTTCGCCGCGTTCATGGCCGCTTTTGGCGCGGTCAACTGGATGAACTCCATAGAAGCCGAGACCTACACCCCGGCCAATTTCTTCGCCTTACTCGCGGTGTATCTGACCCTTCTCTGGTATCGCAGGAAGGGATGGGATGAGCGCGCGACACGGTTCCTGATCGCGGGGACATACCTGATAGTCCTGGCAACTGGAATCCACTTGACCGCGATATTCGCCCTGCCCGCGATGTTCGTTTTCGTCGCGATAGTCCAGCCCAGGCTCATATTCGGGAAGGAGTTCTGGGGACTCTTGGGCGCGCTGGTTCTTCTCGCCGGCCTAATGGAGCTGACATATCAGCCCTCCACAACGAGCACGGTAATGGCGGTCGTTGGGCTCGCGCTCATGATCTTCTATTTCTGGCGCGGGGGATTCTTCAAGGATTTCACCGACATCTGGACCATCCTGTTCGCGGTTGCTGGCGTCGCGCTTCTCTACGGCATATTCGGCAAAAACGCCTTTGCCATGGTTGCGGGCGGCCTCGTCTCCATAGTGGCGATGTATCTAAGGGGAAGGCTCTGGAAGGACTGGAGGGGAATAACCCTCCTTCTCGTCATACTGGCTGTTTCCATTGAGTTCTGGCTCATAGTCAGGGCATATTACCTGCACCACCATCCCACCGCGGCCTGGATAAATGAGGCAGACCCCTACAACTGGCAGTCATTCATGGATGTCCTGACCCGCAAACAGTATGAGCCAGCCAAGATGATCCCGCGCCGGATAGACCCCATACTGCAGGCAAGGGTTTTCTTCCAGTATTTCCAGTGGCAGTATTTCAGCATCATACCCCTTGTTTTCCTCTGCCTGGTTGGTATAGTCACCCAGGTATCAAACGACTTTTCCAGGAAATCTCCAAACAGGACAAGGGTGGTCTGGCTCATCGGCCTGGTATTTGTCCTGGCGACTCTTGGTTTCTGGTTTGCCTTCAACCTGAAGGATTCCCCTACTCAGCCCGTTGGCGGCGTCAACCCCATGACCGGCGAGCCCCTGCTTCCGACCGAGGTCAGGGACAGGGATTACTTCTACGCGACCGCGCACATAATGATATGCCTCTACGCGGGCATTGGCCTCTGGGAGGTTCTCAGACTCGCGGGGAAATATCTCAGGAAGTGGTGGGTGGTTGCCGCGCTTTTCTATCCTGCCGCGGCCTTCGCGGTAGGATACCAGTTCTACAGATTCTACCCGGAGTGCAACCGCTCCCGGTTTTACCTTGCCGAGGACTCCGCCTATAATCTGCTGATCAGCCCATCCACCAGCGGGGTCATGTTCACGAACGGCGACAACGATACATTTCCCCTGTGGTTCGCACAGGAGGTCCTCGGTATCCGCAAGGATATAATCATAGCTAACCTGTCCCTCCTGAACACCAACTGGTATATCCGGCAGGTCAAGGCATGGGGCGCACCCATATCTTTCTCATACGATGACATAGACAGGCTACCTCCGCTCATACCCGTCCAGTGCAGGGTGGCGAGCGTGGATGCCGCCGGTTTCGCGGTTGATGTCCCGGATACAAAAGGCCAGCTGCACAGGATATATGTCACATATGACCGCACACCCCTCCTGGGTTTCTATGGCGGAAGGAAGGATCTCCTGCGCTCCGAGTTGAGTCAGGCCCAGGCCACGGGCGAGATGCTGGGCCTGCCCATCATGGCTCTCAGGGACTTTGCCATAAGGGACATGATCGCCACATCCGCTGGCTACAAACCCAGGGCATTGACCCGGATACCCTCAATGGATGGGCGTTCATATCTTGAGGTTCCGCTCATATACCTGGATGCTCCGGAGGTCTTTGCCAGGGAAGTTTTCTCGGGAAAGGCCTTCAGCACCAACATTTACTTCGCCATGACAACAACCCCGGAGGCCTGGCAGGGCTGGGAGACCCATCTGCTGATGGAGGGAATGGCCTTCAGGCTGGTTTCAAGCCAGGTTGGCCCTCCAGGCTGTTATCCTCTGGAGAACCTCAGCCCGGACTACACTGCCTATGTCCTCCACAATGACAAGGCCCCGGTTGAATACCTCAGGGAATACTCGGGCTATCACAAGGCCCTGCCCGAAAGGGTTTTCAGATACAGGGGAATAACTGATCCCCGCGTCAGAAAGAAGGACCGCTACGACACGAACGAGAAGATAGTGAGAAACTACGCGCAGGTCTCTTTCTCACTCGGCAGTTATCTTGCCCAGAGGGGCGATCTCAGGCGCGGGGCAGAGGAGCTTGAACTCGGCAAGGTCCTCCTTGACCAGATACCCACGGAGGATTCCCCGGGAATGGAGAGGCAGAAGCTCTACATCACCCTTTCCCTTGCCGAGATATACACCAAGCTAGGTGATTTCGCCAGGGCCGAGGAATTCATAAAGGAAGCGGCCCTCATACAGCCCGGCCCGATGATTGACATGCGCATGGCCGACTTGATGCGCGCCCAGGGCAGGACAGATGAGGCCACGAAATACTATGAGAAGGTTCTCTCGTCGGGAGTTGAAGACCCATACGGCTTTGCCATAATAGCCGACTTTTACAGGGAAAAAGGCGACCTGGCCAGGGCCGAGGAGCTCTACAAGAGATCGCTTTCAATGGGACTCATTGACACCTCAATTATCAACGGACTTTTTGAGGTAATGAGGGCGCGAGGAAAGACAGCAGAGGCCGAGAGCCTCATGAAAACGATTGCACCAAAACCAGAAACTCCAGCCATCCTGCCGGAAGGCACGGTAAAACCAGAAGGAGGAAAATAATGGGACACGCCTACACGCCAGGCCTTAAGGTAACAAAAGCCACCGTTATAAGAAAGGAAAGAAGACTTCCTGTCCCCGGGACAGTGCTTGTGAAGGCCGGAGAGAGGGTAAAAGCCACACAGACCGTCGCGAAGGCTGATCTGCCGGGCAATGTTGTTCCCCTGAATATCGCCGGGAAACTGGGTATCCAGCCGAACGAGGTTCCAGAGGCCATGAGGGTAAGGGAGGGCGAACCCGTAAAGAAGGGCGACCTGATCGCTGTTTCAAAGGGCATAATGGGACTCATGAAAACATCCCTCAAGGCCCCCTGCGACGGGACAATTGAATCCGTATCCGCGATAACAGGTCAGGTCATAATGAGGGAGCCCCCGGTTCCCATAGAGGTGAAGGCCTATATTGACGGGAAGGTCATAGAGGTCGTTGAAAGAGAAGGCGTGATAATTGAGACAACAGCCTCCTTTGTCCAGGGCATTTTCGGGATAGGCGGAGAGGTTGTCGGCGAGATAAAACTTGTAGTGGACTCGCCGGACCAAGAGCTCGCTCCCTCCTTGATAACCCCGGATGCGGCTGGCAAAATAGTGGTCGGCGGGAGCTTTGTGCCCACCGAATCCATGCGAAGGGCCAGGGAGGTTGGCGCCCTCGCCCTTGTTGCCGGCGGAACCGATGACAGGAACCTAAGGGATTTCATGGGCTATGACATCGGCGTTGCCATAACCGGCCAGGAGGACATCGGTGTGACCGTGATACTCACGGAGGGTTTCGGCAGGCTCAGGATGGCTCACAAGACCTTTGAGCTCCTGAAGAGCCTTGAGGGCAAGATTGCCTCCGCGAACGGCGCAACCCAGATAAGGGCCGGCGTCATAAGACCGGAGATAATAGTTCCCACTGAGGAAGGAAGCCTGCCAGAGGAGGAGAGGGTGGAGGGCATCCTGGAGATAGGTTCACTGGTAAGGGTTATACGGGAGCCCTATTTCGGATTAATAGGTGAGGTCACGAAACTGCCCCACGAGCCCACGATCATAGAGACCGAAGCCAAAGTGAGAATACTTGAGCTCAGACTTGAGGATGGCAGAACGGTTACCGTCCCCAGGGCAAATGTGGAGCTCATAGAGACCCTGTAAATGGAACCTTTGAAGGAAGAGGGGTTGGAGGAGTCCTCGCGGAAGGCGGAGCTCCTCCTCCGCGTGATTTGCTCTGTTATAAGGCTCCACGGGAGGGAGATCCTCTCCAGGCACCATCTCTCGCCCCCGCAGTTTGAGATAATGACAGCGATTTACTTTGAGGGCGAGATTTCCCAGAATGAGATGCCGAAAAAACTCCACCTGGCCAAGTCCACGATATCCGCCCTGCTGGACAGGCTGGAGAAGCAGGGCATGATCTCAAAGAAGAAAACCCAGTCGGACAAGCGCATATCCGCTGTTCGCCTGACCTTCAAGGGCGCGAATGTGATAGACCAGGTAATAGAGAGGAGGAGGGAGCTGATCAAGGTTCTCCTGAACCAGCTTTCCGATAAGCAGAGAAAGGAATTCAACGACATAATCGCCCGTTTCGCGTATATCCTGGAGGCAGAGGAAGGGAAGATCTGATCCGGGAATAATGAGCAATAAGAAGAACCGGGAACCTGCCTGACGATCGCGCCACGGGTAAAACCTTATAACCCATTTTCTGCGCAGGATAAGGGTTTCAGCCTTTTGTTTTGGGATACCTAGCTGGATAAAAACCATGTGGAGTCGGCGCCACTTACGCTTGCGCTTGCGCGGCAATCTGCCGTGCCTATCCATATGCCATATGGCGGAGGGTCAGTTCCTTACCGCCATGGGCCCACAATAGATAGATGTTTGAGCTCTGAGACCGGCTCGTGGCGCTAATTTTAGATTCACGCAGGAAGTGGGTTTATTGTAAAAGAGATTCAATCTGGCCCTGGATACGGCGCTTTTGTTTTCCATACGCTCAGCTATATCCAGAGCCTTTGTAAAATAGTTCTCGGAGGCCCTCATTTCTCCCATTAACCTGTATGCAATTCCAAGCCTAATGAAGAGAAACCTCGCGAGCCTCGCGTTGTCTCCGACCTGAGGGAGAATCCTCGTCCCCTTTTTGATGGCCAGGGAGGGTTCTGACCTTGAGATGAGCAATTCTATCTCAACGAGGGAAAAGGCCAAACGATCTTCCTCCTTCAGGGTTTCCAGGTAATTTTTCAGCCCGGCCTCGCCTCTCGCGATCATCTCAAGTGCCAGGTTGATCCTCTCGGAGGTATCCACGGCGAGAGTATAGACCCGGAGGTCAGCTAAGTTCAACCATGGCAAGAACTTAGATTATAGCCCTTGAGGTTTCCTTGAGCCGGGTGGATTATAATACTGCCCCGCATAAAGATGGAGGTATGAAATGCGTGAACTTTTCATCGTTCTCGTAGCCGGGTCCTGGACCGAGACAACCCCCCAGGACTTCATGGATGGATGGTATGATCCCCTCCTCTACATATCCAGGAGGCTCAAGGTTGAGGGCGCTGACCCGGCCGACTCCGGCGCTGTGGAGTTCTACGCGAGGTTTGACGCGAACAGGGATGGGTATTATGACCTGGTGAGCGCTGACGGAGACGGTCCCTGTATCCGTCTCTTCTGGGGCAGCTCAACCGGCTATTCCAATTCAAATGTCCAGCTTATCCCAGCGGCGAGCGGAGGAGGCTGTGATATGGCTGATCTTAATCTTGATGGCTGGCCAGAGCTCATCCACTCAGGGAACAATGAGAACGCATGCAAGATATTCTGGGGATCGGAGTCCGCTGGTGGTCCTGATCCCACAGATGTCACCGCTCTTCCCGCGCAGGTCTCAGAGGCGGTTTTCACATACGATATAGACAAAGACACATATCTGGACATAATCGTCTCGGACGCCTGGACCGGACTACTGCGGGTCTATTGGGGTGGGCCTGGGGGCTACAATCCCGCTGATTCCTCAATTCGGGATGACCTCAAACCACACTGCCACAACACGGAGGTAGCTGATCTGAACAAGGACGGGTATCCGGATATAATCCTCCCGCGGAGATTAGGAGCCATACGGGGTATAACCATCCTCTGGGGCGACGCGGACAGGGACCTCTCCAACAATCAGGTCTGGTTTTACGAGGAGAGCGGCGGCATGCCCCACGGGTTGACCCTTGCTGATTTCAACAGGGACGGCTGGCTTGATATTGCCGTCTCCTCATGTGCTACCGCAACAGAAACAGCAGTCTATTTCTCCAACCAGGGCTCATTCAGTCCGGGTAGCAGGGTGATCCTTCATCCAGGGGTCGCGTATGGCGGCTCCGCGGCCTGGGACTTCAACGAGGATGGGTGGCTGGACCTCCTTGTTTATAAGGGAGAGTGGAACGGCAATTCGCTCCTTCCTCTCGTGCTTTACCTGAATGCTGGGGCACCTCCCTATTTCCGCGAGCAGGACACCGTGAGCTTCGGGGTATCTGCGAATTACACCGGGGGCTTCATCTATGATTTCAACGGGGACAGTAAGACAGACATCTTCGCGAACGCTCTTGGCGCATCATCCTATGTCTATTGGGGGGTTCAGGCAAACGGGACATACGATAGCATCCAGGCCCTTTCTGTCAACAGGGATCACCACGGCGGCTTCCGCGAGTGTGGGAATGTCTACGACCGGTCCCCGACAGCATGGTATGAGTCAGGGGTTTTCTCGGAGCCTGATCCTCAGGCCGAGGCCACTGTATCCTGGATCGGGTGGGACAGCGTCCAGATAGGCTCCGAGCTCAGGATGTATATCAGGACGAGGTGGGACGGGAGCTCCCCCTGGTCTGATTGGCGTGAGGTGACGAACGGGGAGACGGTCTCAGAGGCCCCCTATTTCCCGGCAAGGGACATCCAGTATAGGGCTGAGTTCTACTGGAGGAATCCCGCGTGGCTTCCCTGGCTTGAGAGGGTGGGCCTGAGGACATCCCCGCTCTCAGCGAAGGAGACCGCATCCGGATATAGCGATCGGCTCATGTTCGGCTCAGGAAAGGGCTTCATCTGGGTATCATGGCCGGGGAAGGATGGAACGGTCTTCCTGTATTCAACCGATGGGAGGAGGATTGGCTCCAGGGAACTCAGGGAGGGTCGCGCTGAGTTCAGGGGGCTTGTCCCGGGGGTCTATTACCTGGTGGTGAAAACCAGCAAGGCCTGTTTTGAAAGGGCAATCACGACAAGATAGGAGGCTTATCATGACAGGGCTTCTTGCTTGCTTATCTCTTTTAGAAGCCTCAGGGCCCTTTATAAAGGCGTATGGCGGCGCAGGGGATGATGTCTCCAACATGATCATCCCAGGGCCGAACAACACCCTCATCCTGGTGGGATATACCGAGAGCTTTGGTGTTGGGAACCAGGATATTCTGGTGGTAAAGATGGATTACGATGGGAACATCATATGGGCCAGAACCCTCGGCGGGCCAGGCAACGAGTGCGCCAACTCGGTTTTCCAGGCATCTGACGGCAGTATACTTATCGGGGGATGGACAAATAGCTCCGGGTTCGGTCCCGGTGGTTCTGATCTTCTGGTGGCAAAGCTTGATGGGGACGGGAACCTTCTCTGGGGAAAGACTTTCGGTGGCACCATAAGCGATTCGGTCTGCTATGTGACGGAAGCATCGGATGGGGGCATCCTTGCTCTCGGGATGACCATGAGCTACGGGATTGACAATAACTACGACCTTTTGGTTCTCAGGCTTGACCCTGCCTCAGGAGACCCAATCTGGGGAAAGAAGTTCGGTGAAGCATGGCACGACTACTGCGCGGCAATAACCTCAACACCCGACACCGGTTGTGTGATCGCGGGGAATTTCATCACATCCCCAGGAGAATCTCCCTTGAGCGTCCTCAAGCTTGACAGGCTGGGCAATGTCCAGTGGAGAACAAACCTTGATGATATCCTCTGGGCATACGGTATGATCCGGACCCCGGACGACGAGCTCATTCTCGCCGGATACACGGACGCCTTCGGCCAGGGAGAAAGGGATTTCGTCGCAGTCAAGCTCAGGGGAAGTGGGACATTCCTCTGGGCAAAGGCTATCGGCGGAATTGATTACGATTACCCGTTCTCCGTATCAGAGAGCTTTGACGGCGGCTATGTTATCACTGGTCTGACATGGAGCTATGGCTCTTTCTCCCAGGGCCTGACCCTGCGCCTGAATGACCAGGGAGACTTTAGTTGGGGAAAGATATTCGGTGGCGATGTCTTTGACCATGGCGTCTCGGTGACGAGAACCTCATCCGGGATGTATGCCATCTCCGGCCAATCCCTCAGCTACGGCGCGGGCGGCACAGACTTCCTCTTGGTTCTCCTGGACAACCAGGGCAATAACCCCGGCTGTGTTGAGGATTGTGCCCCCGTGATCGTTGACGCGACCCCGAACATCACGACATCCCCATACGCGGGGGTGGACTGCCTCCCTGTGACCATGGAACCACCGCTCATTGCGGGAACCCCTGATGTGATCATAACCAAGGTCTGCGAGGCCTCATATGGGAATACTGAGAAGGAGGGGAATCAAGGGGTGGTCTACTTCCCCGTGCGTGGGGGTGTGGTATTCGTTTCCGCTGAGGCAACTGGGATAGAGATATACTCCCCTGACGGAAGGGTAGCATATTCCGGTAGGCTCAAGAAGGGCTGGAACAGGATAAACCTCAAGCAGGGGATACATCTCGTGGTCGTTGGACATGAGAACATCAAGGCAATAAGCGTCAAATAAAAGGGGGTTTCATCATGATCAGCTCTATCACAACAGTCCTTTTGGTCGGGCAAACCCTGTTTGCCAACGCGTATGGAGGGGAGATGGATGACGGCACCCTCTCCATAGCTACGACACAGGATGGCGGCTATCTCGCGGGTGGACTCACCGTTAGCTTTGGGGTAGGATACGCGCATATTCTCGCGCTCAAACTCTCCAATTCTGGCTCTCTTGAATGGGCCAGGACATACGGCCCTCTGGCAGATGCCCTCTGGCCCGTGTATGTGACGCCAACCCTGGACGGAGGTTTCGTCATCGCTGGCTCAACGAACCTTTTCGGGGCCGGAAGATGGGATTTCCTCCTGCTCAAGATTTCGGGGGAAGGCGATCCGGAGTGGGTGAGGACATACGGGGGCGCTGTGGATGACCTCGTCTCCGGCGGTGTTCTTCAGATTGAGGATGGCGGATTCGTTATCACAGGGGTAAGCTCCAGCTTCGGCCCGATTGATTTTCTCATCATCAAAACCAACGGCGCCGGAGATGTGGAGTGGGCCAAAACATATGGCGGAGACCAGTGGGATTGGCCCTCTTGCTTGATAAGGGCCCAGGACGCTGGATTTGCTGTGTTGGGGGGCACGAACGGGTTTGGAGCCGGGAGCTGGAACTTCCTGCTCGTAAAGCTGAATATCGCGGGAGACCTTGAATGGGCAAGGATATATGGAACGCCGGAGGATGAGGAGGTGCACTGGATAGTTCAAACGCCTGATTTGGGCTATGCCCTTGCGGGTTATGCTCCGGAAGGGGCTGGGCTTCTCATCAGGACTGATCCGGGGGGCGATCTGAAATGGGCAAAGAAATACGACGGCTCAGGCTTTGAGCACCTCAACTGCCTGACAGTGACCCCTGATGGTGGTTTCCTGGCCGCAGGAAGGGGCTACGGCGAGGGCCTACAGGATGACATCTTCCTCTTGAAGATCAGCCCAGATGGCGAGCCGGAGTGGACCAGAGTCCTTGAAGGGCCTCAGTTCGGTGATGTGCCGTACGCCCTTCTCCAGGCCCCTGAGGGCGGCTACCTTCTGACGGGATACTCGGAGTCTTTCGGCGCGGGGCTAAAGGACGCGATAGCGATCAAAACCGGTCCTGAGGGCGAATATCCTGATTGTTTGAATGATACAGGGATAGTGGTCTCAGATGCCACGCTGGATTTTAGCCCCGTTTACCCTGCATATCTTGAGTGCACCCCGATCGTGGACATCCCCGACATCACTGTTGGGGATGTAGACCCGGTCGTGACCCAGATATGCGAGACCGTGGGGGCCAAGGACTCGCCCCTTTCGGTTTCAGGGTCTCGCATAATCGCGTGCCCCGTTTCCGGAGGGATTATCCTCATCTCATCTGAGGCCACGGGGATAAAGCTCTACTCCTCAGACGGAAGGCTGTCATATTCAGGAATGCTTGAGAAGGGCGAGAACCGTCTCATGCTTGATCGGGGCGTGTATTTCTGGTCAACGGAAAACCAAAAAGGCAAAGCGGTTGTGCGTTAAGCTAAGGGATAGAAGAACTCGCCTTTTTAAAACAAAGGGGAGCTCGCCATGAGCTTATATCTCATAACCGTATATGCGGTAATGTGTCAGAATCTCTTCGCAAGGGCCTATGGAGGAACGGATATTGATTGGTCCTCCTCCATAACCCAGACCGCGGATGGAGGCCTCGCGATCGCAGGAGAAACAAGGAGCTTTGGGGCTGGCAGCTATGATCTCCTCGTCCTCAAGCTCTCATCCACAGGAGGCGTGGAGTGGGCGAGGACATACGGAGGCACGGATGCTGAGCTAGCTTATTCCATAACCCGAACAACGGATGATGAGTTCGCCGTCACCGGACAGACGCTCAGTTTCGGGGCCGGCAATGTTGATTTCCTCCTCATCGGCCTCTCGTCTACAGGAACCCTGGAATGGTCAAAAACTTTCGGCAGAACGAGCGACGAGCATGCTTACTCCATAGCCCTGATCCCAGACGGCGGATTCGCGGTCGCGGTAATAACGAATAGCCTGGGGGCTGGCAACTGGGACCTGCTTATCCTCAAGACTGGTCCGGATGGTAACTACGAGGATTGCGTTCAGAATTGCTCCCCGTTCACGGGTTTCCCCTCTCTCAGCTCATCCTCTCCCTCTGTTGGAGCGGACTGCACCCTGAGCGGTGCAACCCCGGACCCAACGGTAGGGACCCCCGACCTTGCCGTGATGGATGCCTGTCCACCAGCAGATCTTCCCGAAACCGATCCTCGTTCAGCGCACGGGATAACCTGTTCGCCTCTGCCCGGAGGACTGCTTTTCGCTTCCCACGAGGCCATGGAAATAAAAATATACTCAGAAGATGGGCGCGTTATCTATTCGGGTAATCTTGAAAAGGGCCAGAACCGGATAAACCTTGAGCAAGGGGTCTATTTCTGGAGGGCATGCCCTGCTTCACAAGCTGTCCCCTACAGAGGAAAGTCTGTCGTCAGATAATTTTTATTAGTGGTAAGGAACCTGCGACACAAGGCTAGCAAACATTATAATTTTCCCTTGAGTCAGAAAATTCCCTTGAATGTAAAGGCCTTTGCCTGGGCATCGTTTCTGCGGGATGTGGCCTCTGAGATGGTCTATCCGCTTCTGCCGGGCTTTTTCTCGGCCGTTCTCAAAACAGGAGCGACATTCCTTGGTATAACCGAGGGGATAGCAGAGGCAACCGCCTCACTCCTTAAAGGACTCTCCGGCTACTGGTCCGACAGGGTCAGGAAACGCAAGCCTATTGTCCTCGTCGGCTACGGTATCTCCGCGCTCGCAACGCCACTCATTGGTTTTGCTCACCACTGGTGGGTCGTTCTGGCGGCCCGTTTCGGGGACAGGGTGGGAAAAGGCGTCAGAACAGCTCCCAGGGACGCTCTCATTGCAGATTCTGTAAATGAGAATATAAGGGGCAAGGCCTTTGGCCTGCACCGCGCGGCTGATACCGCTGGCGCGGTGATTGGCCCGCTCATAGCCTGGGGCCTGATGTGGCTTTCGGGGAACAATTACAGGCTGGTCTTCTGGCTCTCGTTGATACCGGGCCTCATTTGTGTCCTGATACTAGCCTTGTTCGTCAAGGAGATCAGCGTTGCCAGACTGAAAAAAGGCATGAGGGCCTCTCTGAGAGATCTGCCGATCCCGTTTTTTACCTTCCTCGCCATCATGGGTTTTTTCTCCCTGGGCAACTCGTCTAACACCTTTCTCCTCCTGAAGGCACAAACAGCTGGCCTCGCGCCCGCGCTTGTCCCGGCCATCTACGCCCTTTTCAACATCGTCTATGCCACTACGGCATATCCCCTGGGCGCTTTATCGGACAGATGGGGTCGCAAAAGGCTCCTGGTTATCGGTTTTCTGATATACGGAGCCGTCTACCTGGCCGCGGCCCTGACGAATATCGCCTGGGCCTGGTGGCTCATAATGCCACTCTATGGGCTTTTCTACGGCGCGTCTGATGGGGCCGAAAGGGCCATGGTCGCTGACATAGTGAAGGACGAGCGCGTCCGCGGAACCGCCTACGGCCTTTATCACATGACTGTTGGCGTTCTCCTCCTGCCAGCGAGCCTCCTCGCTGGATTCCTCTGGGACAAGGTATCCCCTCAGGCACCGTTTTTCATTGGTGGCGCTGTGGGGGTGTCCGCGGCCATAATGTTGATCTTCTGGAGGAAGTGATCCGTGAACCCTTCCGAATGCAAAAGATAATCGGCCTTGACATTGGCGGCTCTGGCACGGGCTTTGTCGTGACCGACGAGAAGGGCAGGATCTACTTCCGCGGCGTGTGGCCTCTTAGCCGATGGGATAATCCCTCCCTGATAGCCCGGCAGGTCTCTGAAATGGCCAGCTTTGACGCGGTTGGCGTTGGGGCCGCGGGCGCGTGGAGTGATGATGAGCAGGCTAGGCTGGCCGAGGCCTTCAAACCATGCGGCAAGAAAATAAGGGTAATATCCGACGCGGAGGCCGCGCTTATAGGCGCTTTTGCCGGCGGGCCAGGCGTTGTAGTGATAGCCGGGACGGGTTCAATCGCGATCGGCAGGGGAAGGGATGGCAGGCTCATGAGGGCCGGTGGTTTCGGGCATGTTTTCGGGGACAAAGGCGGCGGTTTCTGGCTCGCCAAAGAGGCCATTTCCCGTGCCCTTGAGGCCATTGAAGGACTCCGGGGCGAGACCGGCCTTATTACCCTCATTGAGGGAGAACCCAGGGACTTCGTCCTGGCGCTTTCGGAGAGGGATCTCGTTAGGCAAACCGCTTCCCTGGCCCCTCGCGTTATAGCCCTGGCCGAGGATGGCGATGCACTCGCTCTTGAGGTAGTGGGTGAAGGGCTGAGATACCTGGTTGGCCTCGCGCGAACCTTGGCCCAGAGGCTTGGCGATCCCCCTGTCTCTTACCATGGCGGGCTTTTCGGCTCCGCGTTTTTTCTGGCCAGGTTCAAGGAAATGTGCGCGCTTGAAGGGCTTGATGTCCGCGAGCCATCCCAACCTGCCGCGTGGGGAGCCGCGTGGGCCGCACTGGGTGGATAGCCAACGGAACGGGCCTTTCTGTTCGGATCGTAAAATTTCATAATTCCTGAGCACCGAAACACGGATTTTATTCGTGATGCGCTCTGGGTTTATAATTTGCCTGAGATGAACACGCTCGTTGCCTCATTGATCGGTATGGGCATTATGGCCCTGTTTTTCGCAGTTTTTCTCTTCGTAGCCTACACCAGGCTCGCGGTTAAGGAAGACCCGCGGATAGACGCCATAAACGAATCCCTCCCGGGCGCTAACTGCGGGGGGTGCGGTTATCCGGGTTGCAGGCAATACGCGGAGGCCATAGTGAAGAGAGAGGGGAAGGTTCCGATTGATCTTTGCGCGCCCGGAGGCCAGGATTCGGTTGAGCGCATAGCGGCTATACTCGGAGTTGAAGCCGGGGCCGTGGTTCCCCGTGTCGCGGTTGTGCTCTGCGGCGGGACCCCGGATCTGGCCGAGGACAGGGCGGTTTATGTTGGCGCGGCGAGCTGTCGCGAGGAACACCTCGTCACCGGTGGCCACAAGGCGTGCGCATACGGTTGCCTTGGCCTGGGGGACTGCGTAGACGCGTGCCCGTTTGACGCGATGTTCATGGGGAATGACGCCCTTCCCGTTGTCATAGAGGAAAAGTGCACGGCCTGCGGAAAGTGCGTAGAAGCGTGCCCCAGGGGCATAATGCAGTTGGTCCCGAAGACCCAAAGGGTCATAATCCGTTGCGTCAACCACGACAAGGGCGCTGTTGCCAGGAAGGTCTGCAAGGTCTCGTGCATAGCCTGCACCAAGTGCGTGAAGGCCGCGCCGGAAGGCGCAATACGAATGGACAACTTCCTCGCGGTGATAGATAACCCTGCCGCTGTTGATTCGGCCGCGGAGTCGGTCATAAACTCCTGCCCGACCGCGTGCATTATAGACAGGCTCGGCATAATAAAGAAGACCCCAGAGGAACCGGAGAAGAAAGAGGCCGCGGTGGAAGCATGAATCCTTTTTTCAGAAAAAAGATAAGGAGATTCCTTGAGGAAGACCGGGCGTTCTTTGACATAACATCCTCATCGGTTGTCCCTTCTGGCAGGGCAAGGGCAAGGGTCGTTGCCAGGGTTACGGGGGTCATGGCTGGATTCGCCTTTTTCCTTGAGGCGTTCAGGATACTTGACCCGGACGCGAGGGGGGAATCGCTCGTGCCGGAGGGTGGGGATTTCAGCCCAGGGGAGATAGGCTGGGTTGAAGCAGAGATGAGGGCCTTGCTATCGGCCGAGCGGACAGGCCTGAACCTTCTGGCAATAACCTCCGGAACCGCTAGCAGGACGAAGGAGCTTGTCAAGGCCGTTGAGGGAACCGGCTGTTTCATCCTTGATACCAGGAAAACCCTACCCGGATTGCGCGAGTTTCAGAAATACGCTGTCCGAGCGGCTGGCGGCCGAAACCACAGGATGAGCCTTGAGGACATGGTCCTCATAAAGGACAATCACATCATAGCCGCAGGGAGCTTGAAGAAGGCCGTGGAGCTGGCAAGGGCCTGCTGGCCAATGCGCCTGGTTGAGGTTGAGGTTCAGTCATGGGAGCAACTTGAGGAGGCGTTTTTAGCCCAGCCGGATATCATAATGCTGGATAACTTCACCCCTGAGATGGCACGGGACGCTGTCCGCTTCACCGATGGCTGGATAAAGCTTGAGGCATCCGGAGGCATAACCCCTGAAAACGCGAGGGCCTTCGCTGAAGCGGGGGTCAACTTCATCTCATCAGGCTGGGTGATGAGGGGTTGGACGGACATATCTTTGGAGTTGTAAATCCTGTTGCGCCTGCGCGCGCCTTGACAGGTGGTCTATAATGTTCGGGCTGAACCTTTTAGGAGGTGAAGTATGAAAAACGCAACAAGCAGAACCAAGTGGACAGTGGGGCCATTATATATATATGGCCCTTGGACTGGGCCTCGCGACCTCTAGCCTCCACGCCCAACCCTCGCCAGAATCCGAACAACCCAGCATAACGGTGAACCTGCGACTCTCGCCTTCGGATTTCTCGTTCGGAACCCTGAACGGATACGACAGAATAACCGCCTTGCACGACAAAATGAGTCCCATAGAGACCCCTGGCCACCCTGAGCTCCCGATCTGGCACCCCAGCTTCATAATTCCTTACTGGCGGGATGTTGAACGGGTGCAGGTTCTGGTTCGGGAGTCAGTCCGGATAGAAGGGACCTGGAATATCTTTCCCGCTCAGTGGTGGGAACCCCTGAATCCCGACGGTGGGTGGACGCCTCCCGATTCTGCCATTTATAACTCAGACAGCCTCTACCCTGCCCTGCTCCTTAAAGATCCTGTCTCAGGGATTTTTGATGGCGCTCGGATAGCGACCTTGACCATTTATCCTTTCCGATACAGGCCCCTTTCCGGCAGGCTCTTCTTCTATAACCATCTGGTAATCAAGATCTACTTCAAGGATGGAACCACGCCCGTATGCGCTCAGCAACGCTATGGCCACATTCAGGAAACTTACGATCAGATGCTCATGGATCTCGTTGAAAACGACGCGCACATCAACCAGTGGTACAGGAGGCCGGCCATAATTGAACCCAGCTATACCTCACCACCGGCTTTTATCATTATCACGACCTCCTGGCAAAAGGAGGACGCCCAGCCATACGCGGACTGGATGTGGCAAAAGGGCTACCCGACCCTGATCGTGGACATAGAGGATATCCTGGCCAGTTATCCCGGAGTTGACGATGCTGAAAAGCTCAGGAACTACCTGATAGCCAGATACAAGGACGGGACGAGATACTTCCTTTTCTTAGGGGCCAAACAGGTTGGAGAGGAAGCTGATGTGCCATACAGAATGCTGGGGCCAGTTCCACCCAGATATGATCCGTGGCAGCGGTATAATGTTATGCCCGCCGACCTTTACTTTAGTGATGTGGATCTGAACTGGAACCCTAACGGCGATGGGTATTGGGGTGTGGAAAATCCGGGTTATGACGATTGGCCGCCTAGCGATTTTATATCCAATGCTCAAGTCATCCCCGATATCTTTGTAGGCCGGATTGTAGCCTACACCTTTCCAGGGCCAGAGCCGGACGCTAAGGTGAACGAGGTCAGATACTGGGTTCAGAAGGCCTTGAACTACGAGAAGGACCCTGGAAACGCGCAAGGACTTACGCATGTGTTTTACTCGTGTGCGTCAATCATCTATCTCGGCAGATACGATGATGAAGATTACATCGAGGCTATACAACCTCATTACCCTCCCTACTTCACTTGGTATGCTACCAACTCCAAGTGGGAGACAAGGGGTTACATAAACTCCCTTTTGTCTCCGGGGGGAATAGCTTGGCTCAACACCCTGGCCCATGGAGATCCAACTGTTGCCTGGGTCCTTGATGATGGCAAATTCTTCTCCGGCACAAGGCCTGGTTGGGATCCTAACCTCTCTCAGCTCACCAACAAGGATAGATACTTCATCGCTTACAGTCTTTCATGCATCCAGACGGCTTACGACGACTACCAAGACTGGATAGTCACCTGCGACACCAGCGTTGGCGAGGGTTTTGTTGAGGCCTATCCAAACAGAGGGGCCGTAGCCGTCATCTCCAACACGAGGCTGGGATGGTTAGGAATGGTTTCCATGCAACAGCACTTCCTTGACGCGCTATACACCAAGAACCTTTGGAACCTCGGTCAATCTGATGTCTATGCAAAGCACCCAAATCAAACCCCTCCACTTTACTACCGCTACACCGCGAACCTCTTCGGCTCTCCGTTAACCGGACATATACCCTCTGTATCCTTGTTCGCCTCTCGGAGCCGCTACACCGCGAACCTCTTCGGCTCTCCGTTAACCGAGGTCTGGACGAATGTGCCTCAAAGGACCTACATCTCCGTCTATCCCGCATTCATCCAGTATGGCGTTCCGACAACCGTCAGGGTAACCGTCACTTACTTTGATGGGGAAGTGAACCGGCCGCTCCGCGGCGCGAGGGTAACCCTCTATGGCGCAGGGTATTACAAGGTGAAATATACGAACCCGCAAGGAAGAGCGGATTTCGTGGTTACAGCGCCCATAACCGGAAGGATAGTCGCCACGGCCACCAAGCACGATTATCTGCCATCAGAGGCCTACATAGAGGTGACGGGATGGAGGCCCGACCTGGCCGTGAATGAGGATCTCCCCCACGAGTTCTTTATGGCCCTGACTTCAAGCAACCCGGTCAAAGGAGACCTGAAGGTCAAGTTTGGAATACCTCTTGAGGACGAGGGCCATGTTTCCCTGAATCTCTATGATGTCTCTGGCCGGGTGGCTAAAACCTTGCTCAGAGGAGAGAAAACCGCGGGCTACTATGAACTTTCTATTCCTGTCAGCGATCTTTCCGCCGGGACTTACTTCCTGAGGCTTGCGACACCGGCAAAAGCCAGGACAGAGAAGATCGTCCTGAGGTAGGGGTAGGAAACAAAAATGGGGCCGGGGTCTATAAAGACTTGTCTACAGGGACCCCAGCCCCTATAAGCTTATAAGGAGCTTATAAGGATGAAAAAAGGTCTTTGTGTTTTGGGTTTTCTTGTAGGGTTTTCCTTTAGCCAGTGGAGCTGGGACTGGCACGCGGAGAAAGTCTATCGCTACAGGGCGTACGCAGGGAAGAAAAACATCATGCTGAATTCCCAGGGATACCCCCTTATTGTCTTTGATGAGAAGTGGGTGAGCAACAAAGTCATAGTACACCAGTGGGTATGCGTCTGGTGGAATGGCTCTAATTGGGAAACAGACACCTTTCCCTTGTGGATGGCCGCGGAGGAGTATGGGGAGTCGAATTACGCCTGGCTTATGGGGGAAGATGACAGACTTTGGTTCGTGATCGCTGAGGATGACACCACTCTTCCTCCGGGGCCGTTGGGATATCCTCAAAGATACAGGTTTTACCATGGCTTTGGCGATATTTGGGATTCCCTCCCTTCACTTTCGGATACCTTCTCTTACGAACTCATCAATGCCGTGCTGTCCCCGATTCCAGTGTATCTTGACACAACGGGGTTGCCAGTGTTCGCTAACGCGAGATGGATGGGTTCTGATGAAGGCATAGGTATTCACCGCTTCAACGGTTCCGCCTGGCAGAGCGAATTTGTGCCCTGCACCTCTTCTACAGGAGCTCTTTATCACATAGAAGCCAGAGGGGATAACGAGGGCAATGTTCATATATCCGGGACAGCCGGGACCACCCTTTTTCATCTGAGTAATGAGACCGGCTCCTGGCTTCGGATTGTTCTCTATAATCTCGGTGGCACGGGTGACCTTTTCTGGTCCGTTTCTGGTCTCTACATAGACCGCTGGCGTCAGGTTTACCTCTTCTCCAATCCCTATATCTACGGAACAGGTTTTGTGCTCAGATATGCATTTAGGGATTTAGATGGCTTCTGGCACATGGAGGATGTCCCGTTAAATTATCCCTTGGGCTATGCGTCCAACCATGTCGCGGATAGCAACGGCGTCTGCCATTTCGCTTACACCTTTGACGGAGGGGTGTTTCACTGGTATAAATACTTCTGGGGAGATTTTTGGCAGACGAACCTTATAGCCCCTGGCAAGATAGACCTAGATGCTAGATCCTTCGGGATAGACTCCTTCAACTATCTTCACCTCTGTTACGGGACCCAAGACTCCTGTATCTACTATGCCACTACGAATCCCAAAATTGGGGCTTCCGAATCCTCGCCTGATCCAAGGCCAAATCTGATCCTTGTTCCCACTAGCCACGGCTTCTACATAACCGGCTACTCCGGCCCTGCCCAAATCTACGACCCCGCGGGCCGCCTCGTCCTCAACAGGGAAATAAAAGGCAAAACCCTCATAGGCCCCCTGAGTCCAGGGGTCTATTTCGTGGTGGCTGGAAGAGGTATGGCCAAGGTTACGGTTAGATAGTCAAGACTCGGTTTAGAGCCTGGGCCCGAAAACCGCCCTGCCCAGACGAACCTCGGTCGCGCCCTCCTCAATTGCCCAGATATAATCCTCGCTCATGCCCATTGAGAGGACCGGAAGCCTTATCCCGAATTCCTTCTGTGTGGCGTCCCTGATCTCCCTCAGCTGGGCGAAAGCCTTTCTTGACGCTTTTTCGGATACCGGATAAGGGCCAAGGGTCATGAGACCGATCAGTTTTATCCTCGGCAGGTTTAGGACCTTCTCGGCCAGGAACCTCGCCTCCCCTGGCGCGATGCCGGACTTGCTCTCCTCGCCGGATGTGTTGACCTCTATGAGGCAGGGGATAGGTCTGGTCGCCCTTCTGGCTATCTCCTCAGCGAGGGGAAGCCGGTCAACCGATTCAATCACTGTGAAGATGTCAAGCGCCTTTTTGACCTTGTTGGTCTGGAGGTGGCCGACCATGTGCCAAGTGATGTCCGGCGGCAATTTCTTGATTTTCTCCGCGGCCTCCTGGACCCGGTTCTCACCAAAGAGCCTGTGGCCGAGGTCATAGGCTATCCTTATGGTCTCAGGCGGGAATGTCTTGGTCACCAGGAGCAGGGAGACCTCCTCTGGTTTTCGGCCGACGCGGGCGCAGGCATCGGCTATCTCGGACCTGACCCGGTCAAGATTTGAGACGATGTCCACGGAGCTCATCGGTACCCCTGATATTATGCCCTGGCAGGATGGCGAGGATCAAATTCCTGGACGAAATCAGTAAGAACCTAAGAGGGCAGGCGCCCTCGCCCGTGGTTCCGTTGTCAAGGGGCCCTGGCTACAAAGAGCCAGGGTTACCTCATAGGATTTTTCAATGCCAGCGGGATCAATCCCCCCACATGCCTGCCGGCTCAAACCCCTTTTCCTCTGCTAAGCGCTTTAGCCACGCGTCCAGTAGCTTCTGGTTCTTATCCCTGGCGGCCCGTTCCGCGCTCGCTCCCGCGCCAGCGTAGAACCGGTTGAAGAAGAAGTTATAGACCAGCAGGGCGTCCATGTAGTAAGACCGGTCAAGGGTGTAGCCCCTGTAGATTGAATAGCCCAGAAAAACCATCACGCCCATGTTTAAAGTCAGCGCCCAGATGCCCCTTGCGGGTTCGTCCGCGTAGAAGTGTCCCAGGCCGGGCAGGCACGAGAGCCGGGCGGCTGACTGAGGCGAGTAAAGAAGTGGCGCGGTCTGCATAGCGAAATCTATCACATCCAGGAGGCCAGGATCCCCGCGAGAGTCCTCTCTCGCTGATTCAAAATCCATGAGCATAACCCGTGCCAGAACCATCAGGGAATCAGCGGAACGGGAATTCTCAATCTCCCAGAGCACGCCCAGAGCCTCATTTATTCGCCACTGAGCCAGGTATATCCTGGCCCTGGTTAACAGCCCGGCCGTGTCCTTGCTCCCCATGAGAATTTTCAGGGCGCCGGCCGTATCCCCCGCCAGAAGAAGACACCTGGACGCGGAAACCGAATCCCCATACCTCAGGTATTCGGTGGACGCGGCCCTGAGGTCCCCCATGGCCTCAAGCTTTGCTGGAAAATCCTGATCACTAGCCATTAACAAGCAAAGCAAAGCCACGCTCACCGGAAGAACTCCCTTGTGTAGGGGTCTTTGAAGAACCCTCCCTTCAGGTAAAGCAGGTATTCCCCCCTCCTCTCGTGCCTCTTGGCCCTCGCGCCGACATAAGCGCCGTATGCCTGGCTGAGCCAGAACAGTCCGGCGAGGCCGCCGGTTACCCAACCGGGAAAGGGCCTCCCCGCGTCAAAGTAGTAATAGCTCGCGGCCGCCAGGCCCACCGGGAAAACAAATGACATCAGCGCGTCCCCGTAGTGTCCGTAATAGACCTGGCCGGCTCCTGGGATGATCGTTGAGAGGCATCCGGCCAGGAGGGGAGTCGGGCCCTTTGGGAACCCGTCCAGCATCCCCGCGAGCGAGTCCTTTCCAGCCGCGTGGAGCGTTTTCCTTGCTGATGAGGGGTCGTTTCCTGTGAGGCTCGTCCAGGCCTTCATTAGAGCGGCCTCATCCGGCAGGCTGGCTTCCACCACGGGCATGAGGGTGTCCAGGCCTGGGTCACCGGTGAGCATGTATATCCTGGCAATCTCCAGGAGGGCGTATTCCTTTTTTGGCCCGTTGTTCCCGGCGTATTCGGAAAAAACCTTCAGGGCTATCTTATATTCTCCGGCCTTGGCGTAATCAATCCCGGCCCTGAACAGGGCGTATGGAGCCAGGGAATCCGTGGGCCAGTATGTCCAGAACCTGTAAAACTCAACCGCGGCTTGCCGTGGGTTCCCCTCTTTTTCAAGGGCTTCCGCGAAATCCAGGACAGGGCCTGGTTCCAGCTGGGCGAGCAGAAACATCACCAAGGGTATAAGACCTCCTTTGGGTAACCCTGTCTGCTGAATATGCAATAATCCTCCTGGTTCTCGTGGAGCTTGCCCTCTTCAAGCTCGTATTCCTCACCCAGGTAAAGCCACGATGTTGGATTACAGCGTAGGAGCCTGTCCCCGGCCATTAAAACGCCGATGACGCCGTATTTTTTCACAGCGGCCTCCCCGTAGCGCGAACACGAGGGATGGAAGTTGCACACATCCGGCTGGAGCTCGGAAAGCGTGAGCTGGTAAGTCTTTATCACGAGCCAGGCCGAGAGTTTCGTCGGGTTGGAGAAGACCGAGGGGCTGAGAGCAAGGAGAAGTATCAGCACCCTGAAATGATAAATCCTCGTTGCGGTGGCCTTCAAACAGGCAGGTGAACCAGCCGCCGTATCGCTATTACCCGCACCAGGCCTTAGTTAACGAGATTTTCCACCGATCCCCGAAACCCTTGCCAGGGGCCAGTTTCCGAGCACGGGAAACAGCGGCCAGGCCTTGAAAAGAGCGTGCCGTGTTCTGTTTGCATTAGGCCAGACCTATGCTTTAGAATATGGAGCTGGCAATTGATCGTGAAAAACCTTGAAATAATCAACTTCCGGTGCTTCGGAAAGGCCCGGTTCAGTTTTGATCCGGGCCTGAACCTGGTGACCGGCCCCAACGGCTCCGGGAAAACGAGCCTCCTTGAGGCGATAGCCTACATCTCAACCCCGCGGAGCTTCACCGGCGTGCTGGACAGGGACCTTACTGCCTGGAACGAGTCCGGGTTCTTCCTCAAGGGAGAGATAGAGCGGAACGGCGCATCTCACGAGATAACGGTTTCGTTGAGGGGCGAGAAGAAGACCATCAAGATAGACGGTAAAAGCATATCCTCATACGCTGATCTTTTTTCAACCTTTGTGGTGCTGGCTGTTGGGCCGGGTTCGGATGTAATGATCGGCGGGCCGCCGGAGGAAGGCAGGAGGTTCCTTGACTGGGCATTGTCCCTCATGGAAAAGGAATACTACCAACACCTGTTGTCGTTCAGAAAGGCCCTGGCGCACAAGAACGCGCTCCTTAAAAAGCGTGAGACCCACCTCGCGCCCTGGAACAGGGAGCTGGAGCGCCACGGCAGTTTCATCGTGGACAGGAGGGAATGGTTCGTTTCGGCCCTCAACGATAGACTCCCGCCCATATCCAGGAAAAAGGTTTCCCTTAGATACAACCCCTCCTCAAGGATGGAGGTTGGTTCACTGGACCGGCTCTCCCTCATGGAGCAGGAAAGAGGCTTTTGTCTTGCTGGGCCGCACAGGGATACCATTGAGGTCCTGCTTGATGATAGGAGGGCCAGGGGTTTCGCTTCCCAGGGAGAGCGCAGGATCGCCCACCTGGCAATAGTGCTCTCGGCAAGGGAGATTTTCCAGGAAAGGCTCGGCGAGCCACCCGTTCTGGTCATGGATGAGCCCGGCTCTGTTCTTGATGACGAGCACCTGTCTGCGCTTCTTTCGGGCCTGAAGGGCCAGGTTATATACACGGATGTTCTTTCCAGGGTTGCATCAGGGAGGGTAATAGAGATTGGAAAAGCCTAGGAGAATGGGCGATGGCCTCAGGTCCATGCTTGAGAGATGGGGCCTTGAGGGTGTTTGGCAGGCCTCGGAGGTCAAGGATGCATTCGCCAGGGTCTTTTCCGCTTACACGGGGACCGAGTTCATAGGCTTTGACAAGGGCGTCCTTACGGTTGGCGTGAAAAGCCCGGGAATGAGGTCAGACCTCTCCTTCAGGAAGAAGGAGCTTATAAGCGTAATGAACGAATTCATAGGAGAAGAGATGGTTAAGGACATAAAGTTCACTGGCCTAAGGCGCAAGAGGGAGAAAGAGAAATGACGACTCCAAGGAAAAAGTCGGACACCGGATACGATGCCGCGGACATAAAGATCCTCAAGGGGCTTGAAGGAGTCCGAAGGCGCCCCGCCATGTATATAGGCGATGTGGGGAAGCGCGGACTTCACCACCTTGTCTACGAGATAGTTGATAACTCCGTGGATGAAGCCCTGGCAGGATACTGCAAGGCCATTGAGGTCATCTTCAGGCCCGATGGTTCTGTCACGGTCTCTGACGACGGTAGGGGAATCCCTGTTGACACCCACCCGGAGATGGGTGTCTCCGCGCTTGAGGTTGTGATGACCACCCTGCACGCTGGCGGCAAGTTTGACCACAAGTCTTACGCCATTTCCGGCGGACTTCACGGGGTCGGCGCGTCGGTTGTCAACGCGCTTTCCGAGTGGATGGTCGCAGAGGTCAGGCGCGATGGCAAGCTCTGGCGCCAGCGCTACGAGCGCGGCCAAAAGGTCAGTGAGGTTGAGGCGGTTGGCGAGGCTGATGGCACAGGGACCACCATAAGGTTCAAGCCTGATCCGCAGATATTCAAAGAGACAGCGTTTGACTTTGAGCTCGCGTCCGAGAGGCTCAGAGAAATAACCTTTCTGGTAGCGGGTCTGCGCATAAAGGTCGTTGAGGAATCCACTGGCAAAGAAGAGACCTTTTTCTACGGAGGAGGGCTCAGGGAATTCCTTTCTTACCTTGACGAGGCCAGAGAGCCGCTTTTTACTCCCTGTTTCTACATGCAGTTCAGGGACGAGGAAAAAGGGGTTGATGTGGAGTGCGCGCTTGAATACACCAATGCTTATTCTGAAATAGTCCTGACCTACGCCAACACCATCCAGACCCACGAGGGCGGGACGCACCTGACGGGTTTTCGCTCTGCCTTGACGAGGGTCATAAACGATTACGGCAAAGAGACCGGCCTTATGAAGAACGGCCAGGCAATAACCGGCGAGGATACCAGGGAGGGTCTTACCGCTGTCCTGCATGTGAAACTACCAGATCCCCAGTTTGAGGGGCAAACTAAAACAAAACTGGGCAACGGCTACATCAGGGGTATAGTTGAGGCCGGCCTCTACGAGAAGCTCTGGCGTTTTATGGAGGAAAACCCTCGCGCGGCCTCGGCCATAATAGGAAAGTGCCTCCTGGCCGCGCGCGGGCGCGAGGCCGCGCGTAAGGCGCGTGAGCTCACCAGGCGCAAGAGCTTTCTTGAGTCCGACACCCTTCCCGGCAAGCTGACGGACTGCATATCAAAGGAAAAGGACTCGGCTGAGCTCTTTATCGTTGAGGGTGAATCCGCGGGCGGAAACGCGAAACAAGGCCGCGACAGGCACACCCAGGCGGTCCTTCCCCTCCGCGGTAAGATACTGAATGTTGAAAAAAGCACCCTTGACCGGTCTTTGTCCAACGCGGAGATAAGAACCCTGGTGTCAGCCATAGGCGCCGGAATAGGCGAAGAGTGCGACCCTTCCGAGGCTCGCTACGGAAAGATCATAATAATGACGGACGCGGATGTTGACGGAGCGCACATCCGGACCCTCCTTTTGACTTTCTTCTACAGATACATGCGGCCATTGCTTGAGGCCGGCTACATCTACATAGCCCAGCCCCCGCTCTTTCGTGTCCAGAAGGGAAAGTTGTTCGCCTATGCCTACGACGAGGAAGGGTTGTGGGCCCGAGGAGTCCAGGTGGCCCACGGCATCAAGGCCTTCTACAGGGATGGCACCGAGCTGTCGGACGAGGAGTTGCTTGCCAAGCTCCTGGTTTTTCACAGGTTCAGAAACTACTCTGGCGTTATCGCAAGGTATGACCGGGACATTGCCAGTGTAGCCGAGCCGATCATCGCGGGGATGGGCATGTGGAAGAAGACCTTCGCTGACACCGAGGAGATGTTCAGGTTCATAAACGAGGAGCTCAAGCCCAGCAAGGGAGTCAAGAAATTCACCGTTGACAAGGAGAGGAACGAGGTTGAGTTTGAGCTGAAACCAGGCCACCCTCTCAGTGTTCCGGCCGAGGATCTGAGGCTGATCCTCAACCTTTACTCCGAGCTCTCCGATGCATTGACGAATGACGGGCTTAAGGACACCAGGTTCATCCTTGAGAAAGAGGAGCAAGTCATACACAAGCCGGATGATCTGGTTTCCCTCCTGAGAAGGATACTCTCGTTTGACCCCGCCTCGGTCGTGACCATCCAGCGCTACAAAGGTCTGGGCGAGATGAACGCGGATCAGCTCTGGGAGACCACCATGGACCCGCAGACCCGGACCCTCAAGCGCGTTTCCGTTGAGGACGCGGAACAGGCCGAGAGATTGTTTTCAATCCTGATGGGCGATCAGGTTGAACCCAGGCGAGAGTTCATAGAACGCAACGCCCTCAAGGCCGTGAACATAGACATCTAGCTCCTGGTCAGGGAACGAGGCCAGCCACGAAAGCGTGTCATGCTCTTTACAAGTAAGAAGATCTTTATATATAAAAGCTTCTTACCAGTATAGAGGGTGACATGTTGGCGCGGCCGTTTTCCGCGAATCTCCCTGCCTCCCTGAGCGCTGTTCTGACCATTGGTGAGGCACTGTCTCAAGCCACGGCTTTATAATTATTAGCCTATGCCGAGGATGCTACTTTCTGGCAATGAAGCGATAGCATGGGGTTTCCGGGACGCCGGCGGACACTTTGCCGCGGCATACCCGGGAACCCCTTCAACCGAGATACTTGAGGCAATAGCCCCCTTCCCCGAGGTTTACGCGCAGTGGTCGCCCAACGAGAAGGCCGCTTTTGAATCCGCTTTTGGCGCGTCGCTTGCAGGCGCGAGGGTTCTGGTCGCGATGAAGCATGTCGGACTGAATGTAGCGGCAGACCCTCTCTTTACCTCCTCCTACACAGGCGTCAACGGCGGCATGATCGTGGTTACCGCGGATGACCCATCAATGCACTCATCTCAGAACGAACAGGATAACCGCAACTACGCGCCCTTTGCCAAGATTCCCCTCGTGGAACCATCCGACCCCCAGGAATGCTACGAATTCGTGCGCGTGGCCCTTGAAATATCCGAGAAATACGATATTCCCGTTCTCTTCAGGGTAGAGACCAGGCTCTCACACGGCAAAGCCAAGGTTGAGACAAGGGATAGCAGGTTAGATGTCCCCCTGAAGGACCCTGATCTCAGGTGGGACAAGTATGTCATGATGCCCGTGAACGCGAGGCCACGCAGGGTTGACCTGGCAAGGCGTCTGGCCGCGCTCCTTGAGTTCTCCGAGACCAGCGGCCTGAACAGGATTGAGCCCGGCGACAAAAAAATGGGGATAATCACCTCTGGCATAAGCTACATGTATGCCAGGGAGGTTTTCCCGTCCGCGTCATATCTCAAGCTTGGCATGAGCTACCCGTTTCCAGAAAAAATGGTCAGGGCATTTGCTGACGAGATACTGAAGGCCGGCGGCGTGATATATGTAATAGAGGAGCTTGACCCCTTCATAGAGACGCGCGTGAAAGCCATGGGGATACCCTGCAGGGGAAAGGATCTTCTGCCAGAAATAGGCGAGTTTTCCCCGGAGATAATACGCTCAGCTATAAAAGGCGAGCGTTTTGACGCCAAGCCCCTTTCCGGCGCGCCATCCCGCCCACCTAACCTGTGCCCCGGTTGCCCCCACACATCGGTCTTCTTCCAGCTCAACCGCCTGAAGGCCAATGTCTTCGGGGACATAGGCTGTTATACCCTCGGGGCATTGCCGCCCCTTTCGTCCATACACACCTGCATCTGTATGGGCGCTTCCGCCACGAACGCTTTCGGTTTCGCGAAGGCTCGTGGAGGCGAGGAAGCAAAGAAGACCGTCGCTGTTCTGGGGGATTCAACCTTCTTCCACATGGGGATCCCCGGAACCATGGAGATGGTCTACAACAAGGGAGTCAACACCATCATTGTCCTTGACAACAGGACAACCGCGATGACCGGCCACCAGGTTCACCCTGGCTCCGGCAGGACCCTGAAGGGCGAGGAGACCGTCGCGCTCTTGCCGGAGGAAATAGCGAGGGCCCTGGGCATAAAGCATATCCAGATCATAGACCCTTATGACCTGAAGCTCGTCCGTGACACCCTGAAGGAGGCCATGGCGCACGATGGCCCGAGCTTCGTGGTGACCAGGAGGGCCTGCATTCTCCTCCCGGAGGAAAGGAAACGCTGGGAGGCCTTGCCGAAATACCTTGTCCTGGAGGAGAAGTGCGCCGGCGAGAAGTGCCACTTGTGTCTGAGGCTTGGTTGTCCGGCCATATTCGCGAAGGACGGTAAAGCCAGGATAGACAGGACCCTCTGCACATCCTGTTCCTTGTGCGCGCAAGTATGTCCCAAAACATACGCGGCAATAGTCCTGGAGACCGAGAAGGCGGAGGTGAAAAATGCCTGAGACCGTGAACATACTCATATCCGGAGTCGGCGGCCAGGGCGTTGTCCTCGCATCCGAGATAATATCCGCGGCCGCGATGGAGGCTGGCTACGAGGTCAAGCAGAGCGAGGTCCACGGCATGGCACAGCGCGGTGGCTCCGTGGTCAGTCATGTTCGGTTCGGGCCAAAGGTCTTTTCCCCGCTGGTTGAGACGGGGACCGGCCACCTCTTGCTCTCGTTTGAGAAGTCCGAGACCCTGAGGTGGACTGGCCTTTTGAACCCAGCAGAAGGCATCGTCATCCTGAACACCCAGGAGATAATCCCGGTCACGGTTAGCCAGGGCCTTTCCGAATACCCGCACGACGCGCTTGAGCGCCTCAAGGAGGCCGGTTTCAAAACCATTGCGCTTGACGCCCTCGCTCTGGCAAAAGAGGCCGGGACAGAGCGCGCGGTGAATGTCGTCCTCATCGGCGCGGCGAGCCCGTTCCTCCGGCTGGACCAGGGACTCATCAGGAAGGTCGTTGGGGACCGGGTTCCCCCGAAATACCGGGACCTGAACATGAAGGCCTTTGACCTGGGCCTCTCGGCGAGCGCAGGGTAGATTGGGTTTTATGCCCAGGCCGCGATCGACTTGATCTACGAAGGCCCCCCCTTATAATTTGAGCGCGCGGGGATATGGGATCCGTGGAAGCTCTCCGACGCAAGGGGGAACAAAGATGAAATATTCGTTGAAAGCATGGGCTCCTCTGATCATTCTGCTGGCTATGGGGTGTTCAAAGATGGAAGATATGGAGGAGTCTTCCGGGGCAACCGTGTCAGGAACATCCCTGGAACAGGAGATGTCCATCGTGGCGATGGGGATGTCCAACGAGCTAAAGGAAAAAAAGGACTCGCTGGTGAAGGTCATAGTGGCCTCCACGGAGTCAGAGCACAAGGTTCCCTTCTCGGTGGCGCTGGCTATCTTCGGGATTGTCCCAGGGCCCAGAGTGGATTCCGTGGTCCAGATGTTGTGGGTCTATTTCCCGGTCCCTGAGCACCTGGACAGGGCCAGGAAAGGGGAGGACTACGGCGTGGCTTATCAACCTCCCTTTGGATGATATGAGCCTCACACGGATTCCTGGCTTCTCCTCCAAAGGCAAGCCTGTGAGATTTTTCGTGGATCAGATCCCGGCTTTTCCCGTACTAATGATAACCTTTGAGCCTCCTGATAGTGTGTCTGAAACCTCCGAGCCACCAGGCGAAAAGGGTGAACAACATGTGCCATACGCCAAGAAAATGAAGATAAAAGTGAGTGTGGAGCCTTGGTGGTTAGGAGCCATGGAGATCTACGCACTGACCAAGAAGGGTAGCTGGCCGAATAGATATGGCGCGGAATACAAACAGCCCTCCTGGACGACGGACTGGAAGAACCATCTCTACACCTATTACTGCGGAGAAGAACCCCTTTACTGGTGGAGCGAAACGAACGACCATTATGTTGTCATATGGGAAGACGATGGATGGGGAGACTCTGATGACTGGGTAGAGGACTTTGACATCTTTGGCGATAGCTATAGCTGCGGAGATCCCAACTACTGGACGGATACCAGGGCGGATCTCGGTTTCTACTACAGGGTGCAATATTAGGAGGCCCCATGCTTCAAATACTCTTAGCCTTTTCCCTCTCCTGGGGAGAGGGAATTAAGTATGACGGTTCCGGAAGCGGCGGATATGGGCCAGCCCACCTTCTGAGAGCCCGACTCGGCATGGTGGGTATGGAGGCCGGGAGCTGGATTTACGAGTCCAGCAAGGAGAGCTACATCTGGCCCGCTTGGAGCCTACCCATACGCGGGGATAGGGTAGTATACCATACATCCTGAACAACCTCAATATCCGGGGGATTCCCTGGCCTTTGAGGCTTTTGATGGGATCCTGGCAATGGCCGGATTTTCAGGGGAGTGGAATGTCCCCAGAACCCACACGGCCCTTTACTCCGATATGGGGTTCACCTGGTTCTTCAACTCCTACCCATTTGAGTTCTGGGCCTGGACCATGGGAGGTGGCCTGTTGTTCAGGATAGTGGAGTAAAGGAAGCTTACCCAGAAACTTTAGCGCGGAGGGCCGGGACCAAAAAGAGCCGTAGTCGTTCTTGAACGGGCGCAAGCCCTTAAATTAAAATATATTCATGTGCCTGGGAATCCCAATGAAACTGCTTGAGAAGGAAGGGGAAACAGGATGGGTTGAGTCCGGTGGGCTTCGGCGCCAGGTCTCCCTGGCCCTGGTGCCTGATGCCCAGCCCGGCCAGTGGGTCATCGTTCACGCCGGCTTCGCGATAGAGACCATGAGCGAACAGGAGGCCACGGAGACCCTTGACATGCTCAGGGAGGCGCTTGATGGGTGAGCGTGTCCGGCTGGGCCACGGCTCAGGCGGGGTTCTCTCCAGGAATCTCGTGGAAGAGGCCTTCCTGCCCCACCTGAGCAACCCTGTCCTTGACGCTCTCGGCGATTCCGGTGTTTTTACCCTTGGCGAGAAAAAATTTGCCCTGACGACGGACTCATTCGTGGTCAGGCCCATCTTCTTCCCCGGAGGGGACATAGGAAAGCTCTCCGCGTCCGGGACCATAAATGACCTGGCTGTCTCTGGCGCGAGGCCCCTTTTTCTGACCGGCGGCTTTGTCCTTGAGGAGGGGCTTGATCTTGACGACCTGGCCCGGATAGTCCGCTCCTTCTCAGATACCATAAGGGATGCCGGGGCCGCTTTCGTCGCGGGTGACACGAAGGTCATAGAGGGCACAGGCGGACTCATCGTGAACACTGCCGGCCTCGGGGAGCTCCTCCCGGATGTTGAACTCGGCCCAGAAAGGATTGAACCCGGCGACCGGATAATCGTCACGGGAACCGTTGGGGACCACGGGTTCGCGGTTCTCCTGGCAAGGGGCGAGCTCGGGCTTTCGGCAGATTTTCCGTCTGACTGCGCGCCGATCTGGGACATGCTTGAGCCAATTTACGCCGAGCTTGGCAGGGATGTGAAGTTCGTCCGTGACCCAACCAGGGGCGGGCTTGTCACAGTCCTCAACGAGACGTGCCGTCCCGGTTTTGATTTCGTAATACGAGAACAGGATGTCCCGGTCAGGCCGGAGGTCGCCGCGGCCTCCGAGCTCCTTGGACTTGATCCCCTCTACGCCGCTTGCGAGGGCAGGGCGGTTGTTTTCGTTTCCCGGAGGAGTTCCGACAAGGCCCTTGAAATATTGCGCGGCCATCCGCTTGGCTCTGGTTCTTCCCTTATCGGGGAGGTCACGGAAGGCAAGGGCATGGTTGTGGGCGTAACCGAGACCGGCGGGAGGCGCGTTCTGGATATGCTTGCAGAGGATCAGTATCCACGGATCTGCTGAGATAGACCCTTAAAATCCCGGCCTACCCTTCAGCTTGACCATCAGCTTTGGACTATGCGCCAAGGATGAATGAGGCCTCCTAGCAATCTTATAATTTGGGCCTATGGACCGAAAAAAACTCCTCGTTATCGGCGCGGGGCCTGGGGGCTATGTCGCGGCCCTGCGTGGCGCCCGGCTGGGCTTTGATGTTACGCTGATTGAAAAGGGCAATGTTGGTGGCGTTTGCCTGAATGTGGGCTGTATCCCTACGAAGGCCCTTCTCTCCGCGACCGAGCTCGGCCACGACGCGGCCCGGGCAGGCGCCATGGGCGTCCTGGCCGATGTCAAGTATGACCTGGAAAAACTGGACTCTTTCAGGGAGGCCTGCGTCAAGAAGCTGACCGGCGGCGTGGAGTTCCTCCTTAAAAAGAACGGGGTCAACCTCGTCAGGGCCGAGGCAGTTTTCACAGGCCCCGATACCATCTCAGCCGGAGGCCAGGAATTCCTTTTTGATCACGCGATAATCGCCTCAGGCTCCTCGCCCATCGGGATACCTGGCTTCCCCTTTGATGGGGAAAGGATAATCACCTCCACGGAGGCCCTATCGGTCAAAAATATCCCCGAAAGATTGCTCATAATCGGAGCCGGGGTCATAGGCCTTGAAATAGCCACCATATACGCCCGGCTCGGCGTTCAGGTTGAGATAATAGAGATGATGCCGGGGTGTCTTCCCGGCATGGACAGGGACCTGGTCAGGCTCGCGGAGGCCGAGATGAAAAAGCTCGGCGTGAAATTCAACTTCAACTCCCTCGCTTCTGCCTGCGCGGAGTGCGAGGGCGGCCTGGCAGTTGATTTCAACTGCTCCGGAGAGGCCAGGAAAACCGAGGCAGACAGGGTTCTCGTCTGCGTGGGCAGGAGGCCGAACTCGGCCGGTCTCGGGCTTGAGGCCGCTGGGGTTGAGATCACGGAAAAGGGTTTTATCCGGGTTGACGAGAACCTCATGACCACCAATCACAAGGTTTTCGCGATAGGGGATGTAATCGGCGGGCCCCTGCTCGCGCACAAGGCATCCGCGGAAGGGCTCCAGGTCGTTGAGGGCCTCGCGGGCGCCTCTTCGGGCAAGAGGTTCAGGTTCATCCCTGGCGTCGTCTATACTGACCCCGAGCTCGCGTCCGTCGGCGCGACAGAGGACGAGCTCTCGGCCGCGGGCGTTCCGATAAAAATCGGCAAGTTCCCGTTCGCGGCCAACGGCAGGGCTGTAGCCTCCGGGAAAACCTCCGGTTTTGTCAAGATAATAGCCCACGCGGAGACCGATGAGATACTCGGCGCTCATTTGGCTGGGCCGCATGTCTCGGAGATGATAGCCGAACTCGCACTCGCGATGGAATCCGGCGTGAAAGCGTCCCAGCTCGGCAGGGTCGTTCACCCGCACCCAACGCTTTCAGAGGCCATAATGGAGGCCGCGGAGGATGTGCACGCGGCCGCGGTGCACATATTCAGGCAGGGCTAGGTAGGGTTTGACATCATGACCCAGGGTGCGAAAACCCTGGGTTAGCTTGGCCCAGGGTGCAAAGACCCTGGGCTACCCGCTGGTAATCTTATTCCCTCCTCCGCCTCCAGCTTGCCATGGCCTCAAGCAATCCCTGGCCCGGGGCCCTGAACCTGAACGACGCCAAAGGCCCCGCGACCGCGATCAGGCCGACGGTCAAGGCCAGGCAGGTCACCTGCTCTGGCTTCATCCTGGTTCCCCTCGCGGCGAGGATGTAAAGGACGAGGAGGAACAACCAGGAATAGACGGTATAAATGAGGGCTACCGGCGGCGTCCCACTCAACCTCTCCGTGATACCAGAGGCAAAACCCTTTAGATCCCCGTGCAGGAGCGAGGCTATTGCCCCCGTGAGACTGCCCTGGGCTTTCTGCGAATCAGCGAGAACGGCCGATGGCAAATTGAAATCCAGGCCGCCAAGGCCCCTCAGGAGGCCCTTCGCGCATATCAGGGCAAACGCTTTGGGATGCCCCGTTATCTCCCTCATTCCCTCCTTTCTCGCCTCCCGGACGAAGTCCGGGTCGTTGGCGGCCCGCCAGGGATCCGTATCATACTGCTGGTAAAGGTCCGGCCGGGAAGCCTCCCACGCCTCCTGATAGCTAGTCCCCTGCGCCTCGGCCCTGGTCATGGGGCCAATGAAAACATAGAAATTTACATCCGATACCGACGAGAGGGTGAAAAGCCCTGAGACCAGGTAATTTCTCGTTGCCCACATAAGCGGCAGGGCCAGGAAACCCCAGATAAAATTGCAGAGGCCGACCCAGTCCCTTTTCCAGGCCGGATAAATGCCGGCAATTGCCAGTATTATTCCGGATGGCCTGGTCAAGCACGCGAGGCCCATCGCGAGTCCAGCGAGGGTATTTTTCCCGCGAAAGAGCAAGAGGGCCCCCATGGTCAGGAGGACCGCGAACAGGGTCTCGGTGTATAGCATCGCGCCGAATATTGCCGTGAACGGATCGCAGGCCGCGAGGAGGCCCGGCAGGAGGCCGTCTCCGGAGACCCTCTGGCCCAGGAAAAAGACCAGGACAGCGAGGATTCCGCCCAGGATTATCTGGAAAACCATTGCCGGCCTCTCGTCCCTGAACGGCGAGTATAGCGCGGAGAGGATCAACGGGTATGGCGGAGTCCTGACGATGTTCTGTCGGAAAGGGGGTCCGGAGTCCCAGGAAAACCCGTTACCGCGGATCAAGTTGTCCGCTATGGCCAGGTAGCCTTTTGTGTCCATGCCGTAAGCCCTTTCAGGTTTAATGAGTGCCGGCGCCGAAACCGCGCACCTGAAGCCAACCGCGACCGCGAAAATCAGAAAGGCCTTTCTCACTACTCAAAGCATAACGCAGGCGAGGAAGCCGGGTAAATCAGTTGTCGGTTGTTAGTTGCTGGTTAGAAACCGATGGGTAGCCAGGGGTTTTAACCCCTGGAAATTCGTTCCATTTCCCCTTGGGTTACATCCCGGGTAGCTCGGGGCGTCCCGCTCCGAAAGGGGGATATTCCATAACCCCTGGCAAGCGCGCCAGGGGCTACCCATCCCAGCGCGGGCACGGGGACCCGCCCCTACATTATAATTTGGACATGAAACAGATTCTCTGGGCTTGCGATTTTTACGAGGACAGTCTTTTTGCTGGTCAGATCGCCGCGGAGATAGCAGGGCCCACCGGAGCAACCCTTCACGCCGTAAACATAATGAGGCTTCCGTTCAAACACGAGAAAAACACGGCCGAATGGCTTGAGAGAAAGAACGCGCTTGAGAAGCGACTTGAGGGCATTGCGGCCGATCTAGCGAGGGGGGGTATTGGGGTTTCTTACGAGGTAATAGAGTCAGAGGCCACCGGCAAGGTAATCCTTGAACGGGCAGAGGCTCTTCACGCGGACATCATCGCCATGGGCAGGGCTGGCCTTCCTGGCGAGGAGAACTACGCGGGCTCAACCGCGAGGCAGGTCCTCTACGGCACCAGGAGGCCCGTTCTCATAGCCCGTGGAATGGACATGCTCCCCAAGATTGACAGGGTCCTGGTCACAACGGACCTGTCCGGCCCCTCCTTTGTCGCGCTGGACTTCGCTTTGCCATTAGCCAGGGCATTCTCCGCGCCGGTTCACCTTCTCTTTGTCTACGAGTTCGTGGACATTCCGCCAACCAGCGACGAGATGGATAGCGCGCTTGACGAGCTCAGGCTCGCGATAAAGACGAAAGGCCTTTCTGAGGGCGAGGTCAAGCCAGAGGTCATCAGCCATCCAGAGTCCGGGGACGGCATAGCGAAATACATTACCGCGAACAACATTCCTCTGACCGTGATGAGCGCCAGGGGCGCGTCCGGCCTGGAGAGGTGGCTCCTGGGAAGCACCACCGAGAGGGTGATCAAGCTCTCGTCCTGGCCGCTGATCGTAGTCAAGGAGTAGATGTCCGAGCGCGGGATTGAACACAAGCTTAAATCATCTGCCACCACCATAACCTACCGCCTGATCAGGACCACCCGAAAATCCACGATCGGGATACGGATAAATGACAAGGGCGTTTTTGTGTTCGCACCGAGGCGGGCCTCTTTGGCGGAGATAAAGAAGGTTCTCATGAGGAACCTTGACTGGATAATCGCTACCCTGGATAAGAGGATTTCCGGGAAAAGGAATTTCGTTGACGGCGAGACCTTCCTTTATCTCGGAAAGGCTCTCAGGCTTTCCGTCAAGAGGGTTCGCGGGAAAAGGGGCATTACGGTCAACAGAACGCCAAGGCTTCTGGTTGTCCAGGGCCCTCCCGACATGAGTCCTGATGCCATCCGGGAGGCGCTCATCAGGTGGTTCAGGGAGGAGGCCAGGGTCGTCCTCTTCGGAAAGGTCCGAGCCTGGGCGAAGGCGATGCGCGTTAAGCCGAACAGGGTCTTCATTAGGGATCAGAGGACGAGATGGGGGAGTTGCTCCTCATCTGGCAGTCTGAACCTGAGCTTCAGGCTAGTAATGGCCCCTGAGCGCATGGCCGATTATGTTGTGGTTCACGAGCTCGCGCACCTCAAGTTCAGGAACCACTCAAGGGATTTCTGGGGTTTCGTTGAGAGCTTCATCCCCGACTACAAAGAGAGACAGAAGTGGTTCAGGGAAAACGGCCGAATGCTCAGGTGGTGATCACTGCCTCTCTTCCTTTCTGAGAAGCCACATTGCCAGACAAATGAAGAGCAGGTTCGGGACCCAGATGACCGGATGCGGGAGTAAGCCCCTGGTTGAGAGTTGTTCCCCTGACAGAAGCAATATGTAGTAAAGAACAAATACGAAAAAAGATATCCCGAAGGCTGTCCCGTAGCCGCCGCGCCTGGTTATCACCGCGATGGGGACCCCCAACAGGACGAATATCAGCCCCGCGACCGGCAGGGCGAGGCGCTTGTGCAGTTCAACCCAGATCTGGGCTATTCTCGTTTTTACCGATTTGCTTGCCCCCGGATCCGCGCCCAGCTTTTTCAGGTTCTTCTCCTGTTCACGCAGGTCCGTTGCCAACTGCGGGAGGAGCTTTTCCTTGTCCGCGCGGAACTTGCGCTCCTCCTGGAGCATTTCCGGATTCAGGGGAATCTTCATGCGGTATCTCTCAAAGGACATTACCCTGTAGATGTTCCTGTCCCGGCCTATGACCTGGTGAACCTCGCCGTCCTCAAGCGCGAACACCATTACCGTGTCTCCGGAGACAAAGACCCTTCCTTTTTTGGCTATTATCGTCTTTGGTTCAGCGCCTTTTATATCCTGGATCTTGACATCCTCTATGGCACCCGTTCTATCGTCCTTATCCCCGGTGTAGACCAGGTAATCCTCTATCTGGGTAAAAAGCCCCTTCTTTATCTGCGCGGTCGGGCGTTTCTGGCCTATCTCCATCAGGAGTCCCTTCAGCCTGTGGTTTGCCTCCGGCACCATGTAGTTGTTGGCCCAGAAAAGGAATCCCGTGAGCGCGACCGCTCCGATGAAGGGCCCAAAAGCGAGACGCTTTGAGGATATGCCAAGCGCTTTCGCGGCCATGACCTCGTAGTCCTGGGACATCCTGCCGAACGCCACGAGAATCGCCACGAGAACAGCCATCGGGGTTGTAAAAGTCAGGATAAAGGGCAGGGTGTAGAGGATGACCAGGCCCACCGTTCCTATTGGCACGCCCTTGCGTATCAGCAGGTCCATCAGGTCAAACATCCTGTCCAGAAGCATGATCACGGAGAAGGTTGCCAGCGCGCCTATGAACGGCGCGATGACCTGCCTGAGGATCATCCTGTCCAGTGTCTTCACGGGGAAATTATACCGGCTAGGCGAGGGTCTTTGCACCCCCGCAGGGTCGCGGCCACAATGAGTATTCGCTTACGCTCAACATAGAGCCAGGGCTACCCGTATTTTATTATTTTATTCTGGGGTAGGCGGGGGTCTTCGCACCCCCACAACGAGCTGGCCCCGGCTACAAAGAGCCAGGGCTACCAACCGATAAAGCCCCTATATTACCATCATGTCCATGAGCTCGTGGACCGGCATTTCGTCTATGGTCTTTGGTTCCTTGAACAGAGCAACCAGCTCCCCAACCCGCTCGTTCGGGAACCTCACGGATGCGTTTGACCTGAACTTCTCGTAGAGGAGGGGCATTGCCTCGCGCCTTCTGCGTCTGTGGCCTATGGGGAACTCCACCTCAACCTTCCCGGTTGTGGAGCCATCCTTGAACCTGACCTCAACCGCGTTGGCTATACTCCGTTTCTCAGGATCAAGGTAATCCGCGGAGTATCTCTTGTCCTCCACGACCCTCATCCTTTCTCTCAGCGCGTCTATCCGCGGATCTGCCGCGACCGCGTCGGAATAGGAGTTGGCCGTTACCTCCCCGTGTATCAATCCCACCGCGACCATATATTGTATGCAGTGATCCCGGTCAGCGGGGTTGTTCAGGGGGCCTGTTTTGTCTATTATCCGTTTCGCGGATTCCTGGGTTGTTATCACAATCTCGGCTATATCATCAAGCCTGTCCCTTACAGCAGGGTGCAGTTTCAAAGCGGCCTCAAGCGCGGTTTGGCCGTGGAACTCCGCTGGGAACGAGACCTTGAACAGCACATTTTCCATCACATAGCTTCCCAGGGCCTGGCCAAGCTTGATTTCCTCTCCCCTGAACCACGCATCCTGGAATCCCCAGGTTGGAGCCGAAAGAGCCTTCGGGTAGCCCATCTCACCGGCAATAGCCCAATATGCCAGCTGAACGCCACGGCTCGTCGCGTCGCCCGCGGCCCATGATTTCCTCGGCCCTGTTTGGGGCGCGTGCCTGTATGCTCGCAGGGTTGCCTCAAGGAACGCGTTGGATACTGCGCTTATAACCTGGTCCCTCGTCCCTCCCAGCATGGCCGTAGCCACGGCCGCTGAGGCCACCTTCACGAAAAGGACATGATCAATCCCCACCCGGTTCAGGCTGTTTTCAAGCGCAAGGACTCCTTGGATTTCGTGCGCCTTTATGGCCCAGGTTAGAACATCCCTTACCCTTATCGGGGGTTTTCCCTTCGCTACATTTTTCTGACTCAGGTGATCCGCGAGCGCGAGTATGGCCCCTAGGTTGTCAGATGGGTGGCCCCACTCCGCCGCGAGCCAAGTATCGTTGTAGTCAAGCCAGCGTATGGATGTGCCGATGCAGAAAGCGGCCCGGATGGGATCAAGGATGAACTGCGTCCCCGGAACCCTTGAACCCATTGGGACGGTTGTGTTTGGCACAACCGGTCCCATGAGCTTCGCGCACGCGGGATACGAGAGCGCGAGAAAGCCACAACCGAGCGAGTCCATCAGGCACAACCGGGCCGTATTTATGGCTTCCCGGCTTGTTACCCTATAGTCAATTACATAATCCGCTATCTCGGAAAGGACTTTATCTGGCTCCATATCTATCGTTTGTCAATGGGGATGAATTTCAGATTCTCCGGCCCGACATACTCCGCCCTGGGCCTTATTATCCGGTTGTTAGCTCTCTGCTCAAAGATGTGAGCTGACCAACCTGATGTCCTTGCCATCACGAAAATGGGCGTATACATCGGGACCGGTATCCCAGCCATGTAGTAGAGAACCCCGCCGAAGAAGTCCACATTCGGGAACATCCTCTTCTCTCGCCACATTACTTCCTCAACCCTCTCGGCCTTCTCATACAGGCTCATGTCTCCGGCCATTTCCGAGAGTTTTTTCGCCCACGCCTTCGCGATGGGGTGTCGTGGGTCAGAAACCTTATAGACCCTATGGCCGAATCCCATTATCTTCTCTTTACGGGCAAGGGCTTCCAGGATCTTCTTCTCCGCGTCATCCGGATCAGAAAACTTCTGGAGCATGTATACCGCGGCCTCGTTCGCACCGCCGTGCAGGGGCCCGCGGAGCGCGCCTATGCCCCCGGTTATGGCTGAGTAGAAGTCCGAGAGCGTTGATGCTATAACCCGGCAGGAGAATGTTGACGCGTTGAACTCGTGCTCAGCGTATAGTATCAGGCTAACATCAAGAGCTCTTTCGGCTGTCGGGTCAGGGTCTTTTCCGGTCAAGAGCCTGAGAAAGTGGCCCGCTACCCCCTTATCGTCGGTTACGGTTTCTATCCTCTTTCCCGAACTGGCGAAGTGATACCAGTAAAGGAGCATGGAGGGAAATGATGCTATGAGCCTGTTGGCTATGACAAGCTGATCCCGGCCCGGCCCCTCAGGCTCCATGGTTCCGAGAGCGGAACAGCCAGTCCTCATAACATCCATCGGGTGCGCGTCAGGGGGTATTTGCTCCAGCACTGTCTTAAGGGCCTCGGGCAGGCCCCTCATGGACATCAGGGTTTTCCTGTATTCCTCAAGCTCCTGGGTGTTCGGAAGTTTCCCGTAAAGGAGAAGGTAAGACACCTCCTCAAAGCACGCGCCCTCTGCCAGGTCTTCCACCGAGTATCCTCGGTAGTGGAGGCCCTTTCCCTCCTTGTCAACCGTCGCGATCGCCGTGTCCCCGGCTATCACATCTTCAAGCCCAGTTGGTTTCTTCAAAGCTTCCATGCTAAATAACCTCCGGTTTCAGCGGCTATTATACAACGACAGGGGGGGCTGACGCCAACTCAGGGGGTTCATTACCCCTTTCCTGACAGCTCGTCCATTTTCCTCTCGTATTCGTGATACCCTATCACCTCGTATATCTCCTCTCTCGTCTGCATGAGGTCAATGACATCCCTCTGGGTTCCATCCCTGAGGATTGCCTCATAGACCCTCCGCGCGGCCTTTGCCATTGCCCTGAACGCGGAGAGAGGGTAGAGCACTATACTGACACCGACTTTTCCAAGTTCCTCCGCTGTGAAAAGCGGGGTTTTGCCGAACTCGGTTATGTTCGCCAGGATCGGAACCTTCACCTCCTCCGCGAATCTCCTGAAATGTTCCAGCTCGGTAAGCGCCTCCGGGAATATCATGTCCGCGCCAGCATCCCGATATGCTATTGCTCTTTCTATTGCCGAATCCAGTCCTTCTGCGGCAAACGCGTCCGTCCTGGCCATTATCACGAAGTCCTGGTCTCGCCTCGCGTCAACCGCGGCCTTTATCCGGTCTGTCATTTCCTGTATGGAAACCACCTCCTTGCCCGGCCTGTGGCCGCACCTCTTCGCGGAGACCTGATCCTCAATGTGAACCCCCGCGGCGCCAGCTCGCTCGGTTTCCCTTATTGTCCTGGCTATGCCGAGCGCGTTTCCCCAACCTGTGTCCACATCAACCAGAAGGGGAAGGGGGCACGCGGATGTTATTCGCCTGACATCCTCAAGCACATCGGAGAGGTTCGTCATCCCCAGGTCTGGCAGTCCATAAGAGGCAGTTGCAACACCGCTCCCCGACAGATAGAGCGCTCTGAACCCCAATTTTTCCGCCAGCATGGCCGCGAAAGCGTTTATCGCGCCAGGAACCTTTAATGGCCTCTCATCTGATAACGCCTCTCGGAAAAGTTTTCCAGGACCCTTTTTCATGCCCAGATGATAAAGCAGGGCGCGGTGGTTTATCATTTATGTGTGAGGGTCTTGCTGGTCAGGTTTTCCTCATTGGGCGATGTAGCGCTCGTTTCGTCGCCGATTGAGCTTTTGCGCCAGGCCGGACACGATGTTTCCCTCCTTACATTCAGGCCATTTGGCGAGCTCTTTCTCTCGGACGAGCGCGTCAGGGTTATTGAGGTTGAGCGAACTGAACCCCTCGGAAGTATACTGGCCAGAGTCAGCCGGAAATTTGACGCGTGCTTTGATTTGCACGGGAAATTGCTCTCTAGCGCTGTCGTTGCCCTTTCCGGCGCGCGGATCACGGCCAGGTATGAGAAGAGGATCATGGCCCGGAGGGCCTCGGTCTGGTTCAAGAAGCGCCCGCGATTCGTTCCTGTCCACGAGCTCTATTGCCTTCCCATCAGGAAAAAGTTGCGAATGACCGCGCCGTGCCCCCTGCCAAGGCTCATCCCTCCAGCGTCTGGCCCGCCCCTCCCGGAGGGTTTCGTCGTCATATCTCCAGGCGCCCAGCATCCGACCAGGTCGTGGCCCTGGTTTGCGGAGCTGGCCGAACTGCTCCTGGAGAGGAGGCTCAACCTTGTCTGGGTCGGGCTTGAACGCGAGGGGCCGTCCGGCGTCCCCGGCCTTGACCTCAGGGGCAGAACGAGCCTGCAGGAGCTCCTGTATGTCATCAGCATGGCGAGGGCCGTTGTTTCCGGCGATACCGGGCCCATGCACCTCGCCCGTTGCCTGGGGGTTCCGGTTGTGGCTCTTTTCGGGCCGACCATTCCGGAGTTCGGTTTCGGGCCTTTGCCAGGCCAGGGCGTTGTGCTTGAGAGGGACCTGAAATGCCGACCCTGTTCGCTCCACGGGGAGAAGCCCTGCCCATACGGACTTGAATGCTTAACGGCTATAGGACCGGAAGAGGTTGCGGAGGCCCTCTCTGGAATCCTCTGAGACCAACCCGAGAAACTGGAATAGCTATGCCCTCAGGGTATATAATTTTCTACTAATAAAAATACGGATTAGATTATGGGTTTGTTTTTTCGGAAAAACCTTCTGGTCGCGGGAGCCATGTGCGCGGTTAGCGCCTCCTGCGCTTCTTCTGGGGTCAAAATGGCCATAAAACCTGAAGAGACCGAGGGAGTTCACTCGGCCTACATGAACTATCTGGCCCAGAACGATACGGTTGCGTATCTCTGGCATAAACTGTGGCCTAGGGTTGATTCCCTGCCGCCGGATCTCCCTCTCTTGCCGGGGGCAGGCCTGGTTTATGGGAACCAGGTTTGCGCTCTCGGAAGGGTTCTCGGCGTTTCGCCCTTTATGGAGAGGGGGGATATATACCTGGTTGAAGTTGAGGAAATGTTTTACGGACCCCCAAGCGAAACCCTTCGGATATACCTGGTTGACAGAGCGCTTTTTCACGGCATACTGCCGTGCGAAGGGAACAGGCTTTTTATCGGAGGAGAGGCTTTTCCATACTGGTTCCTAACAATCAATAAGGAAGCCAGGGATTCCCTCGCAAAGGGGGTTGTGCCAGATCCGTGCCCGGGCGGTTACCACCTCGGGATCTGGAGCATCGTGTTCGGTGACTCTGTTGAGGGTATTTACAAGGTTGAGGAGTTCAGGGTCTATCTGAGGGATGCCGCGGCGGCCAAAAAGAAATTCCTGGGCATATAAAGGGAATTCCTCCTGGCCACTTGATAGCCCGGCCCAAAATGGCGAGCCAATTCAGGGTCGCTTGCTTGTTGCGCCGCGCCGGGGCCTGGCATTAAAATTCTCGCCGTAAGGAGGCATGATGCGGTTTAACTGGAAATACTTTGCAGGAATAGCAGTGGTCGGAACCTTCGCCGCTCTGAGCACTTACCAGCTCGCCAGGGCCCAGGCAGAGGGAGACATCCCTTCAGCCGAGGAGATCGTTGGAGAGGAGACCGCGCCGCCCGATACCATGTTAACCAGGCCATCAGGGCCTAGTGAGCCTACACGCCCATCATCATCAGCCCCAACCATTACCTTTGGCACCGGAGAATATCTCCTGAAGATGCCCCCCGCGGACATGGAGAAATACTACCCGCCAGTGTTCAAGAGATACGAGTATTCCCGCTTGATGGATAGCCTGGCCAAGTATTTCTACGAGCTCAAACTGGATATCAACGAGGGCGACTGGGACTATGTGGAGTTCAGCTTCCGGCTGTTCGCCAGGCAATACAAGCTCATGGCCGACATGCATCCGGGAATGTCCGAGTTCTTCCGGCTTGAATACTTGGACGCGCTCGCTGAACAACTCAACATCCAGAGCCCGGATAAAAAAGCGCCCGGGGATACAGTTGGCGGCTACGAGCCCGAGCCAGAGGAGATGGCCCACGAGGAGGAGGAACTGACAAGGGAGACCGAACCCGGCAAAGAGGGTATGGTCAAGAAATCCAGCCCTGAGGCCGTCAAGACCGTTGAGAAAATAGAGAACGAATCCTGCAAGCCCTGTCACTACATGTATCGTCCGGCCGCGTTTTTTGCCTACTACTGGGGAACCAGGGGAATGAAATACGACATGGTGTCCTTCCGGATGAAAGATCCCCTGGGCAAGAAGGGGGAGATCAGCTACAAGGAGTTCATGATCATCCTCGGGGAATCCTACTATGGCATCATGAACGGCATAGACAAGGGCGAAAAACGCTATGTTCGCATCAAGCTTAAGGACTTTGACAAGTGCATGGACGCGCTTGATGGAACCTGCATGAAGTGCCACTGGGAGGAGCCGGACAAATACATGATAAAGACCGTCAAGCCCCAGATGAAGGCCCTTGGTGAGGAGGCTAAACGCTACAAGCCCCGCAAGGACATCCTGAACAAGAACCTGGCTCAAATTTACGAGAATGTCTGCTCCGGTTGCCATGTGATACACATGCCAGTTTATCAGATACAGGAGGTCTGGAAGGGTGAAAAAGGAAGCAGTCAAGGGAAATAGACCATAGTAAAAAAATCGGGGTTCTGTCCATGTTCATGCAAAAGCTCCGTTCAAATATGGGCAAGGTCATCCTGTGGTTCATGGCCTTTGCCTTTATAGCCTGGATAGGTTTTGATCTGGGTGCTGACCTGGTTGGCACCCGGATGCGCAAGCCCTGGGAACGGGGCATAATCGCTGAGGTTGAGGGCCACGAGATACCCTACGACCTCTACAGGGCCCGGCTTGAGAAGGCAATATCGGATTCTCTCAAGGTGAGAGGCACCGAGCAATTGCCCAGGGAAGAGGAGGAGATGATAGCCGAACAGGTGTGGCAGGAGATGTTGGATGACATCCGGTGGGAAAGGGTCCTGCGCGACCGCGGCCTTGAGCTGGAGGACGAGACCGTTCTCAAGCTCCTCTCCCAGTTTCCGCCCAGGGAGATAACCGAGGACTCCTCTTTCTGGATAGACGGAAGATTCAGCTATGACCGCTACCTCGCGGCGTTGGGCAACCCCGCTAACCTGCCTTATTTCAGGGACTACGAGCTCCAGCTTCGGAGAACCATACCCAGGGATTTCATGGGCCTGGACATGATGACCTCGGTAGCGCTCTCGGAACGCGAGATATTTTACGATTACCGTTTGAAGAACACCAGGACTCACCTGATCTACATAGCGGTAAACGCGTCCGCGGCCATCCCGAACGATCAGGTTTCCGTCTCCGAAGACGAGATAGCCGCTTATTACAATGAACACAAGGAGGATTACAGGGTGGGAGAGAGGGCAACCATCCTTGTTGTCCGAATACCCAAGGCGCCGTCCGCGCAGGACACCCTGGCCGCCAAGGAACAGGTAATGACAGCCCTTGAGGAGATAAAGCAAGGAACCCCTTTTGAGGAGGCCGTCAAATACTATACCGATGACCCGGCCGGCAGGGAGACGGGCGGTGATATGGGCTGGATATTACCGGAAGCAACGCCTAAGTCTATTAAGGAGGCCCTGGCGGGAAAGGAGCCTGGAGCGCTTGTTGGCCCGGTTCAATCCCCAGCGGGTTGGCACCTGTTCAAGGTTGATTCTGTCCGCGGCGACTCCATGCGCCTCAGACAGATAGTCACCCGGATCCACATCTCTCCCGAGACCGAGGAAGCCCTGGCGGACGAGATGAGGAATTTCCTTGAGCTCGCCGAGAAATCTGGCTTTGCTGAGGCCGCGGCCGAGCTCGGCATGAGGGTTGACACGGCCACGGGGTTTGAGCTGGACAAGGGATTCATCCCCATCGTGGGGCCTGATCCTGTTCTCCTGCAATCGCTGAGAAAATCAAAGGCCGGCTTCACATCCCCGCTGATAAGGAAGCCCGGCTTCTACGCGGCAATTCATGTTGACCAGAAGTATCCCGCCGGTTACTACTCCCTTGATGAGATAAAGGAAAGGGTGAAGAGCGATCTTTTGATCCAGAAAAAGAAGGCAAAGGCCGCCGAGCTGGTCAAGAGCGCGATGAACGACATCGCGGCCGGCAGGCTTCCGGCATTGCCCCCCGGTTTCGTCATTCAGGAGGACACTTCTGCCACATACAACACCTATCTGCCGGGCGTGGCCGACAAGGAGCTTTTCTGGGGCGCGGTTACCGCGATAAAACCCGGAGGCTCTGCCGGGCCACTTGAGGGCAAGACGAGCGTCTATGGCATTCGCGTCCTAAGCAAGTCCGAGCCCTCGCCTGAGGTTTTCAAGGCCCAATCCGCCATGTTCCTTCGCCAGTCTGAGATGACCTATTTCCAGAGGCTCATGGGCGGCTGGCAGGAAGAGCTGACCCGTGATCTGAATGTGAAGGACTACAGGCCTTTTATATTCCTTTACTAAGGGCGCCTCTTTACGGATCCTTTGCGAGCTGGTCTCAATAGAGATCAGGGCGCGATCCCTCACCCAGATGGCGTTGAAATGCCCGAACTCAAGGCCAGGCAGTAGGGCCCAGGATTTTAAATCCCGATCAGCCAGATTGGCAGTTGGTGCTGATTTCAGGGTATCAAGATCAGCCGTGGAAATCCTCTCATCAGAGCCTTCAACCAGCAACGAGGGGCCAGAAACCATTATAATTTAACAATGATAGCTCTGATCTTGTTCTGGGCCCCGACAATGGAGATTCAGGACCCCATGGACATAAGGAACCCCTCCGAGTCGTTCTCGCTCGTTGACATGATGTTGACCCAGGGAGAGATCGGCGGGTATCCGCTCCTTTCCAGGAATATCTCCTCATTGGAGCTGTCCATGGCCGGGGTCGGGCCGGTTCCGCGGTCGGCCGAGCGCGAGCTGGCCGTTCCAGTTTCCGCGCAGTTCGTTGGTTCTGACCTGGCGGCCAGGCTCGTTGTGCCCTTTCAGTTTGCCTTCCAGTATGGCAATTTCATGGCATACGAGAGGGTCGCGCTCTTCACAGGCCGGAGGCACTTCCTGGGCCTTTCGCCCTGGGACAGCAGGCACGACCCCAGGTGGGAGATAACCAGCTGGGACACCCAGCCCATAGTTGGCAAAAAGGATATGGTGGAGGAGCGCCATCTCAGGGGATACGGCGGATACTTCTGGAACTGGGGATACATCACCCTGGGCCGCGAGGTCATCCGGCTGGGCCCCTCGTATCGCTACGCGGTAACCATTTCGGGTTTCTCCGGGCCCTTGGATTTCTTCTACAACCTCCGAATCCTTGCCGGCAGGTTCAAGTTTGTAGCTGGTTTCGCGAGGATTCCGGACACCATTGACAACAGGAGGATCACATACCAGCGGATAGAATGGTCTCCGTTTAATAATCTTTCCCTGGCCGCGACCGAGGGCGTTCTTACCGCGAGGGGGGATTTCGCGAAATACGCCATACCATTCCTGTTTTTTCACGATATCCAGCGCCACGAGTCAGATAACCAGGACAACCTTTTTGCTTCTGGCGAGTTATCCTGGCGGGTTTTGCGTGGCCTGAGGCTCTACGGCGAGGTTTTCATGGACGATCCGACCTTCATATCCGGCGGCGAGGCGGCCATGTATGCTCTTTTGGGAGGAGCGCAGGTCTCTTTCGGGAACTGGGAGGTTCGGGCAGAGGCGGCTGGAGCCAGCCCCTTCACCTACGCGCACTTCTCGGACTCCAACGCGATGTCAGCGCTCGGCTGGCCCATGGGCTTCTGGCTGGGGCCGGACGCGAGGGCATTCTACGCGCACGCGGGCTGGTATCCTGGAACAATAGGCATAAGGGCATTCTTTGAGATTTATCAGCATGGGGAGCTTTGGCTGGATACCCCCTATGAGGATGTGGGGGGCGAAGGAATTCCCTGGCCCAGCGGTGTTGTTGAGACCGCTACTGAGCCGGGGATTGAGTTTTTCATCATGTCTGATAAGGTAAATTTTAAGGCCAGAGCCTCTTGGTTCCGGGCCACAAATTATTTTAGCCAGGAAGGCCAGGATGTATCAGAGATAAGGCTGGCCGGATTTCTCTCGGTCGTGCCGGTTATCTTCAGGATAAAAATGTAGGAGCAATTCACAAATTACCCCTACTCGTTTTGTTTCGGCCAAACTGCACGGCTCCAGCAAAACTTTAGCCGTGCTGGATTGCCTATTTCCCGCAATATGGCGCGTTCAGGAACTTCCCGAGACCCTTCTTCTCCTCCCATGGCTTGTAGACGCACTCCACGAGCGTGCCGTCTGATTGCTGGAGCTCCACATAGAGATAACCCTCGTCTATGTAGGCCACGAAGACATCATCAATCACCCACTTGTCTCCCTCCGGGTGAAGAATGTCAACGCCTATAAGGTTTATCTCCTTGGTCTGGGGGTTGTAGTAGTTGTAGAGGTTGAGTATCTTTATGGGGTTACCCCCGTCATCGTATTCCAGGTCCATTGAGTAGTAGCAGACCTGCTCGCCCCTGTCGTTCATGTAGGCGTCGGACTCCACGAAGTTGCCCTTGCGAGCGTTTTTCTCCGCGGTCTGCAGAACCTCTATGAACTCGTCCACGGTTGCGGCATCCTCGTAGCAGTCACCAGCCGCGGCCAAACCAGGTAGCAACACCATCAAGCTAAGTAGAATAAATCTACTCATAAGATCAAAATTATACGGCCTTTTATCCCCGTGGGTAAAATCAAGATTACCCTCAATTGATAGTTTCCGGCTCCTTTTTAAAAGCGCGGGAATGCTCCGGGCCAATAAGATAGCCGATGAACAGAACCAGCGCGCCCACGAAAAGGTTAACGCAGAGAAAACGGAGGGCCGGGCCTCCAGTGTAATAGGCCCTTGGAACCTCCATGAGCAGAAAGGCCACCCCTGCCAGAAGGTAAGATAGTGGCCTCGCCCGGCTGATAGCGAGAAACAAAAGCGGCACAAGCGCGAGGCCAAAGTAATGCGTTGACGCGAACGGCACGATTAAAAGTGAAGCCAGGAGCAAGGTGTTGCCTCGCCAGAGCGGATCGCTCGTCCTCCATAGCCGCCAACCCGTCAGTCCCAGCACGGCACCGGCCCACGCCCAGTTTATTGCCCTTAACCAAAAGGGAACTACCGCCAGAGCAGTATTCAGCTCGGCGTGTTCGGATGTCCCCACGAACAGCCTGTAAAGGACAGCCAGCGCGGATTGGTTTTCGGCGCCAATATAGAGAAGGTTTGCCCTCTGGATGAGCAGGCCCAGGTATTGAAGAAAGACATTCTTTCCAAAAAGCAAAATCGCGGCCACCGAGGCCAGGAGCCATGTCCCGGTGAAAATCAGCAGGCCGCGCCAGCGTCTCTCCGTGAGAAAAAGCAGAGGCAGAATCAAAAGAGCGGGTTTCAGGAGGAAACCAAGAGCGAGGCCGACCTGCGACAGGGCCTTTTTTGGCCTGAGAATGAAGTATGCGGCCACGGGTATCAGGAATCCGGTCCCCTGGCCTATCTCCAGGCCGTGGCGGGCCGGGTAAAACAGCAAAAACACCGTTATTGCCAGCACGGCCTGCCAGGGTTCTCGGCCCCTGAAAATTGCCAGCAAAACGAGACATGACAGGACTATTTGCAATCCCAGAAACAGGGCCGAGGCTGGATAGTATGGTAGGAATGTAAAAGGAACCATCAGGATGGCGTAGAACGGGTGGGAAAAGAACCTGGTTATGTATGGGCCGTCGTAGCCCCTTGCCCTCATTGGTTCGGTGAGCTCCTGTGGCATGAGCGAACAGGTCAGCGTGTCTGATTCATCTAGGGAGTATATCATCCCGGCCTTGCCCGTCCTTACAAGGAGGCCGGCCGCGTAGTCGTGCGCGAAGTCCGGCCTGGGGTTTCGGTTGTCGTAGATGAGTGAAAGGGCTAACCAGGCGAGAGAAACTCCGACCAGGAACCAAAGAAACCTATTTTGCAAGAGCCTCCTCCACGGCCCCGGCTATCATGTGTATTATCAGGGTGTGAATCTCCTGAACCCTCGCGGTGTTTTCCGAGGGAACCGGTATCACGACATCCGCCTCCGTGGAAAATACACCCTGGCCACACAGGCAGATCACATTCATGCCCGCCTCCCTTGCCGCGGAGATCGCCCTCGCGATATTCTGGCTCCTGCCAGATGTGGTCATGGCAACGAGCACATCCCCCCGTGCGCCCAGGGCCTCTACCTGCCTAGCGAAGACATTCTCGTAGCCCATATCATTGGCAGATGCGGTCAGGACCGATGTGTCAGAAGAGAGGGAAACTGCCGCTAGGCCCTTCCGGTCCCTCCTGAACCTGACGACCAGCTCCGCGACCAGGTGCTGGGCAATGGCCGCTGATCCGCCGTTCCCGCACGCCAGAACCTTTCCCCCGTTTTTCAACGCTCTGGCTATCAGATCCGAGGCCTCGGCTATCCTGGCCAGAGCCTCACTGCCAGCCAGGTTCTCAAGTGTCCTGGCGAGCTCAGCTATTTCTCTCTTGAAGCCTTCCACCATTCAACATACTCCTCAAGGGTTTCTTCCCAGCCCGGAATGGCCTTTCCGGTTAGGGTCGTGTATGTCCAGGAAGAGAGGGAAGAGCGAGAAGGCCTCCTGGCCGGCCTCGCCATTTCCGACAATGAGACAGCCCTCATATCTGCCTTTAGTCCTGCCAGCTCAAGGCCCCGGGTGACGAAATTTAGGTAGGTTGCGTCGGTGGCCCCAGCGAGGTGATAAAGGCCAAATGGCAGGCGCATCCTGGCGAAATCTAGGAGGAGGCTTGCCAGGTGTGGCGCGTAGGTTGGCCTTGAGACCTGGTCTGTTATCGCGGACAAAGTCTTGCCAGACGCGGCCATGTCCAAGAACCTGCTCAGGAAATTCCTGCCTCCTGGGCCGAACACCCACGATGTCCTGATCACATAGCCTGCCGGGACCCTGAGAGCCTCCTTCTCACCCAGAAGCTTGGATTTTCCATAGACATTCAATGGGTTGGGTTCGTCATGTTCCGAATATATCGGTTTTGTCCCATCAAAGACATAATCCGTTGATATGTATATCAGGGTGGCCTCGCACTTTATCGCCGCGGAGGCCAAGGCCCTTGTGGCCAGCCAGTTGACCGTGAACGCCCTTTCCGGATCAGCCTCGCAGGCGTCCACATCCGTCCACGCCCCGGCGTGGATTATGGTTTTGGGCTTTCTTTTACATACAGCTTTGCAGACCTCGTTCGGCCTCGTCATGTCCATCTCGTTCCTGCAAGGTGCCCACACGCCTTCAAGCAGGTCAACCAGAAGATTACCCAAACAGCCTGATGAGCCGGTAACCAGGATCATTTCTCTTTTAATGCCTCTCTTACAAGAACTGACGCTCTGAACAGCGACTCAAATGTCCCCGCGTCTGTCCACCAGCCGGATAACACCTCGTGCCGCATCTCGCCCCGGTCTATATACCAGTTGTTGACATCCGTTATCTCCAGTTCCCCTCGCCCGGATGGTTCCAGTCCCCTTATCACCTCAAAAACCCTCGCATCGTAGAAATAAATGCCGGTGACAGCGAACCGCGAGGGCGGCTCATCGGGTTTCTCAATTATCCGCTTTATCACCCCACCCTCTATCACGGGGACCCCGAACCTTTCGGGATCAGGCACTTCAGCCAGGAGTATCATGGCACCGTGGCCAGGATATTTCTCCACGAATGGCCCGAGGGGTTCCTGGAAAAGGTTGTCCCCAAGTATGACAACGACCGGTTCCCCGTCCGAAAAGTCCTCGGCCAGAGACAGCGCATCCGCTATGCCCTTTTCGCCCTCCTGGTAGGTATAGGCCAGCCTCAGGCCCAGCTCCTTGCCGCTCCCCAGCAATCTCAGGAAATCCCCCGCGTGCTGGCCACCTGTCACGAGAAGGATATCCCTTATCCCGGCCTCGGCCAGCTTCATCAGTGGATAAAGCACCATCGGCTTGTTATACACGGGTAGGAGGTGCTTGTTGGTTATCTTGGTTAAGGGGTAGAGCCTGGTTCCCAGGCCTCCCGCAAGGACAACGCCCTTCACGGGGAAATTATAAGGGGCGAGCCCGGCTCAGTGCACTCAGTTCTTCTGATCGTTGCTCTGCCGTATTAGCACTTGCGAACCTGGGTCCGCGCGGAATACTTGATCCGCGGCGGTCAAAGCACTATAATTTGCGGCCCGAAGATGTTGTGGCAGATTGGGAGGTAATATGAAAAAGCTATATGCGACAGCGCTGTTGGCGGTTGTGGCTAGCCCTGTGCTGGCCGCGCAGAGATCGGTCCTGGTTGAGGAGTTCTCCACCTGGACATGTCCCTACTGCCCCTATGCCATAGAGGCGGTGGACAGCCTGAAGAAGGTCTTCAAGGACACGGTCACGGTGATGACATACATATCATCCCGTTGCGGAACCGCGCAGGTCAGGTTCACCTACTACTCCATAGCCTATGTCCCGACATGCTGGTTTGATGGATTGGCCGCGGACACAGGTGGCTACACGGGCAACTTCAACGACTACAGAGCCCATGTCAATGCTCGCAAGGGTATCCCCGCGCCTCTCAGGATAGATAACATAAACGCCAGGCTCGTGAACGACTCTGTGCTCGTTGACTGCGATGTTGTCCTGGAACAGAACATAAACTCCGCCAACTCACCCAGACTCTTTGGCCTCATAACCGAGAGGCACATCCAGGCCAATCAGAGCGGAACAATATCGGACTGGTTCACGAGGATGATGTTCTCCCCGACATCCGGGAGCAACCTCACCGTGTTCAACGCGGGCCAACAACAGCACTTCCACCTGGGCTACAAGCTTACCGCTTCGGATACCTGGAACCGCGACAGCCTTGATCTGGCGATATGGGTTCAGTATTACAACACCAAGGAAGTTCTGCAGGCCGCGCAGGTCCACTTTGCTGACCTGGGCATATCCGAGGGCACGGAGTTCGTGCCTGGGTTTGACCTGTATTCCGTTGGCGGCAGACTGTTCTTCAGCCTCCCCGACGCGACCGACCTGACCCTGTCCCTCTACGATGTGGCCGGCCGTCAGGTTGCCCTGCTCGCTTCCGGAACCTTCTCCACCGGCAAACACGAGGTCTCGCTTCCCTCGCTGAAGAGAGGCGTATATACCGCTGTCCTCTGGTCCGATAGGGGCACGAAGACCCTGAACATAGTGAAGTAAAAACAAACCCTGGGAACACGGGCCTCGCGCGAGCGAGGCCTTTTTTATTGTTGATAACACACCCGCGCCTGGATTAACATTTGAGGGTGCGCCGAACCCTTCTGCTCAGTCTCCTGGCCATTTCGTGCCTCCCAAAACAATCCTTCTGGGCCTACTATAATTCCTTCTATAACTGCCAGAAGAACTTCAACAAGGCAGAGTCCCTCTACAAGAAGGGGAAATCCTCTGAAGCCAGCCAGTATTACAGGAAGGCAATTGAGAAGGGTTCGCGCATCCTGAAGTATCACCCCCGTTCAGCCTATGTTGATGACGCGCTATTCATAATTGGCGTATCTCACCTCAGGATGAATGATGTAACAAAGGCTCAGCGAAAATTTGAGGAATTGCTCCTTTATTATCCAGCCAGCCCTTTCGCGGCACGAGCGCACCTTTATCTGGGTAAGGCCTACCTTGAATCCGGCCGATACCGGGACGCGGCCGACCAGCTCTCCAAGGCCGTCGTGAAAGACCCGAAGCTGGAGTCCGAGGCGATGATTTTCAGGGCAGAGGCTTTGTTGGGCGCCGGAGAACCAGGAGAGGCCGTGAAGGTCATATCTGAGTTCATGAAGAAATACCCGAAAAGCCCCTACAAGAAGGAGGCATACCTGGTCGGCGCGAAGGCCGCGAAGGGATCCGGCAAATACGAGGAGGGCGCGGGTTTCCTGAAGGACCTTCTCTCCGGTTTCCTGACGGACAGCGAGAGGGTTGAGATAAAAATGCTCCTCGGAGACATCTACTATGAGGCCGGTGACTACGCGGGAGCCTCGGCCATATATGCTTCGGTTGACCTGGCGCCGGGCTCATCCCTGATGTGGCCCCTCCTGATAAAAAAGGGACTGGCCGCGGAGGGTCTCGGCAAGACAGACGATGCAATTTCGTTCTATAAGTCCGTCACCGATGGGGGTGGATACGAGTTCAGGGCAGAGGCTTATTACAGGATGGGACTTATTTACGAAAGCAAAGACAGCCTCTCCGCGGCCCAGGAGTTTTACGCTGAGGCGGGTAAACTCACCCAGGGAAACTATCCCATCCTGGCCAGGAGGCGACTTGACGCCTTGCGGGAATGGGAAACCCTCAAGGATTCCTCCTCTGTTACCGCGCGATACAGATACGCGGAGGTCTCATATCTATATCTGAAAAGATACGACGAGGCGGTGGCAATTTTCTCGGAGATAGCCGAGAAATACCCGAAAACAGACTACGCGCCCAAGTCCATTTACGCGTTGATGCACTACAACCTCAGGGTGAAATCCGATACCGTTGCCGCTCAAAGCCATTATGCGAAATTGCAGGAGAAATACCCGAAAACGCTCTACGCGAGCGAAGCCAAGAGGCTTTTCGGAGATGTTCTCGGAACCGACGCGGGTCCTGGAAAACCGAACCCTGGGCAGTGATTTCTTCCTCCTGTCCCTGGAATCCGAGGAATTGTCTCGTGCCATGCCCGGCCAGTTCGCGACGCTCTCGTTTGGCCGGGATGACCCCATTGTTCCCAGGCCGCTGAGCGTTTTCAAAGCGGAGGATGGCCGGGTTGATTTCCTGGTGAAGATAAGGGGCAGGGCAACAACCCTTCTCTCCCGCCTGACCGAAGGCGATACCCTCCTGGCAACCGGCCCCCTGGGAAACCCACTCCCAGCGTTTGACTCTGCAGTGCTCGTAGCAGGGGGCGTCGGGGTCGCGCCCCTGGCTTTCTATGCCAGGAAAATGGGCAAGCACGGGGACCTGCCCCTGCTTCTCGGCCTTCCGAGGCCACAACCGGAGCTCCTTGAGATCCTATCGGATGTCAACCCTCATGTCATATACGAGAATCAATCTGGAAGGGGCACGGTTGTTGACCTCGTGAGCCAGGAATATCCCTCCGAACCCCTCTACATAGCCTGCGGCCCCTGGGCAATGGTCAGGGCCCTGTTGGGCCTGGTGCCGGCCGAAAAGGTCATTGTTCTGGCCGAAGGCATGATGGCCTGCGGGGTCGGGACTTGCCTGGTTTGCGCCCTGCCGGCCAGTGGTGGCGGCTATCACAGGGTCTGCACCGAGGGGCCCTGGTTCAGGGCCTCGGAGGTTGATTTTTCACGGCCTCTGGGTTAAAATTTGCACCTGGAAGGAGGTGAGTCATGAAAAGGCTCTGGATCGTTGTGCATCTTATGGTAGGAACTGCCCTGGCAGGAGGGACTTTTGGCCCCATTGACTTTGAGACAGACAGCGTCACGGGCGCGGACTTTGTCCCTGAGCCAGGCAAGAAGACCGGTCTGGGCCCCAAGACCCTGGATTCTCTCTATTATTACAACGAGATCGCCTACAATAGCATAGGCCTGACCGCGGGCGGCCTCATGCACTGGGCCGCGAGGTTCACCATAGACGCGGCTCACGCGGGCAAGCTCATGGAGGCTGGCGTCTTCATTTATGTCAATTGTTCCGGCGGCTATTCGTATCCGGGTTTCATAAATGTCTACTCGGGCACGGATACCAGTCCTGGTTCTCCGATTGGCGTTGGCGACACATTTGGCCCGGTTACCACCGATGGCTGGCAGGTCTATGATTGCTCCCCGGAGGACATAATCCTGACACCTGGCACCGAGCTCTGGGTATGGGTCCAGCAGCAACACATCCAGGGCCAGTGTCCCGCGGCCTGTGACCACGGCCCCTGCCTGGTCAACTACGGGTGCTGGGTCTCCCTGGATGGCACAAGCTGGGAGAACCTCTCCGACTACGGCCTCAGCTACAACTGGAACATCTATGCGATAGTTGATGTGACAGGGGTTGAGGAGGACGTGGCCCAGGGCGGTCCTTACCTGCGTTTCTCAACCCTGAACTGTGGCCAGGCCACGATAGAATACTGCATCCCCCGTGACGCGGATGTTAGCTTGAAGGTCTATGACGCGGGGGGCAGGCTAAAAATGACCCTGAAAGACGGCCCGGTCCAGGCCGGGAAATACGCGGCTCTTGTGTCAGGCCTGTCACCTGGAATCTACACCGTGAGTTTCAGGGCAGGGGAGGACTTCCTGAGCGAGAAGATGGTTGTGGGTCGCTGATCAACGGTTTGTTGCGGGAGGGGTCCCAGCTTTAGATTTTGGCCATGACCATCCTTCTCCTGTCAGCAATCTACATTTCCCTTGATGGCGGCGGCTCATACTTCATGTCCGGCAGTAGCCTTGACGAGGTAGTCCCCGGCGCAACGCCCTCCCTCGTTCCCTTCGGCGAGATAAGGGGTGCTGGGCACCTATGGCTCGTTCGGCCCCGCGAGCGTGGTCTACGCGGCTGACTTCGGGCTTTTCAGGACCGAACACGATTCCCTGAACTTAACCTCCATGCCTGTTTTCGTGCAGGCGGGCCTCATGCTTGGTCTCCCGGTCTTCAAACCCTACGCGCTCTTGGAGGTGGGCGCGCCCCATTCATGGGTCAGCTGGCCAGACACATCCTTCACAACCTGGGGCTTTGGCGGGGGAGCGAGCCTTGGCGCGCTCCTGGTTTTCGGGAAGCTCGGACTTGACCTCCTGGTTGGCGTTGACTACATGACCGTGCCCGTTCGCCCGGACGCGGAATACTTCTCAGCCGGCCCACTCTCGGGCCCGGTTTTTCGTGGAGGCGGGGCCTGGTCATCGCGCCCTGAGAGATTTTTCGCGCAGGACTCGGCACGCAAACTTCATAACCGGATTATCTTGCTTCGTTTTTGGGGATGGCGACCCCGCGGAAACCAGGCCCGGCCACGGCCAAAAAATCGCGCGTTTTTGGCCCTTGATCGTTGACGCGCCCGGTTTTAAATCAAGGCTGTGAGGATAAACAAAATGGAGGTGAAAAATGAAAAGGATATTGATACACTGGATTATCATCCCTGTGGGCGGCCTCAGCGCGGCTGCCCCAGTTTACCACCCCGCGACTGCCCTCTCACGCTATGACTGGAAGGATATACCCTTCTTTCCGAACGCGGCCGGTGGCGGTTGGACCTATCCTAGTCCGGTTGCCACATCATCCGATGATGAGCTTTATCCCAGGATAGCCGCTGACAGCTTCGGTAATCTCTGGTGCATTCTGCAATCCTCCGCTTCTTACAACGGTGGATACAGCACGATAGAGATATACAGGTCAACGAACCGCGGAACGGATTGGCAACCCCATGGCTACATATCAATGGACTTCGGCAACCTATCTGATCCAGCAATGGCCATTGATGTCGGGTCAGGCAGGATGTTCCTGGCATTCCTGGTAAAGTTTGAGTGGGCTTCGGACTACGATCTGGCCTGGGCTACTTTTGATATACAAACTGACACCCTCGTCAACTTTCAATCGGGCTGGCTTGAGAGCTCGTCTGATGCCATATCCGGTTCCCCGGCCGTGATAACCGAACGGGGCTACGCGGCCAACTACGCTTTTGTCGCCTGGTCCCAGAACAGGCGAGTGGGTCCAACATACTACTTCGCTGTTAAGGTGGCTTCCACGGGCGACGGTGGCGCCAACTGGTCAACATACACCCTGAAGGAGGATACCAACAAATACCTGGGGCAGGTCTGCGGCTCAGCCGGAGACAGCCTCTATCCAGCGGTGATGATCGGCTTCAGGAGGAACTCGGTCAACATGCTCGCTGATTCCTCCAAGATAGCGTGTCTCGCGGTTTCTACAGATCGCGGTAGCAATTGGACCATAACCCAGAAGTCTTTTTCCCCTTACTATATCCGACAGATAAGCGTTGCCAGAGCGCTCGGTTCTGGTTACACCGTGTGGGCGATCCAGGTTGCCAAAACCGCCTCAAACTCCGACATATATATCTGTTATTCCGACGACAACAGCACGAGCTTTATGTCAGAATACTACCTTGAGGAATCGGATACCCTGGATTCCCGTATGCCCGTGGTTGCGGTTGATGGCATGCAGTATAACGATCGTGCCAGCATCTATTTCTACCTGGCCACATACAGGGGGGACACCGGTGCGGCCAACGGTAACTGCCTGTTCAAGATGACATGGGTTTCCGGCGCGTCCGCGGCCTCGGCCTGGCTCGCTCCGAAGGGATCGGATTCCCTGGTAATAGGTAATCTAAAGCCATTTTCGGTTGATATATCTGACCGCGGCTACATAGATATGACATCCGCTAACGACGCTCCAGCCATAGCCTGGTGCCATGAATACGGCGCCACGGATCACGATATCTACTTCGCCATAACGGTGGACCCGGCCCACGATAACCTGTCCGAGAGCGCTGTGGGGCCCGGCCGCGTATTTCTCAGGAATCCAGTGAACCAGGGAGAATTCCTCTTCTCCTATCCTCTGACAATGGAGGGTGAGCGCGTGAGCTTCTATGCTATGGATGGTTCTTGTGTGGCCAAGACAACCCTTAGGCGCGCGATAAGCCTGGAATTGCCATCGGGAATCTACTTCTGGCGCGTTGGCTCCTTTAAGGGCAAGGCCACCGTCCAGAGGTGACGAGCTCGTTCCACAGAAATAAAAAAGCCCCCGGCGAGCCGGGGGCCAGCGTTTTCAGGGCTACTTCTAGTAGACTATCAGGCTCCTGGAGATGGAGCTGTTGCCACTGCTCAGGTTGACGATGTAGCTCCCGGGATGGAGGCCGGAAACCATTGCCACATAGTCGCCAGCGTTCACATTGCCATTTACCAGGGTGATTGTCCTCTTGCCAGCAATGTCGTAGATGGTCAGGTTGGCAGGACCGGAAGCGGGAATCGTGTAGTGGATGTCGGTCTGGCCACAGCCAACGGTCGCGAACTTCATGCTGAGCGTGGAGGAGCTGACGCCCTCGGCCACATCGGTGTGGTCCATTATGACATAGATGTTCCAGTTGTAGCTGAGACCGTAGTCGGAGAGGTTGCTCCAGGCCACGCCGTCCAGGGAGACCCAGCACCCGTAGTTGACCATGCAGGGGCCGTGGTCAACCGCGGCAGGATACTGGCCAGCGTTGTGCTGTTGCTGGACCCATATCCAGAGCTCGGTGCCGGCCGAGACAGTGATGTTCTCGGAGCGTATGTCGTAGACCTGCCAGCTGTCCGTGGTCACGGGGCCAAAGCTGTAGCCAGCCGCGATCGGGGAGCCTGGCGCGGATGCTGTGCCGGAGTAGGCGTTTATGGTGCCTGGCGCGGGCATGGAGCCGTAGCCGTTGATGTAGATGTAGACGCCCGCTTCACAGAGCTTGCCTTCATTGGTCGCGTCTATGGTGAACCTGGTGGCCCAGTGCAGGAGGCCGCCAGAGGTCAGGCCTATGCTATTGTAGGCGATCTCGTTGTAGTAGTAGAGGGACTCCTCAGCCGGGTAGTAGACGCTGGCAGACGCGTCGTTCGCGAGCCTGCTCGGGTTCGCGAGCGTGAGTGGGCTCGCCGCTATGGCGAGACCGGCCAGTAGCATCGTCGCTGCTATCATCTTCTTCATGCTATCCTCCTAAACAAGGTTTGTTTTCTCCTTCTCTTTTTTCTGCACCCATCTCAGGGTGTCCCAAATTATGAGGCCCCCACAAGGGCGCGATCAAGTAGTGTGTCAAGCCGTCAATTCCCAGGGGTAAAAATGCCTGTTTCCCTTGTCCCTCAAGCAATTGATGGATCCCGCCCCCTTCCGGTTCTTGCCCGCTGGCCGCCCGAACGGCCGTTTTTCGGCCGAGACCGGTCACCACGCCACCACCATCCTCTCGCTCAGGGACTCGCTCCCGGCTTTCAGGCTCACGGTGTAGGTTCCCGGCGCGAGACCGGAGATCAGGGCCGCGTATCTTCCGGCCCGGGTCGGGCCGTCCCTCAGGGTCATCTTCAGCCTGCCCGCCGGGTCATAGACCTTCAGGCTAACGCGCGAATCCTCCGGTATCGTGTATTCTATCGTGGCCTGGCCGCAATTCAGGGTGGAGAACGATAAAGCAAGCCCGCCAGGGACCGGGCCCTCCTGGACTCCGGTCACATCAACTATCGCGTAGATGTTCCAGTTGTAGCTGCCGCCGCAACCCAATCCTTGCCAGTTTATACCGTCCAGGGAAAGCCAACATCCGTAGTTGACAACGCATGGGCCGTGGTCCACACCCACGGGATATTGGCCCTGGTTGTGTTGCTGTTGAACCCATACCCAGAGATTGACGCCAGAGCTGATGTTTATGTTCTCATGTGAACAATCATAGACCTGCCACCCATCCGTGGTCACGGGGCCAAATGTGTCGCCAACGCCTAAAGGGGCACCAGGGTTGCTGGCGGTGCCTGAGTAGACATTTATGAATCCAGGGTAAGGCATAGGGCCGTAATTTCCTATGTAGATATAGACCCCGGCCTCCATCAATTTGCCAGCAGTGGACGAGTTTATCTGGAATCTCGCGGCCCAGTGCAAGAGACCGCCAGAGGTCAGGCCTATCGCGCTATACGCCACTTCGTTATAGTAGTAAAGGGAATCAACGGGTGGAATAGGATTTCCGGAGGGTTGCTTTGTTGTGGGAGCCGGGGAAAGCTCGCCCAGGCTATCCGTTCCGAATTCAACCGGCTTCCTGGCCAGGGCTGTTCCCACCAGGGCCAGAGCTATCAGTAGTCTTTTCATGCCTGCCTCCCTGTCTGGTAAATTCTAATCCCCCTGGCCGAAGGTGATCAACCCCAGGCCCGTGGCTTATAATTATCCCATGATGGAAGAGGTTGAGAAGACCGTTGAGGCAGGAGATGGTTTCATGGTAAGGAACCTGACCGTGTTCCCACTTTTCAGGTGTGATGGGGGTTCGCTTTACATGAGAACCCTTGACGAGGCGATTGATTCTGGCACTGCTAGTCTCCGTGAGACGGGCCAGGTTCCCTGGGTTGACCTTGATGTGGACACTGATGGGGGCCACCCGATTTTCATCATGGATGGCGAGGGCCTGGTTGCTGGACTGCAGAACAGGGTTGTCAACACCGCTGTCCTGGCCGAGGCAGGCCTCACGCACAGGCTCCCTGTGACCTGCGTGGAGCAGGGCAGGTGGAGCGGTGAAGGCGGTTTCAGGGCCGGCTCCTCTGCTTATCCGTCCCTGAGGGCCATCCTGGCCAGCAGTGTGGCCGCTTCTCTCGTGCACGGCAGGGGTTTCTCCGCTGATCAGGATGCTGTCTGGTCATCCGTGAAACAAAAGCTCAGCTCCCTGAGAGTCTCGTCCGCGACCTCCTCCATGCACGACGCGTATTCTGGGGTGTCCAGGGCATTAGCCGCTTTCAAGGAGGGATTTAAGCTTGATGGGGCCTCCGGCTTCATCGCTTTCGCGGGGGAAGAGCTCCTTGGCCTTGACCTTTTGCCTGGGCCGGAAGTGATGGCTAAACTCCGCGAGAAAATAGCCGAGTCATACGCGCTGGACGCGATGGAGAGAATGAACAGGGCTTCCAGATTCCTCTCGCGGGACGAGGCCGTCGCTGTCCTGAGGCGCGTCAGCAGGCTCAAGTGGCAGGAGTTTCCCGCGGTGAGTCTTGGTGTTGAGAAAAGGGGCGATGATGGGGACATGGTTGCCAGGGCCCTGGTCAACGATGGCGTGCTGGTTAGCCTTTCTGCCTTTGCCAAGGCCGAAGTGTGAGAAAGATGAGAAGCGAAGATTTTCCTTCCATAAGTGGCGTTAAAACCAGGCCGCTTCGGGTCATCCCGGACGACCGTGGCTGGCTCACCGAGATATTGCGTTCGGATGACCCTGATTTCAAAGCTTTCGGCCAGGTTTATCTGACCGCGGTTTATCCCGGAGTGATAAAGGCCTGGCACTTTCACAAAAAGCAGACGGATTTCATCGCTTGCATAAAGGGAATGATCCGGCTCGGCCTCTATGATCCCAGGGAGGATTCGCCGACCAGGGGCGAGTCAGCGGAGATATTCGCTGGTTGTCTTAACCCCCTTATGGTCGTTGTTCCCCCTGGAGTCATGCACGGGTTCCAGTGCCTGGGCAACGAGGCCGCGCTCGTCATCAATGTGCCGGACATGCCCTACAATTACGAGAACCCGGACGAGTTCAGGGTGGACATAGAGGACCCCTCGGTTCCTTATATATGGAAGATAAGGAACCGGTAGCCGAATGGTCGTCTGTTGTTAGTTGCTGGTTAGATATGTCCCCCGCGTTTGTCTTTGATCTTTTTCAGGCTCCCAGGCCAGTTAACTGGGCCGAGGTTTTCGGTAGGACTGCTCCCCTTGAGCTTGAGATAGGTTTTGGCAGGGGAGATTTCCTGGCCCACAGGGCAAGCGAGCAACCGGAGATCAACCTGATCGGCCTTGAGGTTTCCTCGCTTTCGGTTTTGAAGGCCTGGAAAAGGCTCAGGAGGGAGGGAATATCAAATGTCAGGATAGCCAAGGCAGAGGCCGCCTCAACGCTTTTCTACTTTTTCGCGGAGAGGAGCATCTCGCGGAGCTGGGTCCTCTTCCCGGAGCCGTGGCCAAAGGCCAGACATCAGGACAGGAGGCTTCTTGGCTCCGATTTTTTCCGTCTCCTGGCGGCCAGGACGACCGACGGGGGCGAGCTTTTTGTCGCGACGGATTGGCCTGATTATCGGGACTGGATGATCTACGAGGCCGGTCTTTCCGGCGCGTTCGCTCTTGAATCCGGCGGCTGGCCCGTTCCGGCGACAAAATATCACGAGAAGTGGCGCGCGGAGGGAAGGAGCATATATTCGTTGGTCTTCAGGAAAACAGAACACCCGGATGTATCCGGGCTTTTTCCAGCTGAGGTCCATATGAGCCAGATAAAGCTTGAGGTTTTCAGGGAGCTCTCGGATGTCGTTTCCAGCTTTGTGCCAGCCGCAGAAGACTGGCCCGGCGGAGTTCTCCGGATACAAAAAGCATATCTTTCCTGGGAGGGCGCTGAGGCCCTCTTTCTCTGTCTCGTATCCGAGGAGGGCTTCATCCAGAAGTTCCATGTTTCGGCAAAGAGGGTCGGGAATACGGTTCTCGTGAAGCCGCAGGATCATGCGCACCTGGTCATAACTCCGGGTATAAAGAGGTGCGTGGAGTCCGTAGCGAGGATCGTGGCCCCCACCCCTGAAGGCCTTTAATAACCCATTTTCTGCGCAGGATATAGCCTGCCTCAAAATTATCTCTGGTTAGAGCGGAGCTCCGCGCTCCGCCAATTCCTGATTTCTCCTCCAGCACGAGGGCTGGAGGGCTAACCGCGCGCGGGCCTGATCCACCAATTATTCTGGGACAGGCTGAAAGTGGGTTAATAATGATCAGACCTGCTTCCCCGTAGCATAGACTACCCTTGATCAAAGATACAACCAGGCTCTGACACTATGGCCCGGACCCAACCGGCCACTGGAGGACAAAAAGGGGCGGCAGAAGCCGCCCCGTGTCCTTTGCTTTGACCGAGCCTATTCCCCTATCTTCTCCCCGCAGTCCGGGCAGAACTTTGAGCCAGGTGGCAGGTCTTTCCCACACTTGGGGCACTTAAGGGCCGCGCCTATCTTCTCGCCGCACGAGGGGCAGAACTTTGAGCCCGCGGGAACATCCCCGCCACACTTGGGGCACTTTGATGCTTCGGGCATCTTCGCGCCGCACGAGGGGCAGAACTTTGAGCCCGCGGGAGCATCCCCGCCGCAGGACGGACACTTCACAGGCGGAGGGGCCGCGGGCTCGGTGGGAGCAGTCCCACCCTTTCCGCCGCCCTTCATGGTTTCCGCGATGACTCCCGCCATGCCCATTCCCATGCCTATACCAGCGCCCATGCCGAGTCCGGCGCCTGCGGCTCCGCCCTCGCCGCCCTCGCCGCCCTTTGCGGCCTCTTCAAGCGCGCGCGCGGCCTTGAACTTGGTATAACTGTCCAGATCGCCAATCGCGGCCATGGAGGCCCTCTCGTCTATGGCCTTCTGGACCTCCTCCGGCGGGGTGATGGCCTGGATATACATGTTGACCATGTAGACGCCGATGGCCTCAAAGTCCTTCATGACGCGCTCTTTCAGCTCCAGTCCAACCTCGTCATAGACAGCGGGAAGATCAAGAATGGTTTTCATCCTCTCGCCCAGGAGGTCAGCCAGCCTGGAGAGAATGACATCCCGAAGGAAGTCCTTTATCTCGTCGGACTGGAAGAGTCCCTTTGTCGCGACTATCTGGTTCACAAACAGCCGCGGGTCCTGAACTCGCATGGTATAGGTGCCGAAAGCGCGCAGGCGCACCATCCCGAACTCCTTGTCACGGTAGACAATGGGTTCCTTCGTGCCGAACTTCATGTCCGTGAAGGTGCGCATGTTGACGAAATACACCTCAGCCCTGAACGGGCTTTTTCCGTCAAACGCCAGGCCCAGCAGGTTTATGAGTATGGGTATGTTCGCGGTCTGGATGGTGTAGCGGCCCGCGGTGAACATATCCGCGACCTTTCCGTCCCTGAAGAACACCGCGACCTGGTTCTCCCTTACCACCAACTGCGACCCCAGGCGTATGTCCCCTGAGCCCTCCTGAGGCACCCTCGCCACTATCTCCTCGCCAGTGGGGGATACCCATTCTATGAGATCAAGTATACGCATCTTAGCCTCCTTTATTTCGGTATCACATAAGTCCCGGCAATCCTATCGTGCCAGGCCCTCCTCTGGTTGTCAAACGCGGCCAGGATGAACCCAAGGTCAAAGATCACACATGAGAGGGCTTTCCCGATTGTCTCCCGCAGGAAAGCCTTTCCCACCCCTGGCGGGTTCCCATCCCTGTCCACGACCTTTATGCCCATTATCCTTTTGCCTATGGTTTGTCCGGTCTTACCCGTGGGGATGATGACATACAGGATGTAGGCTACTATGACCCCGACAAGGGCCAGAATGCCACCAACGAGGCCGCCGATCGCGGCCAGGTTCTGGTCTATGAGGCCAAAAATCAGGGCAGGCAGTCCCCAGAGAACGAGGAATATCGCCACCTCTATGGCGCCCAGGATCAGGCCGTCCAGGATACCCCAGGCCACGAACCTTTTCCACCAGCCCGCAAACTGCCCTGTGGACCAGCCAAAAGGGAAACCCTCCTCGGCTGTGGATGCGAACTGACCGTGCATGGGTGGCTTTGCTGGCGAGGGCGTTTCGGGCATGAACTTTGTCTCCTCTACCTTTTCTTCCATGGTGAAGCCGCAGTGGGGGCAGAACTTCGCCTGTTCCGCTACCTCGGCTCCACAGTTCGGGCATGTTTTTGCCAAAATAAACCTCCTTGTTTCGGATAAGGATAAGGCAAACCTACTACGCCGCGCAACCGTAAAGTTTCATAATTCCCGATCACCGAAACGGGGGGTGATGTTTCATAATTCAGATCACCGAGGATCATCCTGA